>Ga0209253_10002991_pt1 | contig 14912 bp, 16 predicted proteins | sample FrelakmetBRP12BR_FD_187145 | JGI IMG/M metagenome (GOLD analysis project Ga0209253, IMG submission 187145) | Freshwater lake sediment microbial communities from the University of Notre Dame, USA, for methane emissions studies - BRP12 BR (SPAdes)... | ecosystem: Environmental > Aquatic >...
CCCCCAGCGCCACCGTTCAGTGCACCGATGGCGGTTGTCCGTAGCCGGCGTCGCGCGCACGCACAATCGCCTGCGCGCGGCTGCCGATGCCGGTCTTGGCGAAGATGTGCGTGATGTGGTTGCCGACCGTCTTCGCGCTGAGCTGCAGCGTCAGCGCGATCTCATCGTTGTCGAGACCGCGCGCGATCAGTTCGAGCACCTGCCGCTCGCGTCCGGTCAACTCGTCGAATGCACCGCTGCCGTCCGGCCCGCCGGGCACGAAGCGGCGAAACTCGGCAACGAGCTGCCGCCACGCCGGCTCGTCCGGCAGCAGGATGTGGTTGACGCTGTCCAGCGACACGAACTCCGCGTTCGGGATCAGCGCAGCAGTACGCTTGCCTTCGTCATACGGGTTGCGCGTCTCATGTCGCGAATGCAGCACGAGCGTCGGGCAGCGCACCTTGCGCGCCAGATCCTGCACGTCGACCTGCTCCATCATGGCCAGGAAGCGGGCGGCGTTGCGACCCGTGCAGCACAGCCGCATCTTGTCGGTGAACCAGCGCCATTGCTCCTTCGTCGCGCCGGGCACCAGCAACGATGCGAACACCTGGCGGAACGTCGATTCGTCGCTGCCCCAGCCGATTTCGGCGAGCTTGCGCAGCATCTGCGCGCGCTCGAGCTGCTCCGGCGACGGATCGCCGCGCCTGAGCGCGCCGCGGCAGTACGAACCCCACAGGAACAACCGGCTGACGCGCTGCGGATGACGTGCGGCGTAGGCGATCGCCACCGCCGCGCCGAACGAGTTTCCGACCAGCGCAAAGCTATCCAGCCCGGCGGCGTCAATAGCCGCCTCGACATCCCTGACGATGGCGTCGAACGACAGTTCCTCGGCGTCCCAGTCCGACATGCCGACGCCCCGCGGATCGATGCGCATCAGCGTGTGGCGGCTGGTGAACTCGGTGATCCAGTGCCGCGACATCGGGCTCTGCCAGTCGTATTCCACGTGCGACAGCCAGGTCGGCGCGCGCACCAGCGCCGGCCCCTTGCCGGCCACGGCCCACGCGATGCGCGTGCCATCGAAGCTGGTGGCGAAGTGAATGGACTGGCGCACAGCGCTCATCGCCGTCGGCCCCCTGGCAAACCGTTGATCGACTCTAGCACCGGGAACCAGCTCGTCGCCCGCGGCCGGTCTTCGTCGCGCACAAATTCTCGTCAGGTCACCGCCCTTGGCGCCATGAACTGCGGCTCATCCCAGGCGCGGGTGGCGAGGACTTCGCGCAGGATCTCGACCGCATCCCACACGTCGACGAAGCGCAGGTACAGCGGCGCGAAGCCGAAGCGCAGGATGCCCGCTTCGCCGGCCTCGCCGGCGCGGTAGTCGCCGATGACGCCGCGCGCGATCAGCGCGGCCATGACGGGCCAGGCCTGCTCGTGCGCGTAGCAGACCTGGCTGCCGCGGCGCGCCGGATCGCGCGGCGAGACGAGTGTCAGGCCGAGGCCGGCGCAGCGGTCCTCGACGAGGTCGATGAAGAACTGCGTCTGCTGCACGCTCTTGGCGCGCAGCGCGCCGATGCCGGCGGCGAGCACCGTGTCGACGCCGCAGTCGAGCGCGGCCAGCGCGAGGATCGATGGCGTGCCGGCGCCGAAGCGGTCGATTCCCACGGCCGGTTCGTACTCGGGCGAGAACTCGAACGGCGCTAGGTGGCCGAGCCAGCCGGCCAGCGGCTGCGCGAAGCGGTCGCCATGCATCGCTCGCAGATGCCGCCGCGCGACGTAGACGAACGCCGGCGCGCCGGGCCCGCCGTTGAGGTACTTGTAGCCGCAGCCCACCGCGAAGTCGGCGCCGGCGGCCTGCATGTCCAGCGGGACCGCGCCGACCGAATGCGCCAGGTCCCAGACCGTGAGTACGCCGGCGAAGTGCGCGCGCCGCGTCAGTTCTGCCATGTCGTGCATGCGGCCGCTGCGGTAGTTCACGTGCGTCAGCAGCAGCACGGCCGTGCTGTCATCGATGTGATAGGCGATGTCGTCGGCCGCTACCGTCACCAGCCGATGGCGGCCGCCGGACATCTCGGCGAGCGCCTGCGCGACGTAGAGATCGGTCGGGAAATTGCCGCGCTCGGACAGGATCACAGGGCGATCGGCAGCCGTGGTGTGCTGCAGCCGCAATGCCGCGGCGAGCGCCTTGAACAGGTTGACCGAGGTCGAATCGGCGCAGATGACCTCGTCGCTCGCTGCGCCGATCAGCCGCGCGATCTTCGCTCCGACCCGGCGCGGCGCGTCGATCCAGCCGGCCGCGTTCCACGAGCCGATCAGGCCGTAGCCCCATTCGCGCTCGACCACTTCGCGCACGCGCGCGCCGGTGGCCAGGGGCAGGGCGCCAAGCGAGTTGCCGTCGAGGTAGATCACCCCGTCGGGCAGCGCGAACGCACGCCGATGCGCTGCCAGCGGGTCGCGGGCGTCGAGATCGATGCAGTCGGCGCGGCTCAAGGACATCGGAGTCACAGTTCCCGCAGCAGCGCGCGCACCGGGCTGGCATCCAAGCCGTGCCACTTCAGCGGCAGCGCGATCAGTTCGTAGTCGCCCGGCGGCACGTCGTCGAGCACCAGGCCTTCGAGCACCGCCATGCCGTGCGCGCGCACGCGCTGGTGGCTGTCGAGCGTCTTGCTCGCCTCGGGGTCGAGCGAGGGCGTGTCGATGCCGATCAGCCGGACGCCGTGCTCGTGCAGCAGGTCGATTGCTGCCGGCGCGACGGCGGTGAAGGCAGAGTCCCAGCCGCCCGGCACCTTCTCGTACGTGCGCAGCAGGATCCGCGGCGGCGTGGCGTGCAGGTGCGGCGCGATGTGTTCGCGCTGCACGAGTGCATCGGCACCGAGGGCGTGGATCACCCGGCACGGCCCGAGGTAGGTTCCGATCGGCATCTCGCCGATCGACGCGCCGCGCTCGTCGTAGTGCAGCGGCGCATCGGCATGGCTGCCGGTGTGCGGCGACATCGTGAGCTCCGACACGTTGACCGGGCAGCCCGGACCTATCTTCCAGGTCCAGCGCATCGTGAATGCGGTGTCGCCCGGAAAGACCGGAAAGCCCGGCGCCACGCTCGGCGAGATGTCCCAAATTCGTTTCATCGCGCAGCATTCTGGCGCGCCGCTATGCTCCGCGGCAACCACGAGCGCCGGTACGCCGGCCGGTGAGCGCTGTTTCGCGCCTCATGGGCTGAGCTCATTGCGAACCCCTGCCACCAGCGCATGAGAATCGACTCCGCCACTGCCGCGGCTCTGACGCTGCCGCCGTTGTTCTGGGCCGGCAACGCCGTGGCGGCGCGGATGCTCGTCGGCGACGTGCCGCCGGTGGCGCTGTCGCTGGCGCGCTGGGTCATCGCGCTTGTGCTGCTGCTGCCGTTTGCCTGGCGCGCCGTGATCAGGCACCGCGCCGCGTTCGTGCGTCACTGGCGCATCCTGTTGTTGATCGGTCCGCTCGGTGTCGGCGCCTACAACACGCTGCAGTACATCGCCCTGCAGACCTCCACCCCGATGGCCACCAGCCTGATCGCTTCCAGTTCGCCGGTGTTCATCCTGGCCCTCGGAGCGACCGTGTTCGGCGAGCGCACGCGGCCGGCGCAGTGGTTTGGCGCGGCGCTGTCGGTCGCCGGCGTGGTGCTGGTGATGGCGCGCGGGGAGCCCGCCAACCTGGCGCAGCTGGCCTTCGTTCCGGGCGACCTCATCATGCTCATCGCCAACCTTACCTGGACCCTGTACACGTGGCTGCTGCGCAGGCACCGGCCCAGCCTGCCGTTTGCGCCGCTGCTGCTGGTGCAGATGGCGATCGGCATCGCCGCGATCGCGCCGTTCGCCCTGCTGGAGGCGGCGCTGTCGCCGGCGCGCATCCAATGGAGCGGCGGCGTGGTCGCGGCGATGGTCTACATGGCGGTGTTCCCATCGCTCGCCGCGTACTGGTGCTGGGATCTCGGCGTGCGCCGCGTCGGCGCGGTGATCCCGGTGTACTTCGCCAACCTGACACCCGTGTTTGCCGCGGTGCTGTCGATGTGGCTGCTTGCCGATGCGCCGCAGCTGTACCACGTCGCCGCGCTGGTGCTCATCATCGGCGGCATTCACCTGGCCAGCCGGCCGGCGCGGTGAACCGGTGCCGCAGGAATCCCGAGCGAAGGATGCGGCGCGTCAGCCCAGCGGCGAACGCAGGCTGCGCGGCAGCGGTGCCTCGGTGAGTTCGGCGATGAAGCGGCTGTCGTGGAAAACCAGCGGCTTGCCGCGGACAATCTCCAAGGACTCGATGCGCCCGACCAGGATCAGGTGGTCGCCTTCCTCGTAGCGGCTGCGGATCGCGATTTCGAACCAGGCGGTGCAGCCGGCGAGCCGCGGCAGGCCGGTGTCGGTGGTGGTCCAGTTCAGCCCGGCGAACTTGTCGCCGCCGCGGGTGGCAAAGCGTTTGGCGATGTCGAGCTGGTCGGCGGCCAGCACGTTGATCAGGTGCTCCCCGGACAGGCTGAACGCATCGAAGCTGGCGGCATCGCGTCCCAGGCACCACAGCACCAGCGGCGGATCGAGCGATACCGAGGTGAAGGAGTTGACGGTCAGGCCGACCGGCGAGCCGTCGGCTGCGCGCGTCGTCACCACGGTCACGCCGGTGGCGAACTGGCCGAGCGCCTTGCGCAGTTCGAGCGTGGAATCGGATCGGGCTTGCACGGGGCCGGATTGTAGGGGGTCGGGGCGGTAGCATTGCGCCGATGAACGTGACCCAGGCCTTCGGGCTCGACGCGCTGGTCGAACACCGGATCCAGGCGGCCATTGCGCGCGGCGAATTCGACAACCTGCCCGGTGCTTGGCGGCCACTCGATCTGGACGACGATCGGCTGGTGCCGGAAGAACTGCGCGTTGCCTACCGGCTGCTGAAGAACGCCGGCTACGTGCCGCCGGAGCTGGCGCAGATTGCCGAAGTCAACCAGCTGCTGGCCGCGGTTTCACGAGCGGAACTGGGCGAGGGCGAGCGCAGCGCGGGATCGCGGCGGCTGCGCGCGCTGCTGATCCAGTTCGAGCTTTCCGGACGTACAGCCACTGCACAGGCCGCCTGGAAGCAGTATGGTGAAGCGCTGCGCGACCGCTGCGGCAGTCGCCCGCCCGCGATGAGCCGCGCGTAAACACGGGCTTGAGGTTGCCGCCCGGCTCCCCCATTTTGTGCGCGTCCTTCCCCATGGAGAGAACACGATGACGATGATCCGAACCGTGCTGGCCTTCCTGCTCGCCAGCGTGCTGGCCGGCTGTGGCTACAACGAGATCCAGAGCAAGGACGAGGGGGTGAAGGCCGCCTGGGCCGAGGTCATCAGCCAGTACCAGCGGCGCGCCGACCTGATCCCGAACATCGTCAACACGGTCAAGGGCGAGGCGAACTTCGAACAGGAGACGCTCACCCGCGTGATCGAGGCGCGCGCCAGGGCCACCTCGATCCAGGCCACGCCCGAACTGGTCAACGATCAGGCGGCGATGGCGAAGTTCCAGGCAGCGCAGGGCGAACTGTCGTCGGCGCTGTCCAGGCTGATGGTGGTGGTCGAGAAGTATCCGGATCTAAAGGCCAACCAGGGCTTCCAGGACCTGCGCACGCAGCTGGAAGGCACCGAGAACCGCATCACCGTGGCGCGCAACCGCTTCATCAAGGCCACCCAGGACTACAACGTGCTGGTGCGGCAGTTCCCGGTCAACCTGACCGCGATGGTCTTCGGCTACAAGGAGAAGGCACAGTTCACCGTCGAGAACGAGGCCGCCGTGCAGAAGGCGCCGACGGTGGATTTCGGCGCCAAGAAATAGCGCGCTGCGGCGCCTGATTACCTCCTGCCGATGATCGCCCGCCTGTGCCGCTGGCTGCTGGCGGCAGCGCTGTTGCTGCCCGTCGCAGCGTCGGCCGCTGACAAACGCCTGCCCGATGGCACGCTCGCCGTGCCGCCGCTGGCGCGCGTGACCGACACCACCGGCACGCTCGATGCCGGCCAGCGGCAGGTGCTCGAAGGCAAGCTCGCCGCCTTCGAAACCGCGCGCGGGACGCAGATCGCCATCGTCATGGTCGGCAGCACGCAGCCGGAGCCGATCGCCGACTTCGCGCAGCGCGTCGGGGAGGCCTGGAAGATCGGCCGCGCCGAGGTCGGCGACGGGCTGCTGATCGTGGTGGCCAAGGACGACCGCCGCGTGTGGATCGCGGTGGCCAAGTCGCTCGAAGGCGCGGTGCCCGACCTGGCGGCGGCGCGCGTGATCCGCGAGCAGATCACGCCACGGTTCAAGCAGGGCGACTTCGCCGGCGGCCTCGACGCCGGCCTGGAGGCGCTCTTCAGGCTGATCCAGGGCGAAGGCCTGCCAGCGCCTGAGTCCGCGCCGCGCGGCTCGGCCGGCGAGGGCAAAGACCTGGTGGCGCTGCTCGCCCCCTTCGTGATCATCGGCGTCATCGTTGCCGCCCTGCTGCGCAAGCTCTTCGGCGTCAAGGGGGCGTTCGTGGCCGGGGCGGGTGTCGGCACCATCGCGGGATGGATCCTCGCTTCGCTCAAGCTCGGCCTGATCGCCGGCCTGGCGGCGTTCGTCTTTTCGCTGTTCTCGGGCGCAGCCCGGGGTGGGCGCGTGCTCGGCGGCCGCCGCGGCGGCGTGTTCATTCCGGGAGGCTTCGGCGGCGGCCGGTCCGGCGGCGGCGGCTGGTCCGGCGGCGGAGGTGGCGGCTGGTCCTCGGGCGGCGGCGGCAACTTTGGCGGCGGCGGCGCCGGCGGGAGTTGGTGATGCAGGTCGTGCGCTGGCTCAGTCATGTCTTGCGCTCGCAGCGCGCTGTCGATCGTGCCTTGCCGCCGGAGGCACTCGGCGGCATCGAGGCAGTAATCGCCGCCGGCGAGACGACTCATCGCGGCGAGATCCGGCTGGCGGTCGAGGCGGCGCTACCTTGGAGCTACCTGAAGCGAGATGCCCCCGCGCGCGAACGCGCCGAGATGCTGTTCGCCAAGCTGCGCGTGTGGGACACCGACGAGCGCAACGGCGTGCTGATCTACGTCGAACTGGCCGACCGCGCCATCGAGATCGTCGCCGATCGCGGCCTGGCGGGCGCGGTGCCTCCCCAGGCATGGCCGCCGATCGTGGCGCAGATGGCCGAGCGGTTCCGTGACGGCGACTTTGGCGGCGGCGTGATCGCCGGCATCGAGCAGGTCAGCGCGCTCCTGGCCCAGCACTTCCCCGCCGGCGACGGCGAGCGCAACGCCAACGAACTGCCGAACCGGCCGGTGATCGTGGGCCGGTAAGCTGCGTCAACGCACCTGTTCGTCTGCAGGCGAGGTCACCGATGTCGATCAAGAGCCCGCTCCTTGCCGAGCCCGCGCCGGGCCACGAGTTCGCCACCCTCGGCGGCGGCTGCTTCTGGTGCCTGGAGGCGGTGTTCGAGGAACTGCAGGGCGTGATCGATGTGGAGTCCGGCTACGCCGGTGGGCACGTCGCCAGCCCGACCTATCGCCAGGTGTGCGAAGGCAGCACCGGGCACGCCGAGGTGGTGCGCATCGAGTTCGACCCGAAGGTGATCAGCTACCGCGAGATCCTCGAGGTCTTCTTCGTCATCCACGACCCGACCACGCTCAACCGCCAGGGCGGCGACGTCGGCGACCAGTACCGCTCGGTCATCTTCCACCACTCGGAGGCGCAGGCGGCAGTGGCCAACGACGTGATCCGCGAGGCGCAGGACGGTCACGACGACGAGATCGTCACCCAGCTCTTGCCTGCGGCCGACTACTGGCGCGCCGAGACCTACCACCAGGAATACTTCCGCCAAAACCCGGCGCAGGGCTACTGCATGATGGTGGTGGCGCCCAAGGTCGAGAAGTTCCGCCACACCTTCGCCGCCCGCCGCAAGCCGCGGCCGGCGTGAGACCGCGCGAAGCGCGGAAGCTTCAAGGGCCGACGATCGACCGCGCCAGTTCGATGCAAGTCAGCGGCGCGCTGCCCTCGGCCTTGTTGTTGGCGATGATGAAGGCGGGCTGGTGGCTCCGGATGGCCACGTGCGCCAGGTGGGCGAGCGTGCCGCGCGTGATCAGGTCGGTATCGAGCAGACGGTCGAAGGGCGCGTAGCGGTTCTTCGCTTCCTCGTAGCGCAGCCCGGCGTGCAGGTTCCAGCGCACGATGAGCGGTCCCTTCAGGCGCCAGTCGTCGCCCTCGCTGTCCGCGGCGTCCATCGCCCGCAGTGCCGCCGCCTGGCGCGCGGCGGCGGGCATCGCCGCGTGGATGCCCAGGCACAGTCGCGCGCCGGCATCGTGCAGCATGCGCACGAAGCGCGGCGTCAGCATCTCGGCATTGCGCAGTTCGACCGCGTAGACGGGCGCCAGGCCATCGACGTCGCGCGGAAGCTGACGGAGGAACACGCCGAGACCATCGATCATTTCGCGCCCGCCGTCGGCAGTCATCCGGCGCGGCAGCGGCGATAACTGGAACACCAGCGGCCCGGCACGATGGCCCAGTCCGCGCAGCGCCGGCAGCACGAACTGCTCGCTGGCGAGCGCAGCGTCGAGGAACGACGGGTTCTCTGCCGCCTGCTGGCCGCGCTCGCCGCGCAGCAGGGCGTCGGTGATCAGCGCCGGCGCCTTGACCAGGAAGCGGAAGTGCTCCGGCACCTGGCGCGCATAGGCCTCGTACTGCTGCAGCGGCAGCGGCTTGTAGAAGCTGCGGTCGATACCGACCGCGCGCAGCAGCGGATGCGCGCTGTAGGCGGCCAGCCCGAGGCGCGCCAGCTGCGTTGCGGTGTAGGTGCCCCCGTAGACGATGCGCTGCCAGCCCGGAAAACTCCACGACGAGGTGCCGAGAAAGATCTCCGGCGGCAGCCTGCGACCGAGTCGAAGCAGATCGTCGTCGATTGCCGCCGGCTCGATGCCGCCCGCGGCGCGCGCCGATTCGGGCGGTGGCTCGAACAGCGACCCGGCGGTCTCGTCGTTGCTCATGCGCGATTTTTCGCCATGAGCGGTGCGCGGCTCAGCTGCCGCCTTCGCGGAAGCGCTCGATGATCGCTTCCGTGTTCAGGCCCATCTGCGTCGACGTGCGTGTCAGGCCGGTGTGGTACTCGCTCAGGCTGTAGACGAGATTCACCCGTGTTCCCGTGCCGGGCACGCTCTCCAGCGTCAGCGTGCCGCCGATCTTGTTGGCACGGCTGCGCATGTTCATCAGGCCGCGGCCGCCGACGCGTTCGCCGGCGATGCCCTTGCCGTTGTCGGTGACGCGGATCTGCAGCACCGGCGGCTCGTCGCCCGCCTGCGTCACCTGCAGCGCCACCGAGACCGCGCGCGCCGCGCTGTGCTTGAGCGCGTTGGTGAGCGACTCCTGCACGATGCGCAGGATCGGCAGCACGGCGTCCGGGTTGATGTTCAGTTCCTCCGGCATCTGGCGCGCGTCCCAGATCAGCTCGATGCCGGCAGCGCGGAAGCGCGGCTCCATCCGGTAGCGCAGGTTGCCGAGCGCGGCGAGCAGGTCGGAGTTGCCCTGCGCCAGCGCGTCGATGGCCAGGCGCATGTCGTCGATCGATTCGCGCAGCACCTGCGCCACCTGTGCCTGGGTCAGCGCGCCGCGCTCGACCAGCATCAGCGAGCTGACCAGCTGCGTGCCGAGCCCGTCGTGCATGTCCTGCATGATCCGCTGCCGCTCCGAGGCGGTGGCCTGCAGCCGCTCGCCCTCGCGCAGCCGCTCGTAGTTGCGCTTGAGCATCTGCTCGCGCTCGCGCACCCGCGACTCGAGGTCGTTGCGTGCTCCCTCGGCCTCGCGCAGCACGCGCACGAAGCGGTCCACCACCGGCGTGGCCAGCGCCAGCAGCAGCAGCGGGCCGGCCCAGTGCAGCGTCAGCATGGCGGCGTCCATGAGCCAGCCCTGCGCGAGGCCGTAGTCGTAGATGGCGGCGGCGATGGCCACGGTCGTGGCCGTGATGACCACGATCTGCAGCGACTCGTGCTTGCGCACGCGCGACAGCAGCGCATAGAGCAGCCCGACCGCCACCATGCCGATCAGGCCGGGCACCCAGAGCAGGTCCAGATGCGGCGTTGCCTGCCCGTCGGTGACAAGGAGCAGCAGCGGCCCGAGGGCCGCGTACAGCCCCGCGATCCAGGCGGCGCGCACGCTGCTGCGGCTGGCAAGCCGCAGCAGAACCAGGGTCATCACCACGGCGAAGCCGCCGTTGGCGACGTAGAAGAGCGCATCGAGCCAGAGACCGGCGCCGGCCGGCACGGTCTCGATCAGGAAGTACGCGCTGCGCAGCACCCAGAAGAGCGAGGCCAGCGTCACCAGCGCGATGGTGGCGTCGCGCCGTCGCATCCACAGCAGGGCGAAGATGAGCGCAAAACACGCCGCCAGGGTGCCGCCGATCCACGGCAGGATGCTGCTGGCAAAGTGCTGGTAGTTGTAGCTGCGGCCGACCTCGGTCAGCGGCCCGACCTCGACGCCGGCCAGCAGGTGCACGCCGCCGCGGTAGGCAGTCTGGATCAGGATCGTGTTCTCGCCGGCGACGAGCAGAGACGGATCGATCGACAGCAGGTGCGGCCGCCGCCAGCGGACCTCGGTGCGGGCATCGGCGGTCTGGACCTCGCCGACCATGCGCCCGTTGACGCTGATCCGCCCGCCGGTGGAGGCGTGCGACAACAGCACTGCCCAGGCCTGCGTCGGCACCGCATCGAGCTGCGCCGTCATGCGCAGCGCCACGGCGCGCAGCGATTCGCCCGGCCGCGAGGTCCAGCGCAGCGGCAGGTCGTAGGTCTGCCATTTCGCCTCTTGCGCAGGCGCCGCGCCGACCGCGGTGCTGGTCCACTCGACCGAGCGCACCGCGGCTGCCGAGGCGGGCGCCGAAAGGGTCAGGGCGGCGAGCGCCGCAAGGATGAGCAGGAGCGCGCGCAGGAAACGCAAAGGGAAAGACTCGGGGCTTTTCAACCGCGCAGCAGGCCCATCTGCGTCGCTTCGTAGACGGCCTCGCCGCGCGAATGCACGGCCAGCTTGCGGTAGATCTTCTTGATGTGCGCGGTCACGGTGTGCGGCGAGATGCCGAGGATCTCGCCGATCTCGTTGAAGCTCATGCCCTTGGCGAGCAGTTGCAGGATCTCCGCCTCGCGCGCCGACAGCGGGCTGTTGTCCGGCATCGGACCGCCGGGGCGGGTCGTTCCGCCGCTGCTGCCCATGCGGTTGCGGATCGCGCGCAGCACGCTGCGGGCAACGACCGGGCTCACCGGCGAGCCGCCGGCGCGCAGCAGGCGGATGCAGGAGACCACGTCGGCCGCGGTCGAGTCCTTCAGGATGTAGCCGGTGGCGCCGGCCTCGATGGCCGAGACGACGTGCTGCTCGTCGCCGAAGACGGTGACCACCATGATGTCGACGTCCGGCCGCTTGGCGCTGACCTGGCGGATCAGGTCGGTGCCGTTGCCGTCGGGCAGGCCGAGGTCGATCAGCATGACGTCGAACTTCGTGCGATCGATCAGCTCCTGCGCCTCGCGCTTGTTGGCGGCCACGCCGGCGAGCTCCAGTGTCGGCTCGCTCTCGACGATCTGCTTGAAACGCAGCCGGAATTCCGGCTCGTCTTCGACGATCAGTACGGTGGTCTTCTCGCTGCTCATTGGGGGCGCTCGCTCGCTGGGGTCCGCTGGCCTGGATGCCGCGCCATATCAGTGAGTTGGCGCGCACCATCACAGCTTCACGGCATTCTAACCACGCCACCCATTTGCGTCATTGCGCGTGCCGGCCTAGCGGGAACTGAGTAGCACCGATCCCGATCGACTCACGGATCACGGCGACAGGCGCGCACGCACCCAGCCATCGCTCGTACTTGCATACGACAACCTATCGTGCAGCCTCGAAGGGCGGCCCTGCCAGAACTCGAAGACCTGCGGCGCCACGCGGTATCCACCCCAGTGCGGCGGACGCTTCGGGTTAAGGCCGTGGCGCAGCCCCATCTCGGCCGCCTGCGCCATCAGCCAGGCCTTGCCGGGGATCGGCTGGCTCTGCGGCGAGGCCCAGGCGCCGATCCGGCTGGCCAGCGGCCGGCTGGAGAAATAGGCATCGGACTCCGCATCGGTGACGCGCTGCACGATTCCTTCGATGCGGACCTGCCGCTCCAGCTCCGGCCAGAAGAAAAGCAATGCGGCGCGCGGATTGGCGGCAAGTTCGCGGCCCTTGCGGCTCTCGTAGTTGGTATAGAAGACGAAGCCCGAATGGTCGAAGCCCTTGAGCAGCACCACGCGCGCTGACGGCCGCCCCTGGGCGTCGGCGGTGGCCAGCGTCATGGCGTTCGGCTCCGGCAGTTGCGAGGCGAGCGCTTCGTCCCACCAGTGCGAGAACTGGCGGATCGGGTCGGCGTCGGCGTGCGCCTCGTCGAGCGCTTCGCGCTTGTAGTCGGTGCGCAGGTGCGAGATGTCCATGGCCAGAGCCGCAGTTTACGGTCGCCGTGCGGCGGTCCTGCGTGCGGCCTCGTGCGCCAGGCGCTCCAGATGCGGATCGCGCAGCCCGGCCTCGTGCAGCGCCACCACCGTGCGCTGCAGGTAGTCGAGGCTGGTGCCCTTGGTACCGCAGGCGCGGACCAGGATCTCGACCAGTTCCTCCGCGGAAAGGTTGCCGCAGTAGTTGAACGCATCGCGGCGCACGACAAAGGCGAGCGCCTCGGCCGCGCTGCCGTCGCGCAGCCGCGCGTGCATCCAGGTCGGCCGGTACGAGCCGAGGAACATCTCGCGTTCCCACAGCTGGAAGAAGACTTCGGGCACATCCGCGGCGCCGACGCGATAGGCCATCCCCAGGCACGAGCCGCCGCGGGCGAGCCCGGCGACGATGCCGGGGCACTCCTGGGTGCCGCGGTAATGCACCGAACGCAGGCACAGCCGGCGGTGGTAGCCGTGGATGCGCGCCGGCTCGCGGGCCTCGAACTCGAACTCGGGCTTCCAGATCAGCGAGCCGTAGCCGAACACCCACAGCGGCCTGTGCCCGTCCCAGTGGGCGAGCGACGCGGCCAGCGAGGCCTGCATCTGCTCCCGGGTCCAGTGGGCGGCAGTCGCCTGGCTCATGTTGTCGTGCGGCTCACTCGGCGTGCGCCGATGCCGGCGGCGAAGAGGACTGCAGCCATCAGCAGGAACACCACGCGCGCACCGAGCAAGCTGCCGGCCGCACCGAAGACCAGCGGCAGCAGCACGTGGCTGCTGTTCATCATCGTCGTGCGCAGGCCGAGCGCCTCGCCAACGCGACCGGCCGGCGTCCGCCCGTGCAGCAGCGACATCACGTTCGGCTGCGCCGCGCCCAGCCCGAGGCCGAGAAGGAACGCGCAGCCGGCCAGCGGCAGGAACGAGCCGAACCACGGCATCAGCGCGAAGGCCAGCGCCGAGGTGAAGAGCGTGAAGGTCAGCACCTGCCATTCGTGGAAGCGACGCGACAGCGCCGGCATCGCCAGCCGGATCGCAAAGGTAGCGGCCGCAAAGCTGCCGAGCACCAGGCCGATCTCGGAGGCCGACAGGCCGACCGCCGTGCCGTGCACCGGCATCATGAATGTCTGCAGGTCCCAGGTCATCGAGATCAGCACCACGGCAATGAGCACATCGCGCACGTCCTTGTTCGAGAGCAGTTCGAACATCGGCCGTGGCTCGGCGGTCTTCTTTGGTGCGTGGCGCGACGGCAGATCGGCCCGGTGAACGTACAGCAGTGCGCCGTTGGCGACCGTCAGCACGCTGAGCGCCGCGAAGGCCGTGCGGTGGCCGACGAAGTCGATCAGCAGCCCGCTCATCACCGGTCCGACCAGACTGGAGATCGACCCGCCGAGCGCCAGCCAGGAAAAATCGGCGGCGCGCCGGCTCGGATCGGCGCGCTCGCCGACCAGGTGGATCGTCGTCTGCTGGATCAGCATCGAGCCGGTGCCGATCAGCGACGCGGCCACCAGCAGCGGCGCGATGTCGGCGACGGCGTAGGGGAACAGCACCGGCATCACGCTGCCGGCGATCAGCAGCGCGCTGCCCGCGGCGAGCGGCCGCAACGGGCCGACCGCATCGAGCCAGCGCCCGGCGCGCACCGCCGTGAGCATCGGCACCAGCGCGAACAGCGCCATCAGCACGCCGACGGTGAACGTCGAGGCGCCGTTGGCCAGCGCGTACAGCGATCCGACCATGCGCGCCGAGACGAAGGTCGTGTGCGTCAGCACGCCTAGGGTGATGATGGTGAGCAGCGTCATCGTGCTCTGCCCTCAGGCCCGGCGCGGGCGCCAGGCCACGAGCGCGACGCCGGCGCAGGTCACGGCAACGCCGAGCGCGGTCACGCCGGTCGGCACGACGGCGAAGAGCAGCCATTCGAGCAGCACGGCGATGATCGGCGTCAGGTACAGCAGGCTGGTGACGCGCGTGGCCTCGCCGCGCCGCATCAGCGTGTGCAGCGCGTTGACGGCGAGGATCGAGGCGAACACGACCAGGAAGCCGATCGCGCCGAGCAGGGCCCAGGCCGGCCGCACGGCGAAGCCTTCGACGGCCACGGCCAGCGGCAGCAGGGTCAGGAGGGTCGCCGCGAACTGCACCAGCGCTGCGGCGCGCAGATCGACGGTGGGGCAGTACGCGCGCTGGTACAGCGTGCCGGCGGTGATCGCCGCCAGGGCGAACAGCACGCATCCCAGCGCGGCGGGCGACAGCGCCCGCACGTCGAGTTTGTGCCAGACGACCAGGGCCACACCGGCCAGCCCGATCAGGACGCCGAACCACTGCGCCGGATGCAGCCGGTCGCGCAGCAGCGACGCGGCGATGATCGCCGTGGCCAGCGGCTGCGCCGACAGCACCAGCGCGGCGACGCCAGCGGACATGCCCAGGTACTGCGCGTAGTGGCTGCCGCCGAGGTTGGCGGCGTGCATCAGCAGTCCGGCGACGACGACGTGCGCCCACTGCCCGGGCGAGGCCGGCCAGCGCAGCGGCTCGCGCCGCCGCCACCACAGCGCCA
>Ga0209253_10002992_pt1 | contig 14908 bp, 13 predicted proteins | sample FrelakmetBRP12BR_FD_187145 | JGI IMG/M metagenome (GOLD analysis project Ga0209253, IMG submission 187145) | Freshwater lake sediment microbial communities from the University of Notre Dame, USA, for methane emissions studies - BRP12 BR (SPAdes)... | ecosystem: Environmental > Aquatic >...
ATAGTGCACAGAGGAAATTATAAAAAACTATTAGTTTCTATTTTATTATCAATATGATTCTCCGAGTTCTCTGTGGTTAATTGCATTGTTAGGGTTAAATAATCATCAACAGGTTATTTTAGTTTGTCAGTATTTATAATGTATGAAAACAAAAATAAGGCTGTACTGTGATGGATGAATTATTAAAGATATGCAGACGGGATTCCCGATCTTCCAGACCTGGATATATCTTCGTTATCCTGGCTGCTATCCTGTGGGCTATGTCAGGCTCTGCATCAAAGTTTTTGTTTCAGAGCGGTTTGTCCCCGTTTCAACTTGTACAACTCCGTACAACGCTGGCAGTCACAACATTATTTATATGGTTACTGATCCGGCAGCCCGGGCTTCTGAAAATATCCCGAAAAGACCTGATATTTTTTTTCCTGCTCGGCATCAGTCTCGCATCCGCACAGTTTACATATCTATATGCCATTAGCAAACTTCAGGTGGCAGCAGCCATCCTGCTGCAGTACCTGGCCCCTGTTTTTATAGCCCTTTATACTGCTCTATTTGCCCGTAAAAAGCTTCGCACATCAACAGTTGCTGCTATTATTGGAGCGGTCTCCGGCTGCTATCTGGTGGTTGGCGCCTATAGTATGGATATATTCAATATGAACCGGCTAGGCATCTTTTCCGGCCTGGTCTCAGCTGTTGCTTTTGCCTGGTATTCGGTACAGAGCGAATACAGCATGCGGAGCTACAAACCATGGACAGTAGTTTTCTATGCCCTTCTCTTCGCCTCAATCATATGGAATATTTTTCATCCGCCTCTGGAGGCTTTCATGCATTCATACAGTTCTGCTTCATGGTGGCGGATAATTTTTATAGGTGTCTTCGGGACCATTCTGCCCTTTGGGTTTTATAATTCAGGCATCAACCTGATTGGCTCAACTCATGCCAGCATCACTGCAACGCTCGAACCGATTGCAGCAGCCTTTATAGCATATTTTTTTCTGAATGAAATCATGGAGCCCTGGCAGATCACCGGAGCTGTCCTGGTAATCACATCAATCGCTCTGCTGCAGTTAAGACAGAAATCCACCTGATTATTGTGACAATTATCTCAAAAATAATATTCTTGTAATACAAAAATTCAGCAGTCTGTAAACATGACTATTGCTGATTTTAAAGAATCTTTTAAAAAATTGTTCTCATTCGACAAATAATCGTGTATACTTTAGAAAATTATTAAGAGAGGAGGTTTTTTATGACAAAGGCTGACCTGATTGAAAAAATGGCAAAAGATGCTGATGTTTCAAAGGCTGTTGCAGGGAGGGCACTTGATTCCTTCATTGACGGCATTGAGAAATCTGTGAAGAAGGGGAATAAGGTTGCTCTTGTCGGTTTTGGCACATTTTCACTGTCAAAGAGAAAGGCCCGGAAGGGCAGGAACCCAAGGACAGGGGAAACAATAAACATTAAAGCTGCCAAAGTTCCGAAATTTTCAGCCGGCAAATCATTTAAGGATGCTGTAAAGTAATTTTTCCGAATAGCTGTAAAGGAATTCTAAAAGGTAGTGATTTATTGTCACTACCTTTTAGTTTTTGAGCGCAACTCAGAACAATTTTGTTAAACATCTGAAATGGATATTGGTTTAAGAACGTGTTGTCCCCTGCGGCAATAGAACTTACTCCCGCAGGAGACAACGCTGATTAGCCTTCGCAGCAGATGCGTTTCAATTTTTTCTTCCCTGTTGGGGAAACGGACAGAACAACATCGACCTTATTTCCACAGAAGCTGCAGCGATTTACCCTGTTCTTTGACTCAGCCCTTGCCGCAACGTCTGTCTTTGATTTTCCTTTCTCTGCCATATGCTACCTCCTTTCATCAAGTAAGTATTTCAGTCATTAAGTGAAACAACTTAAATTCCCTTTGCAATCACCGGGCACGCAGTTTCCCCGCAAATTATCTTTTACTGGATTTGTGCATCCGGTGCAGGCTTAATGCCCAGCAGGAAACATCACAAAACTTTTAATACTAACTCAGAATAATAATTATTGTCAAGAGTCCTGCTGAAAAAATGAACTGCGCTATTTGAAGAAATTTAGGATAAAATTGAGTATCCCGCCTACAAGAAGGGCGAACGGGATTATAAGAGCCATCATCAGAACAGCTGTCTTTATCCCCCTTTCTTTTATCATCATAAAGAAGCTTGCAAGGCAGGGCACAAAGAGTGTCAGTGTTATAAGACTAACTATAATCTGGTTTTCGTTCATAAGACCCTGTCTTGCCAGGGCAAACATGCCGGCAGCGCCATAATCTCTTCTCAGAAATCCCATAAGGAATGCCTCTGCTGTCTTTGCAGGCAATCCTAAAAATGTAACAACAACAGGAGAGGCAGCTGCTTCAAGCAAAGCAAGGACTTTTATCTTATCAAGCAGGAAAAGAATTATTGTCCCTATCACGAAAAGAGGCACTGCCTCCTTCAGGTACCATTCAATCCTGCTGAGTGTTTTCATAACTATGTTCCCTATAGCAGGCACCCTCAGAGGCGGCAACTCTATAAAGAAATCAGGTTTTTCTCCGGGAACAAATTTGGATGCCAGGAAACCTGAAAAGATAAGAACAATGATCATGCATCCGGCCCACCAGAGAAATGCCCGTATTGAAAGGGTTCCTAACATGCCGAATACAACACCAAGCTGCGCGGAGCATGGAATTACAAGGGCTATGAGGAATGTCGCTATGATCTTTTCCCTTTTTGTCTCGAGTATGCGTGTTGACATGGTTGCCATGGTTCCGCAACCGAGGCCGAGAATCATGGGCAGGATAGCCTTGCCATTCAGTCCAAGCAACCTGAAGACCTTATCTGAGACCACAGCAAGCCTCGGAAGATATCCGCTGTCTTCAAGAAAGCCAAATGCCAGGAAGAAGGTTGTTGTTATGGGAAGTATAATGCCTATGGCATATGTCAGGGCCATTGTGAAAATGCCATATTTGCCTACAAGCATATCCTGTATCAATGGTATCGGGATAAGTGCCTTTATGGTTTTTTCAATGCCGGGAGTAAGGTAATGGCCGAATATGACATTTTGGAAAAAATCGACAAGGACTCCTGCACCAAATTTTCCAACGAACACATAAAAACCGAAAATCACAAGGAGCAAAAAAGGCACACCCCAAAAAGGATGCATTGTCCAACTGCTGAGCCTCTGAGAAAGGATGCCTGATTGCACGATGCTGCTTTTCTGGACTTTTCTGCTGATATCCTCTGCAAGTTTTATCCTGCTGTGTCCGACTGTATGTGCGATCGGTTCTCTCAGTTTCGATTGGGCCTCATCCCTGAGGTCCTCTGCCCGTTTAAGATCTTCTGTATGAAGGTTTGTCATGAGCCAGTCCTTAAGGCTCTCGTCACCTGAGAGTATCATTAAAGAGATTGAATGTTTTGAGATGCCTGCTTCAGGGAGTATTGCTGATATTTTCCCTGCATATTCATCTATAACAGGATTATAATGCAGGCTCAGAACAGGGGGACGCGGTTTTAAAATAGCCTCTCTTAATTTCTGAATGCCTTTCCTTTGAGGTGCAACAGTGCCGATAACCTCGATATTCAGGAGATCACTGAGTTTCTGGTAATTTGTCTCTATCCCCCTTGCCTTTGCCTCATCTTCCATATTAAGGTCGAGTATGCAGGGGAGTTCCATTTCTGAAAGCTGTATCAGCAGCATAAGGGCTCTTTTGAGATTTTTTGCATCTGCAACAAGGACGACTGTCTCCGGCATCTCTTTCAGCAGTATATCCCTTGTAACCTTTTCGTCCTCGCTCATGGGGGTCAGATTATTCACTCCGGGAGAGTCAACAATAACGAAATTTCTGTCACCTATGGCAGTATTGCCGTAGGCAACCTCTACAGTTGTTCCCGGATAATTTGATACTGTCACATATTTTCCGGTAAGAAGACCGAAAATTACACTCTTGCCGACATTCGGATTGCCGATGAGTATGACTTTTTTAGATGAAGAACCACCCCTGCGGTGTCTGTGATGATCTATTTTTTTATCTTGTTTTATCTCTTTTTCTTCTGACATTTTCTGCAAAATCCTCTTATCTCCAGATTATGGCCTGTTCCCTGAAAGCCCTGCTTTTTACACAGGGCTTCCTGAAGTCTCTCAAGTTCCTCAGAATAAAACTCTATTAAATTGCCGCATTGAATGCATAACATATGATCATGGTGTTCATGTCCGAACATATTTTCATAGATAGTGCCGCGTTCTGTCTTTTTGACCCTTTCGATGAGGCCACATTCACAGAGGATGCTCAGCGTCCTGTAGACAGATGCCCTTGAAGCTTTTAGGCCGGTCTCTCTTATCTGCAGATATAGCGATTCCGGATCAAAATGGCCGTTGCAGGACAGTGTTTCCTGAAGAATGACAGAACGTTCTTTTGTAAAACGCAGTCCCCTGTCTTTGAGAAATGTGCTGAAAAATAGTTTGCCGTGTGCCTTTTTCACATTAATTGAGAATGAGTCTCAATTACAATTATAAATCTATTGGCGCTGATATGTCAATAGAAAAGGTATTTGGTCCAGTTTTACATTTTTTTATGATTTATGCTAAGGTTTATTGTTTATAGAGCTAACTCAATTTCCCCATGACAGAAAACAGCTTAATGGAGGATTACGTATGCTGAAAAAGATTGTGCTTGCCTATTCAGGAGGTCTGGATACCTCTGTGGCTATAAAATGGCTGAAAGAGAAATACGGGGCAAAAATAATCGCCTTTTGTGCTGATCTCGGACAGGGCGAAGACCTTGAAGCAGTAAGAAAAAAGGCAATCAGGACCGGGGCATCAAAGGTTTATGTGGAGGATCTGAGAGAAGAGTTTGCAAGAGATTACATATTCCCTATGCTCAGGGCGAATGCTGTTTATGAGGGGTCATATCTGCTCGGTACATCCATCGCCAGACCTTTGATCGCAAAGAAGCAGATCGAGATCGCCGGGAAGGAAGGCGCAGAAGCGGTTGCTCACGGTGCAACAGGAAAAGGAAATGACCAAGTACGGTTTGAACTCACCTATTATGCACTGAAGCCTGATATAAAGGTTATAGCGCCGTGGAGGGAATGGCAGTTTGATTCAAGACAGTCCCTGATCGAATATTCCGGGAAGCACGGCATACCAATAACAGCAACCAGGGAAAAGCCATACAGTATCGACAGGAATCTCTTTCACATCAGTTATGAAGGAGGGATCCTTGAAGACCCATGGCAGGAACCACCGGCAGATATGTATACCATGATAGTTCCGCCGGAGAAGGCTCCTGATACTCCCGGTTATATTAATATCTCATATGATAAAGGCAATCCTGTTGCAGTCGATAATAAACGTATGTCTCCGTCCCGGCTTCTCGACAGGCTCAATACAATTGCCGGAGGACATGGCATCGGAAGAGTGGATACCGTAGAAAACAGGTATGTCGGAATAAAGTCCAGGGGTGTTTATGAAACCCCTGGCGGCACAGTGCTTCACTCAGCCCACAGGGCCTTAGAGTCAATAGTGCTTGACAGAGAAATAATGCATCTCAGGGATTCTCTCATTACACGCTATGCAGAGCTTGTCTATTACGGTTACTGGTTCTCACCTGAAAGACTTGCCCTGCAGAACCTTATGGATGACATGCAAAGAGATGTTGCCGGAACCGTCAGGATGAAGCTCTATAAGGGCGGCTGTTTTACAGTAGGCAGAAAATCCCCTTATTCACTCTATAATCCCGAGCTTGCGACTTTTGAGAAAGAAGATGTTTATAATCAGAAGGACGCAGAAGGATTCATCAGGATTAATGCCCTGAGACTAAAGTTAGGTAAATTGCAAAAGAAGGGCAAACGATAAATCTCTCAAGTTACTGAGTCTATGTCAGATCTAAGAAACTGGATTGCATTATCCATGCTGCCGGAAGTAGGGCCTGTTGGCGCCAGAAAATTGCTTTCTGTATTCAGAAGCCCTGAAATGATATTTAATGCAGGAATTAATGAGCTGCTTTCTGTGGAAGGGATAGGGATAAACAGGGCTAAGAATATAAAGGCATTTTCAGCCTGGAGAGTTGTAGAGGAGCAGATTGAGAAGATGGAAAAGAGCGGGATAAAAGCCGTCAGTTTAGACGACCCCTTATATCCGGAAATGCTAAAAGAAATATATGATGCGCCGGCAGTGTTTTATGTAAAAGGGGATATCCAGCCAGAGGATAAATATTCAATTGCAATCGTTGGATCACGGAAATTGACACACTACGGGAGATCGGTTGCAGAAAATCTCTCAGAGGATCTTGCATCCATGGGCCTTACTATTGTCAGCGGCCTGGCACGGGGTGTTGATTCCCTGTCTCATAAAGGAGCGCTTAAGGCCGGGGGGAGGACAATAGCTGTGCTTGGCTCAGGGATCGATGTGCCGTATCCTCCGGAGAATAAAACGCTCATGGATAATATTGCCGGTTCCGGATGCGTTATAAGCGAATTTCTTTTGGGAACTCCTCCTGATAAAGAGAATTTTCCGAAGAGGAACAGGTTAGTAAGCGGCCTTTCACTGGGTGTGCTTGTTGTAGAGGCTGCTGCTGACAGCGGCGCCCTCATAACGGCAAGATATGCACTTGAACAGGGCCGGGAGGTGTTTGCAGTGCCCGGGAATATAACTTCAGGGAATTCAGAAGGGACAAATGATCTGATAAAAAATGGCGCAGTCCTTGTTCAAAAAGCAACAGACATTATTGAGGAACTTGCACCGGTTCTGAAGGGTTTTATAAAATTAAAAGATAAGGTTAAGATCGAAGTCAGTGATGAAGAAAAAGCAATCTGCAATTTGTTGTCAGGAGAGCCGAAGCAGATAGATATGATTTCTCGTGAGAGCGGATTGCCGGTATCAACAGTGCTCACAATCCTTCTTGGATTAGAGCTGAAAGGTGCTGTTAAACAAATAACAGGAAAGAGGTTTTATCTGGCATGAATGTTTTAGTTATTGTTGAATCACCAGCAAAGGCAAAGACTATTAATAAGATTCTCGGAAAGGAATTTACTGTTAAGGCATCGATCGGTCATATAAAAGACCTCCCGTCAAAGAATCTCGGGGTTGATGTTGAGAAGAATTTTGAACCAAATTATATTGTAATTCCAGGCAAGGAAAAAATTATCAGGGAACTGAAAAAGGCCTCAAGAGAGGCAGATAAGATATTTCTTGCACCTGACCCTGACAGAGAGGGTGAAGCAATCGCCTGGCATATTGCATATGAAATTTCGGATAAGAAAAACCTTTCTTCCAAAAAGGAGATATACAGGATTGTATTCAACGAGATAACAGAGAGGGCTGTGCTGGAGTCGATCAGGAACCCTCAAAAGATTGATATGAAAAAGGTCGAGGCACAGCAGGCGAGGAGGATACTTGACAGGCTTGTCGGCTATGGACTCAGTCCGCTGCTCTGGAGAAAAGTGCGGCGTGGTCTGAGTGCAGGCAGGGTACAGTCAGTTGCTGTGAAGATCATCGTGGACAGAGAGCGTGCGATAGATGAATTCAGGTCTGAAGAATACTGGAGCATCACCGCTGAATTTGAAGGATCCAATCTTCCGACCTTCTCTGCAAGGCTGTTCAAGATAAGTGAAGCTTCAGCAGTCAGCGGTCAGGAGCCAAAAACAGAAAGCAAATTTCTTATAACAAATGAAACAGCAGCAGGTGAAATAGTCTCAGACCTGCAGAACAAAGAGTTTGTACTAAACAAGATAGAACGCAAACAAAGGAAAAGAATGCCCTATCCTCCGTTTATTACAAGCACTCTCCAGCAGGAGGCAGTGAGGAAACTGAGGTTTCCTGCAAAAAAGACAATGATGATAGCACAACAGCTTTATGAAGGCATAGAGCTTGGCCAGGATGGTTCAGCAGGACTTATCACCTATATGAGGACAGATTCTCACCGGGTGGCGCCTGAAGCGCAGGCCTGGTCGAGGGAATTAATCGAGAAGACGTATGGGAAGGATTATATACCTGACAAGCCTCCTATCTACAAAAGCAAGGCAAGTGCACAGGAGGCGCATGAAGCGATCAGGCCCACTTATTCGGATAAGAGTCCTCAAACGATAAAACAATTTCTGTCAAAAGACCAATTTGCGCTTTACACATTAATATGGAATCGTTTTATTTCGAGCCAGATGTCTCCTGCCCAGCTGGAACAGACAACCTTTACCATCAATAACCTGGGGGCTAACCAGCCTGTCAGTTCATACGAATTCAGAACTACAGGAACTGTGGTCCGTTTTGCCGGCTTCATGGCATTGTATACAGAGGGGAAGGATGAGATCGAAGATGAGAACGGATTGACTCTGCCTGCCCTGAAAGAAGGGGAGGCGTTAAAACTTCTCGGCTTATTGCCGAAACAGCATTTTACACAGCCGCCTCCGCGTTATACTGAGGCAACCCTTGTGAAAGCCCTTGAGGAGAATGGTATCGGCAGACCAAGCACCTACGCAGCAATACTTTCTACAATCCAGGACAGAAAATATGTTCTTAAGACCGAGGGGAAATTCTCTCCTACAGAGCTTGGGGCTGTTGTGAATGATTATCTTGTCGAAAGGTTTCCGGAACTTATCGATGTAAGTTTTACTGCTAAAATGGAAGACGAACTTGATCACATTGAAGACGGGAAGATGAAATGGGAAAAGGTTGTGAAGGATTTTTACAAGCCTTTTCATACAGACCTTGCAGAGGCCAACAAGACTGTCGGCAAGGTTAAACCAAAAGATATCCCTACAGAAATCGTGTGTGAAAAGTGCGGTCTTCCCATGGTGATCAGATGGGGAAGACACGGGAGGTTTTTTGCATGCACAGGATTCCCTGAGTGCAAGAATACAAAACCTTATCAGGCAGAAGGCGCTGATCAAAATCAGAACAGCTTGGAGACAAATTCACAGCAAACAGACGAAAAATGTGATAAATGCGATTCGCCTATGGTGATAAAGTCAGGGCGGTTCGGGAAATTCCTCGCATGTTCAAAGTATCCTGAATGTAAAAATACAAAGCCTTTCTCTACAGGGATAAAGTGTCCGGAGGACGGAGGCGATATTGCCGAAAGACGTTCTAAAAGGGGGAAACTGTTCTGGAGCTGCAGTAACTATCCGAAATGCAAGTTTGCCTCATGGTATAAACCTGTTTCCAGGAAGTGTCCAAAATGCGGCGCTGATTTTCTGTTCGAAAAAAGAAACAAAGGCGGAGATATCACGTTCTTTTGTCACAAAAAAGAATGTGGGTTTAAGGAAGTTGAGAAGTCAGCGGAAGAAGAGGTTGCGGCTGCAGGAGCAAGTTAGAGAAATTTCCCTGATCTGCTACTTCTCGGATTAAGATGAGGCCTGTAATCATAGGAATCGGCGGCGGACACAGCGGCGCCGGAAAGACTGTTGTTGCATGTAAAATCCTCGAAAGGCTTAAAGGCTGGGGTGCGATAAAATATACAAACACCTCGCTTTACAGTTCCATAACAGACGATATCAAAGTCCTCTCAGAAGAAGGCAAGGACACGAAGAGATTCCTTGATTCAGGCGCTGAGAAGGTTCTATGGGTTCAGGCTACTTTCTCTGAATCAGAAGAGACCCTGCAGATGGCAGCAGATATGCTCTCTCATCTTCAGGGGGTTGTGGTTGAAGGGAATAGTGCGATTGAGGTTTTGAAACCTGATATCGTGATTTTCGTTTCCGGAGATACAGCGAAATTCAAGAAAAACGCAGACAGGATTTTGCAAATGGCAGATATCCTTCTCTTTGACAACAAGCTTCCGGCTTCAGTACCGGAGCAGACCGTGGGATTCAGCAAGAATGATATCGATCTATGCGTAAACTATGTTCTGGGAATTATCAAAAAAGAGTGCAATCAACGCAATCTCAGTTGAGATTACAGAGTGTCTAAGTTCCTGTTTCGATTACTTTGGAAATAGTTTCACTGAGTTCTTCAATCTGGTACGGTTTTGCAATGACGCCATGAAATCCGTATTGTTTATAATCAGACATTACAGGATCGTTCGAATAACCACTTGATACAATTGTTTTAACATCAGGGTCAAGTTCAATCAGTTTTTTAACAGCCTCTTTGCCCCCCATTCCGCCGGCTATGGTTAAATCCATGATTACTGCATCAAAAGGCTCTCCTGATTCAATGGCCTTTTTATATAACTTTATTGCTTCATCCCCATCTATGGCAAATACGACATTATATCCGAGACTGCCTAACATAAATCCTGTGGTTTTTCTGACGGCTTCTTCATCATCCATAAACAGAATCTTCCCGGACCCTTTCAGGTGAGTTTTATCATCAGCAGAATGCAGCAAAACTTTCTCTTTTGATGCCGGGAGATAGATATGGAATGTTGTCCCGCTTCCCATTTTTGAGTCTACAGTAATCTGTCCGTCGTGTTTCTTGATAATGGAATATGCAGTAGCAAGCCCGAGACCGCTTCCTTTATGTTTGGTTGTGAAATACGGATCAAAAATCTTCTGCAGATATTCACCTGATATGCCGATACCCTGGTCCTTAATGGATATTTTTACATACTCACCGGCCTTGAGTGGGGGAAGATCATTTTCAGAAAGAGTTGTATTTTCAAACTGGATGCTAATGATTCCACCCTCTGGCATGGCCTGATCAGCATTAATAATCATATTGTTGATAACCTGGCTTATCTGCCCTGTATCAACATTGACTGTCCAGAGATCTTCAGGGACAGAAAAGTCGCACCTTACATTGGAACCCCTTAAGGCAAAACGTGCTGAGTCTTTTGCCAACTCAACGATAGAAGTTGCCTTTTTGATAGGTGCCCCCCCTTTAGAAAAGGTCAGGAGCTGATGAGTCAGATCCCTTGCCCTGAGTGATGCTTTCTCTGCGTCTTCTAATATCTGGGATAATTCATCAGGAGAATCGATATAGAGCTTTATCAGAGAGATATTACCCATGATAGAGGTGAGTAAATTATTAAAATCATGTGCGATGCCGCCGGCAAGGACACCCAATGATTCGAGTTTCTGTGCCCTGAGAAGTTCTTCTTCCATTTTCTTTTGTTCACTGACGTCTCTCACTACTTTTACCCATCCAATATGATTATTCTGTTCATCTTCAAGAGGCAATACCCTCTGCTCTGCAGGGAAGACAGTCCCGTCCTTGTGTCTCATACTGAACTCACGCAGATACAAAAATCCTTTTTCCTTTATGGCAGAGTTAAGAGAATCATCAAACTTCTCTTTTTCTTTTTCACTGATATGCAGAAAGCGGGTAGTCTGGCCTAAAATCTCTTCCCTGTTATAACCGAATATTTTTGTTGCTGTGGGGTTGCAGTCAATAATCTTCCCGGTTTGTGCGTCGATGATGAAAACAGCGTCATGCAGACTGGCAAATGTCTTCTCCAGCAATTGCTTGGATTTCCTGAGGGCTTCCTCAGCCTGGTATATTGTTCTGATCGGTAAAAAATATAATATCAGGAATGCCCCTGCGCCTACAGGCAGCATGAACAACGATATCATTAAGGTTTTTGTTAACAGCGGTTTTAATGTACGGTATATCTGAAGGTTGCCGACAACAATCCCTGAATCTATGAGTTTGAAAGAACGCATAATAAATGGTTCCTCCACTTTGGTTGCACTTTCAGCGATGACTTCGCCCTTTGCATTCAGGGTCCTCCATTTCTCGACATATCCCTTCCTCGGATAATCAGAGAGGGCTTCCTGGAGCCTGTGCTGTTCAAATTCCCAAATGTAAGGGTTCATGCTGATTATTTTCATTATTTGACCTGAACCAATCTGGCCTTCAGTTTCAAGGCTTCCTATCATATATTCATAAGAAATGAAAAAGTATCCGAGAGGAAAGATGATTACAACTATAGTAATAATCAGTCCTGAAAGCCAGGTAATGATTGGCGTTATATGTTTTTTGGACTGCATGCCTTATTGTATGGAGGCGCTTTTGATCATTGCATTGCCTGATTCTCTCAGAATTCTTTCACCTTCCAGGGACCTGGTAAAATCAATAAACCGCTTTACTATAGCGGATGGTTCTTTTTTAATTACCATTGCATGTGACTTAAAAAGGGGATATGACTCATTAACTCTTTTTTTGCCCATTGGGGACTGACCATTGTATGAGAGTATCTTCAGATCGCGCTTTTCAGAGATGATCTGCGTTAACCCATCTTCCGCAATAACGGCTTCATTTTCATCAAAAAGACAACTGATCGATTAGCGAAACCGCGTCAATCCGTAATCTGGAAACGCAGTATTCTGAAAAGCACATGTAGTGAAGAAAAGCCTCTTGCGGATACGGGGTAAAAAGCTCATAATTTCTGTCATGTACCTGCGACGTTATGGCAAGAAAGTTGATGGAGAAGAGTACGGATACTGGTCTTTGGTAGAATCTGTACGCACTGCATGTGGGCCCCGGCAGAGGGTTGTAGCAAGTATTGGCAAGCTTCCGGGACTAGACAAAGAAGAACGGACCGGATGGGAAGAGATCGGCCGCATACTCAGCGGCAAGCCCCAGCATCACGACAGCCTATTTGAAAAAACGGAAGAGCCGCCATCGTGGGCAACCGTGGATATCAATCGAGTCAGTGTTGAGAGATTGCGAAACTTTGGCGACATCTATCTTGCCCTTCTACTTTGGCACCGTCTCGGTTTAGCCGACTTCTGCAAGGAGCACATGCCCGAAGGAAGAGAAGTAATCCCGTGGTCAGTAATGGCCTGCATCCTCAGCGTTGCTCGTTTTTGTGCACCGTCTTCGGAACTGCAGATAGCAGAATCCTGGTATGACAAGACAGCGCTTGAAGATCTGCTGGGAGTTCCAACGAACAGAGTAAATGACGATCGCCTCTACCGATCTCTGGATATACTTCTTCCTCACAAAGACGCCCTGTGTATGCATTTACAGAAGAGTTACGGCGAACTCTTTGGAGAGACCTTCGACTTTCTGTTTTACGATATCACCTCAACATACTTTGAAGGCGTGGCCCTCGGCAATCCTCAGGCCAAGAGGGGTTACAGCCGCGACAGCCGACCGGACTGTCCACAAGTTTGTATCGGCTTGGTGACGAGCCGGGAAGGATTCCCCCTTGCCTTTGAAGTCTTTGACGGCAACCGTAGTGATGTCACTACTACGGAAGAAATGATTCTGATCATGGAGAGCAAATACGGCAAGGCAAGCCGGATCTGGGTAATGGACCGTGGGATGGTAAGCGAAGAAAACATAGAGTTCATGCAGCAGCGGGGAGCACGCTACCTTGTCGGCACGCCGAAGTCCATGCTCAGGAAGTTTGAACAGGAACTTCTTGGGAAAGACTGGGAAGAAGTTCATCCCGGTGTCGAAGTGAAAAAATGCGCAAGCCCAGAAGGCAGAGACGAAACATTTGTGCTGTGCCGCTCTGAAGGCCGGAAGGACAAAGAGACAGCAATTCTCAATCGGTTTATTGTCCGTCTCGAGGCAGGGCTTAACAACCTCAAAGAACAGGCGGAGCAGGGAAGACTCAGAGACCAGAAAAGGGCAGAACGCCGAATCGGACGGCTTCTTGAGAGAAACAGCCGTGCCGCATCTCTTTTTGATGTGATTGTCACAGAAACAGGAACGGGCAAAAACAGGCATCTGGAGATCGACATCAGGAGAAATGAAGACCGTTATCAGTGGGCACTTCAGAGCGGTGGGAGCTATATCCTGCGCACCAACTGGAAGGAGGCCGATCCCAAGACGATATGGAAACGATACATTCAGTTGACCGAAGTGGAAGATGCCTTCAGAACGGAAAAGCATGATCTTGGTATGCGGCCTATCTACCATCAGAAACAAGACAGAACGCAGGCACACATCCTGGTCTGTTTCTTATCGCTGGCAATGTGGAGGACCCTGCAACATTGGATGAAGGCATCAGGGCTCGGTACTGCCCCAAGAAAACTAATTGAGGAGATGCGGGAAGTGAGATCCCTTGATGTTTTGCTTCCGGCAAAAGACAAGACCATCAGACTGAGAGTGGTCTCTACTCCTTCAAAAGAACTGAAGGTTCTGCTTCAGAGAATGAAAATATCTCTGCCCAACAGGCCCAAAATAATTGAAAATGTAGTGAAGAAAATCGCTTGATTTGAGATGTAACTGCCTGACTTTATTAGTTTTCAAATCTCAAACTGCGGAAGATGGGTTAAGGTGCAAAATCCAAAGGCCCCGGGTGTTTTTTCTATAATATCAGTGGTCTCCTGATCAGTCAGCGCCACTACCCTCCATGGCCTGGACATGGCAATATCCATCGCCTTGCTCATTTCAGTGGATATTTCTTTAACGACAATGGCGTTGCTTTCAGCAGGCTGCCGCAATATTAAACGGATACGTTCACCACCCGGCCATGTCTCTGTATCGCCCTTATAAATTTTGATAAGTTCCTGTGTGCTCAGATCAGAGACATTGATATTCTTCTTTGTGACAAATACAAGAGGGGTTTTTGAATATTCGATTACGGACAGGCCCAGTTTGCGTTCTTCATCATTCAATGGTCTGCCTATGATTCCGATATCGAGAGCCCCTTTTGAAACAGCCTTAATCCCGCCTATGCTGCCTAAACTTGACAATACAACCACCTTAACCCCAGGGTATTTTTTTTCAAAACCTGCAGCAAGCAATTTCATCGAACCCAAAGCGCTGCCTGCGCCTCCTATTTTCATTTCCTCTCCTGCAAGAACACTTGAACAAAATATGAAGCTTGTAATGAAGGTGACCGACAAAAAACTTTTTATAAATAAGACTATTTTCCTTTTCATAATGATCTGCTCCTCTCTGATAAAAAAGTTGTTTTGGCAACTATATTTAGTGTCAGCAAAGAGTTAACCCAAAAAATGCATTTAGATAAAACCACAGAGTTCACAGAGGCATTTCAAATTTTTAAA
>Ga0209253_10002993_pt1 | contig 14907 bp, 12 predicted proteins | sample FrelakmetBRP12BR_FD_187145 | JGI IMG/M metagenome (GOLD analysis project Ga0209253, IMG submission 187145) | Freshwater lake sediment microbial communities from the University of Notre Dame, USA, for methane emissions studies - BRP12 BR (SPAdes)... | ecosystem: Environmental > Aquatic >...
AGGTTAAACCACCGACCGGAGAGCCGGATGCGGGAGATCCGCACGTCCGGTTCGGAGGGAGGGGTGGCGCAATCCAATGCGCTATCCCTACCCCTATAGGGGCATCGATTTTTGGTCTCTGGATTCCCGTTTTCACGGGAATGACAGCCTGAGTACTGAGATCTAAACATCGGCCAAATTCCTAATTTGGACAAGAGTGAGCATGGGTTTAATTTTTTTGTAAAGCCACCCGAATGAGCCCTAATAGATCAATGTAATTAAACGGCTTCACGCAATAACTACTGAAGCTGCCGATCTTTTTTTGAAATTCCTCCAATTCTCCCTTGGTAACAGATATAATCATGGGTGTTTTGCTCGAGGCGAATTCCAGCTTCAGTTGATAAAAGCCATCATAGTTATTCGCTTTGACGAGCGACCCATCCAGAAAGATAGCATCGGGTTTTTCCTTCTTGGCCTCATCGGATCCCTCTTTGATGCTTGATACGATGCTCACCTCGTAGCCCATTTCAACTAATTTCACGAACTCAGCAATCTCTGGCTCTTTCCCTATGACCAGTATTCGCTTCTGTAATCCTCTGGGCTGTTGCGGATGGACGGATGATTCTAAAACCTTCTTGACCGTCTCCAGCAACATCTCTGGCTTATAAGGTTTCTTAACATAGTATTGCGCACCTAAATTATATGCCCTTGCCACATCCTCCGGTCTATCTTTGGCAGTAAGGAAAATAACCGGGACAGACTGGGTTTTGGGAGACATCTTTAATCTCGTATAGACGGAATAACCTCCGCCAGCGGGCATGACGATATCCAATATGATCAGATCTGGTTTCTCCGAATAAGCATAGTTCAAGCCTTGCTGTCCATCCAGGGCGGCAATCACCTCGTAGCCGCTTGCCTCCAAGCGGGCTTTTACCATGGTAACGATATTTGGCATGTCATCGATCACCAAGATCTTCTTCTTCGCCATTATTGACACATTCTCCTTCTTCTTTAACCCATCCCGTTTAAGAATCGGGCGTTTTCTCTCCCAGGGCGACGAATATAAACACCCTGATCACTTTACCTTTCAGCCGACCCCAAAACCCTGTTTCGCATGGGATTCCTATATCCTTCACTGCCGGGGACGTTTTTACTTCCCCTTTTTTTCTAAAAGCTCCTTCATTTTTGAGAGCAATACTTCTGCTTCGAATGGCTTAGAGACATACGCGTCCGCACCCACTTCTTGACTCACCTTTTTGATTTCCTGCGGGGTCCTTCCAGAGGAGATAATGATAGGAATGGGGTTATATTTCGGATCGGCCTTAAGAAGTTGGCAGACCTTATACCCACTCAATTTGGGAAGCATGACGTCCAAGATAATCAAGCTTGGGTTTTCTTTATGGGCTTTCTCCAAACCTTCCTGCCCGTCGCCTGCGGTGATGACTTCGTAATTATGTGCTTCTAATCTCATCTTGAGCATGTTGACGATAGGCGGTTGGTCTTCTACGATCAGTATTCTTTTTTTCGCCGTTAAGGTTTCCTTCTGGGCGGTCGCTTTGGCAGGAACGTAGTTTTGGGCTGGATGGACTATTTCATTCCAGGATTTCTCAAATATCTCCTCGACCGATTGGATCAAACCATCTACGTTTTCTTTTCCAGCCGAAAGCAATTCTTTTTGTTTGGCATTCAGTTTTCCTGGTATTTCTTCCAGCATCAAGGACAGGCTTTCTTTGACCACGGTCAACGGGGTACGAATGACATGCGATATCATGCCCATCAGGTCATCTTTGATAATCTCCAACTCATTTCTTAGTTCATCCTTCATGATTTCGAGTTCATTTTCCGGAGGTTCCTCCTTAGCCCTTTTCGGTTTTTCCTCTTTTGCGGACGTGAGCGGTCCTAAGACCGCATTAAACCGAGAGGTGCTGAGAAGCTCCCCGATCAGTTTATTTAATTCATCCGCGGATTCTAGCGCGGGTCTTAAGAAGGAGAAGCATTTATCGCAATTTGAGTCTCCCAGACCATCCAAAATCATACTCGCCCCTTCGCGAACGACCATGAGTTGGCTGCGCAGGTCGTGCCTTACCGACGAAAGATAGGCTTCCATTTTTTCCTGTCCGTTCATATCATTCACCTCTCTTGGAGATCTCTACGAGACTATTCCTACACGCCCTTAAAAGAAACTCCACTGTGAAATCCTCGCAAAACCTTACTTGCTCGTCTTTCGGTCTCTTTTCCAATAGCCGAATGGCGTTCCTAAATTCTCTGGCAGCTTCCCTAAACTTTCTCTGGTATAAATACATATTTCCGAGGTTAAAATAGGCGATCACCGAATCAGGGTCCACATAGATCACCTTCCTGAATTGTGTCTCCGCTTCGTTAAGATTACTGCTTTTGTACGATAAAACACCCAGGAGATAATACGCCTCGACACTCAGATTATCCACCTCTATGATCTTTCCGAGGATATCCGTCGCTTCTTTGTATCTTGCCTCATTAGCCAAGACGGTTGCCCTGGTCAGATAGGTGCGTATATGGTTCTTGCCTTGTCCGATCATGCGATGGGGTGAGGAGAGGGCAGTCTGATCTTTCATTTGTTCCAAACCAAGGGTCGCTTCCTTATATGTCGATTTAACTTTTTCTTTAACATCAGGAGGTCGCTCAAGGTCCTCGAGGGGTTCGAGTTCTTCCTGTAGGCCGGACGTTAATTCCTGCTGGGAAAAGCCTTTTTCTATGTCCGTTTCTTTGACGGAGCTCCATCCTTCGACTCCCCAACCTGAAGGCGGGGGATCGCTCAGGGTTGACCCTGAGCACCAGTTCTTTCCTTCGGCTTCAAATGCGGGCCCTAAACCATCCTCGTACAGGGCGGGGATCGGCGCCGCCGAAAGAGTCAAGTCCCCGATTGCGATCTCCGGCACAGCGATAAATGGCTTCATCGCGTCTTCCTGAGCCGGACTTAACCTTTTCTTGTAGATGAATGTCTGAGGAAACTCAACTCTCTCAAGCTTGTCGGTGATTTGCCACAGGGTCTCCGAATGTCCGAGAAAAAGATAGCCATCCTGGGCAAGACAGTTGTGAAAATTCTCAATGACTCGCTGGGTTGTCTGACCATCGAAGTAGATAATGACATTTCTACAAAAGAGTATATCTACATCTTGCATTCTTTCGTTTATAAATGGATCTTTGGCTAAATTATGATATTCAAACTGTGTCAACTCTTGCACCTTAGCGTTGAGTCTGTAGGTTGAGCCCCCGGCCTTGAGATACTTTCCCAGGTATTCCTTCGGCAAGTGGGCGATGTGCTTTTCGCCATAGATCGCCTCTTTCGCGCAAGCGAGTGCGTTTCTGTTTATGTCTGTGCCCAAAATGGAGATACGCCACTCTTGGTAAGAAGGGACAACCTCCATCATGGCCATGGCGATTGAATATGTCTCATCTCCCCCAGAACATCCTGCTGACCAAACGCGTATACGCTTGTCCCGTGAATCCAGCTTCCTCTGCACTATTTCAGGCAAGACAAATCTCATGAGCACGTCAAACTGAGCTTTGTTTCTGAAGAAATAGGTCTCGCCTATGGTGATCAAGTCGAGGAGTTCCCGTATCTCAAGACGCCCCTCGGGATGGAATTTTAGAAGATGATAATATTCCCGGTAGGAATCGTAACCTCGATGTTGTAAACGCTGCCAAAGAGCGAGATGCAAGGACTGGCTCCTGCTTTCCTCAAAGAAGAGGCCGCTCGTCTCTATGAGCAGTTCTTGGAAAAGACCGAAGTCGTCAGCGGATAGGGGTAAGATATTTTTCATTGTTCAAGGGCCGATAGCTCGGTGAATTCTTTTTTTGTTAGGATGTGCTCCAAATCTAAGATGGGGATGATTCTTTCGCCAACCCTGGCTATCCCCAATATCACACCTGCCTCCATCTGCATGGATACGGCCTCCGGGGTAGGCATAATATCCTCTTTGGATAAAGTGATGATCTCCCTTAAACGGTTGACCGTCAGTCCGACGATGGACTTGTTGACCCTGCATACGATGATTCTTTTGTTCGGCTCCTCTTCTATCGGTGTTGCAATGAGTCTCTTTCTCAAATCAATTAATGCAACGATAGATCCTCTCAAATGGATCACTCCCTCAATAAAATGGGGGGTCTTGGGAAGGGGGTAAGTCTTCTGCGGTCTAAGTACCTCACGCACACAAGAAATATCCAACCCCAATTCCTCGCTCGCCAAAGTGAAGACCAGTATCTGCCTTTCCTCTTTTTTGTCGAGACTTCCTTTTTTCATCACCCGCTCAATGGTCTATCCGCTTGAAAGACACGGCCTCGAACCTATCTCACCATCCCCACGATCTCCTCTGCGATTTTTTCCAAGGGGAGTACTTTATCAATCACATTCATTTCTACGGCGGCATGAGGCATACCAAAAACGACACAACTCTTTTCATCTTGCGCGATGGTCTTGCCTTGGAGTTGTTTCACAGCCTTCATTCCCATCGCTCCGTCTCTGCCCATACCGGTTAGGATTGCCGCCACACCTCCTTTTCCATAGGCCCTGGCTACGGACTCCAACAATACGTCTCCCGAGGGCCTGTGGCCTCCAAAGGCTGGTTCATGGGAAAGTCGAATCTTTCCACCCTCCTCTACCCTCATTTGAACGTTGTCCGGAGCGATGTATGCCACTCCCGGTCGTATTTCTTCCAAATCCTCTCCGATCTTTACCTTGATTTTGCATTCCTTAGCAAGCCAACCCACCAGGCCTGCCAGAAAACCATTGGTGATGTGTTGAACAATAACGATGCCGCAGGGGAAATCTTCAGGAAGTGTTTTCAGTATCTCAAGAAGCGCCTGTGGGCCCCCGGTTGAGGCAACAATGGCAACGATCTTATCTGAGACTTTTTTCCTGGGGGCATTAGGATCAACGACTGACCTTTCAACCGCCGATTTCGTAAGGGGCTGATGGGTGACTCTAACCCCGTTCAAGAATTTTATCTTCGCGATCAGGGCCTCCCCAGACTTTTTATCTCCAGCCAACTCCAGTTCACTTTTATCAATCACGTCCAACGCGCCGTGAGAGATGGCCTTGAATACCTTTTCCATTCCTGCCTTATAGATGGTAGAGGATACAATCAGGATCGGGGTAGGGTGACCTGCCATGATCTGCTTCGTCGCCTCAAATCCATCCATGATAGGCATGTCAATATCCATTGTGATGATATCCGGTTTGACGCGAGGCACGAGTTCTACTGCCTCTTTCCCATTATTCGCAACCGCCACCACTAAAATCCGCGGATCGCAGTTCATGATATTTGTTAAGATCTTGCACATCAACGGAGAATCATCAACCACCAACACCCGTATCATGGCCTTGACTTCTGATTCCATATCACCCCACTAATCGTTCAATAGTATCCAAAAGAGTCATCTGCTCGAAGGCACTTTTAACAATGTAAGCGGCTGCACCTACCTCCATCCCCCGCCTTTTATCCTCTTCTTTCTGTAATGCGGTCACCATTACAAAGGGGATATCCGTGTACCCCTCCTTTTTCTTTAAGGTCCTGCAAAGCTCAAATCCATCCATCCTCGGCATCTCAATGTCACTGACAATGAGGTCGTAATGGGTGCCTGTCATCCTATCGAGTGCGTCTAAACCATCTACCGCTGTATCGACAAGGTACCCGTGGGTTTCCAATATCGTTTTCTCAAGCTCCCTGGTCGAGAAAGCATCTTCCACAACCAGTATCCTTTTCTCTTTCCGCTTCAGTTCGGGAGCGCGCTTCTTTCCTGTCACCGGCGGAAGGCTAAGGGCGCTATGAGCAATCAAGTCTGCTATGTCGAGGACAACGACGACCTCACCGGTGGGCATGATGATCGCACCGCTGACATTCTTCACCTTGCCTAAATGCCTCCCCAAACTCTTTATAAATACTTCTGCCTCTCCAACAATTTGATCAACGATGAAACCCACTCGGCTGTAAAGGGAGGTGGCGATCACCACCAACATTTCTTTCCTCACCTTTCCCTCTTCATCCCCTGCGGGCGGAAGCTCAAGCACTTCGTCCAATCTTACCAAAGGCACCGTGTGCTCACGAAAGTGAATTGCCATTCTTCCTTCAATAGTAGAAACATCGTCCGTATTTACTTTGATACTCTCTGTAATGGGGAGCATCGGAAGGGCGAAGATCATGTTCTGCACCTCGACCAAGAGCACTTGAATAATGGCAATGGTCAATGGCAAGACCAATGTAAATTTTGTCTCCCTATTTTTCCGAGTGTCTAAGATCACCCGACCTTTTAGATTGGTGATGTCCCGCCTGACGATATCCAGTCCGATTCCCCTTCCTGAAACATCCGTCACAACCGGACTCGTGGAATAACCGTTCATGAATACGATATCCAAAATCTCTTTCTCGGTCATCCCTTTCCATTCGTCACCGGATACGAGCCGTTTCTTCAGGGCCGTCTGCTTTATCTGGTCAATATCCATACCCCTTCCATCATCCTCTACGGTGATCACTACATTATCCGCTTCATGAAAGGCGGAAACCTTTATTGTTCCGGTCCTTTGTTTCCCAAGGGCCACCCTCGCATCCGGCCCTTCAATCCCATGGTCTATGCAATTGCGCAATATATGGATGAGAGAAGCCTTTATCCCATCCAGGACTTTTTTATCAAGCTCCGTTTCTTCTCCGGAAATCAGCAAGTTGACCTCTTTGCCTTTTTGAGACGCGATATCCCTTACCATGCGGCGAAACCCGTCAAAAATAGTAGACAGGGGCAACATCTTTATCTTTTTCATATTCGCCTGCAATTCATCGATGACGGGGTCAAGATGAAATGCCAGTGTGGAGGCGTGATCGTATAACTTCACATTATGCTCTCTCAGCTTCTGCATTTGGGCCTCACATTGACCGAGCAATTTTGTAACTTCCCCAGTTTGGAGAGAAAATTCCTTCTTCATCGCTTCGCTTAGACTGGAAATACTTTTCTGCACCTCCTTGCTGAGCTTAGAAAGTCTTTTTGCTTGAGCCGTCATCGCAGAGACCTTCATCTTGTTGATCACCACTTCCCCGACCAAATAAAGGAGCTTGTCCACTCTGCTCAGAGGAACACGGATGTATTCCTCCATTGGTGCCGAGCGAAGAGGGGCGACCGGTTCACTCATGCGATCCACGACTTCATCTTGCGTCTTTCCTCCCTCATCTTCCTCCCTTTGTCCAACGTTCTCCGGGGTTTCTGCTACAGTCTTTGCTTCGCTCTCATGCTCCCCCTCTTGTTTTCTCTCTGAACGGGTCCCATTTTCCTGGGTTCCACCCTCCACTTCTTTTCTCTCATGTCCTCTCTCTATTTTCTTCTGTGATCTGATTCCTTGTGTCCCAGAAAGGCACTCTTCCAACTCCCGACATAGATCAGATGCATCTACATCGATTTCCTTCCCTTGTACGATCTTTTCTAAGATTGTCCTGATGGCATCCAGCCCTTTAAACATACTCTCAGCCATGAAGGAACTGAAAACGGCCCTTTTCCCGGAGACCTCTTCAAAGATATCTTCTATCCTATGGGCAATATCCTGAATTTCACAAAACCCAAAAACCCGAGCCGCACCTTTCAACGTGTGCACTTCTCTATTGAGGTCTTTTGCCAGATCAACATTGTTCGGCTGCTTCTCTAACTCTACGAGCCCATTATCCAGCTTGGTCAGGTGCTCTTCGGTCTCTGCCTTGAAAATCGCGATCAGATCTTTCATCACATCAGGCATGCTTTAGGTTCCTCGCTTTTCCTGCTTCCTCTGCTTCTAACTTAAAGTCCGATATCGTGCTCTTAAGCTCCTCGGATAAAGTATTGAGCTGTGCTGCGGATGCGGTCGCTTGTCTGGTTGAAGAGACGAACTGTTTTGTAACGGAATCTATTTCCCTCATGGCTTGCACTACCTGGTCTGACGCAAACTTTTGCTGTTGTGTCGCTATGGAAATCTCCTTTGCGGACTTTGCTGTCTCCTCTATCATCTCCAACCCTTTTTTTACCCATTTGGTTGAACCTTCAATACTCATAATTGTAGAGTTCGTTTCTCCTTGGATTTCGTTGATAAGCTGACGAATTTCCTCGGTAGATTCCGAGGAACGTTCGGCCAGTTTCCTGACTTCCTGGGCAACAACCGCAAAACCTCTTCCCACCTCTCCCGCTCGAGCTGCCTCGATGGCCGCGTTTAAGGCCAAGAGATTCGTCTGATCCGCAATATCATCTATCAGTTTTGTGATATTGCCGATGGACTGGGATTTCTCACCCAAAGAGAGAATCTTTTTTGAAGTATCGTTTACCTTCGCATTGATCTCCTGCATCCCTGCCAAGGTGTCTCCTGCTATTCTGGCCACATTCTCAGCATTCTTGGCGATACGAGTAGCAGTGGTGTCGAGTTCCTCAATGGTGGTGGTCACCTGGCTAATCGCGGAGGACTGCCCGGCCACGCCTGTTGCCTGCTCTTCTGAGGCTGCGCGAATTTCAGCTGAGGAAGTGCTGATTTGGAGGCCGGCGTTGCCAATCTGTTTGACCATCCGCCTCATTTCTTCGTACAGTTGTGCACTGGCAATGGTGCCGGCAATCTGGGCTCCAATGCTCTCGGCAAGGCTTACGTTCGCATTCGTATAGGCATTCGGCCTTAAAGAGTGTAAGTTCAGCGTTCCTATCACCCGATCCTGCGAGATCAGGGGAATCGCCACGAGTGATCGAAATCCGGCCTGAAAAGTGTGCAAGGGATCAGAAAGACTATTTCTAACCTCATCGATATCCTCCGTCTGTAGAAGCAGGCTTGACCGTGTGCGCACGACTTCTTCGGTCGTGGATCCGGCAAGAGGAATAATCTCCTCAGACCGAGGACCTTCCGCACCTTTCCCCAGGGCGTAAGCTGTGGAGAATCCGCCCTTTTCAGGATGGATCATATCAACCGAAATTCTATCAAAGGGAATGATTTTCCTTACTTCCTCGGCAAAGTGTCTATAGACCTTATCGATTTCCAGCGTCGAACTAATAATCCGCCCGATCTTCGCCACGACCGCCCTTTCCTCGGCCAGCTTCTGCACGGCTTGTTTTTCTTTTTGCAGCTCCTCTTCCGCTCGTTTGAGCTCTGTGATATCCTTGACCGTCACCTTGTGGCCAATGACATTTCCCTTAGAATCCTTCCTTGTACTGGCCGTTACCAAAGCATAGATTTTGCCTCCGTCCTTCCGCCTCAGTTCTTGCTCCACATCCTCCACATAGTCCTGCTTCGATAGTATCTCCTGGATTTTGCTTCGGGCTTCTGGGTTGGAATAGAGCTGGGCCATCGATCCAATCTTCATGAGCTCTTCTTTGTTGCCGTAGCCGAGGAGTTCAACGACGGCCTTGTTGAGATCGACGAATTTGCCGTCCTTGGCGTTGATGAAGAGTGGCTCCTTGGAGCCCTCGAATAATGTCCGATATTTTTCCTCCGATTCCTTCATCGCCTGTTCTGCCAGTTTTCGCTCGGTGATATCCTCGGAGGTCACTAAGTGCCTTCCGTCGGCCAAGGCTACCCGTTTAAAGAGGATCTCCTTTGAGGAGCCGTTCTTGCAGGCTACCGTGAAGACCCGGGGCCGGATCTTACCCGCCTTCGCTTCACTCAAGTCTTCTCTCCAACAAACCACAACCTTCTGACGGTACTCTGGGTCCGGATAGGCCTTCTCCAACCAGTTTTTGCCCTTGGGAATGTCTTCCAGGGTATAACCAAAGATTTCATTGAACTTGGGATTGACATACTCATAAAGGCCCCCCTTACTGAGAATGCTTAATCCGATGGGGGCATGGGTCACCCAATTTCTAAATTTCTGCTCCGATACCTGCACCGCCTCCCGCGAATCTTTCAGGTTCACGATCATAGACTGGAGGGCCCTGCCGAACATATCCTTCTCCGACTTTGCTTCCACCTTTTGATCTAAATTTCCCTCGGCAACACTGGAAACAATCCCTGCCATCTCTTTCATCCAATTCATCATATCCTGAAAAGATCTGGACAATTGTCCAATTTCGTCCTTGGTATCGACTTCAACGGATTGAGTAAGATCCCCCGTTTTTGCCAACGTGACGACGGCATCGGTCATTTTACGGAGGGGACCCACGATCCTTCGCATGATCCCGTAAAGGACGATCGCAGTGAGCCCGGAGACGACCAAAATGGAAAGAAGCATTTTTGTCTTCAGGAGAGCGATGGATGTCAGAAGATATTCCGAACCTCCCAGGCTGTATAGCGTCTGCTGCTTCAGGGCCGCCGTGCAGAGATGAAAGTGGTACGCACTCAGGATAGCGAACGACAGCAAGACGACGATGATGAAATAGAAGACTAATTTGTTTCTCAACCTTGAAAATAACCCCCATTTAAGCATTTCCAACCCCCTTTCAGCTCATGAAGGCGACCCGCATGAGCTGTTTGTGCACGAAAAAAGACAGCGTCCGCAATTAGGACCAACTGTCTATCGATGGGTTTTTCTACCATCCCATTGCATCACTCTCTGTGGATTGCCCAATCTCAAGCTTTGGTTTGTCTGTAAGAAATCTTCCGTGACGCGAATTCTTCTCTTATTCCCATTTCTCATTTTGGATCTCCTCGATGGGTCCGATCCAACAAACTGCGCGTCGTTTCAGAGAGCTGGCTTTTCAGTTCCCTTTTCTTGAGTGTGCAAAAAACTGACAATTGCCCGTGGAATATGTTGAATAGGAATCACGTCATCTACCGCTCCCAGTTTGATGGCCTCTCTGGGCATGCCAAAGACAACGCACGTCTTCTCATCCTGGGCTAAAGTGTAGGCTCCCTTCTCATGCATGGCCAGCAGTCCCTTCGCTCCATCGGCACCCATTCCTGTGAGGAGCACGCCGACAGCGCTGCTCCCGGCACTGCGCGCGACGGATTGGAATAAGACATCTACGCTGGGTCGGTGATGGTTTACGGCAGGACCAGTTTTTATCCTCACCAGGTAACGGGCACCGCTTTGCTGGAGGAGCATATGCCGGTTGCCTGGGGCAACTAGGGCTACGCCGGGCCCTACGGGGTCGCTGTCACGCGCTTCACGCACTTCCATCTGACAGATCTGGTTGAGCCTTAGGGCAAAGCTCGCGGTGAATTCTTCCGGCATATGCTGGACAATCAACGTACCCGGGGAAGTAGGGGGCAGATCCCTGAGTACGGATTCGATGGCTTGGGTGCCGCCGGTTGAAGCTCCAATGGCAAGCACCTTATTCGCGGCCTGGAAAGGAAAAGGGTATGTTGCACCGCTTGCCGCAGACGGCTCCAAAGTTCCCTGTTGTTTGGTGATCTGCGCCGAGGCCGCGGCGCGGACAGCATGGATCAATTGGTGGGAGATTTCGGGCGTATGGGAGGCTGATCCCGGTTTGCAAATCACCTCAACCGCTCCTAGTTCCAAGGCCTTAATGGCTGCTTCGCTGTTCTTCGGCGTCAGCGAGCTCACCACCACGACAGGAAGTGGGTAGTATTTCATCAACTTGGCCAGGAACGCCAGCCCATTCATCCTCGGCATTTCCAGGTCAAGGGTGATTACATCGGGATGCAATCTGACGATCTTATCGCGCGCCACGTATGGATCAGCGGCGCTGCCGACCACTTCGATATCTCGGCACTTGGATAGCTCCATGGTTAGGACTTTGCGGACAAGCGCCGAATCATCTACGATCAATACCCGAATCACCCTGATTACTCCTCCGCAAGAGCCGGATATCTGGAGACGAACAGGAGCAGATCAGCCCGTCCGAGACCTAGACCCACTTGCACCTCCGCTACAGGGGGCAAGTCAATGCTCTCACTCATCTTGGGGGCACTGACGTGAAACACGTCTTTCGAGCCGGCGATACCCGGGAGCATATTGCCGCATATCACGTTGGCGATTTCTCCTAACGCATCGTATTGAAGACTTTTGGAGGGGACATCCTCTTCGCCCAGCATATTGGCAGCGATAATGGGAAGAAGTCCGCCGCAGACTCTTACCAACAGTTTTCCCGAGAAGGGTCCCTCGAAATCCACGCTCACCGCTGCTTCGACCTGGGCGTTCAACTGTTGCTCGTCGATCTCCGGCGTGGGAAGCAAAAAACCCAGCTCCTCAAAAGTCAGGGTAGCCGCCTTAAATAGTTCCGTCTCCAGCTTTTTGCTCATCCAATCCTCCTAGAGTCCTCAAAATGGCATCCCGAAGGGTCTCAGGTGTGAATGGTTTATGGACAAACCGAGCCCCTTTCTGCAATAGCCCTTCTTTCCGGGATTCACTGCCTTCGGTGGAAACAATGATTATTGGCAGGTCTGAAGTCGCCGGGTTTTGCCTCAACCGATTGATCATCTCCTCGCCATCCATCACGGGCATGTTGATGTCCACCAAGGCGAGGTCAATCCAGTTACCATCCAATACCTTCAATGCTTCCTGCCCATTGGCGGCCTCATGGACCTCGCCCATGGGCAATTGACTCAAATGTAAGGTCTTGATAATAATCGCCCGCATTACTGAACTGTCATCGACTACGAGAATGTTTAATGCCATGGTTGACTCCCCTGTGGGTTTCCCAATAAGGTCTCACTCTTATAGGTTTTTCATTTGTCCACCGCTCTTAATCGTCACTTTCCCAGTACCAATTTCGAGAGACATGGTCCTCGAAATACTGCCGCCCACGTCATAAGATTTCAATAAAAGCCCATTCTTCCAAAGAAGTTTCCTTAGCACGACGAGATTCCTCTTGCCGATCTGAAAGAAATCGTCTTCCTCTCTATTCCATGAGTTCGCTCCTCCTGCTACCCTGACCTCCAGTCTTTGTCTCAGTGCACCGGTCTCGAAGCACTCGATGAGCAGCTCCGGAAACCCTGTGTCTACAAACATAAACGGGTTCGTCTGGGCCTTCGCTGGATCGATGGTAGAAAGTGGCAGCATGACATGGAGCATTCCCCCCACACAGGCCACTGGATCGTGAACAGCGACGCCCAAGCAACTTCCCAGTGCATGGGTTATAATCAAGTCGCCTTTCTCAGCTGAAATCTTCATATCAGCAACCCCGACTGTGTGTATCACTCATCACGCCCCGAAAGATCGTTTAAGGTCTCATTTCACGTAGATGGCAGGCTGCACGTAGCGGAACTTATGCGGCGAGCCTGCCAAGCTTTCAGAATGGCCGACAAAAAGATGGCCCCCTGGCTTCAGAAGCTTCCAAAAACGGTCAACTAATTGTTCTTGAACGACCTTGTCAAAGTAGATCATCACATTGCGGCAGAAAATCACATCGAAAGGACCCCTCATGGGCCACTCCCCCATCAAGTTCAACCGGGCAAAGTGTACACGGCGGCGCAACGGTTCAACGACCTGATAGCGGCGGACAGGCCTTGTCTCAATGCAGGTAAAGTATTTGGATATCAGTAAAGGCGGCACATCCCGGAGGTGTTTTGTGCCGTAAACACCTTTGCGGGCGTGCGCGAGCATAGGGCTTGACAGATCCGTTGCCAGGATCTCGATGTCCCATAGGGCGTGGTCCTGAATTGCTTCATCGAGCAGGATGGCAGTGGAGTATGGTTCTTCGCCAGAGGAGCAGCCAGCACTCCAGACTCGGATCTTCCGATTTCTTAGCCCCTGCACGATCTGTCGGCGCAGATAGCCGAAGTGCTGTGGCTCGCGGAAGAAACTCGTCTTATTCGTGGTCATGGCTTCGATCATAGCAACAACCTCCCCTTCGGGGTGGTCGTGCTCCAAGTACTCCATGTATGCGTCAAAGCTTTTTAGCCCGAGTGACCGCAGCCGCTTTGCCAGACGGGCCCTGACCAACTCCTGTTTGCCCGGGTGTAAGTTGATTCCGGTCAATTGACCCACCAGTTGACTGATCCTCTCAAATTGTGCCTTTTTCAGCTTAATGGGCGTTAATCCAGTGTCCATCCTCGCGTCCTTGCCCTTTATCCTCACTTATTTCTCAGAAATGCCTGAGGACTTCCTCGTCTTTTTCTTTGCCCTCGCCCCCGTGGAAGGGAATCACCCCTTCCGGATTTTTCTGAACGGACCGGTTACCCTCCACCGCCTTTTTGGGCTTGCCCTGGTACTGTGCGACCGTGCGTGGAGTTACTTGGACCTGGCCCCCTCGGGCCCCAGGGGAGAATAAGTCGGCAGCCCTAAGGTGTAGCCTCTCTACCACACGGCTTGCTTGATTGGTTACTCGGATACCTCCGTTGCGAGCCTCGTTTGACTTCCCTGCGATAGCGACAAGTTCCTGAATCATACTATTGACCTGCTCGACCTGGGCATTGAGCTCTTCGCTGGCCGAAGCTGACTCCTCAGAGTTGGCCGCATTGGCTTGGGTCACCTGGTTCATCTGGGCCACCGCAGTGGCCACCTGCTCGATACCCTGAGCCTGCTCCTTACTGGCCGCCGCAATCTCAGAGACAAGCTCACTGACCTTCTGTACGCTTGACGTTACCTCCTTCAGGACCTTCGCCGTCTCAGAAGCCACACTGACACCCTGATCCGCATTCTTGACCGACCCCTCAATGAGGGCGGCTGTATTGCGGGCGGCCTCACCTGCTCGCTGCGCCAAATTGCGGACTTCCTGGGCCACCACAGCAAAACCCTTGCCTGCATCACCAGCGCGAGCCGCTTCAACCGCTGCATTGAGTGCCAATAAGTTAGTCTGAAAGGCAATTTCATCAATGGTCTTCACGATCCTGGAGGTGGCGTCCGAGGATCTTTTGATCTCCTCGATGGCTGCGTTCAAACGGTCCATGGATTCCTTCCCCTTATTGACCAGGCCTCCAACCTCAGACATAAGCCCATTGGCCTCCCCGGCATTGCTTGCGTTCTGCTTGGTCATGGAGGCGATCTCCTCGAGGGAGGAAGAGGTCTCCTCAATGCCCGAGGCCTGTTCGCCCGAACCCTGAGCTACCTGTTGGCTGGCCTG
>Ga0209253_10002994_pt1 | contig 14905 bp, 13 predicted proteins | sample FrelakmetBRP12BR_FD_187145 | JGI IMG/M metagenome (GOLD analysis project Ga0209253, IMG submission 187145) | Freshwater lake sediment microbial communities from the University of Notre Dame, USA, for methane emissions studies - BRP12 BR (SPAdes)... | ecosystem: Environmental > Aquatic >...
TTCCTGGAGAGCGACGACGCATTCCGCGACACAGTGCTCGTACCAGCCGGTGACGGCCCGCGCGCGTTTCTCTCCCGGTCCGCCTGAGGTATCACACTTGAACAACGAAACTCACGAGGCGGCTGCTATCGAGACCTTCGCGTGCGACCAATGGTACGTTGCCGCCTACACCAGCGAACTGGTTGCAGAGCGACTGCTGGCGCGCACGATCTGTGGCGAGCCGGTCGTGCTGTTCCGCGACTCGACCGGAACACCGCACGCGCTGCTCGACCGTTGCTGGCATCGATTGCTGCCGCTGTCGCTCGGCGAGCTCGAGAACGGCCGCATCCGCTGCATGTACCACGGACTGGAGTTCGATGGGGATGGTCGTTGCGTCAAGATCCCTGGCGTGGAGCGGATACCGACCGCAGCAAAGGTGCGCCGGTTCCCGCTGGTCGAGCATGACGGGTTCGTCTGGATATGGCTCGCCGCGCTCCCGCCCGGCGAGGTACGCCCGCCGGACTTACCTTGGCAGCAACGGTCGGATCTTGCAGTGTGCAGTGCGCAACGCCGCGTCGCCTGTGACTTCCGCCTGTTGATCGACAACTTGATGGACGCCTCGCATCTGGCGTTCGTCCATCGAGGTACCCTCGCGGACCCGGCTCTGCTCGCCGTTGCGCCTGAAGTCACTACAGTCGATGGACTCGTCTCGGTGAAGCGCTGGGTTGATGACTACGTGCCGTCACCTTTCTACCGGCGCGTGCTCGGCCGCGATGTACCCTGCGTCCGCTGGCAGCACACTCGATTCCTCCTGCCGGGGATCGTTATCAACGAAGGTCGCGTTGCGGCACGCGGCGAGGTATGCAGGGCGGATCCGGGCGACGGGGGACTGGGTGGATATTTCATCAACGTGCTGACGCCGGAGACCGCGAGCAGCTGCCACTATTTCTTTGGCTACGCGCGCAATTGGGAGACAGAGGACGTCGAGCTGACGGAAGTGCTGCGCAGTCAGCTCGAACACATCGTTGGTGAGGATGTGGTGCTGGTCGAGGCGCAGCAGCGCGCGATGCTTGCGACCCCGCACCTTCGCGTCGTGAATCTCGGCGTCGACGCCGGGGTGCAGCGCGCGAGACTGGCGCTGCAGGCGGCAGCACGACGCGGCGCCTCCGCCAAACCGGGCAAAGTGCACCCGCCGACGTGATTGCACGCGTCTGACGGGCTGGTCCTCACGCCTTGTCAGACTGCTCTCGGGTCGCGCTGCCTGGAACGCCGGACATAATTCGAGCGCTACTGAAAACGCTCGTGCCAGGCAAAAAACTCTGAATCTACTCAGCCGATGTCGGTGCATCGATGTCGCGGTAAGCCCGAAGTCCGAGCCGGCCAATATGCGGACAAACAGCGCCGATCTAGCCGGCTTCGGCGTCGCCTTGGATCTCCGGCGTCGCCTGCGCGAAGGGCGGCATCGACTCGAGAAAGCCGCTGATCGCTGTCAGTGTCGGGTAATGTGTCAGATCGCAATTGAACCTGCGCGCGTTGTAGACCTGCGGCACGAGGCAGACATCGGCGAGCGACACGGACGACCCGAACAGATGGCGCCCGTCGGCTGACCATCGTTTAGCGAGTTCCTCGAGAGCGACGAAGCCTTCGGCAATCCAATGCTCGTACCAACCGGCGACGGCCCGCTCGCTCTGCTTAAGATCAGACTTCAGGAATTGCAGGGTTCGCAGATTGTTGAGTGGGTGAATGTCGCAGGCCACAATCTGTGCCATTGCTCGAACCTGCGCGCGACCCATGGGATCGGTGGGCAGCAGCGGCGGAGCCGGATGGGTTTCGTCGAGGTATTCGATGATTGCGAGCGATTGGGACAGAGTCACGCCGCCGACTTCGAGCGCCGGAATGAGGCCTTGGGGATTCACGGCCAGGTATTCCGGCTGCCGGTGCTCCCCCGACCGCAGACTCCGATAGCGGAATTCCGCCCGGATACCCTTCAGGTTCAGTGCGATCCGAACGCGGTAGGCCGCAGAGCTACGCCAGAACGAATAGAGCTTCATACGGCGGGCCGTTCATCCGATCACGTTCACGAGGTTCTCCAGGCCCTCGACCCCACCTTCGACGCGGTCGCCGCGCTTCACGGCCCCGACGCCGGCCGGAGTGCCGGTGTAGATGAGATCGCCCGCCTTCAGCTCGAAGAGCGCCGAGAGCTCGGCAATAATCTCGGGGACGCTCCAGATGAGGTCCTTGATGTCGCCCTGCTGGCGCGTCTCACCGTTCACAGTGAGCCAGATCCTGCCGTGATCGATATGGCCCTGTGCGGCTGGGCGGATCGCTGCAATCGCCGCCGAATGGTCGAAGGCCTTGCCGGTATCCCATGGCCGACCCTTGTCGCGAGCCTCGAGTTGAAGGTCCCGGCGTGTGTAGTCGTTGCCGACCGCATAGCCAAAAACGCACGGTAGCGTCTGGTCGAGCGAGAGGTCTCTGCCGCCGTGCCCGAGGGCGACGACGAGTTCAATCTCGTGGTGGAAGTCCTCGGTTCTCTGCGGGTAGGAGACCGTCTCACCATTCTGAACGATCGCATCGGCTGGCTTCGTGAAGAAGAACGGCGGCTCGCGAGTCGGGTCCTTGCCCATTTCTCTGGCGTGCGCGGCATAGTTCCGACCTACGCAATAGATTCGGTGCACCGGAAAGCGCTCATCCGATCCTGCGATCGAAACGGAAACCGGTGGGTGCGGCGGGAATGCGAATTTGGGCATATGGAGCTCCGAGGTACTCTATGGGCCGGTATGCGTGCCGACGTAGCGCCGGATCATTTGACCGCGCGAATCAGCGCACGCTGCTTGAGGACCGGGCCGAGAATTGCAGTAAACGAAAGCGCGAAGAGCGCGATGCCTAGACCATTGATGCGGTCGAAGGATCCGTTGCCAATGAGCAGCCCGCCGATCGCTGGCCCGATCGCTAGCCCGAGGGTCTGGAGTGCGACGGCGTAGACGACAACCCGGCCGGTGCGATCGAAGGCTGCCATGGTCGCGAGCAAGTATGGGTGGGTCTTGTTGAAGCCGTAGTTGTAGATGAACACGGCGACCGCATAGAGGGCTGTCGTGAGCCCGCCGTAGATGAAGAACACGAGTGGTGCGATTCCGCAAGCGATCGAAATGAAGAGCATCGGTGCGCGGCCGAACCGGGCTCCGACGAGGGCCGGCACCAGGGCCCCGGCGACGCCCCCCAATTGCGCAACGGTCAGGCCATTGGCGGCGTCCTGTTCCGGAATGCCGGCAGCGACCGCGATCCGGAACAGATAAGCCCAGACTACGCCCTGAGCAAGGAAGTACAGAAACATCGCCGCAAGCGCGAGTCCCTTGTAGGGCCAGCCTAGGTCGACAGCCTCGGTGTCCGCGGCGACATGCTGGCTCCCGGAGGCGGGCAGCCACGAGACGAACAGGAAGCCGGAGGCTGCGAGGAGCGCGAAAAACCACAGGGTACCGTCGACGCCGAGCAATTTGTAGACCGTCGGCATCGCGAGCAGCACGACGGCGCCATACACACCGGACCACATGATCATGAACCCGAAGTGCCGGTCGGGTCGGCTCGACAGGCCGAGCGAAGCAAATCCTAGGGATACGATGCCGCCGCAGCCAAGACCAGTCAGAAATCGCGTGACGGCAAAGGGCACGGGAGTGTGCGTGAGGAGTGACAGGAGGTTGCCGACGGTGGCCAGGCCGATACACAGCGCGAGCGCGTGCCGCCAGTGAAAGCGATCGGCGAAGAAGCTCATCAGGAGCGTAACGACCGCAAAACCGGACATCTCCGCCGAAGCGACGAATCCGGCCTGCTGCTCCGAGAAGTGCGCGTACTCGACGAGGCCTTGGACGAACCCCGGCTGCACGATGAAGACCTCGCCGCCCATGACGCCCATGAAGATCCCAGCGGCGACGCACTTCATTCCGTCGACGTCGACCGGGCGATCCGGTGCTGCGGTGAGCCAGTCGATCATGGCTGCGACCTCATTCAAGCGTCCACTGGACGTGCCTGGTCTGCATGAATTCCGCGAGACCTTCGACGCCGTGCAGGCGCCCGATCCCGCTCTCTTTGTAGCCGCCTGTCTCGGCTTCGGGGGCGAGTCGACCGTGGCTATTGAGCCAGGTCGTGCCGGCGCGAATCCGGGCGGCAACACGCTGCGCGAGCTTCAGGTTCTTCGACCAGACGCTCGCCGCGAGTCCGTAGCGCGTGCTGTTCGCCAGTCCGATCGCCTCGCTCTCGGACTCGAACGTGTCGAACGTCAGCACGGGCCCGAAGATCTCCTCGTGCACTATCGCGTGGCTGCGGTCGCGCACCCGCAGCAGGCTTGGGGTCACGAACGCCCCCTTCGCATACTCGCCTTGCAGGGGCTTCCCGAGCACGAGGGGTTCGGTCGCGTCCGCCGCCGATTCCAGCAGAGCCAGGATCCTGTCACGGTTCGGCACGTCGATCAGCGGTCCCATGTCGCAGTCCGGGTCATCTCCCGGGGCCACACGGATACGCTCCATTGCATCCGTAAAGCGGCGCGCGGCTTCCGCGGCAATGGATGCGTGCACGAGGAGACGACTCGCCGCGACACACTGCTGGCCCGCCATGACCAGGCCGGCCGCCACGAGCGCGGGAACCGCATGGTCGAGGTCGGCATCGTCGAACAGGATGCACGGAGCGCTGCCACCGAGTTCGAGGTTGAGCCGCTTCAGCGTGCCGGCCGCGGCGACCATGATCTTCTTGCCGACGGCAGTGCTGCCCGTGTAGCTCACGACGTCGACGTCGGGGGAGGCGACCATTGCGCTGGCTCCGACACTTGCGGTCTCGGCGAACGAGTTGACGACCCCTGCCGGGAGCCCCGGAATGTCAGCGAGCAGCCGGATGACGGCGTCATGGGTCAGCGCAGTCTGGGGCGCCGCCTTGATAACCGTCGTGCAACCCGCCGCGAGGGCTGGCGCCAGTGAGCGGACCAGCAGGATGATCGGCGCATTCCAGGGCACGATGATCCCCGCGACCCCCATCGGCTCGCGCGCGAGCATCGAGTACAGTTGCGGCTCGAGCTCGATGACGCGACCGTACAGCGTGCGCGCGAGTCCCGCGTAGTAGCGCAGCTCGGAGATCGCGATGGATATTTCGCCCTCCGACTGACGGAGCGGTTTGCCGTTCTCGGCCGTGAGCAGTTGCGAGAGCCCGCCGCGCTCGCGCTGCATTCGATCCGCGAACTCGAGGAGCACAGAGGCGCGCAGGAGCGGAGTCCGGGACCATGGCGACGTGTCGAAAGCAGAGCGGGCGGCGGCGATCGCTGCGGTGGCCTCGCGCAGCCCGCCTGCTGCAAACTGCCCAAGCGGGGCGTCTCGCGCCGGGTCGCGACTTTCTGCGACTGCGCCGTTCGCCGATGCGGTGTATTTGCCAGCGATGTGATGCAGGGCCAGATCGGTCATGTGTCACCGTGACGTGGGTTCGAGCGCCAGTCGGTCGGACGAAAATGTCTAAAAAGTGTACATCAATTTATTGAGAAAGTTTTGACGTTGCAATCCGCGGCCGATATCGAAAGGAGAGATTGCACTGCAAAAAAAAGGTATTGCCGGGATTCCAGGCACCATGGCCCATCTTGTCACCGGCCAATAAATGTTGCACAGTCTTGTCGGTCCGTCGCGGACCCATGGAGCTCAATGTGACTACCGAAGCCCGGGTGCAGGCCTTTCTGGCGCGGACCCGACCGCTGCTGATCGACGGCCAGTGGGTGGAGGGCGGAGGGCCCGTCTGCGAGGTCCGCGATCCCGCCACGGAACGCGTGATCGGCACCATCCATTCAGCCACGGCGGCGGATGTCGACCGGGCCGTTGCGGCGGCGAAACGCGCGTTCCACGGCCGGGCGTGGCGACGCATGACACCGGCCGAGCGTGCGAAGCGCCTGTGGCGGTTCGCCGACCTCATCGAGACGCACGCCGATGAACTCGCTTATCTCGAGACGCTGAACCAGGGTATGCCGATCGGCCTCGCCGGCTTGCTGGCCGCACACGGCCCCGCGGAGGCAGTGCGTTACTACGCCGGCTGGTGCACGAAGATCGAGGGCACGGTCCCGGCTGTTTCCTTCCCGGACCCGCGGGCTGCCGCTGCGATCGGGCCGCCGTATTTTGCGTACACCGCGCGCGAGCCGCTGGGGGTCGTGGGAGCAATCACGCCGTGGAACGTGCCTGTGATCATGGCGACCGCGAAACTCGCGCCGGCCCTCGCGATGGGCAACACCGTCGTGCTCAAGCCGGCGGAACTCACCCCACTCACGGCGCTGCGGCTGGGTGAACTGCTGCTTGAAGCCGACTTTCCGCCTGGAGTCGTGAACATCGTTCCGGGTCCGGGGCGCGTCGCCGGGCATCGCATCGCATCACATCCGGACATCGACAAGGTCACGTTCACGGGTTCCACGGCCACGGGCAAGGCCATCGCGCACCTCGCGATCGACAGTCTCAAGCGTGTCGCGCTGGAACTCGGCGGCAAGTCGCCGGTGCTGGTTTTTGCCGACGCCGACCTCGAGCGCACGATTGCGGCGGTGGCCGACGCGATCTTCATGAACTCGGGGCAGATCTGCTTTGCCGGCACACGCGTGTACGTCGAGCGGCCGGTCTACGAAGCGGTCGTGTCGGGCGTCGCGGATATTGCGAAGCGATTGCGGGTGGGCAGCGGACTGGACAAAAGTACGGAACTCGGACCATTGATCTCGGCCGCCCAGCGGGACCAGGTCATGGGCTTCATCGAGCGCGCGCGGCGCGACGGCGCCGAGATTCTGGCCGGCGGCAATCGCATCGGCGAGCGGGGCTACTTCGTGCAGCCGACCATCTGCGCAGTCCCGCGTAACGACATGGAGATTGCCCGCGAGGAGGTCTTTGGCCCGGTGCTGTCCGTAATGCCGTTCGACACGGCCGAGGAAGCCCTGGCGCTCGCCAACGACTCGCCCTACGGCCTGGCCGCGGGCGTGTTCACCCGCTCGCTGTCGATCGCGCACGGGATGGCAGCGGAGATCCGCGCGGGCTCGGTCTGGATCAACTGCTACTCGATGCTGGACGAGGCGCTTCCCAATGGCGGGTTCGGTCAGTCCGGCTGGGGTCGTGAGGCGGGCCGTGCGGGAGTCGAAGAGTTCACCGAGATCAAGAGCGTGGTCGCCGGACTGTGAACGCCCGGCCCCCGACAAGCCCATGGCCATCGCGAAACGGGCCAGCGCGTTCCGGTACGATTGCGGACGCGTGCCGCACGATCTGCCGGACGCCGAGGAATCATCAGTGACCACAGCGAAGCAGCGGGCCTACGAAAAGATCCGCAAGGCCATCTTCAAGGGTTCGTTCCCGCCGGGGTTCCACCTTAAGGAGGAAGATCTCGCCGAGTACTGCAGCGCGAGTCGCACGCCAGTGCGGCAGGCCATTCGCATGCTGGCGAGCGAAGGACTCGTCACGATCGCGGTCAACAAGCGTTGCTATGTCTCCGACGTCAGCGAAGCGCATGCCGAGGAGATCTTCGACATCCTGTCGTTCCTCGAGAGCTACAGCGCCGGACTCGTGGCCAAGCGCATCACCCCGGAGGCACTGGATAAGCTGCGCGACATTGTTGCCGAGCAGGAAGCGCTGGTTCTCAAGCGACCGGACGACGACCGGACGTTCCTCGACCTCAATTCCCGGTTTCACCGGACCCTGCACCGTGCCAGCGGCAACCGGACGCTGACGGAACTGATATTCCGCATCGTCGATTTTGCGCAAAGCCTGTATCTGAAACTTGGCCAGTCGACCGAGAGCCACTCGTCGCTGCGTCAGCACAAGGCCATCGTCGATGCGCTGGCGAAGGGCGACAGCGCGCACGCGGAGCTCATGATGCGGGTGCACACCGAGTCGGTGCGCCGCGAGTTCCGTGAACTCTGGATTGGCCAGGCCGACTGAACCGCGGACCGCGGTCGGTTGACGTAGAGAGGCGCATCATGCCGATACGAGCGACCGCCGCCGTACTCCGCTCCCCGCAAGGACCATTCGAGTTGCTGCCGGTGGAGGTCGACGATCCGCGCCCGGACGAAGTGCGAGTGAGGATCGAAGCCTGCGGCATCTGCTTCACCGATATCGAAGCGATGGAAATGCTGGCGGTCCCCAGTGTCCTCGGGCACGAAGGTGTCGGCATCGTCGAGGCCGTCGGTTCCGACGTGCACGACCTGCGTCTCGGTGAGCGCGTGCTCCTGTCCTATCCGTGGTGCGGTCACTGCGGCGGATGCCGCGACGAACGCCCGTTCCACTGCACGGAGCACATGGCGCTGGCGTTCCGGGGTTCCCGCCCGGACGGCTCGCAGCCGGTGCGGCTCGCGGGGCAGGGCATTTCGAGTGCATTCTTCCAGCAGTCGTCGTTTGCATCGCATGCGATCGTGCCGGCGCGGGATTGCGTCCCAGCCCAGCCCGATCTGCCCGTCAGCGTGCTCGCCGCGTTGCCTTGCGGCATGCAGACCGGGGGCGGGGCCATGCTCAATTCCCTGGCGGTCAGAAGCGGCGAGCGGGCGCTGGTATTCGGTGTCGGTGCGGTCGGTCTCGCGGCGATCATGGGAGCGCGTCTCGCGGGAGCGTCGACCGTGATCGCCGTGGACGTACAACCGGCGCGGCTGTCTCTTGCGCGGCAGGTGGGCGCCACGCACGTCGTGGACGCGAGGGACGGCGGGGTCGCGGAGCGTGTGCGGGCAATTGCCGCCGAAGGAATCGACGCGGTGCTCGATACGTCGAGTCGCGATGCGTCGTTGCGCACGGCGCTCGAGGTGCTCGCAAGCGGGGGGCGGCTCGGCGTCGTGACCGTGCCGGACTGGGGGCAGGATTACCGTTTGCCGCTGCAGCCTCTGTTCGAGCGCGCTGCGACGCTCACGTGCATCATCCAGGGATCCGCGCGACCACGTGAATTCCTGCCGAGGCTGATGCGCTGGCAGGCCGAAGGTCGCTTTCCCGCCGAGCGGCTCGTCACGGAGTACCGATTCCCCGACATCAACCAGGCGTTCTCGGATGCGCGCGCGGGGCGTGCCATCAAGGCCGTGTTGGTGATGTAGGATGCACGGGCGACGAGGTGTCTCCATGAGCATTCGGCGCGCGCCTGGGCACTGGCCGATGGCCCTCGGCTTAAGCATGGTGTCGGCCGTCGCGCTCGCGGCCGGCGCCGGTACCGACCCTGTGCCGAAGGCCAGGCCCAACGTCCTCGTCGTGCTCGCCGACGATCTTGGCTTCTCGGACATCGCGCCGTTCGGTGGTGAGATCAACACGCCCAACCTCCAACGCATGGCACGCGAGGGCGTACGGCTTACTAACTTCCACGTCGCCCCCACCTGCTCGCCGACCCGGGCGATGCTGCTGACCGGCGTCGACAATCACATCGTCGGGTTCGGCACGATGCGCGACGATGAGACTGCGGAGCAGAAGGGCAAGCCGGGGTACGAAACCTATCTCAACGATCGGGCAGTCACGGTCGCCGAAGTGCTGCGCGACGCCGGCTACAACACGTTCATGGTCGGCAAATGGGACCTCGGCGTCACCGACGATCGCGGCCCCGATCGCCGTGGGTTCCTCGAGTCGTTTGCACTGCTGCAAGGCAGTGCGGACCACTTCGAGGTCCGTGAAGCGATGCCGGGCGTCCTGCCGAAATACCGTGAGAACGGCCGGCCGGTCACGCTGCCGCCGGATTTCTATTCCTCGAAGGACTACACGGACAAGATGATCGAGTACATCGATCGCCACCGCGTCGATCACCGGCCGTTCTTCGCATACCTTGCCTACACCGCGCCGCACTATCCGCTGCAGGCCGAAGATGAATATCTCGAGCGTTATCGCAACGCGTATCGTGACGGCTATGAGCCAATCCGTGCAGCGCGCCTGCGGCGCATGCGCGAGATCGGCATCATCAATGCGTCCGCGCGCGCGGCGCCACAGGATTCGGTCTGGCCGGCCTGGAGCGCCCTTCCCGAGGCCGCCCGCGCACTCGAGACCCGACGCATGCAGGTCTATGCGGCGATGGTCGATGAAATGGACCGTCACCTCGGCCGCCTGATCGATCATCTACGCAGCATCCGCGAGCTGGATAACACCTTCGTCGTGTTCCTCTCCGACAACGGGGCGGATGGCAGCAATCCGCTCGACTGGGGCTGGGAGAGCTGGGCGGCCGGGACCAAGGACCTGCGCCTCGAGAACATGGGTCGACGCAATTCCTATGTCTGGCAGGGCCCGGGCTGGGCGCACGTGTCGAGCACGCCCTTCCGTCTGGGCAAGTTCTTCACCGCCGAAGGCGGGATCCGCTCGCCGATGATCGTTCGCTTCCCTGGCATGGTTCCGGCCGGTGGTCTATCGGCCGCGTTTGGCTCAGTGCTCGACCTGACGCCCACGATTCTCGAGGTCGCAGGCGTCGCGTCGCCCGGCCCGACGTATCGCGGGCGCGCTACCCATCCACTGCAGGGCGCGTCATTGCTCGGGGTTGTGTCTGGCCACGCGACCGCTGCCCACGGGCCGGACGAGGTGACGGGCTGGGAAATGTACAACCGGCGTGCCATCCGACAGGGCGACTGGAAGATCGTGTGGATCAATGCACCGTGGGGACGCGGCCTCGGCCGGTGGTCGCTGTTCAACCTCGCCACCGATCCGACCGAGCTCACCGATCTCGCGGACCAGGAGCCCGCTCGGCTGAAGGAGCTGATCGGGCGATGGGACGACTACGTCCGTGCGAACGGCGTGATCGCGGTCGATGATTTCGTTCCGGCGGCGACCAATCGCTTCACGCATTTCGATTGGCGTCCGCCCTCACGCCCCTGACCCGGCATGGCGCTCAGGCGGCCCGTTGCCGGTGATTTACACGGCCGAGAAATGTTGTACAAAAATAGGGAATCTGTGCAGTCTAATATTGACAATGACCGAGAGAAAGCCTTATATCTGGCAACCCGCGGATATTTTTTGTACGACAAGCGTGTGAATGGGGGTGGGTCAGGCGATGTCCGAAGCAAGCATCCCGGCAGACGTCGCGCATGCGGATCCCTTTGATCCGCCCTCTACGACCACACCGCTCAGCACGATGCGGCGGATGGTCGGGACGCGACTGCTGGAATCGAAGCAAAGCGCGCCGCACTTCTACCTGTCGATCGACGTCGAAATCGAGCGGGTCATGGCGCTCCGGCAACGGATCGCAAGCGAGGGCGGCGAGCCGCCCTCGGTCAACGACTGCATCGTGGCAGCCGTCGCGCGAGCACTGCGCGAGGTGCCTGCACTCAACGCACGCTGCGAGGGCTCGCGGCTCAGGCTCTTCCAGCACGCGAATATCGGGGTCGCGGTCGCGCTGCAAAGCGGCCTGGTGGTTCCGGTCGTGCGTGTGGCCGACCAACTTGACCTGATGGCGCTTGGACGCGAGATCCGCTCACTCGCCGAGCGGGCACGGACCAACAAATTGACGCCGGACGATTACCGCGGCGGCACGTTCACAGTGTCGAACCTCGGCATGTTCGGCATCCGCGAATTCATTGCGATCCTGAACCCGCCGCAGGCGGGCATTCTCGCCGTTGGCAAGGCGTCGCCGCGCGCGATTGTCCGTGATGGCGCAGTCTGCGCCGCCCACGTACTCACCGCTACGCTGTCCGCCGATCATCGGGTCGTCGACGGCATGGTTGGAGCCCGATTCCTGCAGGCCGTGCAGGACCACATTCAGGATCCCGATCGTCTTCTCGTCGCGCCGGCGCAGGATTGCGGCGCGCCTGCCGACCGCCCCTAGATGTCATGCGGAGTAGCGAAGGCATGAGCGATACGACGCCGGTCGCAAAGGTGAGCGAGCCCACCCCCTCGCAGATGCGGGCGATGCTCGAGCGCATGGTGGTCATCCGCCGCACCGAGGAGCAGCTCGGCGCCGATTCGCGGGCCGGTCGCCTGCCGGGCAACGTGCACCTCTACATCGGACAGGAGGCCGTGGCCGTCGGCGTCTGCGCGCATCTGGCCGACGACGATTACATCACCAGCAATCATCGCGGACACGGGCACTACATCGCCAAGGGCGGCGTGCCACGCGAACTGGTCGCCGAGGTGTATGGCAAACGCACCGGTGCATGCCGCGGCCTGGGCGGGTCCATGCACGTCGCGGATCTTTCGAAAGGAATGCTCGGGGCCAACGGAATTGTCGGTGGCGGCATCGGCATTGCGGCGGGCGCGGCGCTCGCCGCACAGGCTGCGGGTCGCGGACAGGTCGCCGTGGCGTTCTTCGGTGACGGCGCGGCGAGCGAGGGTGTCCTGAGCGAAGTCCTCAACATCGCCGCGCTCTGGTCGCTGCCGCTCGTGCTCGTATGCGAACACAACCTCTATTCGGAATTCTCTCCCAGCGCGACCGTGACGGCCGGCGAGATCGCGGATCGCGCCCGACCCTTCGGGGTGCCCGCGACCCGCATCGACGGCAACGACCTGCTTGCGGTGTGGTCGGCAGCCGGTGAGGCGATCGCACGCGCCCGAAATGCAGGCGGTCCGTCCTTCATCGAGGCGCGGACGTATCGCCTGCGCGGCCACCTCGAGGCCGAAGCGGGATTCATCCAGACGAAGTATCGCACCGACGAGGAAGTGGCAGCGTGGGTCGCCCGCGACCCAATTCCTGCCTTCGCGGCGGCGCTCGAGCGTCGCGGTCTGCTTGAACCGGGCGAACTCGCGAAGACCGAGGCCAAGGTGGCTCAACTCGTTGCGGAAGCGGTGAGCTTCGCGGCAACAAGCGACGTGCCCGACATGAGTTTCGTCGAAGCGGCCCGTTCCGTTTCCGCCGCCGGTCAAGGGGGCTGAACATGGCCAGGATGCGGATGACGCAGGCGATCAATCAGGCGTACCTGGAGGAAATGGAGCGCGATCCCCGCCTCATCCTGTTCGGTGAGGACGTCGAGCTCAGCATCTTCGGCGACACGCGCGGCCTGCACGCCCGATTCGGAGCCGCACGAGTGCGGAACACGCCGATCTCCGAGGCAGCGCTCACCGGGATGGCGGTAGGCGCCGCGATGGCCGGAAACCCGGTGATCTGCCACCTGATGTTCTCCAATTTTCTTTACACGGGATTCGACGCCATCGCGAATCAAGCGGCCAAGCTTCGCCTGATGACAGGCGGGCAGGCGCAGTTGCCGGTGACCTTCGTCGCCGCCATCGGTGGCGGGACCTCGACTGCGGCGCAACACTCCGATACGCCGTATCCACTGCTCATGAACCTCGGCGGCCTCCAGGTCGTAGTGCCGGCGACGCCGGCGGACGCCAAGGGCCTGCTGAAGAGTGCGCTGCGTGGCCTGAATCCCACCGTATTCCTTATCCCGCGCACGCGCGGTGGCGTCATGGGAGAGGTCCCGGAAGGGGACCAGCTCGTGCCGTTCGGCCAGGCCAGGGTCCACCGGAGCGGGGGGGATGTCACCGTGGTCGCGATCGGCGCCTGCGTCACGCACGCGCTGGCCGCCGCCGAGACGCTTGCAGCTCAGAACGTCGCTGCGGAGGTCGTAGATCCACGCACATTGGCCCCGCTTGACGAGGCAACGATCGTCGCGTCGGTACGCAAGACCGGCCGTCTCATCGTGGTCGATGAGGCGCGCGATCGATGCAGCGCCGCCAGCCACATCGCGGCGGTCGTGGCGGATACGGCCTTCGCGAGCCTGAGGGCGCCGATTCGCCGGATCACCGTGCCGGACACGTCACTTCCATACGCGCCTGCGCTCGAGCGGGCATTGATGCCGGACCCTGCAAAAATCGTCGCTGCCGCGCTCGATCTAGTGGCGTGGTCCCCAACGGAGAGATCTTCATGACCGTCGAGCTGACACTGCCCCGAGTGGGGATGAACATGGAAGAGGCGACCATCATCAAATGGCGGGTCCAGCCTGGACAAACCTTTGCCGCGGGCGAGACGCTATACGAAATCGAGACCGATAAGGTCACGTTCGAGGTCGAAGCGGCGGTAGGAGGCCGGCTCACCGAAATTCGGGCCGCGGAGGGGGAGAACGCAACCGTCGGCCAGGTCGTCGGCCTTGCCGAGGCAGTGTAGTCGGCAGGGGTGCCCAGGTTGGAAACACCGAATGCGAAGCCGATAGCATGACCGGCGTAGTGACGACGCTGCACACGGGATTCACGGTGGCCGATGTCCGGCGCCTGGTGACGTTCTTCCGTGACTGCCTGCATTTCGACGTGTCGGAACCGCGCTCCCCGCCGGCCGACGTTCTCGCCCGCATCGTCGGCGTCGCGGGCGCCGAGGCGGAAATCGTTTACGTCACCGCACCGGGCCACGTGATCGAACTGCTGCAGTACCGCGCGCCGGCGAGCGGGACGACCTCTGCGCCGCGTCCCTGCGATATCGGTTTCGCACACTTGTCATTCCTCGTCGACGACGTGGCCGCGGTTGCGGCCGCGGCGCGCCAATACGGCTTCGAGGCGGAACCAGTCATGCCGACGATCAAGGCCGGACCGCATGCCGGACGGAGGGCGACTTACCTGCGCGACCAGGACGGATTCTCGATCGAGCTCATGGGCGCCTGACCACAGTGGTCATCAATGCTGTGAGTGGCCTTGCGGGTCGCGTTGCCTTGATCACCGGTGGGGCCAGCGGTATTGGGCGGGGAATCGCGGAGGCGCTGCTTGCACGAGGCGTTTCGGTGGCGCTGTGCGACCTGCGTCCTGCAGAACTGGACTCCACGGTCGCCGAGCTGCGGCAGGGCGGGGGTTCGGCGAGCGGTCACCCGCTCGACGTGACCGATCGCGCCGCGTTCGTGGACGTCGTGGAAGAGATCGAACAGCGACTCGGCGGCATCGATCTGCTCGTGAACAATGCCGGCGTCGGTTACACCGGTGTTGCGCTGCACGAGACTCCGGATGCGGACATCGACTGGGTGATCGACGTCAACCTGCGAGGCGTGCTGAATGGTATCAAGGCCGTGGTGCCATCCATGGTG
>Ga0209253_10002996_pt1 | contig 14900 bp, 8 predicted proteins | sample FrelakmetBRP12BR_FD_187145 | JGI IMG/M metagenome (GOLD analysis project Ga0209253, IMG submission 187145) | Freshwater lake sediment microbial communities from the University of Notre Dame, USA, for methane emissions studies - BRP12 BR (SPAdes)... | ecosystem: Environmental > Aquatic >...
AAGATGTTGCGCGCGGCGACGGGCACGCCCATCCGCAGGATCGCCCGCGCGAAAAGGCCGTTGGCCGACGCCGAGCCCGAGCCGTTGACGTTGGCGAACTTGACGACGAAGTCGTTGAACCGCGGGGTGGCGTCCATGTTCTTGTTGTCGGCTATCGTGCGTTACTCGAATGCTTGACCAAGCCACCGTCGTTCCCGCGAAGGCGGGAACCCAGCGAGTTTAGTTGTACGCCACTGGGTCCCCGCCTTCGCGGGGACGACGGGAGTATTGCAAATGCCGTCACGTATTTCAGCATGGATCATCAGGGCACTGCGACGCTGACCGGCGGCTCCGGCGCATGGTGTGCGCGGCAACGGTCGTCCGCGTGGGCCATTTCGAGCAGGAACTTCTGCATGTCCCACGCGCCGGTCGGGCACCGCTCGGCGCACAGGCCGCAGTGCAGGCAGACGTCCTCGTCCTTCACCATCACGCGGCCGGTCTTGAGCCCGTCCCCGACGTAGAGGTCCTGCGCGAGGTTCGCCGCGGGCGCCTTGAGGCGCGTGCGCAGGTCCGCCTCGTCGCCGTCCGTGGTGAACGTGATGCAGTCCATCGGGCAGATGTCCACGCACGCGTCGCACTCGATGCACAGCTTGCCCGAGAACACGGTCTGCACGTCGCAGTTGAGGCACCGCTGCGCCTCCGCGAACGCGAGCTTCGGATCGAAGCCCAGCTCGACCTCGATCTTGATGTTCTTGAGCGCGAGCTTCGTGTCCTTGAGCGGCACGCGGAAGCGCCGGTCGGACGTGATCGCGTTGTCGTAGCTCCACTCGTGGATGCCCATCTTCTGGGACACGAGGTTCGTGTGCGGCGTCGGGCGCTTGCGGACGTCCTCGCCCCGGCAGTGCAGGTCGATCGAGATCGCAGCCTCGTGTCCGTGCGCGACCGCCCAGATGATGTTCTTGGGCCCGAATGCGGCGTCGCCGCCGAAGAACACGTCGCCGCGCGTCGACGCCAGCGTGACCTTGTCGACGACCGGCATGCCCCACTCGTCGAACTCGACACCGAGATCGCGTTCGATCCACGGGAACGCGTTCTCCTGCCCGATCGCCACCAGCACGTCGTCGCAGGGAAAGTGCACGTCGGGATCGCCGGTCGGCACGAGCTTGCGCCGGCCCTTCGCGTCATACTGCGGCGCGACCTTCTCGAACGTGACGCCGGTGAGCTTGCCGTTCGCGTGCATGACGGCCTTCGGCACCAGGAAGTTGTGGATGGGGATCCCCTCGTGCGCGGCGTCCTCCTTCTCCCACGGCGAGGCCTTCATCTCGTCGAAACCCGAGCGCACGACGACCTGCACGTCCTCGCCGCCCAGCCGCTTCGCGCTGCGGCAGCAGTCCATCGCCGTGTTGCCACCGCCCAGCACGACGACGCGGCGGCCGATGCGCGTCGCGTGACCGAACGAGACGCTCGCGAGCCAGTCGATGCCGATGTGGATGTTCGCGGCGGCCTCGGCGCGGCCCGGCACGTCGAGGTCGCGCCCGCGCGGCGCGCCGCTGCCGACGAACACGGCATCCCACCTTTGGGCCAGCAACGCGGCCAGGCTGTCGACGCGCTGCCCGCCGCGGAATTCGACGCCGCGGTCGAGCACGTAGCCGACCTCCTCGTCGATGACGCTTTCGGGCAGCCGGAACTTGGGAATCTGCGTGCGCATCATGCCGCCCGCCTGCGCGTCGCCGTCGAACACGACGAGGTCGTAGCCGAGGGGCGCCAGGTCGCGCGCGACGGTGAGCGATGCGGGACCCGCGCCGACGAGCGCGATGCGCTTGCCGTTCTTCTTCGCGGCGCGCGCCGGCAGCCGCGAATGGATGTCGCCCTTGTAGTCCGCGGCGACCCGCTTCAGCCGGCAGATCGCGACCGGTTCCGGCTTGCCCTTCTTGTCGCCGCCCTCCTCGACGCGGCCGCGGCGGCACGCGGGCTCGCACGGCCGGTCGCACGTGCGCCCGAGAATCCCGGGGAACACGTTCGACTCCCAGTTGACGAGATACGCGTCGTCGTACTGGCCGGCGGCGATCAGGCGAATGTACTCGGGAACCGGTGTGTGGGCCGGGCACGCCCACTGGCAATCGACGACCTTGTGGAAATAATCGGGGTGCGCGATATCCGTCGGCTTCAAACAGGCTCCTCCAGGGACGTCCCGGTCCGTACGCGCGTCGTGCGCAACGGGCGTCGCACGCTTGGTTTCGGACGCGGGATTTGCTGCCGCGATGCTACGCCAGCACGCCCGGCGAGGAAAGGCGCGCCGTCGAATCGATGAATCCCGTAGCCCTAGCAGGGTCTTGCGGCAGGCAGCCACGCGCAACAAGGATGCTGCATCGCAGCGGGACTGCGCGCGTCGTGCACCTGCGGCGTTCGGCGTGCACGTGCGTCGGGTCCGCCGTTTCCCCGCCGGGTGCGCAAGCCGTACTTGCCTGTGCCGTGCGCCCGCCTACGGGGCTCGGGCGCAGCGGGAACGGTCATCTGCGATAATTCACGGCTGGTGGCGGTCGGCGTCGCGTCGGCCCCTTCGCACGACCCCTTCCCGCTGGAACTCCCTTGGTACGCTTCCTGTTCGTCCTGACACTCTCGCTTGCGGCCGTTCATGCCGGCGCGCAGGCCCCGGTCGCGCGCGCCCCTGATCCGGCCGCCCTGCTCGCTGCCGCGAAGGCGGCGAGCGGCGGCGCCGCCTGGGACGCCATGCGCACGCAGCACAGCACCGTCAAGCTTGCCGCCGCCAACCTCGAAGGCACGGTGCAGCGCTGGAGCGACATCGCCACCGGCCAGTCGTTCCTGCGCTACAGCATCGGACCGCTGACGGGCGCCGCCGGGTTCGACGGGAAGTCGGCGTGGACGCAGGACGGCGCGGACGCCGCGAAGGTGGAAACCGCGGCGCCGGCGCTCGAACTCGCGGCCAACGCCGCCTATCGCGACCGGCTCGCGTTCTGGTACCCGGACCGCGGCCGCGCCCGGATCGCCTACAAGGAGCGCGCGGAAGCGGACGGCCGCAAGTTCGACGTGGTCTCCATCATTCCCGAGGGCGGGCGCGGGTTCGAATTCTGGATCAACGTCGACACCCGCCTGATCGAGCGCCTCGTCGAACGCGAAGCGGAGTTGACGCGCACCGAGATCTACTCGGACCGGCGCGACGTCCAGGGCGTGAAGATCCCGTTCCTCGTGCGCACCACCCGGGGCGATCCCAAGCTGGACGAGATCGTCAGCGTCCAGAAGATCGTGTTCAACGAACCGCTGACCGACATCGCCTTCGGTCCGCCCGCGGCGCGACCGGAGTTCGCGTTCCCGGCCGGACGCGCTTCGGTCGACGTGGACTTCGAGGTCTTCAGCGGCCACACGTTCGTCCGCGTGATGCTGGATGGGCGCGGCCCGTTCCGCATGCTCTTCGACGCGGGCGGCGCGAACGTGCTCGCGGCCGAAACGGCGGCGCTGCTCGTCGGCAAGGGCAATCCGATTCCGCGGACGCTGGCGGTCGGCACGACCGACATGGCGGGCGTGACCATGGGCGACCAGCGCTACGTCGTCGCCGACATCGACACGTTCCTGCGGCGTGTGGAAGGCCTGGACGATGTCGCGGGTGTGATTGGGCTCGAATGGTTCGTGCGCATGCCGATCAGGGTCGACTACGCGCGATCGCGCCTGACGCTGTTCGACCCGGCGCAATTCAAGGGCGCGGGATCGGCCACGCGCGTACCGGTCGCCGCGCGCGGCCGCCTGCCCCGGCTGCGCGGCAGCGTCGACGGCTTCGATGGCATGTTCGAGATCGACATGGGCAGCCGCGGGTCGCTGACGCTGGCGCCCGCGTACGCGGCGAAGCACGAACTCGCCGCGAAGCTCTCCGCCAGGAACGAGGCGATCACCGGCGCGGGGATGGCGGGTCCCATGCGTTCGCTGCTCGCGCGCGGCAAGCTGCTGAAGCTCGGCGCGGTCGAGGTGCCGTACCCGGTGATCGCGATCCCGCGCGACAACAAGGTCGCGCTCGCGGAGTCGGAGATCGCCGGCAACGTCGGCTTCGGCGTGCTGCGGCAATTCGCGATCACGTACGACCTTCCCAACGATGCGCTGTACTTCGAGCGCTACCTCAACTTCGGCACCCCGGACATCGCCGATCGCGGCGGACTCTGGCTCGAGCGCGGCGCCGAAGGCTACGAGGTCGTCGACGTGGTGGCCGCAGGGCCGGCAGCGCAGGCGGGGCTCAAGGCGGGCGACGTGATCGTGGAGATCAACGGCCGCGCGTGGACGGAGATTGCGCTGCCGGCATTGCGCGACGCGCTGCGCGGGCCCGCAGGCTCGCGCGTGCGCATGAAGACGGGCGGCGGGACCGAGGCCACGCTCGTCCTGCGCGACCTCGTCTGACGGCGACCCTCGGCCCGTCCGTTGCTGCGCACGGCCGGAACGCGTCTCTCGTTGCAGTTCCGCGAAGGGACTGACGGCTCGCGATTTCTTCCGTCATCCCGACGCGCGGGAATCCCGCGTCGGTCGTCGCAGGGAGGCTGACCCCGCCTTCTCGGGGACGACGATCATTGGCACTCGATGGCGGCATTCGAACCGGGAAACTACTTCCCGGTCCTTCACACCCCAGGGCACTCCGATCGGCACGCGCCGCCGACGACCGCCGGACAAGAAGACGCCGCGCCACGCGCACGTCTTCAGGGCGTGGTGCGCAACGCGATCCGGTTAGAGGAACGGCTGCGCGCGCTGCAGCAATTCTTCCAGTCCGGGTTCGTTCGGGTTGCGCGGCTTGCCCGGATGGATGATCGCCACCTGGCAGACCTCCGCGGCTTCCACCAGTTGCCGGTAGGTACCGGCGTTGATGTCCTTGATGTACGCCTGCTTGTTCTCGTTGTACGCAAACATCTTGTCGTTGATCGTCTGGCACTCGTTGCAGCTCGGGCAGCGCGCGGTCTCGATCCACGCTTCGTCGGACGGCGGCGCTTCGACCGGCGCGGCGCCCTCAGGCGTCCCCGCAACCGAGACCGCCGGCGCGGCGTCGGCCGCCGCGGGCGCTGCGGCAGCAGCCGCGCCCCGCAGTGCGTCCAGCGCCTTCTGCTTCTCTGCTTCCCAGGCGGCCTTCTCGCGCGCAAGCAGCCGCTCGGCGTGCGAGTCGTGGATGCCCGCGTGCTCCTGCAGCCGATGCCACAGGAGCAGGCAGCGGCGGGTCGACTGCATCAGCCGCGCATCGACGATCACGCGATGCAGGCGGTCGTTCGCATCGACCGCCCATAGGAAAGGAATGCGCTCCGTGGCCGGTCGCTCCGGCAGCCGCAGCCATTGCGCGACCGGCAGCATGCCCTCGTTCCAGCGCTCCCGCGGGACGACGGCGAAATGCGCGGCGTACCGCTGGTCGCACAGCACGAAGTCGGCATAGGTGAACGCGACCTCCTCTTGCACGCGCTGCTGCGCCTCGTCCGCGTATTCGAACGCATCGAACGCCCAGTCGGTGTCGGGGTTGCGGTTGGTTTCCAGGGAAAAGCGGGTGGCCCAGTTCTCGCCGCCCGTGGCGTCGTACGTGAACGCCGGGAAGGCGCGCGACTCCTTCGCGGCGGCCGCGGTGAGATACGGCGGCAGGTCGCCGGCGGCGGCCGGCGATCCCGCGAAGATGCTGAACAGCGCCGGCCCGCGGCACGACAGGCCACGCAGCATGCGCTCGCGCAGCGCGTAGAGGTCGGCGCTCGTCGCCTGCATGACGAACATGCCGCCCAGGCCCATGGCGGTGGTGGCGAGGCGCGCGCTGCGCACGCCGAACGCGAAATGCCCGGTGCCGATCGAGGCTTCCTCGAGCAGGTCCGTCTGCTGCACCAGCACCTTGACCGGAAGGCCGGCGGAAAGCATGTCCATCAGCCCTGCGTTTTCCGGCGCATCGTTGGCACCGGCCGGGATGCAGACGAGGTAGTCGGGGAACAGCGCAAGGTCGTCAGCGGTCAGCGCATTCTCGTCGTAGCGCTCGAAAAACGGGTCGTGATCCGCCTCGGCATAGGCGCCGTCCGCTTCCAGCTCGGCGATGGACATCGCCTTGACCACCTGGGTCAGGCGCGGCAGGCGCTGGCGGTAGGCGTCGACGGCGGCGGCGCAGCTGTCGAACGCGAATTGGAACGGCGGATTGGCGGCAGTCGATGCGGCCGGATCGCGATAGAAAGGCTGCTTGCGCAGCACGTCGAGCGCCCACTCGATGCGGCGGCGGCGCGTGGGCGGGAGCTCGTCCTTCGGCGCGTTGCGGATCACGAGCTTCGACATGATCGCGAAGTCGAAGACCTCGGCGTGCCCGGCACCGATCGTGGCGGCGAGCGCCGCCGGCTCCTGGCCCGCCGCGGAGCGCGCGAACGCCGCACGCCGGATGTCGGAGAGCTTGCGCACGAGACTGTCGACGAGCGCGCGGAATTCGGCGCTCTTGCGCGCCTGCACGTGCCGCCACGCCAGCGTGACGAACTGCGCGGGCAGCTGCGGATCGCAGTCGACGACGTCGCCGTCGACCTTCAGCGATTTGCCGGCCTGAACCAGCACCTTGGCAACGGTTGGGTCAGTGCCCACGCGCTGCACGGCGCTCGCCCAGAGCTCGGACAGCGTGCCGGTGGCGCCGGATGCGAGCATCGTGCGCAATTCGCGCTCGAGCCGGAGCACGTGCTTGCGCAGGCGCTCGCCTTCGAGACCGCGCGGCGCGATCTCGGCGAGAAGCGCTCCCACGACCGCCGACAGCGAATGCGCGAACTGCGGGCCCGCCGCCGACTCCGGCAGTACAACCGGATAGTCGTAACGCAGGCGCGTCAGGTCGCGGAAGCCCGCGAGCGCCGCCGGGCGCAGCGTGCCGACGTCGATCGCCGCCAGGCCGTCGCCGGCACGCTTGCCGGTCATGTGGAAGACCAACTGGTCCTGGAATTTTGCGGCCATGTCCATTGCGGCTTGTCCTGGCGGGGTCGGGTCGAAGGCGTCAGGCGACGCGCGGCTGCGCGGGGGCTTCGTCGGGCCAGATCGTGACCTTGTCGAACTCCGCCTCGAGGCCGATGCGCGTGCGCTCGGCCGTGCGCGGCGCGCCGGCGCCGCGCAGATCCTCGTAGCACGGGATCTCCGGGTTCTGGTACAGGATGCCGACCGGAATCGGGTCCTCGGCGGAGGCGATCTCGCGGGCCGTGTTGATGTCGAGCGGATCGTGCTCACGCTGGTTCTTGTAGATGCGGCTCGTTTCGGCGGAGGGCGTGAGGCCGTTCGCGTGCGTGAGCAGCAGCGTCCTGCCGGGGTCGTGCAGCCAGGGCTCGAACATCTTGGGCAGGAACTCGGGACAGCGCTGGATGATGCGAACGAACGAGAAGCCGCGATGCCGGTACGCCCTGGCGATGATGTCGTAGAGGAGATCGGGGATCCAGTCCACGCCCTGCGCGACGAACGAGGCGTTCTGCACGCCCAGCGTGACGGTCAGCGGATTCAGCGCCTCGAGGACCGCGCCGCGCGGCGTCGTGTTGCTCTTGAATCCGATCGGCGACGTCGGCGACGCCTGCTTCTTCGTCAATCCGTACACGTGATTGTCGTGCAGGATCACCGTCATGTTCATGTTGTACCGGATCGCGTGGATCCAGTGCGCGGCGCCGATGCTGCAGCAGTCGCCGTCGCCGGTGTTGACGAACACGGAGAGGTCCGGACGCGCCATCTTGATGCCCTCGGCGATCGGGAACGCGCGGCCGTGGATTCCGTGGAATCCGTACGTCTTCATGTAATGCGGGAACCGGCTCGAGCAGCCGATGCCGGAGACGAACACCGTGCGCTCGGGCGCCAGGTCCTCGTCGCGGCACAGCCGCTGCACGGCGGCGAGAATCGCGTTGTCGCCGCAGCCGCTGCACCAGCGCGGCACGCCGCCCTGGTAGTCCTCGAGGCTGTGGTGCTCCTCGTGGAGCCTGATGATGGTCTTGGTGACCGGGGTCGTCATGACGGGGTTCCTTCGTTGAGCTTCGCGCGCATTGCGGCCACGACGTCGCCGGGCTTGATCGGCTGGCCGCGGGCCTCGCTCCAGCAGTCGATGTCGACGAGGAAGCGCGAGCGCAGCATCAGCGCCAGCGCCGAATAGCGGCGGTTGTCCTCGTCGATCAGTTCGTCCTCGCGCCGGTCGGACCAGTTGGACTCGACCGTCATGACCTTGCGGAAGCGCCGCAGGATCTCGCGGATGCCCGACGGCATCGGCTGGATGAAGCGCAGGTGCAGCGACGAGACCTTGAGACCGTCGGCGCGGGCGCGGTCGACCGCTTCCTCGATGACGCCCTGCGTGCTGCCCCAGCCGATGACCAGCAGGTCGCCCTCCGGATCGCCGTGCACCGCCGGCGTCTTCAGCGCCTTCTGCAGCGCCGCGAGCTTGAGGCTGCGCGCGCGCAGGCCCTCCTCGTTGATCGCGGGATCGTAGGCGACCTTGCTCATCCGGTCGTGCGCGAGCCCGGTCAGCGTGTGCATGCCCCCCGGCTGTCCGGGGATGAAGCGATGCGCGATGCCGGTGACCGGATCCCAGTCGTACGGCTTGGCACCCGCGGGCACCGGTGTCTGGTCGAGCGGCGGCGCCAGCCAGTCCTCCGAGAACTGCGGGCGCGGGAACGGCGCCTGCGCGGTGGCAAGGCTCGCGTCCGACAGCACGACGACGACCATGTTGAACGTCTCGGCGATCTTGCGCGCCGTGATCATCGAATAGAAGCAGTCCTCGATGTCGCTCGTCGCCAGCACGACCTTCGGCGCGTCGCCGTGGCTGCCGTAGACCGCGGTCAGGAGGTCGCCCTGCTCGACCTTCGTCGGCTGGCCGGTGGACGGGCCGCCGCGCTGCACGTTGACGACGACCAGCGGCACCTCGGCCATGACGGCGAGCCCGATGCCCTCCTGCTTCAGCGAATAGCCCGGGCCCGACGTGATCGTCACTGCGCAGCGCCCGGCGTACGACGCGCCGATCGCGAACGCGCACGCGGCGATCTCGTCCTCCGCCTGGTGCACCATGCCGCCGACGCGCTCGAACACGTCGGACAGGTAGTGCGACGCCGACGTCGCCGGCGTGATCGGGTACATCGCGCAGATGTCCATGCCGGACGCGAGCACACCGAGCGCGATCGCGGTGTTGCCGTTGACGACGATCTGCGGCTCCTTCTGCTTCTCCGCCGGAATCGCGTACTTGAAATCGAGGTTGGCCTCGGCCCACGTGAAGCCCGCCTCGAGCAGCCGCACGTTGGTGGCGATGACCTTCTCGTCCTTCTTGCCGAAGATCCGCGCGACCTGGTCGCGGGCGAGCGTCATGTCGAGACTGTAGATGCTGCACAGCATGCCCAGCACGAACATGTTCTTGCCGCGCCGCGCATCCGTCATCAGCGCGCGGCATTCGCGCTCGAGCGGCACCTCGATGACCCGGAAGCCGCTGTCGATGAGCGACTTGACCGCCTCGACATAGGACCCGGCGATCTGCGGGTCCTTGTGCTCGCGCCACATGCTCTCGAGCAGGATCGTCGCACCGCGCTTCAGTTCGCCCGCGCGCACGCGGCCCAGCAGCACCTGCTCGTTGAACGCGACGACCAGGTCCGTCTCGTCGCCGCCGTTCGTGACCTTCTTCTGCCCGATCCGGATCCGGATGCCGGAGGCGCCCGCGACGCTGCGCGCGGGAGGCTGGATTTCCGCCGGGATGATCTCGACGGTCCAGATCCCGTTGCCGCTGCGCGCGGCGATGGCGCCCAGCGACTGGCCGCAGCGCTGCGCACCCTCGCCCGAGTCGCTGATCACCTCGACGATGTGCTCGGTGAGGACCGTCGCGGGCTTGCCGCTGCCGTCGGAAGCGGGCTTGGACGGTCGGTCGAGGAGTGCGGCGTCGGTCATGGGGTGGTCCTTGGGGAAGGGTTCATTTCACAAAGAGACGCAGAGGCGCAGAGGAAGACGTTGCAATTGCGGACTTTCGGGTTTCCTCTGCGTCTCTGCGCCTCTTCGTGAGAGGTACTCACGCGAGATGCACGCGCGCGAACCCGTGCTGGTCGGACGGAATGCCGAAGCGCGTGCCCGCGGCCTGAGGTTCGAAGATGGTGTCGGTGTCGCGCAGCCCGAGGTACGCCTTCATCGCGCGTGCCGCTTTCCGGCCCGCGCCCATCGCCTCGATCACGGTCGCCGCGCCGGTCACGATGTCGCCGCCGGCATACACGCCGGCGATCGACGTCGCGAGGTTCTCGTCGGCCGCGATGTAGCCGCGCTTGTTGAGGTTCAGCTTCGACGTCTGGCCGAGGATCGGGTTCGCGTTGGTGCCGATCGCGTACACGACCATGTCGGTCTCGAGCTCGAACTCGCTGCCTGGAACGGCCACCGGACGCCGGCGCCCCGACTCGTCGGGCTCGCCCAGTTCCATGCGCACGCAGCGCAGCGCCCGGACCGTCTTGGTATCGTCGCCCAGGATCTCGATCGGGCTCGACAGCCAATTGAAGTCCACGCCTTCCTGCTCGGCGTGGTGAATTTCCTCGGCGCGCGCCGGCGCCTCCTTGCGCGAGCGGCGGTAGACGCAGTGGACGGACTCGGCGCCCAGCCGCAGCGACACGCGCAACGCGTCCATCGCCGTGTTGCCGGCGCCGATCACCGCGACGTGCTTGCCGGGCTTCAGCGGCGTGTCGAAGTTCGGGTAGTCGCGCGCGTGCATCAGGTTGCAGCGCGTCAGCAGTTCGTTCGCGGACAGCACGCCGTTCAGCGTCTCGCCGGGAATGCCCATGAAGCTCGGATAGCCGGCGCCGGTACCGACGAACACCGCGTGAAACCCCATCTCGGTGACCATCTGCTCCAGCGTGAACAGGCGGCCGACCAGCGTGTTGCACTCGAACTTGATGCCGAGCCGCCTCAGCTTGTCGATCTCGGCGTCGATCACCTCGTTCGGCAGCCGGAAGTCCGGGATGCCGTACTTCAGCACGCCGCCGGGCTGGTGGAACGCCTCGTAGACGATGACCTCGCAACCGGCCTTGGCCATGTCGGCCGCGCACGCCATGCCGGCGGGCCCCGCGCCCACGATGCCGACGCGGTAGCCGGAAGGCTCCATGTACGGGACGTTGGCCCAGCCTTCCTGGATCGCCATGTCGCCGACGAAACGCTCGAGGCGGCCGATCGCGACGGGCTCGAGCGTGTCGCCGACCGTGCACACGCCTTCGCACTGGTTCTCCTGCGGACAGACGCGGCCGCAGATCGACGGCAGCAGGTTGGTGTCGGTCAGGATGTCGTACGCGCCGTGGTAGTGCTTCTCGGCGATCTTCTGGATGAATCCGGGGATGTCGATGCCCACCGGGCAGCCGCGCACGCAGGGCTCGTCCGCGCACTGCAGGCAGCGGTCGGCCTCGCGCAGCGCGTCCTCCACCAGGTAGCCGCACGCCACTTCCGAGAAATTGCGGGCGCGCTCCTGCGGGTCCTGCTCGCGCATCGGCGTGCGCTCCTGCGGGATCGTCCGGATCGTCTTCTTCTTCGCGGCCATGGCTAATACAGCTCCGAGTCGGCGCCGGTGTCCGGCGTGGCCGCGTCGGCCAGCTTCATCATCCGGCAGTTCTCGTCGAAGCGCTCGCGCGCGACGCGCTCCTCGGCCGTGAAGCGCTTCAACCGCGCCATCAGGTCGTCGAAGTCCACCTCGTGGCCGTCGAAATCCGGGCCGTCCACGCACGCGAACTTGATGGTGCCGCCGACCTTGACCCGGCAGCCGCCGCACATGCCGGTGCCGTCGACCATCAGCGGGTTCAGGCTCACCATCGTCTTGATCTTGTGCGGGCGCGTGGCCTCCGCGCAGCCCTTCATCATGATCGGCGGGCCGATCGCGATGCACTCGTCGATGTCCGGGTGGCGCTCGATCGCGACGCGGATGCCATCGGCGACCGTGCCCTTGATGCCCGCGGAGCCGTCGTCCGTGCAGACGATCACCTCGTCGCAGCACGAGCGGAACTTGTCGTCCCAGAAGATCAGGTCCTTGTTGCGGAAGCCGATGACGCCGATCACGTAGGCGCCGCCCTCCTGCAACGCGCGCGCCTGTGGATACGTGGGCGCCACGCCCAGGCCACCGCCGACGCACAGCACCTTCTTCGCGTGACCGAGCGGACTCGGCACGCCCATCGGGCCGACGACCGCGTACAGCGACGTGCCGACCTTGCACACCTGCTGCATTTCCATCGTCGTCTTGCCGACCGCCTGGATGACCAGCGTGATCGTTCCGCGCTCGCGGTCGAAATCCGCGATCGTGAGCGGGATCCGCTCGCCGTGCTCGCTGTCCATCACGATGACGAACTGCCCGGGCTTCGCGGCCTTCGCCAGCATCGGATGGCGGACCTCGAGCATGAAGGTGACGGGCGAGTAGTCTTCGCGCGCGACGATCTCGAACGTGGACATGTCAGATTTCCTTGACTGCGGACGCCGGCTGCAGCACCGGGTCCTGGAGAACACGATCGCATCGGCCCTCGCGGGCCGGCGATGCGCACGAGGAATGGTCGAACGCCCGGGCGGCTTCCGGCCCGCCATCGCGGGTACGGGAGCCAATTGCGACAGAATTCGGGCCGTCGACTGCCAGCAAGGCCACATCCTCCGATCGGCATCCGGCCGGGAGTGCCCTGTTGCGCCGCCGTTGGCACGCCTTGAGGGCGCGGCGTGGCCGTTTTTTGCCTTGCGACGATGCTACAGGATGGGTGGCAGGGTTGCGGGTCGCGCGGGTTGATCTTGGTCAGGATTTCCGCGAACTTTGTCCCGTCCGCGGCGGCCCCGCATCACGCGTCGCGCGCGCAGGTGCGGAATCCGACGAACATGTCGTGACGCCCGGGCAGGTAGAAGTTGCGCATCCGCGCGTGCACGAGCCGCGCACGCGTCGCGAAGGAGCCGCCGCGAATCACGCGATGATTGCCGAACCACGGTGCCGAGTAGTCGGCGTATGGATCCGGCGCGAATCCCGGATAGGGCAGGAAGGCGCTCGCCGTCCATTCCCAGACATTGCCTAATACGTGCGCAAGCCCGACGTGCCGGGCGGCGGCGGCCCGCGGGCCCGTCGCACGCTGGTCGAGGTTCGCGTCGGTCGCCGGCGCCGCGGCCACGGCCGCGCACTCCCACTCGGCCTCGGAGGGAAGGCGGCGACCGGCCCACACGCAGTACGCCTCCGCCTCGTGCGCGCTGACGTGCAGCACCGGCTCCGCGGGCTCGAGCCGATGCCATGCGTCGAACCGGCGCTGATGCCAGCAGCCGTCCGCGCGCCGCCAATACGCGGGGTGCGCGACGCCGCCGCGCTCGCGCCATTGCCATCCCGCCTCGGTCCAGAACTCGCGTCGCAGATAGCCGTCCGCAGCGACGAATGCCTCGTATTCACCGTTGGTCACGCAGCGGCGCGCGATCGCGAACGGCGCAAGCGCGATCGGATGCGCCCATTTCTCGTTGTCGAACACGAACCGCCGCGCGTCGGCGCCGGGCGGGCTTCCCAGCAGGAAAGAGCCGCCCGCGAAGGCGACGTCGCCGCCGACGTCTGCGGCGACGGTGCCGGGCGCCGGGGCGCCTTCACGCGGATACACGGGCGGCAACGGCAGGCCGAGCGTCTGCAGCGTCATCAGCAGCGCCTCGCCGTGCATGTCCTCGTGATAGAGCGCGAGCTCGAAGAAATAGCGCTCGCCGTCGCGCGTGCCCGCGAGCGCGTCGAGCGTGTCGGCAAGCGTCGCGTCGAGATACGCGTTGATGCCGTCCCATGCGGGCAGCGGCAGCGTCCAGCGCGCCGCGTGGGGCACGCGGCTCGAGTTCCACCACGCATCGGCGTCCGGAAGCCGCGCCGGCGTGCGCGTTGCCTCCGGGTCGTCGGCGCGATAGCGGCGGCACCAGAACTCCTGGAACCATCCGATGTGCCCGATCTCCCAGCGCGGCAGGTTGACGACCGGAATGCGCGGAAACCGCTGCTGCGCATCCGTGAGGTGCGCATAGGTTCGCCGCGTATACTCCCGTGCATCGAGAAGTGCCGCCGCGAGCGCTGCATTCGAGCGCGGCGCGATTCCTTCGCGATCATCCATGTCCGCCATGCCGCGCTCCCGCGTCCCCACGCTGCTGCTCGTCACGCCCTACCTCGCCGACGCCAACAATGGCAACTGGCGCACGGCCGCGCGCTGGGCGCGCCTGCTCGCACCGGCCTGCCGGGTCATTGTACAAGGGGCCTCCGCCACGATCGCCGACGGTCGCGGCGCCGCCGCCGACCTCATGGTCGCGCTGCACGCGCGACGCAGCCATCCCGCGATCGCCGCATGGCATGACGAGCATCCGGACCGGCCGCTGGTCGTTGCGCTCACCGGCACCGATCTCTATCGCGACCTGCCGGGCGGGGACGCCGCGGCGGTCGCGTCGATGACGTGGGCGGACCGGCTCGTCGTGCTGCAGGACGACGCGCGGCTGCACGTCCCGACCGCGCTGCGCGACAAGGTGCACGTCGTGTACCAGTCCGCACGCACGCTCGTACCGTGGGCGCGCAAGCGCGCGGATCGCCTGCATTGCGTGCTGGTCGCCCACCTGCGCGATGAAAAGGATCCCGCCACCGCCTTCGGCGCGTGGTGGCGCCTCGCCGGCAATGTCGACGCAACGCTGACGATCGTGGGCGCGGCGCTCGACCCAGCGCTCGGCCGCGCGGCGCGCGACCTCGCCGCCACCGACTCCCGCGTGCAATGGCTCGGGCCTCGCGCGCATCCGTGGACGCGGCAGGCGATCAAGCGGGCGCACCTGCTGATCGTGCCGTCGCGGATGGAGGGCGGCGCCAACGTCGTCGTCGAGGCGGTCACGTGCGGCACGCCGGTCCTGGCGAGCCGCATGTCCGGCAACGTCGGCATGCTCGGCGCCGACTATCCCGGCTACTTCCCGGTGGGCGGCGCGGCCGAACTCGCCGCGCTCGTGACGCGCGCCGCGCGCGACCGGTC
>Ga0209253_10002997_pt1 | contig 14898 bp, 13 predicted proteins | sample FrelakmetBRP12BR_FD_187145 | JGI IMG/M metagenome (GOLD analysis project Ga0209253, IMG submission 187145) | Freshwater lake sediment microbial communities from the University of Notre Dame, USA, for methane emissions studies - BRP12 BR (SPAdes)... | ecosystem: Environmental > Aquatic >...
ACGTGCCAACCTAATTAACTAAAAAAAAATTTTGTTAAGACAATTAATTTTGTGAAGTGATCCGATGCACATTATGGAAGGGTTCTTACCATGGCAATGGTGTCTGCTCTGGTGGATCATCGCGCTGCCCTGCCTCATCTTTGGCATATACCGGTTAAAAAAAGTGCTGGGAGCTGACCGTGAAGCCCTGCCCCTGCTTGGCGTGACGGGGGGATTTATTTTCATCCTGTCATCGTTAAAACTCCCGTCGGTCACCGGCAGTTGTTCCCATCCGACCGGCACCGGGCTCTCGACCGTATCGTTCGGACCCTGGATAACTGCCGTCGTCTGTGCGATCGTGCTCTTATTCCAGAGCCTGTTCCTTGCCCACGGGGGGCTTTCCGTTCTCGGAGCCAACATTGTTTCCATGGGTATCGCGGGCCCCTTTGTCGGTTACGCGATATACCGGTTCCTCCGCGATACTCCGGTGAATCTGTATGTTACGATATTTCTGGCAACCGCCCTTGCTGACATGTTCACCTATGTGACAACCTCGCTTGAACTGGCGCTGGCCTATCCGGCAGAGGTGGGGGGTATCGGCAGTTCATTTATCCTGTTCATGGGAATCTTTGCCGTAACACAGGTCCCCCTTGCCATTGTCGAAGGCATTGTTCTTGCACTGGTGTTCAAATACATCGTCGCGCTCAAACCGGATATCCTGATAAGGCTCAATATATTTTCCCGTGAGACAATCAATGCTGCACGGAGTGATGTATGATGGTGCATAACTATGCGCTGGAAATCCTGTCCGTGATTGCAATCGCAGCATTCTGTGTGTTGTTCCTGTATACAAGTTCGAACGTGAGTGGTGCAGAATTTTCCGGTTCTGATACTGCCGGGTCAGGACTTATTGCAGACCTCTCCGGTATACCCCAGGAAAATTTCCAGCCATTGATCCCCCAGTGGGTACCGCCCAGCGGGGAGATTGAAGCCTGCCTGTTTGCACTGCAGGCTGCCGTGGGCGGTATAGTTGTCGGGGGAGTATTCGGGTTCTGGATAGGAGAGAAGAATAAGGCATAACGAGTTTTGAAGGATTGAGTACTGTATGTTTGAGGAACTTCTGGAAGACATTGCCCAGAAGAACGGGCTAAGGGAGGTCAATACCTACCTTAAACTGGCGACCGGCCTTGGAGCTATCATCCTCTGTCTCCTCTCCACAAGTTATCTTCCCCCGCTCGTTATTGCCCTGGTTCTCACGGGCTCGATCCTTCTCCTTGCCCGGGTGGATGCAAAAACCTATGCCGGGCTCTTTATCGTTCCCGTCTGGTTTGCGCTCTTCAGTGTTGCCGGCATTATCCTTATTTCCGGCGGGCAGGAGGTATTCTGGCGATGGAATCCTTTTTCCTGGCTTTCGTTATCCATAACCCGGGAGAGCATTAATTCCGGGTTTCTGGTTTTCTGCCGGGTCATGGGGGGAATGTCAGCGATGTGTTTTATTGCCCTGACCACTCCCATGACCGACATCTTCATTGTCCTGCGCCGGTGCGGAATTCCTGATATCATACTTGACCTTGCCATGATCATTTACCGGACCATCTTCATCATCATGGACCAGGTAAAACAGATCCATGCCGCACAGGTCATGCGTCTGGGATATTCAACAGTCAGGGAATCGATTTATTCCTTTGCATCCATGTCCGGTGCCGTATTCATTGCAAGCTGGGATGCCGGGGATGACCTGATACGGGCGATGGATGCACGCTGTTATGACGGGAAATTTGCCCTCCTGGGCGAGACACGGCCCGTGGAGTATATGCCGCTCGCTGCCACAACCGTCTTTCTCGCTCTCTCGTGCGCGGTTGTGATCTTTTCAGGAGATATCACCCTGATATAGGATGCCGGGCATGAGCAGCATCATACTTGAAGCACGGGATATCCGGTATCGTTACCCGCGTGGCATGGAGGCAGTCTGCGGGATCAGCTTCCATATCCGCAAAGGGGAGAAGATCGCGCTTGTCGGACCCAATGGTGCCGGCAAATCAACCCTCCTGATGATGCTGAACGGGATGATCCGCCCGGACTCAGGCATGCTGCTCTTTGACAATGAACCGATCCGGTATGATACAACGTCACTAAGAATGCTGCGCAAACGTGTGGGTTTTGTTCTCCAGAACCCGGATCGCCAGATCATTGCACCGACGGTATACCAGGACGTGGCATTCGGCCCGACCAATCTCGGCTACCATGAAACTGACGTGAAGGAAGCGGTTGCCCTGGCGCTCCGGCATGTCGGGCTTGAGGGCTTTGAGCGCCGGCCGCCGCACCAGCTTTCGGGCGGGGAGAAAAAAAGGGTGGCAATTGCCGGGGTTCTTGCTATGGATCCTGATGTGCTGGTATTTGATGAACCGACGGGCGGTCTTGATCCCTCAGGATCGGAAGATATCATGGAGCTTCTGGATGAACTGAATCACGAGGGAAAAACCGTGATCATATCCACCCATGATGTTGAACTTGCCTACCCATGGGCTGACCGTGCCATCCTGCTGCTAGCGGGAACAATTCTCCGTGAAGACGTTCCTGAAGTGGCATTCGGGGACCCTGAATTCGTGCGCACGGCACACCTTTCCCTCCCCACACTGCTTGAACTGTACATCGAGCTGCAGAAACGCGGTTTTCCCCTGCCGGAAAAGAAACCCTTAACCGTGCTTGACATGATGCATATCATCGAACCATTGTTCCAGACCACCTGCTCCCAAGCCGGCCCGGGCACAATAACGGTCTGCAATGTTGACAAGGACAACCGGGAAGCATTGTCAGCATGGCTTTTGGCAAGGCCGAAACTACCGGTGGGTGCCATGGGAACGCGTGCAAAGCAGCGTGCGTCCAGTGAACATATCCCGCTTGATTTCACCTATGGCGTTATCGACAAATGTATCCTTAAGGCACTTTTGGGGGACGATACCCTGATCCTGACAACAGAGAGCATGGTTGAGCGCGTATACATGCGGGTTGATGCCTATAGCAAAGAGAGCGGCATCCACATCACCGTGAACCTGGTCGCACCCACAACAGGCCGGGCAACGGATGAATCCGGGCGGCAACCATGACTTCTATACCACGCATTCTCATCGCAGGGACTCACAGCGGTTGCGGCAAGACAACCGTGGCAACCGGACTTATGGCCGCTCTTGTTGCACGGGGTCTTTTAGTCCAGCCGTTCAAGGTTGGCCCGGATTTCATTGACCCGACGCACCACACTGCGATCTGCGGACGCGCATCCCGGAACCTGGACCCGTTCATGATGGGTGACCGTGGCGTGACCGATACGTTCCTCCGCGCCTGCAGGGGGGCAGATATCGCGGTGATTGAAGGCGTCATGGGATTCTTTGACGGGATTGACGGATCGGATCATTCGAGCACAGCACATGTGGCCCGCCTGTTGCAGGCGCCGGTCCTGCTTGTTGCTGACATCAGGGGCATGTCAAGGAGTGTCCATGCACTGATCAAAGGGTACCGGGAATATGACCCGTCACTTTCGCTCGCCGGCGTGATCTTCAACCGCGTCGGCAGCCCGCGGCACCGGCAGATGATCGAGCCAGGCCTGCATCTCCCGTCCTATGGCTGGATCCCCCGCCGGGAAGACCTTGAGGTACAAAGCCGCCACCTAGGCCTTGTTATGGCTCACGAATCAGGATCAATGGCATCATTCGGGGCAATTATTAAGGAATCCTGTGACCTTGACGCAATCATTGCTGCAGCAAAAACAGCACCTGACCTGCCACTCCAGGAGCCTGCGGAAACCCCGCCGCCAGCGTCCCGGGCTGCCATCGGCATTGCAATGGATGGAGCGTTCTGTTTTTATTACAGGGACAACCTCGATTGTTTGAAAAGGAGCGGGGCAGATCCGGTCTTTTTCTCACCCCTTGCTGACCGGCTTCCTGACGTTGACGGCATCTATCTTGGCGGCGGGTATCCGGAACTTCACCTTCCGGCGCTAGAGTCCGCCCGGTGCATGCAGGACCTGAAGGCAGCGGCAGATGCCGGTCTGCCCGTCTATGCTGAGTGCGGCGGGCTGATTGCCCTGACTGAAGAGATCGCGGCAGACCGCACGTACCGCCTCTGCGGGGTGCTCCCGGCGACAACCGAGATGACACAACGGGTCGCGGCTCTCGGGTATGTTGACGGGAGAAGCGTGGCCGGATCGGGGATGTTTCCCGCGGGTGTTGTCTTCAAAGGCCATGAGTTCCATTATTCAAAAGTACTCCCGGCCCGTGACGCACGGTTTGCATTCACCCTCTCCCGCGGGGCAGGGATTGAAGGGGGCCGCGACGGGCTTTATGCTGCCAGTACTGTCGGGGCGTACATGCACGCGTATTTCACACCCCAGTTTGCGGGTGCGCTGGTTGATGCAGCTGTACAGTACTCGCGCCGGTAAGACCTGGACATGGAGCAGCCCCGTCGTATTGAATACGAGGACTAAAATCACTTGAACGCACACATAGTCTATCATAGGTAAGGGATGCGGGATCATGCGCAGTCACGAAGTAAAGAAAGGGTACTATCGCGCCCCCAACCGGGCGCTGCTGCGTTCGCTTGGCGTGACCGACCGGGAGATGGATCTCCCGTTCATCGGCATTGCCAATGCGTATAATACCATCGTGCCGGGGCATACCCATCTCCGGGAGCTGTCCGGCAAGGTGCAGGAAGGAATCGCTGCGGCAGGCGGTGTCCCGTTTGAATTCGGGGTTATTGGCATATGCGACGGCATCGCGATGGGGCATGAGGGGATGAGGTACTCCCTGCCATCACGGGAAAATATTGCCGATTCCATTGAGCTGATGGTGCAGGCCCACCGGTTTGACGGTGTTGTATGCATCGGCACCTGTGATAAAATTGTCCCCGGCATGCTGATGGCTGCTGCACGGTGCAATATTCCTGCAATCCTTCTGACCGGAGGGGCGATGCTCTCCGGGTACCAGGGTGGAAAGGAGCTCTCCTTAATTGATGTCTTTGAGGGCGTGGGGAAAGTGGCTGCCGGCACAATGACCGAAGAGGCATTATGTGACCTGGAGCGGTGCGCGATGCCTGGCTGCGGGAGCTGCCAGGGACTGTATACCGCAAATACCATGGCATGCATGACCGAGGCAATGGGGATGTCGCTTCCCGGTTGTGCGGCGATTCCGGCGGTTGACTCTGCAAAACTGCGCATTGCGAGGGAGAGCGGTGAAGCAGTGCTTACGCTCGTAAAAAACGATGTCAGGCCCTGCGATATCATCACGAAAAAGAGCCTTAACAACGCGATCCGGGTCGACATGGCGCTCGGCGGTTCAACGAACACCGTGCTTCACCTCATGGCGGTCGCAACCGAAGCCGGCATCCCCCTGACCCTTGAAGACTTCAATGTGCTTGCGGAAAAAGTCCCCCACATCTGCGACATGCAACCCTCAGGCCCGCATTCAATGCAGACGCTGTACCGTGCCGGGGGCATCCCTGCAGTTTTCCGGCAGCTTTACAAACTCCTTGATGACTGCCCGACCGTATCCGGGATGACATCACGGCAGATTGCAAAGGCGGCAGTCGTGAACAATGCATCAGTGATCAGGAGCATTGCACAACCGGTGAATGCAGCAGGCGGCCTCAAGATCCTCAAAGGCTCCCTTGCCCCGGATGGGGCGGTCGTAAAATGCGCAGCTGTGCCCCGGGCGATGTGGAAGCATACGGGTCCGGCCCGGGTCTTTGAGGGTGAGCAGCCGGCGATGAAAGCAATCCTTGCCCGCAGGATCAGGGAAGGCGATGTCATTGTCATACGGTACGAAGGCCCCCGCGGTGCGCCCGGCATGCCGGAGATGCTCTCGCCGACATCAGCCCTCACGGGGTTCGGGTATAAAAAAGTCGTGCTCATAACCGATGGCCGCTTCTCGGGCGGCACACGCGGCCCCTGCATCGGGCATGTCGCGCCGGAGGCGGCAGTTGGAGGACCGATCGGACTCGTGAAAGACGGGGATCAGATCGAAGTCGACCTGTTTGCAAAAAAAATTGATCTCTGTGTTGATGCAAGGGAACTGCAGAAGCGAAAGAAAGCCTGGAAACCTCCGCACAAGCCCCTCACGGGCGTGCTTGCACGGTACGCAAAAACCGTGGAGCAGGCAGATTCCGGTGCCGTGCAGCGGTAAAAACAAACATTTTTTTAAAAGATCGTGCAGGGTCCGTCCTATGACAGGGGCGGACCCGGGTAAGCCATAGCCGGAACTTCACCATGGTCATACACAAGCGCCGCGTACCGGCTGACAAAGATAATTAACGGCGGGTACAGGAAGAACCAGATGATGAACCCGGCAACCGGGATGATCATCACAATATTCATCACAAACCCGTACACCATGCTGGCGACACCAATGATAATAAGCGCAAGCAGGTAGTTGATCCAGCCCATCTTCCTGATAGTGGCAAGAATTGCAGAAAAGTTGAATCCTTCCGATATCAATCCGGTCCGGGCAAACCTGATCGTCCCGACAAATGAGAAGATGCCGGTGATGATAGCGAGAATGACTGCAACAATGATCAGTATAAGCATGGTCCCAACTGCAGCGAGGATATCAGGGTGCGCGGCAAAAAGCACTTCCGCTTGCGCATCGGTCATTCCCGCGGCATCTGGTGTAAACAGTCCCGCAGAGACGAGCGTCGATAAAAACGGCAGGAACGCGATGATGAAAAGCAGGATAACGGGTGCCGCGTATAAAAGTTCAATAATAAAGAGCTTCAGGCCGTCTACAAAGAGACTGCCCCACTGCCCAAGTTCCGGGGCCGGTCGGTCACCCCGGTAGATCCGTACGATGTAGCCGAGAAGGAACGGGAAGATGATCATGCAGACGAGCAGCAGGAACCATCGTCTCCATCTTCCCCAGACTGCTTCCTGTGTATATGAGAACGAGTCGGAAAGCATTGCTCCATAATCCATGATTGTCACCAGATTTTTACAATAATGTTTTTTCTATGGATACATCCATGTTGTCCTGCCGGATAGGGAAATGAATGCGATATAGGGAAATCATCACGAGTTGCGTTAGGATTTGGCTTTTGCGGGTTATTGTGGGGTATGAGAACCCATAACAGATCTGAAATTATATTAAAAATCATAATTGTCGTCCTTATACCTAGATAAAATATTATTCCATGAAACAGATTTTCAAAAAAGTTTTGAAAAATAATTGAATTATCGACCGGTTCCTACCAATCCAAATGCAAATGCTATCATTGCCGTTACGAGGATAATTGGAATGAGATTACAGAAAATACAATGATTCTGCTGAGAACGGATATATACCTACATATTAATCGCCCGCTTCCAGAAATAATCTGACGTGGCCCACCTCCGGTAACTCTACGTCGTAATTCAGATAAAAATACAGGATATGATTGTCAGTGATTACAGGAATTTCTTTATATAAATTCAAAAAAAAAAACAAAGAGTAAAAAATTATGTATTATGCAGCCACCGTGTCATAGATTTGAGTAATATAGCGTGCTTGGAAAACGGTGATAACTGGAATTAATGCAAGCACAACGATGACAATTATGAGACCTCCAAGGAGGAATCCAATTTCTGAAAGTGCAATTATCAATATGCCCATTAAAGCCACGAGAATGAATTCAATTATTCCAACAGGAATACCTGTGACAAGAGCTAAAATAATCAATGCAATAATGTAATTAATCCAGCCAATTTTTCCAATGTGTGCACGAATTGCATTGAAATTAAATGCTTCACCGATACTGCCGGATCTCGCAAAGCGAATCATTGCCATCGGCGCAAAGAGTACAATGATAATAGCGACGATGATATAAACGAGGAATAAGATACCGGCTCCTGCCATGCCAGCCATTACTGCAGTTGGATCTTGAAAAATTGCACCCGCCATTACTGCTCCAACCATTAAGAATTGCAGAATTAAGAGAGGTATCATATAAATGAAGGCTACAATTGCAAGCATTATCCCATCAATGAAGAGTTTGCCCCAGTTGCCAACTTCAGGTGCCGGTTTTGTCCCGCGATAGATCTGCATGAGATATCCCATCAGCGGGATTGTCAGGATAATCGTTGCGATGATCAACATTATCCACTTATTCATTTTGTTGACGACACCTTCCTTCGCATACGCAAAGGATTCACCCAGCATGTTGCCGTATTCCATTCCAATCACCACCCATTCTCAGAAATCATTCATGACCATACCAGCCACAAACGATTTAAGGAAGCTAACAACTTCGCAGAATATATATTTATCTGATATAATGGCTGAAAATAGTAAATTAATCTGTAATAACTCCTGAATTGCTCTTAACTTCATTTATTTTCATTATTTGCTTAGGAGACCCTCTGAAATCTGGATTATCCAAATTATCAGCGTAATTAAAAATGTTTAAATAGCAACAAGCAAAAGACGATCAATATTAATTATCAGAGGTATTCACATGGTGAAAGCAACGTTTGGTCTTGAGGAAAATGTGGCATCTGCTGCATGTTATTTACTTACTTGGGTCACGGGCATAATCTTCTTCCTGATGGAGAAGGATAATAAAACGGTAAGATTCCATGCAATGCAGTCGATTCTTACTTTCCTGCCACTCATGATTCTGGCTTGGATAATTAGTGCTATCGTTACTATGATGATCTTTGGAGCTGGGATGTTAGGTGCAGTAGGTCTGTGGGGAATTGTCAGTCTCATCATAATGTTGATTTGGATTGTTATGTTCCTCCTATGGTTATTCCTGATGTTCAAAGCGTACCAGGGAGAGAAATTCAAAGTTCCCATTGTAGGAGATATTGCAGAGAACCAGGTAAAATAAGAAAAATCTAAAACTTTTTTTCCAATCAGATGAAAAAAATAAAACCGGGGTTCTATCTCCTGTACTTTTTTTATTAATTTTTTCCATTGACGTGCGTTTTGAGAACGACACCAAAAGCACTTGTTTTTCAACCAATTATAAATCCAATTCCCGAAAAAAGAAAGAATGATCTCTCTTTTAATGCCTGAAGTGCCGGACGCCCGTAAAAATCATTGCCATATGATGGCGGTTAGCGGCAGCAATCACCTGTTCATCACGAATCGAACCCCCGGGCTGGACAAGGGCTGTTGCCCCGGCCTCTGCAGCCGCTTCGAGCGTATCGGGGAATGGCAGGAAAGCGTCGGATGCGACACCGGAGCCGCTGAGCGAAGCCCGGGCTTTCTGTATCGCAATCTTTGCCGCATCGACCCGGCTCATCTGGCCCGCTCCAATGCCAAGAGTCCGGTGCTGGTCGGCAAAGATGATGGTATTGCTCCTCGTGTGCTTGCAGACCTTCCAGGCAAGCTGGAGCGCCCGCATCTCATCAGCCGTGGGATCACGATCGGTGACAACAGTCCAGTGCTCCTGATAGGGGGGTGTCCGCTGGATGAGTGCTCCCCCGTCGATGGTCCGGATCTCATCCTGAAGTGACGGTTCCGGGAGCAGAAGGACACGCATGTTCTCCCTTTTTTTCATAATCTCCCAGGCATCGGCAGAATACGATGGCGCGGTGACAACCTCCACAAACGTAGTGCAGAGTTCGCTCGCAACGGTCCTGTCAGCCTCACGGTTCAGGGCGACAACCGATCCGTATGCAGATTCGGGATCCACTTCGCGGGCGGTGATGTACGTATCAACCATTGTATCACCGGTTGCGACTCCGCAGGGGTTGTTATGCTTCACGATCACTGCGGCCGGCTCTTCAAATTCCCTTACAAGCGATACCGCTGCGTTAAGGTCAAGGTAATTATTATATGACATCTGTTTGCCCTGCAGGAGATCTGTCCCGGCAATGCCGGCAGTCCCGTATATTGCCCCTGGCTGGTGTGGGTTCTCGCCATAGCGCAGCGTTCTTCCATGGGTAAACTGGACAGTGAGAGTTTCGGGAAACGGGGAGGTAAGGCGGAACAGGTAATTGCTGATCGCTGCATCGTACGCCGCGGTGCGGGCAAATGCCTTTTTTGCAAACGAAAGGCGCTGCTCTTCCGATATCCCGCCGGATCGGATCGCTTCAAGAACCAGAGAATAATCCGCCGGGTCAACCACAACGGCAACATCCCGGAAATTCTTTGCTGCAGCACGGATCATTGCCGGGCCGCCCACGTCAATATATTCAAGGATTTTTTCAAGTTCCATGGACTGCCCGGCCTTAATTTCAAACGGATAAAGGTTAACCACAAGGAGATCGATACGGTTGATCCCGTATTTTGTCATGACCGCGTCATCGACCTGCCGGCGCCCCAGCAGCCCGCCGTGAACCTTGGGATGGAGCGTCTTCACCCTCCCATCCATCATCTCGGGAAAACCGGTATAGCTCGAGACTTCGGTAAATTTAACGCCCGCGTCTGCGAGTGCTTTTCCTGTCCCGCCCGAACTCATTATGGAAAATTTCTGTTCCGCAAGTCCCCGGGCCAGATCGATGATACCGGTTTTGTCCCACACTGAGAGCAGTGCCCACTTCATGGTCAATAGATAGGTGAAGCAGGAAAAAAAGGTACGCAGCCTGAGATGGTACCATCTGCCTGCCCCGGTTCGCTTCATGAACCGGTGAATACGGGTTTCCGTTTGATGCAGAAGCAAAGAATATTCTTATAATGTAATTTATATATCAAAATAAAATAACAGCAATTTCTGTCCAGAATTCATTTAAAACAAATAATTTTGTTTTTTTCTTTAAAATACACTCAAATTGACTGTTGTTAAGTCTGCAGTAAGTCAACATTTATATAGAACCACAATACAATAGATATTAGAACATCGAAAGGGATGTCGTATGGGAGAGGATGAGAACACCCCTGTAGATCAGACAAACAATTATGCCGGGGGTGAACAGATTTCCGGACAACCGGTATGTTCACCTCAGGATCTGGACACATTAAAAACGCAGTACAATGAGCTGCATGACCGGTTCCTCAGGCTTGCCGCGGATTTTGATAACTTCAGGAAACGGACCGCACGTGAACGTGAGAGTGCAAAAAATTATGCAAACGAACAGTTTGCCGTTGACATGCTCGATATTGTTGATAACCTCGAGCGTGCGGGGCGTTCTGAAGATACCCATCTGCGGGAAGGCCTTGCACAGATCCGGGAGCTCTGTTCTGCCATCCTGCAACGCCACGGCATCAGTCCCATAGATGCACTGGCAAAAAAATTTGACCCTGCCGAGCACGAGGCGATCGCCCATATCCCTTCAGACAAGGACGAGGGAATGGTGATCGATGAAGTGGCCCGCGGGTACCGGATGCATGAAAAGGTCATACGATTTGCAAAAGTTGCGGTTTCAAAAAAGAAGGATAACGAACCTATGGAGGACTAACTATGGCAAAGGAAAAAGTTCTGGGAATTGATCTGGGAACAACATTCTCCTGTATGTCTATTATGGAAGCGGGAAAAGCTATTGTGATCCCCAACGCTGAAGGCGGACGTATCACTCCGTCGATCGTTGCGTTTACAAAAGAGGGGGAGAGGCTTGTCGGGAGCCTCGCCAAGCGGCAGGCAATCACCAACCCGCAGCGTACCATCCAGTCCATAAAAAGGAAGATGGGAACAACCGAGAAGATCAGGATCGACAGCAAGGACTACACTCCCCAGGAGATCTCTGCGATGATCCTTCAGAAAATGAAGATGGACGCAGAAGCCTATCTTGGCGAGAAGATCGTAAAAGCGGTCGTCACCGTTCCTGCATACTTCAATGACGCCCAGCGGACAGCAACAAAGGACGCAGGAAAGATCGCGGGACTGGATGTTCTGCGGATCATCAACGAGCCGACCGCCAGTGCACTTGCGTACGGTATCGACAAAGAAGCTGACGCCACCGTGCTCGTTTACGATCTGGGCGGCGGCACGTTCGATGTCTCGATCCTGACCCTTGGCGACGGGGTCTTTGAAGTCAAATCAACCGCCGGCAACAACCATCTCGGCGGGGACGATTTCGACAAACGGGTCATGGACTACCTTATCGAGGAATTCAGAAAAAAGGAGGGCATTGACCTTCGCAATGATCCCTACGCGATGCAGCGCCTGCGCGAAGCCGCTGAAAATGCCAAGATCGAACTCTCGTCGCGGCAGTCCACCAATATCAACCTGCCCTATATAACGACCGGATCCAGTGGCCCCAAATTCCTTAATATGGATCTCACGCGGGCCAAACTCGAACAGCTGATCGGTGATCTTGTTGAATTGACCGTCGGCCCGGTAAAACAGGCGATGAGCGATGCAAAGATGGAGCAAAAGGACATCAACCATGTCCTGCTTGTGGGTGGCTCGACCCGTGTCCCGCTTGTCCAGGAGACCGTGAAAAAACTGCTGGGCAAGGAGCCGGACAAGGGGATCAACCCTGACGAGTGCGTGGCACTCGGGGCCGGAATCCAGGGAGCAGTATTGACCGGCGAGACAAAAGATATTGTCCTCCTGGATGTCACGCCACTCACGCTCGGCATAGAGACACTGGGCGGGATCGCGACCAAGCTGATCGAACGCAACACCACCATCCCCACAAGAAAGAGCCAGATCTTCTCCACCGCTGCCGATGGGCAGACCAGTGTCGAGATCCATGTGGTGCAGGGCGAACGGGCGCTTGCCAAGGACAACTTCACGCTCGGGAAATTCCAGCTCACCGGCATCCCCCCGGCACCCCGGGGAATCCCGCAGATCGAGGTGACATTTGATATTGATTCAAACGGGATTATCCATGTCTCCGCAAAAGATCTGGGGACCGGAAACCAGCAGGCGATCTCCATCAAGGGCGATCGCAAGCTCTCCGAAGACGATATCAGACGGGCGATGGATGACGCCAAAAAATTCGAGGGCGAGGACAAGAAGAAGCGGGACGAGATCGAACTGCGCAACCAGGCTGACATGGCGGTCTTTGCTGCAGAGAAGATGCTTAAGGAAAACGCTGAAAAACTCGAACCTGCTGACAGGACAAAAATTGAAGAGGGTATTGAAGCGGTCAAAAAGACGCTCCCGGGTGACAATCTCGATGACATCAAAAAAGCGATGGACACGCTTACTGAAGCTGTGTATGCTGCAACCACCAAGCTGTACCAGAAGATACAGGAAGAGCAGAGGGGACAGCAGCAGGGTGCAGGTGCTGCACCAGATCCGGGCCCAGAGGAAAAAAACCGGGATGACAACGTTGTCAATGCCGACTACAAGGTAAAAGAAGAGTGACCCGGATGGGTTCAGGCGATTACTACGACGTCCTCGGCATACCGCGAAATGCTGATGATAAGGAGATCAAGAAGGCATACCGCAACCTCGCCCGCAAGTACCACCCGGATGTCTGCAAAGAGAAAGGTGCAGAAGAGAAATTCAAGCGGATAAACGAGGCGTACGGCGTTCTTTCCGATGAACAGAAACGGGCGCAGTACGACAACATGGGTCATGAGACATTTACGAATGCCTCGAAGGGATCATATGCCGGGGGCGGCGGCGGATTTGGTGGCGGGGGATTCTCTACAGATTTCTCCGGTTTTGGCGACATCTTTGATTTTTTCGGGGGGGGTGCCCGGCGGAGAGCCGGGCCGCAGCCGGGTGCCGACCTTCTCACGCGCATTTCGGTTACGTTTGAGGATGCCGTTTCAGGCACTGACCGGGATATCGAGGTAATGCATACGGAACCCTGCCCGGCCTGTGCGGGGTCAGGGAGTGAGACCAAAAAGCAGAATTCCTGCCCGCGCTGCGGGGGGACAGGGCAGATGCGCCAGGCTTCACAATCGCCGTTTGGGCAGTTCATACGCATGACTGCCTGTACCCAGTGCAGTGGTAAAGGCAAGATCCCGGAACGCGCGTGCACAGCATGCCGCGGTACGGGGCATTCACGTGCCAAGCGCAAGGTCACCATCCACATTCCCCCCGGCATTGAAAGCGGCATGCAGCTCCGGATGGAAGGGTACGGTGAAGCAGGGGATTACGGTGCCCCGGGTGGTGACCTCTTCATCGAAGTCATCGTCCAGCCTCATGACCGGTTTATCCGGTCCGGTGACAATCTCGAGACATTGATCGAGATTTCCCCGGCACAGGCAGTACTGGGCTCTGTGATGGAGATCGAAACGATTGATAAGCGGCATATCGAACTCCGGATACCTTCCGGTATCCAGCACAACACAGCATTACGGATTGCCGGTGAGGGTGTGAAGCGCAGGGGACATTTCGGCGATCTGCTCGTGCGGGTGAAGATCGTAACACCAAAACAGGTCACCGGTGAAGAAAAAGACCTGTACAAAAAGATCCTTGAACTTGAGAGCAAAAACGATCATAAGAAAGGATTCTTTTCAGGGTTTATGGGAAAGAAAAAGGGGAAAAAATAATTCCTCGCTTTCCATTGGCCCTTACCGGACGTAATCTGGGTCAATGTATTTCAGTGCCCCGTTCAAATAGTTGAGGGATGAAGCTGCTGCTTGAGCTTTCCGGTGAAAACCCGACGATCCCGTTTGCCGAGATCGACTGTATCGGCACGGTGCTCGACCAGCGGGCACAGGTGGCGGTCGTTGACTGCCCCAAACCTGCTGAAGCCAGCCGGCTTGCAATGACCCACCGGGTCATGGAATACCTCGGCGAATGTGATGCCAGTGTGCACGCTTTTTCCCGGCTGCTCAAAGAGCTTGCGATCGAATCGGAGCGACCGTTCGCCGGCCGTTGCAGCAAAGTGCATGCCGGTGATTCGAGGATCGTTCAAGGGTGCTCACAACAGGAATTTGAACGGTTGATCGGCACAATGATCGAGGGCCCGGTGTCACTTGATTATCCAAAAACTGAGTTCCGCGCGATAGTGTCTGATGACCGCTGCTATTTTGGCAGGGTGCTGTTTTCGATCGACCGCGGCAGTTATAACCGGCGGAACCCCGGCAGCCGTTCCTTCTTTCATCCCGG
>Ga0209253_10002998_pt1 | contig 14890 bp, 11 predicted proteins | sample FrelakmetBRP12BR_FD_187145 | JGI IMG/M metagenome (GOLD analysis project Ga0209253, IMG submission 187145) | Freshwater lake sediment microbial communities from the University of Notre Dame, USA, for methane emissions studies - BRP12 BR (SPAdes)... | ecosystem: Environmental > Aquatic >...
GGGTTGAACAGGAGCTCGGGTTTACCTCAAAGCGTGATATAGAACAGTTCGGGATTGGTCCTTTCATCGAGCGCTGCCGGTCATTTGCCGAAAAAAACATGGATGCCATGAGCCGGCAGTTTGCGGATCTCGGCGTCTGGCTGGACTTTGATGACCCCTACCAGACCATAAAGCCGGAATACATCGAGGCGGCCTGGTGGACCCTGAAAAAAGCCGATGAAGCCGGGATGCTCGAACGGGGATGCCGGGTCGTCAACTGGTGCCCCCGGTGCGCAACGGCAATCGCTGATGCCGAGGTCGAGTACTGGGATGAGAGCGATCCCTCAATCTATGTCAAGTTTCCCATCAGGGGGCGGGACCGGGAATACCTTGTCATCTGGACCACAACTCCCTGGACCCTTCCCGCAAATGTGGCGGTTGCCGTGCATCCCGGGATAACCTATGCCCGTCTTGAGGCAGTAAAAGGCGGAAAGAAGGAGATCCTCTGGATTGCCGAAGATCTTGTTGAACCTGTCCTCAGGAAAGGAAGGTACCAGGATTACACTGTCCTTGAAAAGACCGGTGGTGACGGCCTCGCCGGTCTTGAATATCTCTCCCCGCTTGAAGAGCATGTCCCGCTCCAGAAAGAGATCTCCCACCGGGTGGTAACCGCAGATTTCGTCACCCTCGAAAACACCGGCATGGTTCATATCGCTCCCGGGCATGGATGGGATGACTACCTTCTCGGGTGCAGGGAGGGCCTGCCCATCGTCTGCCCGGTTGATGCCACTGGCCGGTTTATGGCAGAGGCAGGTGTTCTTTCAGGGATGTACATCAAGGATGCCGACGGGGTGGTCTTGGAGGAACTCGGGGACCACCTCGTTGCACAGGACGTTGTTCTCCACCGGTACGGGCACTGCTGGCGGTGCAAAACGCCCATCATCTTCAGGGCTACCGAGCAGTGGTTCCTGAAGGCTTCTGAAATGCGGGACCGGATGCTCGAAGAGGTCGCATCAGTGACCTGGTATCCCGAATGGGCCGGAAGTGCCCGGTTCTACGACTGGATCAAGGAAGCCCGCGACTGGTGCATCTCTCGCCAGAGGTACTGGGGGATCCCGATTCCGGTCTGGGAGTGCCGGTCCTGCGGGAAGCACCGGGTCTTTGGTACCATCAGGGAACTGGAAGAAGCGAGCGGCACCCCGCTGCCGGATCCGCACCGCCCCTATGTCGATGAGGTAATCCTGCCCTGCAGCTGTGGCGGGATCATGCAGCGGGTCGTGGACATTTTTGATGTCTGGTTTGACTCGGCCGTTGCTTCATGGGCAACCCTGTCATTTCCTGGGAAGAGGGGTGACTTTGACCGCCTCTGGCCAGCCGATTTCATCGCGGAAGGCCAGGACCAGACCCGGGGATGGTTCTATTCGCAGCTCGGGGCCAGCACCATCGCCTTCAACCGGTCACCCTACAGGAGCGTCCTGATGCACGGGTTCGCCCTTGATGCTGAGGGGAGGAAGATGAGCAAGAGTTTCGGAAATGTCGTCAGCCCTGAGGAGGTTATCGCTGCGCACGGGGTGGATGTGCTCCGGCTGTACGTGCTCTCCTCAAATGCCCCCTGGGATGACCTCAAGTTCAACTGGGAGGGGGTGCGGACTGTCAACCGGGCCATCAACATCTTCTGGAACGTGTACCGCTTCCCGCTCCCCTACATGATTCTCGATGGTTTCTCACCTTCTCCCGGGCAGGGGAACGGCTGGGATGGGACAGCCGTCGTATCCATCCTCCCGGGGCTGGCTCCCGAAGACCGCTGGATCATCTCCCGGGTCAACTCCTGTGCTCTGCAGGTCGATGCGGCCATGAAAGAATGCCAGATTCACCGGGCCACGAGAGCCCTCCTCACCTTCATTCTCGAGGATCTCTCCCGCTGGTATGTCCAGCTGGTCAGACCACGGATGTGGCTGGAAGGTGAATCGGCGGCAAAGACCGGTGCCTTCGAGACCATGTACTACGTGCTCCGGAGGCTCTGCAGCATGCTGGCCCCCTTCACCCCTCATCTCACCGAGATAATGTTCCGGAATATCCGGCTTTCCGGAGACCCGGAAAGCGTCCACATGACCGACTGGTTTTCAGGATCAGTGGAGCTTATCGATACCCGGCTTGAACGCGAGATGGACATCATACGTTCCTTTGATGAGGCCCAGGCCAATGCCCGGCAGGCCGGAAAACGGAAACTCCGCTGGCCGGTCGCCGAATGTATCGTAGTTACTGGGAGTGACGAGGTCGTATCGGCCCTGGAAAACCTGAATGCAATCTGCCGGGAGCGGGCGAATGCCCGTGCCGTGCGGGTGATCCGGGGGCGGTATGACCGGATCGGCTGGCGGGCGGAACCGGTGATGAAAGCGCTGGGACCTGCATTCGGGAAGAGTGCCCCCCTGGTCCGGGATAGTATCCGGGAGACCGATGCGGCTTCCCTCAAGGAGGCGCTTGACCAGGGAACACCCGTAATGCTGGAAACCGAGAACGGATCGTTTGAGATCACACCTGGTCAGGTCACGTTTGTCGAAGAACTTCCCCCCGGCCTCTTCCAGGCTCCCATGGACGGCGGAATCACCTATGTCGATGTGACGCTGTCCCCTGACCTCGAGGCCGAAGGATATTCCCGTGAAATCATCAGGCGTATCCAGGAGATGCGCAGGCAGCTTGACCTCAGGGTAGAGGATTATATCACTGCAGAAGTCGTGATTGCTGATGAACGGGTGACACAGCTCATCAGCGATCTCTGGCGGGAGGGTATCAGGGAAGATGTGCGGGCCGGGGCTCTCATTCTTTCTGCAGGTCCGCCAGGGAATCTTGCCGGAACCTGGAGCCTTGAACGGGACTGGGACGTGGAAGGGATCCCCATGGTGATCGGGATTTCACAGTTCTCCGATCAGCCCGGTAAGAAATGAACGACCTTCCGGAGAGCTGAACACGGGAGGCTCCCGGTCACTCACGATAGTGGTGCGGACGGTCTGGACAAACCGGGAGAGCACCGGGTTCCATCCTTCGACCGTTTTTCCCTTTTTATAAACCAGGATACCGCGCCGTTGCCATGCCGGGGTTTTCGCCAGGTTGATACCATGGGAGAACATCAGCTCGTGCAGGGCAGGCGAAGAGAGGCCTTTGAGCCTTTTTGCCGCAGCCTTCCTGCTCATTCCCTCGTCAACCAGGGTCGAAAGACAGTACGCATTGATATGGTTTCGCCAGGCCTCTGCCTGGCGCTCGATGAGATACTGGACTGCAATATCAGGGGTGACCTGGATAATCCTGGCATCAAACGAGACGGGTATCTCTGATCGCATCTCGAGCATCAGTACGCTTGCCGTATACGATGCTGCAACCGAATCGATCTTCTCCACCCTCCCGGTAAAGGGAAGCTGTGAGAAATACAGGTTGATCTCATCTGAGAAGGTATAGGCAAAATCAGGGGAAAGGCCGCTGTCTGCCATCAGACGGATACAGACCTTTGTCATCGCCCCGGAGAACCGCTGATCAAAGGGCCGCTCAAGGTCCCATGCCTCGGCAGCACCATGAAAATTTCTTCCGTCAAGCCGTACAAAGACCGGCGGGACACAGCTCAGGCCGCTGAACAGTTCCCGGCTTTTCATCGTGATATCCAGGGGAAAAATCCCGGTGTAAAAAATAAGAGTGTCTGGCAGGTCACACTTCTTCTGGCTTGAATGCACCGCCCAGGTGGCGGATGAGAACGATGTCCCCGATGCTCCTGATGATGCGGAACGGTATCTTGAGGCCCTTGTAGTTCTTGATATCAACGAGCTGCTGGTTGAGCTTGCCTACGACCAGCGACTCCATCTTTTTCGATTCAACATCGATGAGGGCATCCTCCACTTCACCAACAAATATGCTCTTCTCTGTATATACTTTCAGTTCAAACAGCTCAGTTATCTGGGTTCTCATCCTAATCAATGAAAGATATATACTCTTCAGTTAAAAATATTCTCTCGTATGAACGGGTCGTTCCGGATCGGGACCATCTACGGTATTCCCGTCCTCCTCCACTGGTCTTTCCTCCTCATTATTCCCTTCTTCGCCTGGATTATCGGCAGCCAGATCCTCCTGACCGCCGTACTCATAGAACAGACCTTCAATATTGCCATAAACAAAACCCTGATCATCTCCGGATACACTCCCTATATCCTTGGCACGATTGTCGCGCTCGGTCTCTTCCTGGGGGTCTTCATCCATGAGATGGCCCATTCCGTGCTTGCCAAGGGAAAGGGTATCAAAATCAACAGCATCACCCTGCTCATCTTTGGCGGCATATCATCCATGGAGGAACAGACCCCGGACCCCCGGGTCGAGCTCCCCATGGCGCTCGTCGGCCCCCTGACCAGCCTTGCCGTGGGCATCATCTGTATCGGCATCATGTACCTGGGGGATGCCGTGATACAGAACCTGCCGGCTGCCGGTGTCTTTGTCTTTATCTTCGGGTACCTGGGGCTCCTCAACGTCTTCCTTTTTGCGTTTAACCTCCTCCCTGCCTTTCCGATGGACGGAGGAAGAGTGCTCCGGGCCTGGCTTGCCCGGGGTATGCCGCTCAACCGGGCCACCCGGATTGCTGCAGATGTGGGGAAGGTTTTTGCCGTGCTCTTCGGGCTGCTTGGCATCTTCCTCTTAAGCCCGATCCTGATCCTGATTGCGTTCTTCATCTATATCGGCGCAACCCAGGAATCAACCGCCATGAAGTATACCTTCCTCCTGAAAGATGTCACGGTGGGTGACATCATGGCCAGGAACGTTCTCGTCGTCCCTCAGGGCATGCCGGTCCGGGAGGTCATCGATCTCATGTATTCTACCAAGCATCTCGGGTTTCCGGTAGAAGAACGGGGACAGATCATGGGAATGATCACCCTTGCAGATGTCCATAAACTTGCCCCCCTCGACCGCGAAGCCCTGCAGGTCAGGGATATCATGACCAGGGGAGTGATTTCCCTTCCTCCGTCGGCCCCGGTAATCGATGCCCTCCGGATCATGTCCGGCAGTAATATCGGCCGGATTCCCATCATGGAGGGATCCCAGCTGGTGGGTATCGTCACGAGGACCGATATCATGAAGGTGATCGAGTTACGGGAGATGTGAGAAAGAGAAGAGCCGGTCAAGGGGGGTCTCACCGGCAAGGGACCGGAACTCTTCCAGGTTCCGGACCGGCCGCCTGACCATGATCATCCCTGCCTTCTTTGCCGTAATGCCCGGGATCCAGGTGAGGGCTCCCCGCGGAAGCTCGTTGACCCGTATGGGGCAGGGGAGGACGGTGACCGAGCGCATTCCATGGTCGACGGTAACAGCATCGAGAACGGTTCTCTTCCGGACCCGGAGCGGTATCCCGCAGAGGATCGGGTATGAGCCCATCTGCCTGCCAAACGAGGTCTGCCCTTCCTCTTCCACCACCACCTCCCGGAGAATGGTCCCGGCCGGAAAAACCCGCCTGAGCATGGGTTGGTCGAACATCTTTCTGGTCTGTTCCTTGAAGGTGCGGAACCGGGCGGTATACCTGCCGAGAGTATTTTCTCTGTAGGCGCGTGTTCCCTCAAACGGCATCAGCTGACGGATGTTTACCCTCCGCACCAGGAGGCCTGAGCGGAGAACCCGGGACAGGAACTGCTCGTTCCTGTCATAGGTTTCCGGGGTCTCACCGGCAAGACCGGCAACAAAGTTCAGTCCGGGGAGGAGCTCGGGGATGCCATCCCGCCGGGACGCTCCGACATCGTTCACCACGGCAACGGCCCGCATCACCTCATCCGGTCCCGCCTTGAGGTTGTTCTCCCTGACCACGACCGGATCCGCGGTCTCCATCCCGAATGCCGCAACATCTCCCGGGGTATGGTGGAGGACGATTGCCTCCAGCGCCGCACGTGCCGGGTCCTCATGCCTGGCGATGGTCCCGGGATTGATGTTATCTATATGCAGGGTCCGTAACCCGGGAGCAGCAGTCCTGATTTCGGAGAAGAGCTCGTCGATGCGATCAGGCCGGGGGACGGGGAATTCACCGCTGCCGGAACCATAGACGAGGAGATCAGGCTGTCTCCCCAGCCGGAAATGGCAGGCGCCGGCCCGGGAGAGCGCCCTGACCTCTCCTGCGATGGCTTCCACAGTCCTGTACTGCGGCGGGCCGTAGAAGGGTTCCGTGCAGAACGAGCACCCGCCGCTTGCCGAGCGCGGGCATCCCCGTGCCGTCTCGAGCTCGCACATGGTATAGGGAAATGACGGATGCTGCCGGATGATATCACTCCCGCTGATACTCCACGCGTCAGAGCGGCGGTAGTCATGGATTCCGTGGGTCTTCCCGGTCGAGAGGAAGGCATCCAGGGCCTCCGGGGGTGACCCGGTCAGGAGATGGTCAAAGCCGGAAACGGCCAGACGGACAGCTTTCTGCCCCCCGCCTGGAGAATACCCAAAGCTGATGGGGCCGCAGAGGAACCGCTCCGCTCCCCTGAACATGGCGCCAATCTGCTGGATTTCAGTCAGGCTCGCCGGGGTCCCCCCCAGGTATTTCCCTGGCACGGTCACCCCTGCAAGGAGGACCGCACAGCCTGTCTGCCGGTAAGCAGCAAGGACCGCAGGATCCTCCCGTATCTGGTCGATGGTTACATACACCGGTTCCCTGCCGTGTTCCCTGAGAACACCGGCAAGGGCCCGTATGTACGGTGAAAGGTAGGGCGGGACACCGAGGCATGCTGGCTCATCGACGTACCCGTCTATCAGGAGGGCTTCAGCAGGCATGGCCTATCAGGGAGAGCAGCCGTCGTGCCCACTGGAGTTTGCCTCTCTTGACAAAATCGACATCCTGGTCATCGAGGTCAAAACCGGCAATGATGATCCGGTCCGCCCCCAGGTGATCTGCAGCAAAAACCGCACGGTCCCCATCAGTGAACCCACCGAAATTATGGAGCGGGGGGAAGGGTTCTGCCTGGGTTGTACCGACCACCGGACCTCTGAACCGGGGGGTCCAGAACCGGACCAGCGGGATATTGTCCCCGTGGGCATGGATAACCATGACCGTACCTTCCTGGTTCATGGCAGGATAATCATCAGTAGCCCCGTCCAGGTCGGTGAAGACTGCGTCCGGCCTGATACCTGATCCGCGGAGGACCAGGGACGCTGCATCGGCAGCAAAGACCGTACCCTCGATCCGGCCCAGCTCATCTTTCAGACACGGAGCATTGCCGCAGACGGTGACGGTCTTCTCCCGGCAGAGATCTTCAAGCATCCTGATATCGTCGCGCGGGAGGAGCCTGGCAAGGACCCGGGCAGATTCTTCGTCCATTTTCCGGTCAAAGGAGAACGTCTCGAGAATTTGGATATAGTAGGGTTCCCACTCTTCAAACTCCATTCTTCCCCTCGTTCTCGAGGCCGGCAAGGGCGCTGAAGCGGGCGATCAGGGGGTCCATGATGAGCGTGAGCAGGCCCTCCTTGTCCTGTACCCGGGTGAAATAGGAGAGCGGGATGGTGGCCGCGGCCATGCTCGGGTGCCCTCCGGCATCACCGATATCTCCAAAGGCCTCCCGGAGCACATTGCCAATATGGATCCGGACATCCCGGTTCCGGGCCGACATGACAATCGCCTCATCCGATATCCCGTAGACGAGGGCAGTGTTCACCCCTTCAAGACTGATGAGGAGATCTGCGGCCTGGGGCAGGGCATCGCGGTTCCGGAGGAACCCGACATTCGAGATCAGGTATCCGCTCCTGATCTTCCGGTTCCTGATGGCGATCCCGAGGATATCAAGGGTTTCCTGAGAGAGTGAAGGGGACATGATCTGGTCCAGGAGGTCCTGGTCGGTGAGGGGGAGGAGAAAGGCAGCATTGTTCAGGTCCTGGGGTGTGATATTTCGTCGGAAATCCCGGGTATCTGACCGGATACCGTAGAGGAGACCGGTTGCCACCCGTTTGTCAACTGATATATCGAGTTCCTGCAGGTACTGTGCCAGGATACTTGCGGTCGCCCCGAGGCCGGGGCGGGAATCGATGAACGTGGCTGCAGCAGCGGATTCCTGGTCATCCCGATGGTGATCGATGATGATATCCACCCGTGTCTTCGGCAGGAGCGAGTTGTTGACTCCTGGTGCAGGTGTATCGACCAGCGCCAGGTAGGTGCATTCCTGGAGGGCCCCGGGATCCGTCTTTTCCATCTTGATCTCCAGCAGGTTTACGAGAGTACGGTTCTCCTGGTGCCCGATGATGCCGTCATAGAAGATCCGGCAGGTCAGGCGGTTCGGGTTGGCGTTCCGTGCAATGACCGAGAGCGCGAAAGCACTGGAGATAGCATCGGGATCAGGGTTATTGTGGGTTATGATCCCGAGTGTCCCCTCCCAGCCGGCAAGGAGGGAATAGAGCCGCCGGGAGATCCTGTTTGAGTGGAATTTGGCGATATGGAGTACTGCCGCCCGTGCGACCACCTGGTGGGGGTGGAGAACCACATCGGCACCCGCTTCCTCCAGCTGGCCGGCATGGAGAGGGTCAGCAGCCCGGGCAAGGATGTGGACATGCGGGTCATGCTCACGGAGAATGCGTACGGCAGCCAGATTTACCGCATGGTCGCCTGACAGGACAAAAGCGATTTCCGGGAAAGGATGACCTGAAAGAAGATCGGGTGATCTAATATCCCCGACAACGGCATCGATCCCCTGTTCCCGGAGCTCCTGCACCCGCCTGACGTTCTGGTCGAAGACAAGGATCCTGCTGCTGTCTTCCCCCAGCTCGCGGATAATATGGTATCCTGTGCTGCCACACCCGAGAATGGCAAATTTTATCCGTCCGGGGGGCTCAATCTGCACCGAATCAGGCATATGGGGAAGTATGGGCCGCCTCTGGATATTAAGGTTACAATATCCATTTTTGAACACAGGTTGAAGCCCGATTCCGATTTAGGGGCTATTGGAAGGGTAATGAGAAAGGTTTATCTCACAGTCGGAACCATTTATATAGGTCAGTCACGCGGGCTTGTAGCTTAGTTCGGAAGAGCGACGGACTCTTAATCCGTAGGTCAAGGGTTCAAATCCCTTCAGGCCCGTTTTTTTCTGTTTATCTTTTCCGGTAAGGTTTGATATATCTCCTGTACTAACTCAGAGCATATGGCTGTTCGTTTGACCCGCACGCAGGCATATGCGCTGCTTTTTGCAACTGTTCTTCTCTGCGGCACCCTTGCGATCATGATCGTCGAGAGGTTGGATCCGTTTGATGCCCTCTCCTTTGTCATCGTCACGGTTGCCACGGTCGGATACGGCGATATCACACCCACCGGGACAGTCGCACGGGCGGTCACCATCCTGGTAATCATTGCCGGGGTCGGGACTTTTGTTGCGGTTTTTGCCAACATCATTGAGGGACTCCTGTCCCGCGAGGAACTCCGGGAACGAAGAAAGAAAGTCAACATGATTATCGGTGTCTTCTTCTCCGAATTTGGCAAACCGGTGCTCACGAGGCTCTCCCGTGCTGACCCCTGCATCAGTGCCATCCGGGAGCGCCTGCTCGTCTCAGAGAAATCGACCGCAGGGAATTTTGAGGAATTGGAAAGACAGCTGACCGGACTGGAGTACTGCGTCACTGCAGCCGGGACCGATCTGCCGGAACTCAAAGAATTTCTGGAGGAAAAGAGAGGTTTTCTCCTGTCGCTGCTCGAACACCCGGCTATCTTTGAGCATGATACCTTCACCAGTCTGCTCAGGGCATTCTTCCATCTTACCGAGGAGCTTTCATTCCGGAAAGACCTGAGGGATCCCTCCCCGGCAGATGCTGCCCATCTCGTTGCTGATATCAACAGGGCTTATCGCCTTCTGGTCCTGGAATGGGTCACCTACATGGACCACCTCGGGGAGCACTATCCGTACCTCTTCTCGCTTGCCATCAGGATGAACCCGTTTGACCCCGATGCAGCACCTGAAATCCGGTGAAGGGAGGAAGTCTTCCCCCTTTACCTGCCGATCTTCACCAGCATCTCTTCGAGGCTCGGGAAGTGGGACTCGATCCGTTCGACTGTCCCTCCCCAGGCGGCAATCGCCCGGGTGACAGCATTCATTTCCTCAAGGGTTTCTGCCCTGACACGGAACAGGCCGCCCTCCCGGGTACAGGGCGGGAGGCCGGCAATTCTCCCTTCGTCTCCCCCGGTGTAATAGATGCTGTAGCTCACCGTGCCAAACAGTGACCGGAGCTCCCCGAGGTTTCCCATGGCCGTGATGTGCCCGCGACGGAGAATCATGATCCGGTCGCAGATAGCTTCCACCTGGGAGAGGTTGTGGGCAGAGAGTATCACTGTTTTTCCCCCGTTCCGGAGATCCCGGATATAATCAACGATGAACCGGGAGGTCATGGGGTCGAGTCCCGATGTTGGTTCATCGTAGATGAGGATTGCCGGGTCATGGAGCAGCGACCGGGCAATGGCCACCTTCCGTTTCATACCCTTTGAAAATTCGGCAAGTTTCTTCCCCCCGGTCTGCAGGGAGAGGGCAGAGAAGAGGGCATCACGCCGGGTCGCAATCTCCTGCCGGGAGAGCCCGTAGATCTGTCCGAAGAAGGAGAGGTACTCCTCTGCGGTCATGGTCTCGTAGAGGCGCGATTCCTCGGGAAGGTAGCCGATGAGTTCCTTGATCTGATCAGGGTTCCGGACCACATCGATACCGTGGAGGCAGAGATCGCCGGAACTGGGGAGGATCAGGCCGGCCAGGAGCTTGAGGAGCGTGGTCTTTCCGGCTCCATTATGCCCAATGACCCCGATAATCTCTCCTTCTTCAAAGGAAAAGCTGAGATGATCAAGGGCAGGGACACCATGGTAATCCTTGGAAAGGGCATGTGCTTCAATCATTGCTGCCTCTCAGTTATTCATTCCTCCACGTGCAAAATCTTATAGGTGCTGAACCTACCCTTTTCTTATACACGGGGGATGGATTGACCAGCCTGGCCCAGATTTTCACGTTTGCACACTGGGAGACAAAGAAATCGCTCGTACTCCCGGGAAAAACCATCCTTCCCCTCGCCATCCTCCTCCTCATTCTCCTCGGTGCTGCCACTGTCTATTCAGCACGGAGCGGGCTCCATCTGCAAGACGGGATGTATTCGGCCGGGACCGATGACCCGGAAATCGCCGCAATCGTCGCTGCGGATGCACGGTTCCGGGTAACGCTCCACCAGGAGATCGACCCTGCCCGTTTCCATGGAGCCTATGATATCATCATCACGGACGACAGGGTATATGCGGCGGATTCAGGCAGGGGAGCGGCTGCAGCTGCTGCCCTTGAGCGGGTCCATGAGCAGTACAGGAACTCGGTCTACAGCCAGGAGGAAGACATCTTTGCTGCATACCCGCTCCTGGTCAGGACAGAAGCAGTCAGGAGTGAGCTTGATTTCTCGGTGGCCCGGACCGGCATGCAGGTTGTCTCGCCGGTCCGCTCCTCCCGTGCACCGGAGCCTGCCGGTCCGGTCACCTTTGTTCCTCCACCGGACCCGGGCGCCGGTGTCTCAGCAGAAACATTCAGGTCCGGGATCATCGGGTCACCGGATGAAGCCTACCAGTTTTTCCATTATGCTGACTATATCGCTGGAAGCAGGGGAAAAGAACCGTATACGACTCCCTCACAGCTCTCCCCTCCCCTTCCGTTCGACTCCCTTGTTCTCATCTTTGTCTTCATCTTTCCACTGTACTTCATCTCCCAGTTCCTGATGATGAGTATCATGAACGAGCGGATTGAACGGAGGGGAGAGGCTCTCCTTTCGACACCGGCAAGGTCCTGGGTGATCATCACTGGAAAGACCCTGCCCTATGGCGCTGGAATGCTGGCCATATCAGCCCTGCTCTCACTCTTCATTGGTGCCGGCCCGGCCCTCCTCCTCCCCCTCATCCCGGTCATTCTCTTCTTCATTGCCAGCGGCCTGATCATCGGCATGGTTGCACGGAGTTTCCGGGAACTCTCATTCATCTCCCTCTTCTTCTCAACCGTTACTACCGTGTACCTCTTCTTCCCGAGCATCTTTGCCGATGTCCATATCATCAGCCTTGTCTCCCCCCTCACCCTGATGATTTACACGCTGGAACAGGAGGCCTACACGGTCTCCCAGTACCTCTTCTCGACTTCCCTCTTCCTGGTCACGAGCAGTGTCCTCCTGTATGCCGCAGTCGTAAATTTCCGTGAGGAACGAATCTTTTCAACGGATACGCTCCTTACTAAAACAGCAGATTTTATTTCATCCGCTCTCAGACCCTCGCACCCCTGGCTCTCGCTCTTTTTCCTGGGCATGCTGGTGGTGCCCTTTGTTTTCATGGCCCAGATGCTCCTGCTGGTGCTGGTCTTCAACCTCCCCCTCCCCCTTTCCCTTATCCTCCTCCTGGTGGCAGCCGCAGCGGTCGAAGAGGTGGCAAAATCCTCCGGTATCTATACCTTTTCCACCAGGTATCCGGGATTTCTGACCTGGAAATCCCTTGCTGCAGGGGCACTGGTGACCGCCTTTGCCTTCCTCCTTGCTGAAAAACTCCTCCTGCTGGTGACCGTAAGCCAGATAGCCGAATCGGTCTTTGGCACGGTCCTCTTCTCATCACTCGGTCTCCTGTACATTCCGTTCTCAATCCACCTTGTCGGAATTCTTGTCTCGGGGACGGCCCTGAAACTGGGAGGGAAGAGCTGGTACATCCCCGGCCTTGCTCTGGCAGTACTTGTTCACTGTGCCTGCAATCTCTGGATTCTGAAGGGGTGGCTCTGGTGAAGGGGCGTACTCTCCCGGTTATTGCACGAAAAGATCTCTCCGCCCTTTCGAAGGAGAAGACCATACTCCTGGCCATTCTCCTCCAGCTCTTTGTGGCCATGTTCTCATCGTTCCTGATGGTCGGACTGGCCTCCCTCTATGATCCATCCTCGATTTCCGGATATACCGGTATCAAATACCAGGTCGGCTACAGCGGAGAAGAGTCGCCGCTCAAAGAACTGCTGGAATCCCGGGACGATATCCGGCTCTACCCGATGGACCTCTCAACGGCCATTGCCGCTCTCAAAGAGCGGCAGCTGGTTGCCGTGGTGTACGTCCCGGACACCAGCCCTGATGGAAAAGAACCCGTTACCATAACCCTCTATACCGTCCAGAACGATATCCAGGCGGCAATCATCAATGTCAAGCTGAAAGAGACCCTCCTGCTGTATGAGGATTACCTCCGGGTTATCCGCGCAGGGAGGCTGGTTGTGCTCCCCGTCGAACTTGAGTTCCCCGATCCGGCAGGCGCACCGGTTTTCTATGAGTTTGTCTATGGCCTGCTCATTCCCCTGCTCCTGTTCATGCCGGCAATTATCTCAGCTGCGCTGATCATTGATCTCATCACCGAGGAGTACGAGCATCACACCCTCGAGACCCTCCTTTCGGCCCCGGTATCCATGGGAACCATCATCTGGGGGAAGATACTTGCCTGCTTTGTCCTCGTCCCCCTCCAGGCAGGTGCATGGATCCTGCTCCTTACCCTGAACCGGATCCCCATCAGTTCGGTCCCCCTGGTCATGATCCATGTCATGCTGGTCTCCCTCTTCCTGATCCTTTTCGGAGCCCTGATAGCCCTCTACTACCGTGAGCGGACCGGGGCCCAGGTCATATTCTCCCTTGCTGTCGTGGTGCTGATGCTCGTTGTCCTTGCGACTCCCGGCAACCCGTTCAACCAGGTTGCTGTATTGTCCACCGGGGGACCGGGGGCCGGCCAGGTGACGGTGCTGGCACTCGTCACTGCCGGAATAATGGTGCTGGCCGCATTGATCCAGAAATTTGCGAAAACTACTATTGACTGATCAGCGATTTACGATGGAAAATTCCTGATACAGGGCACCTTGAACATCCGGTTATCGACCCCGCCCAATTCCGGGTCCAGGTCTGACCGATACACTTGAAGACCTTGTGTTTTTTATGTTTCTATATTTTTTGCACATTTTTTTTCAAAAAAGTGGACTTATTTTCGCAAATGACTGGTTAATAAAACAGGGACAGATCAATCTATCGCAAAATTTTTATTTTGCGCAAATATTATAAACATAGAGATTTAATAGAAACGTGCCCGTAAAATCATTCTATAAAGGAGTTAACGGATGAACTGTCCCAGGTGCGGAAAAGAGACAGAGCAATCAGGAACTTTCTGCCAGTTCTGTGGTGCCAACCTCAAAGAGTTCCTCACCAAACCCTTCCCACGGAAGAGGGTTGGGGGGATAAAAACCGAAAAATTTGCCGGCCTCGGGGGAAGATTCCTGGGCGGGCTCATCGACCTCTTCTTTGTCCTCCTCTTCGATATCATGGCTGCTGCACTGGTTGGTGTTATCTCCTGGCTCTTTGGACGGCCGGATCCTGTCAGCGAGACCGTCCGGATGCTATACCAGTATTACTACCATGTCCCGAGAACTGATGCCTCCGGACAGGTGGTCAATGCCGTGGTCCCCCCCCAGGTCCTCCTCTGTGCAATCATCTTCCTCCTCCTCGTCCCATGGATTTACTCTGCCTATCTCGAGAGCTCCCGCAACCAGTCAACGCTTGGGAAACTGGCAGTGAGGGTTGCCGTTACCGATATGCAGGGAAACCGGATCACCTTTTCCCGGGCCACCCTCAGGTTCTTCGGGAAAATACTCTGTATATTCACCCTCTTCATCGGGTTCCTCATCATTGCCTTCAATGGATACCGGCAGGGCCTCCATGACATGATTGCCGGAACACTCGTCTTCCGGCAGTAACTCCCTTCCTTTTTCCTGCACTTCTCCGGCCGCTTCCCCCCGGGCGCTGCTCAATCATCCGGACGACGTACTGAAGAAAAGCTGTGAGTGAATGATGAACAATAAAAAAGGGTATAGTGGCGTTTCAACCCCCGTTTTTTCACTCATCTAAAGAGGTACCTGGCTTAAGAGACGCT
>Ga0209253_10003000_pt1 | contig 14888 bp, 11 predicted proteins | sample FrelakmetBRP12BR_FD_187145 | JGI IMG/M metagenome (GOLD analysis project Ga0209253, IMG submission 187145) | Freshwater lake sediment microbial communities from the University of Notre Dame, USA, for methane emissions studies - BRP12 BR (SPAdes)... | ecosystem: Environmental > Aquatic >...
CCCGCTGGGCCCTTCCGATGTTGAACCGGCGTTGAACCGACCTAAAAATGATCGGGGGCTTTGGTCTGTAAGTCGTGGTGCCGGAGGAGGGATTCGAACCCTCACGCCCTTTCGGACCCGGGATTTTAAGTCCCGTGCGTCTGCCATTTCGCCACTCCGGCACGATCACTGTGGACAGTTTACGGGAGTCCTGCTGGTGCGGGGAACTTGAGGGTCGCACGATGCGGGCAGCCATCGCCTGCCTCGGCCGACTGTCTCTCCGGTGCCATGGGATCCTTCGCGAGGCTTTGCCTCGCTCAGGATGACATTCACTCGCGCCCATGCGGCCCTGCGGGTAGGGCTCAGGATGACCCCGCCAAAGGCGGGGCGGGGTCAGGAGTGCATTAACGCGGCGACCTCGGCGACCGCGCGCAGCGCCTCCGCAGCCGGGCCGTCCACGATCTCGACGTGGCCGCCGCGCTCCAGAACCGTACGCGCCATGCGGTCCACCATGTGCGGCTCCTGCTCGACCTTCTTGCTGCACACCGGGCAGCGCTGATCGGCGGGGTCGAAGAGCATGTTGCAGGTGTTGCACACACCGCCGTCGAGCTTCAGCCCCTGGAGGTAGACGAGCTTCCACACCCGCCCCTCGTTGATGGCCTCAAGGGTGGCGGAGAGCCCGGCGACCGCGCGGCCGCCCTTGCGCACCTCCTTGAGGATCTCGCGGACCACCTCCAACTCCTCGGCGCGCTCCAGGCGAATCTGGACGTCGCTGGCGCGGGCGAGGATGTCCTCAGGGGTGGCGGTGACTGGGATCGGCAGCACCTCGACCAGGCGGCCCCGCAGCCGCTTGGGCAGAGCGCGGGCCAGCTCGGAAGCGACGCCCACGTTGCCGCCGACGATCAGCTTGTCCACCTCGAGCTGCTCCATCAGCTTGCCGAACTCCCCGGCGACGAACTTCACGTGGGCGGACACGCTCTCGTCGTGCTTGCGCTGCATGCGCGGCTGCGAGCGCAGCTTGTCGGCCGAAGGGGACTCGGGACGGGGCGGTATCTGCGACACCAGGTCCTTGTGCTCCTCGATGTCCCCCATGAAGACGGTCAAGAGGCGCGCGCGCTTCTGGTCCACGAGGACGATGCCGAAACGCTCGTGCTCGTCCAGCGCTTCCAGGAGCGGCCTGAGGAAGGCGCCGTTTGTCCAGTAGACCCCGGAAGGCATGGCGATGCGGACGACCTTGCGGAACGTCACGCCCAGCTTGCGGTGCCGGGCGAGCACCAAGGTCCTGCCGTTGGGTTTGATGCCCCTGGTGATGTCCTCAACCTCGCTGCAGGTTGCCGCCAGCTCCTTGTCCTCCCGGTGAGCCGCCTTGAGCTGTTTCAACAGGTCCTTGAGGTGGGTCTCGAACTGGCGCCTGCGGTTGGCCGCGTTGGTCTGGTCGACGTCGAGGTACACGGTGAGGGTCTGCCCTGGGGCCTGAGAGAGCTGTTGCAGCTGCTCGACATCGCGGTGTCGTATCATCGCCGCCTCCCTTTGAGACTCGGCCTGTCAAGTATAGGCGACCCGGCAACCCCCGCCAGCGACGCCAGGATCACCCCGGCGGTCACCGCGACGTTGAGCGACTCGACCGCGCCCGCCAGAGGCACGGTGACCCGCCGCGCACAGGCCGCAGCGACCTCCTCGGTCAGCCCCTGTCCCTCGTTGCCGAGCACCAGCAGCACCGGGCGGCGGGGGTGCCACTCCCGCAAGGGGGTCCCGCCGCTGCCTACGGTGCCCACGACCTCGCCTCCGGCCCGGTTGAAGGCCTCCACCAGGGGCCGGAGGTCGGCTTCCGGCTGGACGGCCAGAAGCAGGGACTGGCCCGCCGAGGCACGCACCGCCCGTGGGGAGAAGGGGTCGGCGCACCCCTGCGAGCAGGCCACGCCGGTGGCCCCGAAGGCAGCGGCACACCTGACCACGCCGCCGACGTTGCCGGGGTCCTGCACCCGGTCGAGGTAGAGCGCCACGCCCTCGGGCCGAAGGCGCCCGCCGGGTACAGCCACGACTGCAAGGAGTCCCTGCGTCTGCCGGGTCGGCGCAAGGTGCGCCATCGTCGCCGGTTCGAGCCGGAAGGCCCGGCCGCCGTCCAGGACGTCGCGCAGTGCGGGGTGGGAGCGCAACCGCTCGATGTGCTCCTCGACGGTGAAGAGCTCCACGATCGGGACGCCACAGGCGGCCACGTCCTCAACCAGCTTGAGCCCGTCCACCACCGTCAGTTCGGGCTCCTCCCGCCGGATGAGCCTTCGCAGACGAGCCACCCGCGTGTTGTGGCTACCGAGCAGGGGAGGAGCGACGCTCCCACGCGCGGGACCGAAACCCGAGGAGACTCGTGGCACGCTGGCAGTGTAGCCGTTTTCCGGCCAACAGCTGCCCCGCTTGCGCCGCCCCGGCACGCCGACTAGCATCGCGCCGGTGACGGAGACCCAGGCGCCGCAGCCCCAGCTGATCGATGAGCCTAGCGGTGTCGCGCGGGTGTGCGCACGGGCGGCAGCGGTGGGGGTGGTCGCCCTGGACACCGAGTCGGATTCCTTCCACTCCTACTTCCACAAGCTCTGCCTCATCCAGGTCTCCTTTGCGGGGGAGCACGCGATCATCGACCCGCTGGCGCTGGGGCGCGAGAGCCTGCAACCCTTCGTTGAGCTTCTCGCAGACCCCGGTGTGGAAAAAGTCCTGCACGGAGCCGACTACGACCTCCGGGTCCTGCACCGGGACCTCGGGGCGCGCGTGGTGCGGTTGCGCGACACCCAGGTGGCGGCGCAGCTCCTGGGTGAGGGGCAGACGGGCCTGGCGGCGCTGGTCGAGCGCGAGGCCGGGGTCGCTCTGGACAAGAGGCACCAGCGGGCCGACTGGGGGAAGCGGCCGCTCCCTCCCGAGCTCCTCGCCTACGCAGCCGGGGATACCGCGCATCTGGAGATGTTGCGCAGCCGGCTCGCCGAGCGCCTCGCTGCGCTGGGCCGGCTTGCCTGGTGGGAGGAGGAGTGCGTTGCGCTCGAGGCGGTGCGCTGGGAGCCGCCGGCCCCCGACCCGCTCGCCTTCGAGCGCATCAAGGGTGCTGGCAGACTTGTCGGCGAGGCGCGCGACCGCCTGGCTGCGCTCCACGCGTGGCGGGAGAGGGAGGCTGCCGCACGGGACATCCCGCCCTTTCGGATCCTGCACTCGGACGCCCTGCTCGCGCTGGCCTCGGACCCGCCCGCCGACCTGGCCGCGCTCGCCATCGTACCCGGCGTGGGGAAGTCGACCGTCGGGCGCTACGGCCACGAGATCATGAGATCCCTAACCCAAGCTCCACCGTCGCCGGCCCGCGAACGGCGGCAGCGTGTGCCCGTCGATCGCGAGCGCGAGGCACGGGTCCGGCAGGCCAGGGCGGTGCGGGACGGCGTCGCCAAGGAGCTGTCGATAGACCCCGGGGTGCTGGCGCCGCGGACCGCGCTGGAGCTCGTGGTGGATCGCCGACCCCGCAACGAGGAGGACCTGTTCGCATGTCTCGCGAGGCGGTGGCGGACCTCGGTCCTGGCGCCGGCGATCCTGCCTCTGGTGGCCGGCTGGGAGGGAGGGGCGGCCACGCGCCATGCCGAGCCGGCGTGACGAGGCGTTCGTTCTGACCCGGTACCCGTTCCGGGAGCGGGACCTGGTTGTGGTGCTGCTGACCCGCGCCTCGGGGCAGGTCAGGATCGTCGCCCGACGGGCCCGCACCCTGCGCTCCTCGCAGGCCACTGCCATGGAACCGCTGGCGCACATCCGCGTGACCTACTTCGAGCGCGCCGGCGCGGAGCTTGCCACCCTGGACGAGGCCGAGGTCGTGCGCTCGGCGTTCCCCCTGGCGGGAAACCCGCCCGCGTGGGCGGCGGGGCAGGTCGTCTGCGAGCTGGCGCTGCTGTACTGCCCCCCCGGGCAGCGCGTGGAGCCGGCGTTCCGCCTGGTGGACCGTTGCGTCAGCTGCCTGCTCGATGGGCACGAGCCCGCGAGCGTGGCGCACTACGCGGAGCTCTGGTTTCTCAAGCTCGGAGGTGTGTTCCCGGAGCTCGACCGCTGCGGGGTGTGCGGGGTGGACCTGCCGGAAGGCGCGCGCATCTACGACCCGGCCGACAGGCACTTCGCCTGCCCCGAGCACCGACCTGCGCGCTCGGCGGTCAGGATCTCGGCCGCGGGGGCGCGCTGGCTGCAACGGGCCTCCCGCCTGGCGCTCGAGCAGCTGACCGAGCCCGCCCCGGAAGACGCCGCTGGCTGGCTGTTCGGCCTCCGGGAGCACTTCACCGACCGCCAGGTCCAGAGCTGGCGCTACCTCCGCCACCTGTTGGAAGACAGGACGTAGGGCGGCGCCATCAGCATGCAGAGTGGCCCTTCTGTTCCTGAGCCCTGAATCCCTGCGCCCTGTGTCCTGCCTCTACGCCGGCACGGCTTTGTGGCCGTACGCGATGACCCCGGCCTCGCCGTCCTCCTGGATGCGCCTGAACTCGAGGCGCACCGGCAGTCCGGGTGCGACCTGAGCAGGGTCGAGGTCGGCGATCTGGCACGTGATGCGCACGCCGTCCGCAAGCTCCACCACCGCGAGCGCATACGGGACCTCGTGCTTGTGACTCGAGGGGCCGACGTGGATCACCGTCCAGGTAAGCACCTTCCCCTCGGGCTCGAGGGAAGCAGTCGCGAACTTTCGTCCGCGGCAGGCGGGGCAGACCACGCGCGGCGGGAACGAGACCACGCCGCACCCTTCGCAGCGCGCCGCCTCGAGGCGGTAGCGGGAAGGGAACTCACGGGCAACGCGCGCCGGGTTGAGCGGGCTCATGACGCCACCTCCAGGATGTGGACGACGGTGGAGGCCCCGGTGCCTCCCATGTTCTGGGTCAGGCCGATCCGGGCGCCGGCGACCTGCCGCTTCCCGGCCACGCCCCGTAACTGTGTGGTGATCTCGACCGCCTGGGCCACGCCCGTGGCCCCCACCGGGTGGCCCTTGGATTTGAGGCCGCCGGACGGGTTGACAGGTATCGCCCCGCCGAGTGCGGTGCGGCCCGAGGAAGCCTGGCAACCGCCTTGACCCGGCTGGCAGAGCCCGAGCGCCTCGATCACCAGGATCTCGGCAATGGTGAAGCAGTCGTGGACCTCGGCGAGATGAATGTCGTTCGGGGTCTTGCCGGCCATCTTGAACGCGCGCTGGGCTGCGAGCGTGGTGGCTGGCAGCGTCGTCAGGTCCGCGCGCGACTGGAGGGCGATGCGGTCGGTGGCCTGGCCGACGCCGGCGATCCGTACGATCGGGCGCCCCTTCGCGATCGTGCGCGCCACTCCCAACTCGGCCAACACCACGGCGGCGGCGCCGTCGGTGATTGGGGAGCAGTCGAGGATGGTCAGCGGCTCCGCGACCATGGCGGATTCGATCACGTCCTTGACCGTGATCTCCTGGCGGTACTGGGCGTGCGGGTTGAGGGCACCGTGCCGGTGGTTCTTTACCGCGACCATCGCGAGCTGCTCGCGGGTCGTTCCCCAGCGGGCCATGTGGGCGCGCGCCATCATCGCGTACAGGCCGGGGAAGGTGGCGCCGTAGAAGACCTCCAGCTCCGCGTCAGCGGCGGCGGCAAGCGCGGCCGTGCACTCGTCGCCGGAGACGTCGGTCATCTTCTCGACGCCGGTCACCAGGACGATGTCCGCGAGCCCCGCCGCCACCTCGGCAAAGCCGGTCTTAAGGGCCACGCCTCCGGATGCACAGGCCGACTCAACCCGGGTGGCAGGCACGCCGGCCATGCCCAGCTCGTCAGCCAGCAGGGCGCCCAGGTGCTCCTGGCCGACGAACAGGCCCGGGGTCATGCTGCCGACCGTGATGGAGTCGACGCGGTCCAGTCCGGCGTCGTCGAGGGCCGCCAACGCCGCCTCGGTCCATAACGTCCGGAGCGAGGCGTCCCACACCTCGCCCCACCTGGAGAGCCCGATCCCAACGATTGCGACGTCGCGCATGGTCTCCCCCCTTCACTCGCCCATGCGGATCTTGCCGCGCATCTTGGCGTAGGTGCCGTAGCTCACGTACAGCTTCCCGTTGTCGAGCTGGTCGCGGGTGGCAGGCGCTGCAGCGCGCACCTCGTCGATGCGATCGGTCACGGCCCACACGAAGCCGTCCGAACCGGCACCGGAGCCGTACGAAACCATGAGGATGCGGTCGCCCGCCCTGGCCAGGTCGAGGATTGCCGTCAGCCCGATGGGCGAGGCGCCGGAGTAGGTGTTGCCGAGCCAGGGCGAGAGCCACCCTGCCTCCAGTTGCTCCCGGCGGAAGCCCGCCACCTTGCCCGCGCGCATCGGGAACTTGCCGTTGGGCTGGTGGAAGACGGCAAAGGCGAAGTCTTTCGGCTGTAGGCCGGTCTTCTCGAGGAGCATGCGCGTGGCTCCCAGGGTGTGTTTGAAATATGCGGGCTCGCCGGTGAAGCGGCCGGCGTGGCGCGGGTAGCGCATGTACTCGCGCCGCCAGAAGTCGGGTGTGTCGGTCATGTACGAAACCTGAGCCTCCATCGTGGCCACGAGGTTCGTGCTTCCAAAGATGAACGCCGCCGCCCCTGCCGCTGCGGAGTACTCGAGTGCGTCCCCGGGAGCCCCCTGGGAGGTGTCCGCACCGACGGCGAGGGCGTGCTGGACCTCACCGGACTTGACCAGCGCTGCCGCGAGGAACATCCCCTCGCTCCCGGCCTTGCAGGCAAACTCCAGGTCGGCGCAGTGCACCGCCGGGCCCGTGCCCAAGGCCTCGGCTACGACCGTTCCCGAGGGCTTCACGGCGTACGGGTGCGACTCCGAGCCCACGTAGACGGCCCCGATGGAGGACGGGTCGATCCTCGCGCGCGCCAGCGCCCGGCGTGACGCGGTGACCGACATCGTGATCGTGTCCTCGTCCGCGGCGGGGACGGACTTCTCGTGCAGCTCCAGGCCGCGTTCGTACGTGGCGGCGTCGGCGCCCCAGACGGCCGCGATCTCCCCGAGGCGGATGCGGCGCCGTGGGATGTAGGCGCCATAGCCGACGATGCCGACGCTCATGTTGGCCTCCCCTCGCCAGGTGTGGCCCCAAACCCTCAGGGTTCGGGCAGCCGTTCGACCTTACCTCGTGTCGGTGGCGCCTGCAAGGGGACAGCAGGCGGCCGGGGCTACACTGACGGCGTGGGGGGACCATGAGCCGGGTGGTTCGCATCGGCAACGGGCAGGGGTTCTGGGGTGACAGCGTCGACGCGCCGCTCGAGCTTCTCATCCGCGGTCCGCTCGACTACCTGGGCCTCGACTATCTGGCCGAGGTAACGCTCTCGATCATGATGCGGCAGCGGCTGCGCGACCCTCACAAGGGCTTCGCGGCCGACTTCATCGCGCTTCTGCGCCGTGCGCTCCCCGTGATCGTCGAACGGGGCGTGAAGGTCGTCACGAACGCCGGCGGCCTCAACCCGCCCGCCTGCCGCGAGGAAGTCTTCCGGGTCGCACGAGAGCTCGGCATCTCGGGGCTGAAGGTGGGTGTGATCGAGGGCGACGACCTGCTCCCCAGGATCGGCGAGCTGTGCGGGGCCGGGCACCACCTCGAGCACATGGAGACGGGAAAGCGACTGTGCGAGGTGCGGCACAAGGTACTCTCGGCCAACACCTACCTCGGCGCCCGGCCCGTGGCGGCCGCTCTCGCCCAGGGGGCACAGATTGTGCTCGCGGGACGGATCACCGACACCTCGCTTGCGCTCGGTCCGCTCGTGCACGAGTTCGGCTGGCGGGAAGACGCCTGGGACCTGCTGGCGAGCGGCACCGTCGCGGGCCACATCATCGAGTGCGGCGCCCAGGCCACGGGCGGGAACTTCTCGCGCTGGTGGGAGGTGCCGGACCTCTGGGATGTCGGGTACCCCGTTCTCGAGTGCGAGGCCGACGGCAGCTTCGTGGTCACCAAGCACCCCGGAACGGGCGGCCTGGTGACGACCGCGACCGTGGCGGAGCAGCTCGTCTACGAGATGGGCGACCCGCACGGCTACATCACCCCCGACTGCGTTGCCGACTTCACCTCGGCGCAGTTGCAGCAGGAAGGCGAGAACCGCGTGCGCGTGAGCGGCGTCAGGGGCGGCCCGCGCACGGCGTTCTACAAGGTCTCGGCCTCGTATCAGGATGGGTGGAAGGCATCCGGCCATCTCGTGATCTCGGGGCCGCGGGCGGTGGAGAAGGCGCGCCTCGCTGCCGAGATCGTCTGGAAGCGCCTGGCCCGGGCCGGAGTGAGCTTCCCCGAGGAGGACCGGCTGACGGAGATCCTCGGCGCCGGCGCCTGCCACCCCGGCATGGGCAGCGTCAGCGCAGACCCTCCCGAGGTCGTGCTGCGCCTCGCGGTGCGCGGCGAGGACCGCGCTGAGGTCGGCCGTTTCGGCTACGAGCTTGCGCCGCTGGTCACGGCGGGCCCGCCGGGCGTCACCGGCTTCGCCGGTGGCCGCCCCAAGCCCCAGGAGATCGTCGCCTACTGGCCCGCCCTCATCCCGAAGGACCGGGTCGACCCACACGTGCGCGTGACCGTCGAGTCCGCCTGACGGATGGCGCAGGTCTACCAGGCCTGGAGTGTGCGGTCTGGAGGGCAGCCAAAGGGGTTTCGCCCTCGAGCGACAAGCCTCAAAGCCGGTTGCTTGTGATACGATGCGCAACCGTGCGCGCCCGCAGCGGCGCGTAAAGGCGGTATCTAGTGGATCTGCAGTCACTTATCCTCTCCCTCTCGCGCTTCTGGGGCGAGCAGGGGTGTGTGGTGCAGCAAGCCTACGACCTCGAGGTCGGTGCGGGCACCATGCACCCTGAGACGTTCCTTCGGGTGCTGGGGCCGGAGCCGTACCGGGTGGCGTACGTGCAGCCCTCGCGGCGCCCCGCCGACGCCCGCTTTGGGGAGAACCCTTTCCGCTTCGGCAAGCACTTCCAGATGCAGGTCATCCTGAAGCCCGCGCCCGACGACGTGCAGGAGCTTTTCCTGGCCTCCCTGGCCGCCCTGGGCATCGAGCCGGCCTTACACGACGTGCGCTTCGAGGAGGACAACTGGGAGTCGCCGACGCTGGGTGCCTGGGGCGTCGGCTGGCAGGTCCTGCTGGACGGCATGGAGATCACTCAGTTCACCTACTTCCAGCAGGCAGGCGGCCTGGACTTGCAGCCGATCTCGGCGGAGCTCACCTACGGCCTGGAACGCATCGCGATGTTCCTGCAGCGCAAGGACTCTGGCTTCGAAATGGAGTGGGGCGGGGGGCTCACCTACGGGCAGGTGCGGCATCAGGACGAGGTGGAGCTGTCCCGCTACGCCTTCGAAGTTGCCGACGTGGACATGCTCCGGCGCCAGTTCGAGGACTGGGAGCGGGAGGCCGGGCGCTGCCTGGAGCTGGAGGAGCCTCTGGTGATCCCGGGCCTCGAGGCCGCGCTCAAGATGTCGCACCTCTTCAACCTCATGGACGCGCGGGGGGCGATCGCCGTGACCGAGCGCGTTGCGCTCATCGGGCGTGTGCGCAAGGTGGCCCAACGCTGCGCACGGGCGTACGTCATGCAGCGCGAACGGCTCGGGTTACCGCTCCTCAAGCGCCAGGGCAACGGGGCCCAGAAGGGCAACGCCACGCCCCGCAACGGGGGGAACGGGCGGAACGGGCGGGCGGCCACCCCAACCGGGGTCTCGGGTGGGCGGAAACGAGGGGGCTCATCGCGAAGGAAGAGGAATGAAGGCGAGCCGGAGAGCCGGTCATGAACGGAGAATTCCTGATCGAGCTGCTCTGCGAGGAGATTCCGGCCAACGCCCTCCCCTCGATTCGTGAGCAGCTCACAGAGATCTTCTGCAGCGAGCTCGCGGAGGCCGGCTACGAGGGTTTCACGGTCCGGGTGGTCTCCACCGTGCGCCGCATCGTCGTGCACGCCGCGGGCCTGCCCGCGCAGCAGCCGGACCGCGAGGAGGAGGTGTTCGGGCCTCCGGCGCGCGCCGCATTCTCGAGCGACGGTTCGCCCACGCCGGCGGCGCTGGGGTTCGCGAAGGGGCTGGGGGTCTCGGTGGACAGCCTGCGCGTGGCACAGGGGCCCAAGGGCGAGGTCGTGGCGGCCACCCGGCAGTTGCCCGGCAGGCCGAGCCCCGAAGTTCTGGGCGAGATCTGCGAGCGGGTCATCCCCGGGCTGCACGTGCCCAAGGCGATGCGGTGGGGGAGCGGGGAGCACACGTTCGTGCGCCCCGTCCACCGGATCGCGGCGTTGTTCGGCGATGGAGCCTTCACCGAGAAGGTCCCCGTGTCCCTCTTTGGTGTCAACTCCAACTGCAGCACGGTCGGCCACCGGGTCACAAGCCCCGGCCGCATCGATGTCAGGGGCGTGAAGGGATTCGCCGCCTATGCGGCGCTGCTCGCAAAGGCCGGAGTCGTGCTGGACGCCGAGGAACGACGCCGCACCCTCGAGGGGCGCGCTGCGGCGCTGGCGGCCGAAGTGGGGTGTGAGGTGAGGCCCGACCCCGGACTGCTGGCCGAGATGGCAGAGCTCGTCGAATGCCCCGGGCTGCTGCGCGGGGAGATCGCTGCGCGCTTCCTGGATCTGCCCAAGGAGGTGCTGGTCACCACCTTGCGGCACCACCAGAAGTGCCTGGTGCTGGTGCGGGAGGGTGTGGTTGCGCCGTACTTCTTGGCGGTCTGTGACCGGCTGGACGACCCGCAGGGCCACGTGCGTCGCGGCAACGAGTGGGTGGCAGGCGCGCGTCTGGCCGATGCCGCGTTCTTCTTCACGCAGGACCGCAAGACACCGTTCGCATCCAGGCGCGAGGCTCTCGCCAAGGTGGTGTTCCACCAGAAGCTCGGGACGTTCGCGCAGAAGTCGAAGGTGGTCGAGGCACTCGCCGAGTCGCTGGCCGGGGCGGCCGGGGTCGGCCTGGCGCCCCAGATGGTCGCACGGGCGTGCGGCTTGCTAAAACTCGACCTCACGACTTCCATGGTCGGCGAGTTTCCCGAGCTTCAGGGCGTGATGGGCGGAATCTATGCGCGGCTGGAAGGCGAGCCCGAGGAGGTCTGGCACGCGGTAGCCGATCAGTACGTGCCTGTCGGCCTGGAGGGTCTCCTTCCGCGTGGCCCGCTGGCGGCCGTCGTGGGCGTCGCGGACCGGCTGGACACCCTGGCAGGGCTGTTCGGGGCCGGGGAGGTACCGTCGGGGAGCAAGGACCCGTTTGCCCTCCGGCGCGCGGCGCTCGCCGTGGTGCGCATCGCCGCCGAGGCCCCACTGCGCTGCGACCTACAGGAGGCGGCACACCGGGCGCTTCTGCTCCGCAAGGACATGGTGGCCGGCGAGATGAGCGCGGCAGTGGCAGCGCTAAGCGAGTTCCTCCAGGAGCGCGTGCGCTTCTACCTCACGACGGTGGCCGGCGTGAGCCCCGAGGTCGCGGACGCGGTGCTGGCCGCGCGCTGGGGTGTCGTCCCTGACGACGTGGCGCGAGCCCGGGCTCTGGAGGCCGTGCGGGGGGAGGAAGTCTTCGGCCCCCTCGCGGTGGCGTTCAAGCGGGTGCGAAACATGGTCTCCAAGAGCGGCGAGGGGCGCTTCGTGGGGCAACTGCTGCGCGAGCCGGCCGAGAAGGAGCTGCTGGACGCCATCTCCAAGGCGGAGAAAGAGGTCCAGCGGAAGGTCGAGCGCGGCGACTACGTGACGGGGCTACGGGCGCTCGCCACACTCGCGGCGCCCCTCGACACGTTTTTCACCGACGTGCTGGTCATCTGTGAAGACAAGGACCTGCGGGCAGCGCGCCTGGCGCTGCTGGCCCGCGTCGAGAAGGTCTTCCTGCGCCTGGCCGACGTATCCAGGCTCTCGGCTCCATGAGTCAGCAAGACGGCAGGGTGGCACGCGTGGCCGCCCGCGGGCGCGCATCGACCCGCTCGTGAAAGGGGAGGACGAACGTGGCGAATCGCAAGCTGGTCTACTTCTTCGGTGGCGGCACGGCGGACGGCCGCGCGGACATGAAGAACCTGCTCGGTGGCAAGGGCGCCAACCTGGCAGAGATGGCGAACCTGAGAATCCCGGTGCCCGCCGGCTTCACCATCACAACCGAGGTCTGCACCCACTACTACGAGCATGGCCGCTCGTACCCGGAGACGCTCGAAGCGGACGTGGCGAAGGCGCCAGGCAAGGTCGAGAGGATCATGGACTCAAGGTTCGGGGATGCGGCCGACCCGCTACTCCTGTCGGTGCGCTCCGGCGCCCGCAGGTCGATGCCGGGCATGATGGAGACGGTCCTCAACATCGGGCTGTGCTCCAAGACGCTCCCGGGCCTCATCGCCAGGACCAACAACCCGCGCTTCGTCTACGACGCCTACCGGCGCCTGATCATGATGTATTCCGACGTCGTCATGGAGAAGGCCGCGGGGATCGAGCCAGCCGAGGGCAAGGGGATTCGCCAGCAGCTCGACCGCATGCTCCGCGAGATGAAAGAGAGGCGTGGCCGAGCCACCGACGCCGACCTCACCGGGTCCGAGCTCAAGGAGCTCGTCGCGAAGTTCAAGGTTCGGGTGCGTGAGGTCCTGGGCAAGGAGTTCCCCGACGATCCCTGGAAGCAACTGTGGGGCGGGATCGGCGCGGTGTTTGCGTCGTGGAACGGCCGCCGCGCCGTCTCCTACCGCCGCATCGAGGGGATCCCGGACGAGTGGGGCACGGCGGTGACCGTTCAGGCCATGGTGTTCGGCAACATGGGTGACACTTCGGCCACCGGCGTCGCCTTCACCCGCAACCCGGCCACCGGCGAGAACAAGTTCTACGGGGAATGGCTACCCAATGCGCAGGGAGAGGACGTCGTGGCGGGGATCCGCACCCCGAACCCGCTCAACGAGGCCACCAAGAACGAGCAGAACAAGCACCTGCCGTCGCTCGAGAAGGCGATGCCCGGGGTCTACAAACAGCTCGACAAGATCCGCCGCACGCTCGAGAAGCACTACGCCGACATGCAGGACATCGAGTTCACCATCCAGGAGGGACACCTCTGGATGCTCCAGTGCCGCGTCGGCAAGCGCACCGGCACCGCCGCCCTCAACATGGCGATGGACATGCTCTCGGAGAGGCTGATCAACAAGGAGACGGCCGTCATGCGCGTGGCCCCGGCGCAGCTGGACGAGCTGCTGCACCCGATCGTGGACCCCGCCGCCGAGAAGGGCGCGGACCTGATCGCCAAGGGGCTCCCTGCCGGCCCGGGCGGCGCGGTGGGGCAGATCGTCTTCACCGCCGCGGATGCGGTCGCCTGGACCAAGACGGGCAAGAAGGTGCTTCTCGTCCGCGAGGAGACCAACCCGGAGGACGTCGAGGGCATGCGCGCCTCGGTCGGCATCCTCACCGCCCGCGGCGGCATGACCTCGCACGCGGCGCTCGTCGCGCGCGGCTGGGGCAAGTGCTGCATCGTCGGGGCCGGCGGGCTGGTCGTGGACGTCCACGGCAAGATGATCAAGGTGGGCGGGCGCACGTTCAGGGAGGGCGCGGTACTGACCCTCAACGGGACGAGGGGGCACGTCTACGCCGGGGCGCTCGCGATGACGGACGCCACCGAGAACCCGCGCTTCCGACAGTTCATGAAGCTGGCCGATGGGATCCGCACGATGAAGGTGCGGACCAACGCCGACACGCCCGAGGACGCCGCCAAGGCGCGCGAGTTCGGCGCGGAGGGGATCGGTCTCCTCCGCACCGAGCACATGTTCTACGGGAAGGGCTCCGAACAGCCGTTGTTCCTGCTCCGCAAGATGATCGTCTCCTCCACCGAGGCCGAGCGGCGCGCCGCCCTCGACGAGCTCTACCCGTTCGTCAAGAAGGACATCAAGGCGACGCTGGCGGTCATGGACGGGCTGCCGGTGACGATCCGCCTCCTCGACCCGCCGCTGCACGAGTTCGTGCCGAACAGCCCGGACGAGCGCGCCAAGCTCGCCCAGGCGCTCGGCATCAGCGCCGGGGAGCTCACCAAGCGCGCCGACGACCTGCACGAGTCCAACCCGATGATGGGCCACAGGGGCGTGCGCCTGGGCGTCACCTTCCCCGAGATCTCGGAGATGCAGATCCGCGCCATCCTCGAGTCCACGGTCGAGCTGACCCGCGAGGGGAAGAAGGTCTTCCCCGAGATCATGGTTCCGGTGGTCGGCCTGGTCTCCGAGCTCGACAACCAGAAGGCGATCGCGAAGCGCATCCACGACGAGGTGTGTGCCAAGTACGGGGTCAAGAGGATCGAGCACATGTACGGCACGATGATCGAGATCCCGCGCGCCGCCCTCACCGCCGACAAGATCGCGGCCACCGCCGAGTTCTTCTCGTACGGTACGAACGACCTGACCCAGATGACGTTCGGGTTCTCCCGCGACGACATCGGCGGGTTCGTGCCCGACTACCTCGAGAAGAAGTTGCTCCCGGCGGACCCGTTTCAGATCCTCGACCGCGAAGGCGTGGGCCAGCTCGTGGAGATGGGCATCAGGCTCGGCCGTGCGACCCGGCCGACGCTGAAGGTCGGCATCTGCGGCGAGCACGGCGGCGAGCCCAACTCGGTGGAGTTCTGCCACATCGTTGGCATGGACTACGTGTCGTGCTCGCCGTTCCGAGTGCCGATCGCGCGCCTCGCCGCGGCGCAGGCGCAGCTCACCCACCCGCGTGGCACGAAGTCGGTCGCCGGCAAACCCAAGGGTGCAGCGAAGCCGAAGCCGAAGGCCAAGACGAGGCCGAAGGCCAAGCCCTCCGCAAAGAAGCCGGCGGCCAGGAAGAAGGCGGCGCCGAAGAGGAAGGCCAGAGCCGGGTCAAAGGCTCGCCGCTAGCTGCGCCTGCCGGCCGGGCCAGGCAAAGAAACGTCAGACTCGCCGGGCGGCCTGCGGGCTCCCGCTCCGCTCACGCCCGCAAGACGGCTCAACCTCGCCCATCCCGCCCGCGCCTGTGAGTCCGAGGAGCTCGTACGGCTC
>Ga0209253_10003002_pt1 | contig 14886 bp, 13 predicted proteins | sample FrelakmetBRP12BR_FD_187145 | JGI IMG/M metagenome (GOLD analysis project Ga0209253, IMG submission 187145) | Freshwater lake sediment microbial communities from the University of Notre Dame, USA, for methane emissions studies - BRP12 BR (SPAdes)... | ecosystem: Environmental > Aquatic >...
CCCGGCGTGATCACGCCCGACGAGATCAAGATCGGCATCATGCCCGGGCATATCCACCGCGCCGGCCGCATCGGCGTGATGTCGCGCTCGGGCACGCTGACCTACGAGGCGGTGGGGCAACTGACTGAACTGGGCCTGGGTCAGTCCACCGCGGTGGGCATCGGCGGAGATCCGGTCAACGGGCTGAAGCACGTCGACGTGCTGAAGCTCTTCAACGACGATCCAGACACCGATGCGGTGGTGATGATCGGCGAGATCGGCGGCTCCGACGAGGAGATGGCGGCCGAGTGGGCCAGGCGGCACATGAAGAAGCCGGTCGTCGGCTTCATTGCCGGGGTGACCGCGCCGCCCGGGAAACGCATGGGCCATGCCGGTGCCATCATCTCCGGCGGCAAGGGCACGGCGCAGGAAAAGCTCGCTGTGATGGAAGCCTGCGGCATCAGGACCACCAAGAACCCGTCCGAGATCGGCAAGCTGCTGAAGTCGGTGCTGTAGGGAGCGCTTCTTGGCCCGGCTTGCTTGTCGTCCCGGCGCAGGCCGGGGCCTGATCCCGGCGGCGCGTACCCTGGGCCCCGGCCGGCGCCGGGGCGACGTCGATTGAGCGTCATGGCTGCCTGGTTCCTCGCCCTCGACTGGAACGCGATCTTCCAGATCATCCTGATCGACATCCTGCTCGGTGGCGATAACGCGGTGATCATCGCGCTCGCCTGCCGCAACCTGCCACACCGGCAGCGACGGGTAGGCATCATCTGGGGCGCGGCCGGCGCGATCGTGCTGCGGGTGATTCTGATCACCGTGGCCGTCGCGCTGCTGCAGGTGCCATTGCTCAAGCTCATCGGTGGCGTGCTGCTGCTGTGGATCGGCGTGAAGCTGATCGCTCCGCCCGACGGTGGTCACGGGCCCGACAAACTGCAGGGCAGCGACAAGCTGCTGGCGGCGATCAAGACGATCATCGTCGCCGACTTCGTGATGTCGCTCGACAACGTGATCGCCATCGCCGGTGCCGCCGAGCAGGCCGACCCCAGCCAGCGCACCGGGCTGATCATCTTCGGCCTGCTGGTCAGCGTGCCATTCATCGTCTTCGGCGCCCAGATCATCCTCAAGCTGCTCGACCGCTTCCCGCTCATCGTCACCGCGGGCGCCGCGCTACTGGGCTGGATCGCCGGCGGGCTGATCATCGGCGACCCGATCGCCAGGCCGGTGCTGCCGGAAAGTGCGGCGCTGCATTACGCCGCCAGCGCCACCGGTGCAGTGTTTGTCGTGGTCATCGGCCAATGGCTGGCGCGCCGGCGGGCTGCGACTGGCAACGCCGCGCAGTCCTGAGCCACATTGCTGGCGAGCTAAGCTCGGGCATCCGCCATGGCGCCGACCAACTTCACTCTTGAATACGCACTGGCCTCCGATCCCGGCCAGGTGCGGCCACTGAACGAGGACGCCATCGGCGCCCGTCCGGACCTCGGCCTGTTCGTCCTCTGCGACGGCCTCGGCGGCTACAACGCCGGTGAGATTGCAGCGACCATGGCGGTCAGTGCGCTGTTGACCACGCTTGCCGCCGACTACGAGCAGGCACAGGCCGCCGGCGCCTGGTTCGATGCCCGCCGGGCGCTGACCGAGCGATTGGTCGAGATGAACGGCGTGATTGCGCGCGCTGCCGCTGACAGCGAGGCGTTCGAGGGCATGGCCACGACGATCGTCGTCGCCTGGGTACTCGGCGACCGGCTCTGGGTCGCCCACGCCGGCGATTCGCGGCTGTATCGATTTCGCGAGGGCGTGCTGGAAGGCATGACGCGCGACCATTCGTTCTCGCAGGAACTGCTCGACGCCGGCATGGTCACCGAGGAAGAGGCGAGGGTCCTGCCGTCGAAGAACCTGGTGACACGGGCGCTCGGCGCCGGCGGCGACGTGGAGCCGGAAGTCAACGACTACCCGCTGCGCGTCGGCGACGTGCTGATGCTGTGCTCGGACGGCCTGACCGAGATGATCGACGACGTGCAGATCGCCGGTGCCATCTTTGCATCCGTGCCGGACGTGCAGCGCGCGGCGCAGCGGCTGGTGGACCTGGCCAACGCCGCGGGCGGGCGCGACAACGTGTCGGTCATCGTCGTCCGCCTTGCCGGTCGCATGGGTCTCGAGCCGCGCCGCACAGCGGTGCGCGGATAGCCGCTGGACGGACGCGTACCGGCCAATCCGTCCTGCCGACTGGCCAACCCGGGCCGCCACTGGCAGAATCGGTTCGCCCACCGCATTGGCAGTTTCCCGTAGCCACCCCAATCCCATGCCGAGACTCGTGCTCAGCCTTGATGGCGTCGTGCTCAAAGAGGTCCCGCTCACCAAGGACCGGACGACGATCGGCCGCCGCTCGCACAACGACCTCGTGATCGACAACCTGGCCATCAGCGGCGAGCACGCCGTGCTGTCCAGGAGCGGTGACGATCGGTATCTGGAAGATCTCGGTTCGACCAATGGCACCACCGTCAATGGCCAGCCGGTCAAGCGACACCTGCTGGTGGGTGGGGACATCATCGAGATCGGCAAGTACCGCCTGAAGTATCTGTCCGAAGGCAGCGAGTTGCCGGTGATTGGCGAAGTGGACTTCGACACTTCGCATCCGCTGAAGCGGGAGTTCTACAGCCCCAGCCCGGCCACGATTCCCGTGCGCCAGGCCCCGCAACCGCCGGATAATCCGCTGCCAGCCGGAGCCGTCGTGCGGATCCTGACGGGGGCCAACGCCGGCCGCGAGCTGCCGCTGGTGAAGGCGCTCACCACCATCGGCCGACCGGGGTATCAGGTGGCGGTGATCACCCGCCGGCCGTCGGGCTACTTCATCGCCCATGTGGAGGGCGACGTCTTCCCGAGCGTGAACGGTTCGAACATCGGTTCCGCCGCCCATTCGCTGAAGGACAAGGACGTCATCGAACTGGCCGGCGTGCAGATGGAGTTCGTCAACGCCGCCGCGGCGTAAGTGCCTCATCCGTTTGGCGGGGTTATCGCGCGTTCTGGCGACCAATCGCGGCGGCGCCTGACGGAAAGCGTCACCCGGAATAGCCGAGACTGACAAATTTTGGCCAGGAAACCGCGGTTGGACCGCTGATTGGGCCTGGCACGGAACTTGTTAGCTTGTAGTCATCGGCAGCACGCCGGTGCCCTACCCCCCAACAGGAGCTCAACATGATCAGCAAGCGTCAAGTGCAAGGTGGCTTCACCCTTATCGAACTGATGATCGTCGTGGCCATCGTCGGCATCCTGGCGGCCATTGCGATTCCGCAGTACCAGGACTACACGGTCCGCTCGCGCGTCACCGAAGGTCTGAACCTCGCCTCCGCGGCCAAGACGGGCGTGACCGAATACTTCAACACCAACGGCTCATTCCCGAGCAACAACGCCTCGGCGGGCGTGGCGGATTCCGCCACGATCATCGGCCGTTACGTCTCGGGCGTCGCCGTCGGTTCCTCCGGCATCATCACGGTCACCTATCAGAACCTGGGCATCTCCGGCACGCCGACGCTGGAACTGGCACCGAATAACAACGGTGGCAGCGTCAGCTGGACGTGCACGGGCGGTTCGCTGGATTCGCGTTATCGTCCGGGCAACTGCCGATAACAGTAAGTTCACGGAACCAAGGACTGAACGGCGCGAGCATGGCTCGCGCCGTTTTTTCTCTTGCTGCAGGATGCGATCTGTGCCACTGGCATCCTTTTGTCACCGTCAGCTTGCGGCGCATGACCGCGGACCCGGGCTGAGGACTTGCGACAGTGATTGGCGGAACGCATCATTCGGGAAACACGAAGCTGCCAAGCTGACGAGGTTCCCGCACTAGGTGTCGGTCGGAGCGCCGATTGCAACTGGCTGGGGACCAATGGCTTGTGGCCAAGGGCGCGAAGCTGGAACTGGACAGTCAACTGCAGGCTGCGAGCGTTCAGGATGAAACGACAAACGCAAGGCGGCTACACCCTGATCGAACTGATGATCGTCGTGGCGATCGTCGGCATCCTGGCGGCCATTGCGATTCCGCAGTACCAGGACTACACGGTCCGCACGCGTGTCGTCGAGGGTCTGAACCTCGCCTCCGCGGCGAAGTCGGGCGTGTCGGAGTACTACAACGCCAACGGCGAATTTCCGACCACCAACACCTCGGCCGGCGTGGCGCAGGCGAACACCATCGTCGGCCGCTACGTCTCTGGGGTCCAGGTCGGCGCCTCGGGCATCATCACGGTCACCTATCAGAACCTGGGCATCGCTGGCACGCCGACGCTGCTGCTGACGCCAACAACCAACGGCGGCAGCGTCAGCTGGTCGTGCACGGGCGGTACTCTTGTGGCGCACTATCGTCCGGGCAATTGCCGATAACGGCACGTTCACGGAACCAGGATGCAAGCGGCGCGAGCCATGTTCGCGCCGCTTTCGTTTGAGTGTCTCGCCTCTCGCGTATTTCCGCTTCCGGAGACCTGATGTCGCAGTCCCAGGGTGTGGCCCCGGCCGGTGCAACCGCCACCATCACCGGATCCGGTCCCCTTGCGCGAGGTCTTTTCTCCGCCTTCGCGATTGCGCTTGGCCTGAGCGTGATCGCAGGATTCCTGAGCTTCCTCCGCGAGCCGCCGTCGCCCGGGTTTCATGCCGAGTGGGGCGCCCTGGTCTTCTTCTGCTGCGCCGCTGGTTTTCTTGCGCCCGTCCTGCCGCGGCGGTTCGCGGTGAGTACGGTGCTGCTGATCTTGCCCGGCGCGCTGGCGGCCGTCCTCGCCTTGCAGGCCGCACTCGGGATGTATGCCTACTGGCAGACGCCGGCAATCTGGATCGGATACCTGTTGCTCGCCGTTCTGGCGCTGGTGCTTGGCCAGGGAATTCGCGCGGCCGGCCTCGCGTCCGAGACTGTGAGCCGGATTGCCTGGGCCCTGGTCATTGCGGCATTGCTCAACTGCGGCACGCAGATCATCCAGGCAATCCGCCAGGAGGAGGCATTCGCGCCGTTTGTCGTTCGATTGCTGACGTGCCGGCCATACGGCAACCTCGGGCAGTCGAACCAGGCGGCTACCCTCGCATGGCTTGGACTTGCATCGACCGTTTACCTTCATGGACGAGGCCGGCTGCCGTCGCTGCTGATGGCACCGATGGTTGCCGTCCTGATGGCCGGTGCGGCGCTAAGCGCTTCACGGATGAGCTGGCTCTTCCTGGCTGTTTGCGTTGCGATGATCACGCTGTTGCCGGCATGGCCCGCCGGAGATCGCCGCGCACGAGTGCTCACCGCCGCCATGCTGGGGCTCGGCTTCATGGTCGCCAGCCTTGGTGCCGCGACTGTGCTCGAGTCGCTCGGCGCGGCGTGCGTCTCGGGCCTGGAACGGCTGGGCGATCGAACCGAGGGTGGCGTCGTCATCAGGTTCGAGCTCTGGCGGCAGGCGATCAACGTCTGGCTCACCAGTCCGTGGCTCGGAGTGGGTGCATACGGTTTTGCGCCGACCGTGTACGCGACCGAGACGCTCGACATCCATCGGCCCCTGGACATTTACCCGCACAGCGCAGCGCTGCAGATCTTGGCGGAGTTCGGCATCGTCGGCGCCGGTGCGCTGGCGCTCGTGCTGCTTGTCGCGCTTCGCTGGCTTGTGCGGGCGCGCAAGCTGCTCGACGCACCCGATGCGCTGCTGCTCCTGCTGCTGGCAATCATCGGCACGCACGCGATGCTCGAGTTTCCGCTCTGGTACACGTATTTCCTGCTCTTGTTTTGCCTGGCCGCCGGTCTGGTGATGCGGCCGGAATGGTCGGTTCGCGTTTCTCTGCTGCCGCTCAGAGTGCCGGTGCTGGCGCTGGCGGTCGTCCTGCTGGCGGCTGCCGGTTGGGTGTTTGATGATTACCGTAAGCTCGATCGCCTGTACTGGCTGGAGGAACACCGGCGTGTGTTTTCTGCCGCTCCGACAGCGGAGGTGCGGGCGCTGTTCGACGGCGCTTCCGCCGACGTCGTGATCTTTCGCATGGAGGCCGACCACATTGCCGGTTTGAGCGAACCGATCAACAACAACGATCTCAGGCGCAAGATCGATGTGGCCGATCACCTTCTGCGCCAGAATCCGCAGCCGATCACCGTGGGCAGGCGCATCGCATTGGCGATTCTCGATCACGACGAGGAAACGGCGCGCTGGCACCTCAGGCGCCTGCTCGGCTTCTTTCCGGGGCATGCCGAGATCGTGACTGCGCCGCTGCGGCAGTTCGTGGAGCATCGGCCGGAAGAGTTCGCGGTGTTGGGGCCGATGATCGACGAAGAACTCGCGCGGCGGCCGAAGGCGAGATGGTGAGAAGTGCACGGCTCGGATCGCGTGCGAAAGGTGTCTCGATGCAGCGGCCGGCCCGCATCACGCAGGGTCTGCGCCCCGTGGCTCTCCCCGCCGCGCGCGGACGCCCGGGGTGGCCGGCACTCGGCTAGATTTCACCTCTTCGGCGCGCCGGCGCGGCGCGGGCCGACCAAGGGCGCGACACCTTGATACCGTCAGGACCCCGATCGTGAATCGGGACATTCTCCAGGTCCTCGTCTTGTCCTCGCTTGCCCAGTTGGCAGGCTTTGGCAAGGCCGTTCTCATCACGTATTACTTCGGCGTCGGCGCGCTGCTCGATGGTTACTACCTCGCGCAGGCGATCCCCGCGATGCTCGCCGGTGTTCTCGTCGGCTTCTTTCAGACCGGATTCACGCCCCTTTACAGCGCGCACCTGGCGCGGGGCGAACACGACGAAGCGGCAGCGCTGCTGGGAACCGCGGTCCTTCTGGCTGCAGGCGTGGGCCTTGCGGTCAGTACCCTGATCAGCGCGCTTGCTCCGACGCTTGTGGCCGCCCTGGCCAGCGACGGGGCGGCGATAGCTGCGCCAGCGGTCACTGCACTGCAGGCACTGTCATTCCTCCTGCTTCTCAACGCGCTGGTCGACTGCATCGGCCTCGCTCTCAACGCACATCATCGCTTCGCCGCGGCAGCGGCCGCGCCGATCGTCAACGCGCTCAGTGCCAGCGCGATCCTGGCCGCCGCGCCGGAATGGGGGCTGACCAACCTGATCGTGGGGACGTTGAGCGGGGTGTTGCTGCAGCTGATCGTCGTCCTGGGCGCAGCGCACCGGGCAGGGATCCGTGTGGCCCGGGGTCGGGATGCCCAGTTGCCGAAGATCCTGCGAAGCGGCGCGACCATGCTTCCGGGCTTGGTGCTGTCGAACATCGCCATGTTCGTGCCGCCGGCATTTGCGGTGAGGATCGGCGACGGTGCCGTCACGGCCTTCTCGCTTGCCAGCCGCCTGCATGGCGCTCTGACGCAGGTCTTCGCGATGGCGCTCTCGACGGTACTGCTGTCGCACTTTGCGCAGGCGCTTGCTCGCAACGAGGCCGCGCAGATCGCCACGTCGCTGCGACAGGGGTTTCCCACGGTAAGAGGGCTCGGAGTAATCGTTGCGCTGTGGGTCGCGCTCGCGGGCGCGGGAGTCGTTGCGATGGTGTTTCAACGGGGAGCGTTCGACGCTGCGGCGACTTCGGCTGTCGCGGCGGCATGGCTCTGGATGTCGATCGGCCTCGTGCCGATCGTCTGGGGCATTGCCTTGGCGAAAGTGCTGCAGGCAATGCAACTCGGCGGTGTGTTGAGCAAGGTTTCCGCGCTGTCGCTGGCGGTGCTTGCCGCAGCCTGTACCCTCGGCGTCGCTTTCGACAGCTTGCCGATGATTGCCTATGGGACGGTCCTGTCGTATGCGGCCACTTCCCTTGTGTTGGCTGCTGCGGTGAACCGGCGGCTGTCCCTGGATAGCAGAGGAAAGGAACGCTTGCCGTCGGGGTTCGGCATATTCGTGGCCCTGTCGCTTGTCGGACTGGCGCTGGCGCAAGCCTCCACGAAGTTCGAGTCCACCACTGCGACCGTCCTGGCTACGATCGCGGCGGCCGCGACCGGTATCTTCGTCGCGTGGCGCTACGTGTCGCGACGCGGGGTAAATGGCAGGTGACGTCCTTCAACGCTCTGGGTCTCGCCGACCTCGATGCGCGCAGCGGCGGCGTCGAAGTTACACCCTCTCTCGATCGGGGCGAGGGGCCTTCTTGTAGAGCAGAAACCGTGCGGCGGATCACCACGGTCATTGGATCGCTCGGAAGCGGCGGCGCCGAGCGAAATCTCTTGCGTTTATCCGCCGCGCTTGCGAATCGGGGTTACTGCGTCACATTGATCACTACCGACCCGGGCATCGATGACTTCTACGAAGTGCCGGCCTCCGTTTCGCGCTTCCGTGCCCACCCGGATGCGCACTTGAGCTGCCGGTGGTTCGATCTACTCGGACAGCGCAGGCGGCAGGTCGCATTGCGCCGTTGCCTGCTGGAAACCGACCCCGATCTGGTCATCAGCTTCCTGGATACCGTCAACGTGGCCGTGCTTCTGGCGCTTTGGCGTGACCGCGTGCCGGTAATCGTGTCCGAGCGGATTGACCCGCGCTTTCACGCCGTGGGCATGCGCTGGGCTGTTCTGCGAGGGTTGACCTATCCGCGCGCATCGCGCGTGGTCCTGCAGACCGTCGACGTACTGCCGTGGGCGCGAAGTCAGTGGCCACGGTGGAAGGCTGAATCGATCCCGAACCCGGTCGTGCCGGGCAGGTCCGCCGCTGCCTCGCTGGTGCCCGCGAGCGCCAGCCGCACCGTGATCAGCCTCGGTCGCCTCCAGCCACAGAAGGGGTTCGATCTGCTGATCCGTGCCTTCGCGGCAGTGGCCGGGGAGTTCCCGGGTTGGGAACTCACCATCGTGGGTGAGGGCCCCGAGCGACCGGCCCTCCTGCGGCTCGCTGAGACACTGGGGGTCGCGGACCGGGTTCACCTGACTGGCGTGGTCAAGGACCCGGCCACGGCGCTGGCCGGTGGCGACCTCTTCGTGTTCGCGTCGCGTTACGAAGGCTTTCCGAATGCTCTGGCCGAAGCGATGTCCATCGGCATGCCTGTCATCAGCTTCGATTGTCCCTCAGGCCCGAGCGAACTCATTCGTCACGACGTCGATGGACTGCTCGTGCCGCCGCAGGACGTCGGCGCGCTGGCCAACGCAATGCGCCGGCTCATGCCGGATGCCGGGGAGCGCGCACGTCTGGCGGCTCGGGCTCCGGAAGTCATTGAGCGTTTCGATGCGGAAGCGATCTTCGACCGCTGGAAGCGACTCGCCGACGACGTGCTTCGGGAAACCGCCTGAGTCATGACTTGCATCGCCGCTGAGCTTGATGCGCGGGCTCCGGGAACGCGGCCACTGAAAAGCCGACGGAACCGATCCCGTTGAAGCTCGCGCTGGTCATTTCTTCACTTCGTGGCGGCGGCGCGGAACGCGTGCTGACGACCGTGGCGGAGGAACTCGCCGCGTCAGGTCACGAAGTCACGGTGATTACCGAGTCAAGTGCGGAGCACGATCACTACCGACTCGGGCCGGGCGTTTGCAGGATTGCCCTTGATGTCGAGTGGGAAACATCGACCTGGGCCAGGAAGCTGGTGGCCAACCTCAGGCGCCTGCGCCGGCTACGGAAAGGCATCGTGGCCGTGGCCGCAGAGCGCGTGATCGTCTTTGGCGAAACCACGAATCTGCGCACGTTGCTGGCCTGTCTTGGGACGGGTGTTCCGGTCATCGTTTCGGAGCGCGTCGATCCGCGGCGCTATCGCATTCCGCGGGCGTGGGAATGGCTGCGGCGCAGGCTGTACCCGCATGCGGCGGCGGTGGTTGTGCAGACCGAGGCGGTTGCGCAATGGGCGCGGTCGTTTGTTGCGCCGGCCCGCGTGCACGTCATTCCCAACCCGGCGCGGGTCCCGCGGCCTGGCGCTCCCCGCCACCACCTCCTGCCGAGCGGCAAGATTGTTGTCGCGGTCGGTCGCTTGACTGAGCAGAAGGGCTTTCCGCTGCTCATCGAAGCTTTCGCGCGTGCCGGCCTGCGCAAGGATGGCTGGCATCTGGTGATTCTGGGCGAAGGACCAGGCCGCGTTGCGATCGAGGCCCAGGTGCGCGATCTCGGGCTGCAGGACAGCGTCAGTCTGCCCGGGCTTGTCGCAGCGCCTGAGGACTGGCTGCACCACGCCGATCTGTTCGTGCTGTCGTCGCTGTTCGAGGGCTTCCCGAACGCCCTGCTCGAGGCGATGGCCTGCGGCGTGGCCGCCATTGCGTTCGACTGCCCCAGCGGACCGGCGGAGATCATTCGCCACGATCAGACCGGGCTACTGCTGCCGACGTCCGATGTCGGCGCCCTGGCTGCCGCCCTCAGGAATCTTGCTGATGACCCGCAGCGGCGCGACCGCCTGGCCCGTGCAGCCCGCGAGGATGTCACGACCCGCTTCGCGCTGAACGCCGTCATGAAGCAGTGGCAGTTGGTACTGTCAACGGTCGAGAGGGAGTGACGCAATGCAGGACAATGCAGCGGAGCTGTCGCAGCCGGCAGCCGACGTGAGGCAGGCGATTGGTTTGGGTACATGGCTCGAGCCCGAAGCCGGAGCTATGCCCGAGGGCACTCCGACCGAACGTTCCAGATGCACAACGGGTGATACTTGACGGTGACCTGGTCCATGAACCAAATTGACCTGACGAGACCGGAAACGCACTTCGCGTTCGGGCGCAACTGGGCCTCTTACGCCCAGAATGTGGCCGATGCCGAGATCAAGGAGGCCGAAAACGGCCTGCTGCGCCTGCTGGGTGGAGAGCCGCCGCAGGCGATGAGATTCCTCGACATCGGCAGCGGATCGGGCCTGCACAGCCTCGCTGCCCTGCGCCTCGGTGCCAGCCGCGTGCATGCGATCGACATTGACCAGGACTCCGTCGACACGACGCGTGCCTTGCTCTCGCGTCTTGCCGCCGACCAGAACTGGCAGGCGGAACGAGTGAGCGTGTTCGATCTGACCCCCGAACGAGTGGGCGAGTTCGACGTTGTCTACTCGTGGGGCGTGCTGCATCACACCGGTGATCTTGATCGCGCGCTGAAGTGCGCGGCGCGCCTCGTGCGACCCGGTGGGCTCTTTGTGTTTGCGCTGTACCACCGTGTCATGGCCGATTTCTTCTGGCGGTTCGAGAAGCGCTGGTATGCGCAGGCTTCGCCATCGGCGCAGGCGCGCGCCCGCGCCGCCTACGCGGCCTTGTTCAGGGTGGGACTGAGACTGACTGGTCGACGCTTCGACGACTACCTGGCTGGCTACCGAAGCAACCGTGGCATGGATTTCTACCACGATGTCCATGACTGGATGGGTGGATGGCCGTACGAGTCGATCTCGCCCGCGGAGGTCGAAGCCCTGATGAAGGCACTCGGCCTCGAGAAGGTTCGGTCATTCGTGGGCAGGGGGCGATTCTTCGGTCGTCACTCCGGGATCTTCGGATCAGGTTGCGATGAGTTCGTTTATCGCCGCCTCTGACAAGCCGCCGTCGGCTCATGCGAACGTGACCACACAAGGCGCTGGCCGCCGCGAACCTGCGGCGGCGCGAGCCCGTGTCGAGCCAGCCGCTTGCCGCCCAGTCGAGTTCGAATGAGAGCTGGCTTCATCTCGACGGGCCTGGATACCGGCGGCGCCGAAATGGCGCTGCTGCGGCTGCTCCCGTCGATGCGACGCCACGGCATTGACTCGACCGTCGTGTCACTTCGCGCCCCCGGAACGATCGGGCCGAAGCTGCAGGAGGAGGGAATTGCCGTTGTTGCGCTTGGCCTGCCGGGCCTGGTCGCCTCCGCCACCGCATGGGCGCGCCTCGTCGCGGCCCTGCGCGCGTTCGCACCGGCGCTTGTGCATGGCTGGATGTATCACGGCAACCTGGCTGCGCTTGCGGCAGGCTGGCGGCTTGGGCTGCCGGTGGCGTGGGGGATCCGCCAGTCGCTCGGCCTCGGCACGCGCGACAAGTGGCTGACCCGCAGAGTGATCGACACTGGCGCCCGGCTGTCCAGGCGAGCGCAGCTCATCGTCTACAACTCGGCTACTGCTCGGGCGCAGCACGAGTCGCGCGGCTATGCCGCGGCAAGGGGCGCTGTCATTCCGAATGGATTCGACACGGCAGCGTTCAAGCCGGACCAGGCGCTACGCTCTGCGGTCCGCGCGGAACTGGGTATTCGGCAGGATGCGCCGCTCGTGATCCAGGTGGCCCGCCATCACCCCGGCAAGGACTACCCGACTCTCTTGCGTGCGGCCGCACGCGTCGTCGCCATGCTTCCGGCGACCCGGTTCCTTCTCGTCGGCGAGGGAGTGAATGAATCGAACGCTGCGTTGACGGCACTCGTCGGCGAATTGAACCTCGGCGAGCAGGTGCTCATGCTCGCTCGGCGGGACGACGTCGCGCGGCTCCTGTGCGCTGCTGATATCGCCGTATTGACCTCTGCCGGCATGGAAGGATTTCCCAATGCGCTGGGCGAAGCGATGAGCTGCGGCGTCCCCTGTGTTGGCACCCGGGTCGGCGACGTGCCGCAGTTGATCGGCAATACTGGCGAGGTCGTGGCTCCGTCTGACCCGGAAGCAGTTGCAGCCGGCGTGATGCGTCTGGTTTCCATGGCGCCCGGCGAGCGCCGCGCGCTCGGTGCGCAGGCGCGACAGCGGATCATTGACAATTTCTCCCTTGACCAGATCGCGAGGCGTTACGCCGACCTCCTGTTCGAGGTGGCTCGGACAACCCGCTGAAACGGCTGCCCATTCATGTGCGGAATCGCAGGATTTCTTGAGGCCCCCTCATCGCAGGGGGCGGAGTCATCCGCGAAACTTGCCGCCGCAATGGCCTCGGCGCTGCGCCACCGCGGCCCCGACGACGCAGACACCTGGTGCGACCCTGAGCGGGGTGTCGGCCTGGCGCACAGGCGCCTCTCGGTTGTTGATCTGTCGGCTGCCGGCCACCAACCGATGCGCTCGCACGACGGTCGCTTCGTCATCGTCTACAACGGCGAGATCTACAACACCGCAGCCGTCCGGCGGGAACTCGAGGGCGCACGCGGTCCGATCGCCTGGCGTGGTCATTCGGACACGGAAGTGCTGCTGGAGGCCATCGTCGTCTGGGGCGTCAAGGCGGCGTTGCAACGCGTGGTCGGCATGTTCGCGCTCGCCGTGTGGGACCGTGAGGAAAGGCGCCTGACGCTCGCGCGCGACCGCGTCGGCGAGAAGCCGCTGTACTACGCGCGTTTCGGCAGCACGCTGCTGTTCGGTTCCGAGGTCAAGGCGCTGCGCGCCCACCCGGCCTTTCGCGCGGAGATCGACCGTGACGTGCTGGCGCTGTATGTGCAGTACGGTTACGTGCCTGCGCCCTACTGCATATACCGCGGCGTGGCCAAGCTGCCGGCCGGCTGCCTCGGCGAATTCACCGTAGGTGATGAGCAGCCGCGCATCGAGCAGTACTGGTCGGCATTGGAAGTGGCGCTCGCCGGGATGGCTTCGCCGCTGGATGGCTCCGAGGATTCGCTCGTTGGTGAACTGGATGCGCTGCTGCGACAGGCCGTGCGCGGACAGATGGAGGCCGACGTTCCGCTCGGCGCATTTCTTTCCGGCGGCATCGACAGCTCCACCATCGTGGCGCTGATGCAGGCGCAGAGCAGCCGGCCGATCAACACCTTCACCATCGGCTTCGCGGAAGCCGAGTACAACGAGGCGGAACACGCCAAGGCGGTCGCTGCCCACCTGGGCACGAATCACACCGAGCTTTACGTCACGCCGGACGAGGCGCGTGCCGTGATCCCGAGGCTGCCGGAGATCTACTGCGAGCCGTTTGCCGATTCCTCGCAGATTCCCACGTACCTGGTCTCGCAGCTTGCACGTCGGCACGTGACGGTGGCCCTGTCTGGCGATGCAGGCGACGAGCTTTTCGGCGGCTACAACCGCTATCAGGTCGCACAACGCGTCTGGCGCGGGCTTTCGCGGATTCCCGCGCCGATGCGCAATGCAGCAGCGGCCTCGATGCGGGCGCTGCCGCCGTCCGGTTGGGACCGTGTGCTCAAGCCCCTGCGCTTTGCGTTGCCGCGCCAGCTCAAGGTTCAGCATCCGGGCGAGAAGGTGCATAAACTCGCCGGCGTGGTCGCGCTGTCGAGCCTGGACGACGTGTACAGGCGCCTGATCTCGCAGTGGCCTGCGCCGGAAGTGATCGTGCCGGGCGCGCACGCACCCGAGACGCCGCTGGACACCGCCGGGCGAACGCTGTGCGAGTTTGCACAGCCGCTCGCACGCATGACCTATCTCGACCTCGTGACCTACCTGCCGGACGACATCCTGGTCAAGGTCGATCGCGCGGCGATGGCGGTCAGCCTGGAGACGCGCGTGCCGCTGCTCGACCATCGCGTGGTCGAGTTCGCGTGGCGGATTCCTGCGGGGTTGAAGCTGCGCGGGGGGCGCGGCAAGCACCTGCTGCGCGCGGTACTCGAGCGCTACGTGCCGCGCAGCCTGTTCGAGCGACCGAAGATGGGCTTCGGCGTGCCGATCGACCACTGGCTGCGCGGGCCGTTGCGCGAGTGGGCCGAGCATCTGCTCGACCCGGCGGTGTTGCGCGCACAGGGTCACTTCGCGGTCGAGCCGATCCGGCAGGCCTGGGCCGAGCACCTGGATGGCCGTTATTCGAACCAGTACCGGCTGTGGGTGATCCTGATGTTCCAGGCCTGGCTCGAGCACCAGAATGCGCGTTGAACCGCCGCGCCTGCTCTTCGTCGTCACCGAGGACTGGTACTTCGTTTCGCACCGACTGCCGCTGGCGGTTGCGGCGCTGCGTGCCGGATATTGCGTGGCGGTCGCCACGCGCGTGCGTGACCATGCCGCGCAAATCATTGAGGCTGGTGTTGAACTGATCGAACTGAAGCGCTGGCGCCGCTCGAGCCTGAATCCGCTGCTTGAACTGGCTGCGGTGGCCGAACTCGTCGGAGTGGTTCGCCGGTGGCGTCCTGAAATCGTGCATCTGGTGGCGCTCAAGCCGGTGCTCTACGGCGGGTTGGCGG
>Ga0209253_10003003_pt1 | contig 14885 bp, 13 predicted proteins | sample FrelakmetBRP12BR_FD_187145 | JGI IMG/M metagenome (GOLD analysis project Ga0209253, IMG submission 187145) | Freshwater lake sediment microbial communities from the University of Notre Dame, USA, for methane emissions studies - BRP12 BR (SPAdes)... | ecosystem: Environmental > Aquatic >...
GAATCCTCGAGCAGGAGGATGAAGAGGAACAGGATCAGGATCTGCGGCAGGAACACCAGCACGCTGCCGACGCCCGCGAGCACGCCGTCGAGCAGCAGGCTCTTCAGCGCGGATTCGGGCATCGCGCCGCCGAGCGCGGCCCGAAGCCCCTCTACGCCGGCCTGGATCCACTCCATCGGCGACCGCGACCACGCGAACACCGCCTGGAACACGAGGAACATCACGACCGCCAGCACGAGCGGGCCCACGAGCGGATGCAGCACGACGCGATCGATCGCCTCGCTCGTGCGGTCGGCTTCGATCCGGTCGATGCCGAGCGCCCGCAGGATCCGGTCGGCCTCGGCCATGACGTCGTCCTGTTCGGGTCGCGCGGTCGCCGGAGCCGAAGTGCCTTGCTCGCAGTACGCGTCGATGGCGCCGGCCAGGGCGCGCGCACCGTTGCCACGCACCGCGACCGACTCGACGACCGGCACGCCGAGCTCGGCGGCGAGCCGGGCCGTGTCGACCGACAGGCCACGCCTGCGGGCGAGGTCGCTCATGTTGAGGCTGACCACCATCGGCAGGCCCATGCGGCGCACGCGGAGCGCGAAGCGCAGGTGCCGTCGCAGCTGGGTGGCGTCGAGCACGCAGACGATCAGGTCGGGCCGGCTCTCGCCCGCCATCTCGCCGCGCAGCACCTGCGCTGTCACCGCCTCATCGGGGGACCGCGGCTCCAGCGCGTAGGTGCCGGGCAGGTCGAGGATGTGGACGGTCCGCCCCCGCGGCGTCTGGAACTGCCCGGCCTTGCGCTCGACCGTGACGCCGGCGTAGTTGGCGACCTTCTGGCGGGCGCCGGTCAACAGGTTGAAGAGCGACGTCTTGCCGCAGTTCGGCTGGCCGACCAGCGCGATGCGCGGCGTGTCGGCGACGGCGGAAGACATCGCTTACGACGGAATCGCGCGGACCGTCACGCACTCCGCTTCGCGGACGCGGAGCGCGAAGGTCGTCCCGCCCACGCGCACCGCAAGCGGCCCGCCGGACAGGCCGGTGGCCAGGACCTCGACCTCCTCGCCGTCGAGGAAACCCAGTTCACGCAGGCGGGCGGGAAGATCGGCCAGCACGGGCGACGCGGCCTGGACATCGGCCACCGCCGCTGCCCGGCCTCGCGGCAACTTCACCAGCCCCATCACAGCCGCTACCACGCCCATCGGTCCTGCCCGTCCTGCGCATTCGGTACCGCCAGTAGACCCCGGCGACTCGGAAGGGACCTTGACCTGAGACAAACTAAATAGCAATCATTCTCATTACGTATCCACTTTGGAAGAAGAGGCTCGCCTCCAGCGCGCCACGGCGGCCGCGGCCAGCCCGAGCAGCAGGGCCAGGATCACCGCCGGCCCGTTGCCCCAGCGGATGAAAGGGGTCGTGCCCTGCATCCCCTGCACCTGCCCGGTCAGGGCGCCGGCCGTCAGGAACGGCAGCGCGCCCGTGACGCGGCCGCTCGCGTCGATGATCGCCGTCGCTCCGGTGTTGGTGGCGCGGAGCATCGGATGCTGCGTCTCCAGCACGCGCATCCGCGAAATCTGCAGGTGCTGCGGTAGCGCCAGCGAGTCCTGGAACCACGCGAGGTTGGACATGTTCAGCATGACGGTCGGCGATGCATCGCCCTGCCATGCCTGGATGATCACCGCGCCGAACAGGTCCTCGTAGCAGATGTTGACGGCGACCCGCTGGCCGGCGAGTTCCATCGGCGGCTGCACGGCGGCGCCCCGCTGCTGGTCGCCGATCGGCATCTGCATCAGGTCGACGAACCAGCGGAAGCCCGGCGGGATGAACTCGCCGAACGGCACCAGGTGGCGCTTGCTGTAGCGCGCGGGCGGCAGGTCGCCCGGGGCGATGCCGACCGCGCTGTTGAAGTACGCGCCCGCCGGCTGCTCCAGGAACACGCCGAACACCAGGGCGCTGTTCTGGGCGCGGACGTGGTTGCCGAACGCCTCAAGGAACTGCGGCGGCACGAACTGCAGCGGCACCGGGAACACCGACTCCGGCAGCGCGACCAGGTCGACTCGCGGTCCCTGCATCAGCGCCCAGTGCGCGTCGAACGCGCGCTGCAGGCCCTCGGGGCCGAACTTGGTGTCCTGCGGAATGTTGGCCTGCACCAGGCGCACTGAAATCGGGGCCCCGGCCGGTCGCGTCCACACCTGGCTCTTCAGCGCCGCGCCACCCCCGATCAACAGGACGAACGCCCCGGCGATCCACGCGTAGCCCGTCCGCCCCCGCACGTGCCGCGGCAGTGCGAACAGCGCGAATGCGCCGGCGAGCAGCGCGGCCGCCAGCGTCACGCCATAGACGCCGGCCACGGGCGCGAATCCCGCCAGGACGCTGTCCGTGTGCGCGTAGCCAGACGCGAGCCACGGAAAGCCGGTGAACAGCGTTCCGCGCAGCCACTCGCTCAGGGTCCAGGCGGCGGGCAGCAGCAACGGCAGCCGGACCCACGCCGCCGGAGCGAGGCGCTGCGACACGCCGAGTGCGAGGGCCGGGTACAGCGCGAGGAACGCACAGAACGCGAGCGTGGCGGCCGCGGCCAGCGGCGCGGGCATCAGCCCGTACACGTGCATGCTGACGTAGACCCAGGAGACGCCGACGCCGAACCAGCCGAGCCCGAAGGCGAACCCGAGCAGCGCGGCCGGGCGCCAGTTCCCCGCCCGCGCCGTCAACGCGAACAGCGCCGCCAGCGCGAGCAACTGCAGCCACGGCAGGTTGAAGGGCGCGAACGACAGCGCGTGCACCGCGCCCGCGGCGAGCGCGGCCGCGAAAGGCAAGGAACGTCTCATGGAAACCGAACGCTAGCAGCGTTCGGCAGCAGGTCCTTACGCTGGATGGCGGTGCTCGTGGTCCTGGAAGAACTCGCCGATCACGGTCTTCGGCACGCGGTTCACCAGGAAGAGGTGGGCCTGGCGGGCGTCGGCCCGCAGCACCTCGAAACGCAGGCCGTCGATCTCGACGGCCTCGCCGCGCTTGGGCACGCGGCCGAAGCGGTCGGTGACGATGCCGCCGATGGTGTCGAACTCGTCGTCCGGGAACCGGGTGGCGAAGGCTTCGTTGAACTGGGCCACCTCGGTCAGCGCCTTCACCCGGTACTTGCCGTCATCCTCGGCAATGATGGCGTCGTCGGCTTCGTCGAAGTCGTACTCGTCCTCGATGTCGCCGACGATCTGCTCGAGGACGTCCTCGATGGTGATGAGCCCCGACACGCCTCCGTACTCGTCGACCACGATGGCGATGTGGTTGTGATTCGCGCGGAAGTCGCGCAGCAGCACGTTGAGCGGCTTGCTCTCCGGGATGAAGACCGCGGGCCGCAGCGTGCCGCGGACGTCGAAATTGTCCTCGCGGTAGTACCGCAGCAGGTCCTTGGCGAGCAGGATGCCGATCACGTGATCCCGGCTGCCTTCGATCACCGGGAAGCGCGAGTGGGCCGTCTCGATCACGTAGTCGATCCACTTCTCGGGCGGCTCGGCGATGTCGATGACGTCCATCTGGGAGCGCGGGATCATCAGGTCGCGCGCGCGCAGTTCGGACACCTGCAGGACGCCCTCGATCATCGACATCGCGTCGGCGTCGAGCAGGTTGCGCTCGTGCGCGTCGTGCAGCGCTTCGAGGAGTTCTTCCCGGTTTTCCGGCTCGCGGAAGATGAACGCCGTCAGGCGTTCGAGCAGGCTCTTGTGCTTCTGCGAGGGGGTGAAGCGGGCAGGCGGAGGTTCGGACATCAGCAGCGGACCGGTGGCCAGCGGGCAGCGACGGATCCTGAGTGGGAACAAATCCAGAATACACGAGGGGAAATGGGCACGGCATACGCAGATTTCCCGCGGATGCGAGCAGTGCTCTTGCCGTAAGTGCCTGCTAACTCTCCGATCTGGTGAAGCTGGTGCTGCAGCCCGGCTACAACCCGGGCGCCGAACGGCCGGCTCAGCCGCCCGCGACGCCGCCCTCACGGTAGGGATCGTCGATCCCGAGCCCGGCGAGGATCCGAACCTCGCAGGCTTCCATCCGTTTCGCGTCGCCGGCGCGGTCGTGATCGTGTCCCTGTGCATGCAGGACCCCGTGGACGATGAGGTGCGCGAGGTGTTCGGGGAAGGCCTTGCGCTGCGCGCGGGCCTCGCTCCGGACGACCGGCACGCACAGCACGATGTCCGCGAGCACGACCGGCGCGTGCTGATAGTCGAACGTCAGCACGTTGGTCGCGTAGTCCTTGCCGCGGAACTCCCGGTTAAGCCGGCGCGCCTCGGCCGCGCCGACAAAGCGCAGCGTCAGTTCGGCGTCGCGTTCGACAGCGGCCCCGATCCAGCGGACGAGCGTGCTTCGCGCCGGCAGGCCGTCGAACCGGCCCTGCCCCTGGATCGACACCGTCAGCGCCATCAGGCCGCGTCGCGCCTCGCGGGTTTCGCGGTCCGCGCCGGGCGATTCGGGTCAGCCACGCCGGTGCGTTCGTCCGCTGCTTCGTAGGCCTCCACGATCCGGCCCACGAGCGGGTGCCGAACCACGTCCGCGGCCGTGAAGTAAGTGAAGGCGATGCCGCGCACCTCGGCCAGCACGTGCTGCGCCTCGATGAGCCCGCTGGCCACGCCCTTCGGCAGGTCCATCTGCGTCACGTCGCCGGTCACCACCGCCTTGGATCCGAAGCCGATCCGCGTCAGGAACATCTTCATCTGCTCGCGCGTGGTGTTCTGGGCCTCGTCGAGGATCACGAACGCTGCGTTCAGCGTGCGCCCGCGCATGTAGGCGAGCGGCGCGATCTCGATCGTCTGCCGTTCGAGCAGCTTCTGCGTCTTGTCGAATCCCAGCAGGTCGAACAGCGCGTCGTACAGGGGGCGCAGGTACGGATCGACCTTCTGCGCGAGGTCGCCCGGCAGGAACCCGAGGCGCTCGCCGGCTTCGACCGCCGGGCGCGTGAGCACGATGCGCTTGACGAGGTCGCGCTCCAGCGCGTCGACCGCGGCCGCGACCGCGAGGTAAGTCTTGCCCGTGCCCGCCGGCCCGATGCCGAACGTGATGTCGTGGCCGAGGATCGCCTGGATGTAGTCGCGCTGCCGGGGCGTGCGACCGTGCAGGTCGGGACGACGCGTGTGCAGTTGCGGCAGCGTCTCGCCGTCGTCGACGTCGACCCGCGCGCGCGCGCCCTTGCGACCGCGCAGTTCGACGAAGTAGAGCTGGATGTCGTCCACCGACAGGGCGCGCCGGCTGCGGCGAGTGCGATCGAGGAAATGCTGGAGGACGTCAATCGCCGATTGCGCGTTGGACTGCTCGCCCTCGATCCGGAACTGGTGTCCGCGGCGCGCGATCGAAACGTCGAGTTCGGTTTCGATCTGGCGCAGGTTCGCGTCGAGCGCCCCGGTCAGGTTCGCCAGCTCCGCGTTGTCCGCGTCGGCGGCGAACTTCAGGACCTTCTTGGCTGGGGATTTGCGGCTGGGCACGCCCGGAGTGTAGCCATCAGGAGTCCCGCACTGTCGTGCGGGACTCCGGAAACTGATCAAACGCCGGAGCGGACCATCGGCGCCTTCAGCGCTTCTGCCAGCAGGCTCGCGCTCTCGGCGAGGTGCGCGCGCGTCGTCGCGGACAGATTCGAATTGCCCAGCGCGCGCTGCAGGTCGGCCTGGAGCTTCACTGCGACCTGGCGATTGACCGCGCGGACGTCGGCCGCGACGGCCGACGACGGCCGCACCAGCCCGGTCGCCACGCGGCGGGCGTGTTCGCGCTGCAGGTTGCGGCGCAGGCTGTCGATTTCCGCGCCAGTCTTCAGTTCGCTCCAGACGCTGTCGGCGATGCGCATGTGCACCTCGGCGAGGGACAGCAGCTGGCGCCGGTCTGCGGCCTTGGTCTCGGCGTCGGCGAGCCGCGCCGCGACACCGTCGCCCATCAGCTGGTCGAGCGCGTTGCGCTGGATCGCGAGCACGTTGCTCGCCAGGCTGAAGTCCGTGTTCAACATCGGTGCCGTGCCGTGCATGAAGCGATCGAGGTGGTCGACACCGAGCCGGCTCATGAAGTCCGGGTCGAAATGGAAGCTGCCGGAGCTGAACACCTCGCGCGTCAGCAGGCTGAGCGCCTCACGCTGCTGTGCCACGGGCACCGGTGCATTGAGTTTGCCCGATGCGCTGCCTGCGACCTGGCGAGAGGTGTAGACGCCGCCGACGTACCGCGACAGCGGGCCCACCACGCCGGAGAACTGGCGCAGTCCGCGCTCGAGGTTGCGCCGGAAGACCGTGAAGTTGTCGCCCGCCGCCAGTTCGCGCTTCTGGGTGCGCGCCCACAGCTCGCGCGCGAGCATCAGGCTGCGCTTGTAGTACGCCAGCGGGTCTTCGCCGAGGTCCCACTGGTTGACCCGCGGATCGATCGCACCGCCCAACTGGGCGATCACGTCCTCGTCGGTCGCGTACGCCAGGCTGGAATCGCTGGCCGAGCGTGCGGCGATCCGTGCCAGCTCCGCGGCCTCGTTCTCGGGCGGGATCTCGCGGTACGCGTACTCGATCGCCCAGTAGTCGTAGTTGCCGAGGGTCGTCTGGTTGTAGTCGGCGACCGCCTCGTTCTCGAGCGGGATGTTGAGCGCGTTGTAGTCCATCACCGAGTTGGAGATGCCGTACTGGCGCGTGAACGACGCGTCGCGCAGCTGCTCGAACTTGACTCCGGTCGACCCGCGGAAGTTGTGGCGCAGGCCGAGCGCATGGCCGACCTCGTGCATCACGACATCCTTGAGCGCGCCTGCAACGAACCGCTTGGCCTCGGGGCTGCCCGGCTGAATCGCGCCCCGAGCGGCCATCAGCTCGAATCCGAACGCCGCCTGCTCGAGGGCGTCGAGCCCGTAGCTGCACTGCTGTCCGTCCAGGAGTTCGGCGAGGGAGGCCGCAGGCAGCGGAGGCGGGTTGAAGCCCTCCAGGCCGGTCCCCTGGAGGCTGCTCAGTCGCGGCTGCTGATCGCGCAGGAACCCGTTGGTGAAGCGCAGCCAGTTCGCGGGGATGATCGCCGCGCCGCGCAGGATCTCGCCCGTGTGCGGGTCCGACTGGCTCGGTCCCACCGCCGTCGCGCCCGGTCCCTGCTGGGCGAACCAGCGCACGGCGAGGTGGCGCGTGCCCTCCAGCGTGCTCCACTCCGCATCGGCCGGCTGCTGGCGCACCTCGATCGCATTCCTGAACCCCGCCCGCTCGAAGGCCTTGTTCCACTCGAGGATGCCGCTTTTCACCGCCTCGCGGTACTGCTCGGGGATGTTCTTGTCCATCCACACGAGGATGGGTTCCTTCGGCTCGGACACGTCAGCGCGCGGATCCTTCTTCTCCAGCCGCCAGCGCTCCACGTAGTGCGTGCGCGCGTCGCCCTTTTCACTGTTGGCGAAGTCCCAGAACGCCGTCGTGAAGTGGCCGACCCGCTGGTCCGCCAGGCGCGGCCGCATCGGCTCGGCCGGAAACGGCGCGAGCGTGTACGTGTACGCGAGGAACAGGCTGCGGCCGTCCGGCAGCGCCGCCGGCGTCGATGGCGTCGGCGTTCCGGGTGGCGGCGGCGTGACGGGCGGCGCCGGAAGCTTCGGCACTGCGTAGTGCAGGCGCACCGTGATGAAGGTCCCCTGCTCGGTCGCCCGTACGCGCTCGATGGAGCTGTTGGCACGGTCCAGGGCGTAGCCGATGCGATACGCCGAGTCGAGTTCCGTCATCGCGCCGGCGAGGTCGCCGCCGAACAGGACGGTCGCGTCGACGAGGATGGACTTGCGCTCGGGGTGCTGCGCGGATGCCACCGGGGCGGACGCAAGCAGGCTGTCCGAGTAGCTCTCGCGCAGCGCGACCTCCAGCGGCGTGCCGGCCGGCGCGCGCACCGCAAGGTTCTTCGCCAGCAACTGCACGGTGTTGCCCACGCGCTTCAGCACAACCACGTGCTCACGACCCAGCAGGCCCGGCCAGAAGAACTTCTCGCCGAGTCCCTGCGCCAGCGACGGCGCGAAGAAGAAAGGCTTGTCCAGCTGGTCGCTGCGGATCTCCAGCCAGGTCTTGTCGTCCTTCTGCCAGAGCGTGAGGAAGCCCTTCAATTCCTTGGCGTCCTTGGTGACTTCCGCGAAGGGGCGGGGAGCGCCCGGAGGAGTCGCAGGAGCGCCGGGGGGCGCTGCCGCCGGAGTCGCGCCGGCCGGGGCGGCACCGCTCGCCTTGGGCGCTGCGCCACCTATACCGATGGCGGCAGCCGCGGCGTTCGACGGCGCCGCGGGCGCCGGCGACATCCCGGCCTTCGTCTCGCCCGACGGCGCAGCCGAGGCGACCTTCTCGGCCGCGCCCGGCGTCGAGGTCGTCGCACAGGCAGACAGAGCCGCGGCGACGAGCGTCGTCGCAGCCACACGCAGAGACACCTTCATCCGATCACTCCTGCTGGTACTGGCGCCCCGCCGTATCCAACTGCGGTAAGCGCCGATTTTCAGTGGGCCGAATCGTACCGACTGGGTCGTCCCTTCAAAGGCAGATTCGTCGCACGATCGCTCTACTCACGCCGGTCTTTCTCCGTTTCGTCGCGCAGGATCGCAGATCCTCGCAACGAATGCGGCAGCGCCTGCGTGATCTCCACGTCGGGCAGTTGGCCGACCCGTCGCGCGGCGCCAGGCCCGCCGGGAAAGTTCACGACGCGGTTGTTCTCCGTGCGGCCCATCAGCTCGGAGGCGTCCTTCTTCGACGGTCCCTCGACGAGGATGCGCTGCACCGTCCCCACCATCGCCTCGCTGACGCGCGCGGCGTTCGCGTCGATGGCGGCCTGCAGCCGCGCCAGGCGCCCGAGCTTCACGGCCTGCGGCGTGTCGTCGGCCAGGTCGGCCGCGGGGGTCCCGGGCCGCTTGCTGAAGACGAACAAGAAACTCGCATCGAAACCGACGTCCTCGACGAGCGCCATCGTCCGCTCGAAATCCTCCTCGGTCTCCCCCGGGAACCCGACGATGAAGTCCGTGGACAGCGAGATGCCGGGGCGGACCTGTCGCAGCCGGCGAACGATGGACTTGTATTCCAGCACCGTGTAGCCGCGCTTCATGGCGGCCAGCACCCGGTCGCTGCCCGACTGCACCGGCAGGTGCAGGTGATCGACGAGCTTGGGCACGCGCGCATGGACGTCGATGAGCCGCTGCGTGAACTCCTTCGGGTGTGACGTCGTGAAGCGGATGCGCTCGATGCCGGAAACCTCGGCGACGTACTCAAGCAACAGCGCGAAGTCGGCGGTCTCGCCATCGGCCAGGCGCCCGCGGTAGGCGTTCACGTTCTGGCCGAGCAAGGTGACCTCCCTGACCCCGTGATCGGCGAGGTCGGCGATCTCGGTCAGCACGTCGTCGACGCCGCGCGAGATCTCCTCGCCGCGCGTGTACGGGACGACGCAGAAGCTGCAGTACTTGCTGCACCCTTCCATGATCGAAACGAAGGCGCTCGGCCCTTCGACCCGCGGCGGCGGCAGATGGTCGAATTTCTCGATCTCGGGAAACGAGATGTCGACCTGCGGCCGCCCGGTGCTCTGCCGTCGGCGGATCAGGTCGGGAAGCCGATGCAGCGTCTGCGGTCCGAACACGATGTCGACATACGGCGCGCGCTCGACGATCGCGGCGCCTTCCTGGCTCGCGACGCAGCCGCCGACCCCGATCACCAGGTCCGGGTTCAACCGCTTCAGGTGCTTGACGCGTCCGAGGTCGGAGAAGACCTTGTCCTGCGCCTTCTCGCGCACGGAGCAGGTGTTGAAGAGGATCACGTCGGCGTCCTCGGGGCGGTCCGTCGTGACGACGCCGTCGGAGGCATTGAGCACGTCGGCCATCTTGTCCGAGTCGTACTCGTTCATCTGGCATCCGAACGTGCGGATGTAGAGCTTGCGGACGCTCATGGGTCGCGATCTCGGTGTAGAGCCGGTGGCGAGGGGCGCGATTGTACGGCTGCGCAGGCCGCGAAACGAAAGGCTACTTCTCGGGCGGCAGCAGCCAGACCTGGCTCACCTGCCCGCTCGCGTCCAGCTTGTAGCGGACCCGGCTGTTCGGTGGCAGGTGGTCGGGTGTGATCGACGTGTTCGACGTGGTCAGGATGCGCGCGCCGGGCGCGAGGCGCATGGGCTTGCCGTCGATGGTGACGTTGGACATCTGGCCGGCGGTCATCGTGCCGGCCACCGAGCCGTCGGAAAAGCGCTGCGGCGAGGAACCGCAGGCGGCGAGCACAGCGACGAAGAAGAAGGCGAGGAGGCTGCGCATCGGTGCCGAGATGTTTGGTGGCGGATCAGGGACTCGAACCCCGGACACAAGGATTATGATTCCTCTGCTCTAACCAGCTGAGCTAATCCGCCGAGGGCGCGAATTATCTGCGGTTAGGGCCCACCCGGTCAAATTGAGTCTCAGCGCCGGTGGCCGCTCGCCGCGGGCCAGAGCGCGTGGAAGTGATGCACCGGTCCGTGCCCGTGCCCGATCTGCAGCGCGTCGGCCTGCCTCAACGCTTCCGTCAGGTAGTCCTTCGCGTCCTGCGCTGCCGTCGGCACGTCGGGCCGCTGCGGCAGCAACGCCGCGAGTGCCGCCGACAGCGTGCAACCGGTTCCGTGCGTGTTCTTCGTCTCCACCCGCGGTCGCGAGATCTCGATCATGCGATCGCCGTTGAAGAGCAGGTCGGTCGCGTCACCGCCCGGCAAGTGACCGCCCTTCAGCCAGACCCAGCGCTCGCCGCTTCCCATCAGGCCGTGCAGGCGCTCGGCGGCACGCGTCATCTCCTTCACGCTCTCGGGCGCGCGGCTTTCCAGCAACACGCCGGCTTCCGGCAGGTTGGGCGTCATCACGTTCGCCAGCGGGACCAGCGCCTCACGCAACGCACCGACGGCGGCGCTGGCGAGCAGCGCATCGCCACTCTTCGCGACCATCACCGGGTCGAGCACCACGCGCTCCGCCTTCCACGCGGCCAGGCGGTCGGCGACGGTGAAGATCGCGGGCGCTTCGCCGACCATGCCGATCTTGATCGCGTCGATCCGCACGTCGGCGAACAGGACGTCGATCTGGCGGGCGATGAAGTCGGGAGCGATTGCAAGCACCCCCGCCACCGTGCGCGTGTTCTGGGCGGTGAGCGCCGCGATCACGGCACAGGCATAGGCGCCCAGCGCGCTGAATGCCTTGACGTCCGCGAGCACGCCGGCCCCGCCGGACGGGTCGACCCCGGCGATCGTCAGCGCTGTTGGAATCGTCTTCGCCATGTGTTTTCTGTCACAAAATGAGAGGGTTAGCTTGACACAGCGAGGCGCCAGCCTATATTACTGACCGGTCAGTTACTTAGTTTCCGGACGGCGACCGCGCTTCCGGGACAGCCTCATGAGCAGTCCAGCGACCCACCCCGCGGCACGTCCGCGCTGGGAGCGCCGGAAGGAAGCCCGGCCCGCCGAGCTCCTCGCCGCCGCGCTCGAACTCTTCGTCGAGAAGGGCTACGCGGGAACCCGCCTGGAAGACGTCGCGCATCGCGCCGGCGTGTCGAAGGGCACGCTCTACCTGTACTTCGAGAACAAGGAAGACCTCTTCAAGGCGGTCGTGAGGGAAAGCGTCGTCGCGCGCATCAGCGAGACCGCCGACCAGATCGAGCGCTTCGACGGGCCCAGCGATGCCCTGCTCGAGCACGTGGTGCGCCGCTGGTGGAGCGAGTACGGCGACAAGACGGCCGGCGGCATCAGCAAGCTGATGATGGCCGAGAGCAGCAATTTTCCCGAGATCGCCCGCTTCTTCCTCGAGGAAGTGATCGAGCCCTGGCATGAACTGCTCGCCACCGCGATCCGCCGGGGCATCGAGCGGGGCGAGTTCAGGAAGGTCGACGTCGAGATGAACGTGCACGCGCTCGCGGCGTCGCTGGTGATGCTGTCGCTGTGGAAGTGCTCGTTCGGGCCGTGCAGCCAGAAGCCCGTCGACGCGGCGGCCTACATCGACGCGACGATCGACACGTTCGTCACGTCCTTGAAGCACGGAGCTTCGCGGGTCGGGAACGATGCGACGGAACGCGCGAATCGCGTCGCCAAGCGCAGCGGGGCACGCACGACCCGCTGATAGACTTTCGCGCTGTGTTGCGGGACGCATTTGGAACGGGAACACGAATGGGAGCCGGTCTGGACTTCGAGAAAGCGCGCTTCAACATGGTCGAGCAGCAGGTCCGGCCATGGGACGTGCTCGATCAGTCCGTGCTCGACCTGCTCTTCGTGGTCAGGCGCGAAGCCTTCGTGCCCGATCCGTATCGCGCCCTTGCCTTCACCGACATGGAGATCCCGCTGAAGATCGACGGCGCGGACACCGGCGAGTCCATGTGGGCGCCGAAGCTCGAGGCGCGGATCGTGCAGGAACTGGCGATCAAGCCGCACGACACGGTGCTGGAGATCGGCACCGGCTCGGGCTATCTCTCGGCCCTGCTCGCGCACAAGGCGCAGCATGTCCTTTCGATCGAGATCGATCCGCGGCTGAAGGCCTTTGCCGAAGGCAACCTCGCCCGCGCGGGCGTCCACAACGTCAAGGTCGAACTGGGCGACGGCAGTCGTGGCTGGCCGGGCAAGGCGCCCTACGACGTGATCGTGGTGACCGGATCGCTGCCGGTCCTGCCGGAGTCGCTGCGGAACCAGCTGCGCGTCGGCGGCCGCCTGGCGGCGATCGTGGGCGAGGAACCGGTGATGACGGCCGAGCTCCACACCCGCGCCGCCGAGACAAGCTGCGACGTGGTCAGGCTGTTCGAGACGAGCGTCAAGGCGCTGAAGAATGCTGAACGCCCATCGAGCTTCCGCTTCTGATGAAGACGTTGTCCGTCCGCGAGCTGGCCGGCTGGCTGGCCGATGAACAGCGTGCGAAGCCGCTGCTGCTCGATGTGCGGGAACCGTGGGAGCAGCAGATCTGCCGGATCGAGGGCTCCGAGCTGATGCCGATGCGCGCCGTGCCGGCAAGGATCAATGAGCTCGCGCCGGATCGAGACATCGTGTGCGTTTGCCATCACGGCGGGCGCAGCATGCACGTGGCGATGTTCCTCGAGCGACAGGGCTTCGCGAACGTCTACAACCTGACCGGCGGCGTCGATGCGTGGGCGCGCCAGGTCGACAAGGCAATGCCGACTTACTGAAGAGGGTGGGGATTCGGATGACGACACGAACTGGCCGGTTTTCACTGAAGCCGATCGCCGCACTCCTGCTCGGCGCGGCGTACGTCGCCGTGCTGCCGCCAGTTGCGGCGCAGACGCCGGCGACCACGACCGTGCAGTCGCTGCAGGAACGCGCGGCGACCAGCGCACGCAACGACGTGCTTCAGCTGTACCGCGAGGCGCTGAAGAACGACACGGCCTACGCCTCCGCGCGCTCGCAGCAGCTGGCCACGCAGGAGCGCGTGCCGCAGGCGCGTTCGACGCTGCTGCCGAATGTCGGGCTCACGGGCCGGGTCGACCAGAATTACTACAGCTCGACGGTCCCGGATGTCAGCAGCAACTTCCAGGTCTATGGCGGCGGCGTGAACCTGGCCGTCCCGGTGTATCGCCCGCAGAACTGGGAAGCGCTCGAGCAAGCCAGGCTGGCCGTGATCCAGAGCGAAGCGCAGCTGGCCCAGGCGCAGCAGGACCTCGTGCTGCGGGTCGCCACGGCGTACTTCAACGCGCTCGGCGCGCGCGACCAGCTGATCGCCCTCGAGGCCGCGAGGCTGGCGACCCTCGAACAGCTGCAGCAGGCAAAGCGCGAGTTCGAAGTCGGCACCAAGACCATCATCGACACCAACGAAGCGCAGGCGCGCTACGACCAGATCGTGGCGCAGCAGCAGGTGGCCATCGGCACCCTGATCGTCCGGCGCAGCGAATTGCAGACGATCATCGGGCGCGAGGTCGACACGCTGTCGCCGTTGCGTGACCGTCCGAACCTGCAGCCGCCCACCCCGGCCGAGATCAGCACGTGGGTCAACGCCGCCGAGCAGAACAGCTTCGGCGTGCAGGTGGCGCGCGCGAACTTCGAGATCGCCTCGCGCGAGATCCAGCGCGCCAGGGACGGCTACAAGCCGACGGTCGACGTCGTCGCGGGCTACAACGTGAACAAGTTCAACGGCACGCAGTCGAGCGACCTCAATCCGCGCATCGGTGCCGGCAGCGTCGGGCTGCAGCTGAACTGGCCCATCTACCAGGGCGGCCTGACGCAGAGCCGGGTGCGCGAAGCGCTCGCGCTGCAGGACCGTTTCTCGTCGGACCTCGAGGGAGCGCGCCGGTCCGCCGCGAACGCGGCGCGCCAGGCCTACACGGGCGTCAACTTCGGCCTGTCGCAGGTGCAGGCGCTGGAGTCGGCGGAAGTGTCGGCACGCACCCAGCTGGAGTCCACCCAGCTCGGCTACCAGGTCGGCGTGCGGATCCAGCTGGACGTGCTGAACGCGACGACGCAGCTGGTGCAGACCCAGCGCGACCTGAAGCGGGCACGCTACGACTTCCTGCTGTCGGCACTGCAGCTGAAGGCTTCCTCCGGCACGCTCAACGAGGAGGACCTCGTCGCGGTCAACGGACTGCTCGACCCGGAGCAGCCGATCGAGGTCCCGACCGTGCTGACCGCGCCGCCGGCGCCGCGCAGTTCGCGCCAGGCGCCCGTGACCGCTTCGACGGCGGCTCCGGCACCGGCGACGCCCGCGGCGCAAAGCGCGGCGCCTGCTGCCAAGGCCGCGGCCACCCCGGCGACGAAGAAGGCGGCGGCGAAGAAGCCGGCCGCGAAGAAGACCGCCGCTAGGGCACCGAAACGAACGGCTTGAGCCGATCGAGCGTGCGCTGCGTGGCGCCCCGGTGCTGTGCAGCGAAGCGCTGCGCGGCCTCGCTCATCGCCTGACGCTTCACGCCGTCCTCGGTGATCGCGCACATCCGGGCGATCGCCTCCGCCGGCGACGCCGCGCGTTCGGCAGCGCCGGCCTCGATCGCGTC
>Ga0209253_10003005_pt1 | contig 14879 bp, 14 predicted proteins | sample FrelakmetBRP12BR_FD_187145 | JGI IMG/M metagenome (GOLD analysis project Ga0209253, IMG submission 187145) | Freshwater lake sediment microbial communities from the University of Notre Dame, USA, for methane emissions studies - BRP12 BR (SPAdes)... | ecosystem: Environmental > Aquatic >...
CCCTCGGTCGCGACGTACACGGTGGCCGGCATCTGCAGGGCACGCAGCACCGGCAGCGCCTGGTGATAGTTGTCGGCGTAGCCGTCGTCGAAGGTGATCACCACCGAGCCGGGCGGCGGGGCCCCCCCACGCGCGAGGGCGCCGACGACGGCGGCGAGCGAGACCGGCGTGTACGCGCGCTTGAGGAAGCGCATCTGCGCCGCGAAGAGTCGCCGGGGGATCGTGATCTCGTCGCTCGCATACGCCGGCACCGCGCCGTCCGGCGCCACCGCGTGGTAGCGCACCACGAGGCTGCGGGCGCGCCGGCGCGCCCGTCGCAACAGCGCCAGCACCCCGAGGTGATGCGCGGCGAGCTTGGTCGCCCCTCGCAGCCGGTGCACCGCGCCCACCACTGCGCTCACGATCGCACCCTCTCGACTGCAGCGGTGAGCACGCCGCGAACGCGGCGCCAGCGCTCGGGACCGACGAGGCTCTTCCCGACCGTCTTCACCGCATGCGACGAGCGCAGCGCGGCGAGCGTCAGCGGTCGTCCCGCCACGATGCTGCGAAGGAAGGCGGCCGACGTCCGCTGCTTGACTGCGATCCGAGGCAACGCGAATGGATCGACGTCCCTGCGGACGAGCCCGGGCTCACTGGTGCAGAAGGCGCGGTAGCCGAGCTCGCGGAGCAGCGCGCCCATGCCGGGGGCCGCGCTTCCCCGCGGCAGTGAGGCGAACATGACGGGCTGTCCGAGGCGGTCCTCGAGCATGCGCTTCGACTGCCCGAACTCCCGGCGGATCTCGGCCGGCGACGCCCGGTCGAGGAAGGGGTGGGTGAGCGAGTGACTGCCGATCTCCATCCCCGCGGCCGCCATCTCGCACAGCTCCCGCCACCCCAGGAAGCGCGGTGCGCCGATCTGCCCGGCGACGACGAAGAAACAGGCAGGCCAGTCGCGCTCGCGCAGGCGCGGGAATGCCACCGTGTAGTCGGTCATGTGCCCATCGTCGAAGGTGAGGACGAAACGCCCGGCGCTCGGATCCGCGAGCGCCTCGACGAGCCGGCTCGGACGCAGCTCCGGCGCATCGAGCGCGGACATGTGGGCGGCAAAGAGCGCCTGGCTGAGCGTGTACGGCTGCGACACCCGCGCGGGGGCGTGCGGATCCTCGACGAAGTCGTGATAGACGAAGATCGCCGCGCCGGTCATCGGTGACACTCCTCGAGCGCGTGCCCGTCGACACTGGTCGCGTGCGCGCGTCGGCCGTGGTCCCGGCGGACCTCGTCGCACGCGGCCACCGACGCGTACACGGCTTCGAGCCGCCGCACCATGGCGCGCGACCCATGGCGCGCTTCCACTGTTTGCCGCGCCGCGGCACCGAGCCGCTCCCCGAGCCCGGGGTCACGAAGCACGCGCGCCATCGCCTCCGCCATCGCCGCCGGAGCATCCGGGGGGACGAGAAGGCCGTTGACCTCCGTCGTCACGACCTCGGGCGTCCCGCCGACCGCCGTGGCGACCACGGGACGCTCCATCGCCATTGCCTCCAGCAGCGCGTTCGACATCCCCTCGGTGCGCGACGGCAGCACGAAGACGTCGAGGGCGGCGAGCACGTCGCGCACGTCCGCACGGTCGCCGAGCATGAGGAGGTCGCCGGCGAGCCCGAGGCGGCTCCCCTGCGCCACCAGCTCGTCGCGCAGCGGCCCGTCGCCCACGACGGCCACGGCGACGTCGTGCTGCCCTCGGGCGCGCACAAGCGCCGCGGCCTCGAGCAGGGTCGCGGTGCCCTTGCGGGCCTCGAGGCGGCCCACCGCGCCGACCAGCGGCCGCTCGGCCGCCACACCGAGCTTGGCCTTCATCGCGCTCCGCGTCCCGTGTGCCCGGAAGCGCTCCGTGTCGACGCCGCTCGGGATGACGTCGGTGCGGCCCGCCGCTCGCCCCCGCGGCCTCAGCCCTTCGGCGTTCACCACGATGCGGTCGGCCGCCCGCACGACGAGCTCAGCCAGCAACCCCTGCGTGCCTCGCTCCCTGCGGACGCTGCGGCGCCCGGCCACGATCCGCCCACGCCCGGCGAGCCAGGTGGCCGCGAGCGCAATCACGCCCGAGCGCCACTCGAAGAACTGCACCACGTCGACGCGGCGATCGCGCAGCAGGCGTGCGGCCGCGCGCACGCACCGCAGCACGTCCCAGCTGATCATGGTCGGCCCCAGACCGAGCTCGACGAGCTCCACGCCCCCTCCGCGCACGGCATCGCACAGCGGCCCACCACTCTTCACGCTGATCACGAGGGGACGGAACCGGGCGCGGTCGATGAACCGCAGCACCTCGAGCAGATGCCGCTGCGTTCCGCCGCTGATGAGCCGGGGCGAGAAGAACGCCACGACCCGCGGTGCGAGCTCAGACGACGACGACACGTCGAGTGCTCACGTGACGCTTGAGGAGGATCACCAGGATCACCAGGATGTACGTGACGGGGCTCAGCCACATGTCGGCGAAGGCGCTGTAGAAGAGCATCAGCAACAGTACCGGTTCGAGACCCAGGGCCAGCCAGCGCAGGTCGGCAGGAAGCGCCGGTGCGCGCTGCACCCATCGGATGTCGCGCCAGGTGACGTAGAAGAGCAGCAGGAAGAGGAGGCAGCAGAAGATCCCGCCCTCGCTCAGCGACCACAGGAAGGAGTTGTGGGGCGAGCGGTAGTAGGGGTCGACGTACACCTGCCGCGCCACCTCGCGAAAGTTCCCGAGGCCGACACCGAAGAGGGGATAGTCCCCGAAGATCCGCCAGCCGAGCTCGACGGTGGCGACCCGGCGCTCCGTCGAGTAGGCGCCGATCTCGTGCGATCTGCGGGTCGCGAACGGGTTCAGGTTCTGCAGGCGTTCGACGGTCTGTTCCGGCACGACGGTGGCGAGCATGCCGGCAGCGATCACCGCGAGCAGGAGCACCTGCAGGCGCCCGCCGCGCGCGCCAGGGCGGCCGCGAGCGAGCAGGGCCAGCAGGACGGCGAACCCGAGCACGCCGCTGCGCGACGCCGTGAGGAAGGTGGTGAGCACCAGGGTCGCGACCACCCCGTACGCCAGCGTGCGTTTCGCGGCGGAGAGCGTCTGCGCCAGATACCACCACAGGGCGGCCTGCATGAGGCAGAGGAAGGCGAGTCGGTTGGCATTGGTCCCGATCGAGAATTCGGCGGCGGCGCGCCCTCCCTCGGCCGCACCGCCCGCGTATGCCAGCAGGGCCGAGGGCACGACCAGGAACAGGATCCCCATCACGACGACGATCGCGTGCTTGAGATCGCGCCTGCTCGTGAGGAACTTGACCGCCAGGACGAGGTAGGCGAGGCGCGTGACGAACTCGCGCGCCAGCGGCGCCGTCTGGTCGAGCATCCGCTTCTTGCCCCAGGTGACGCGCAGATCCGGGAACTGGTAGTGGGAGACGATGGTGCCGACGACGAGGACGACGCCGATCGCGACGTAGATGTGGAGCTGCCGCAGGCGCAGGAACCCCAGGTCGGGACGCTGCGCCAGCTGCGCGATCATGAGCACGGCCAGGAGGACGCCGAGGACGTTGTTGACGGTGAGGAGTCCCGCACCGGCGAGTGGGGTCGGGTAGCTCGCGATCAGGTAGTTCGCCATGATGATCAGCACCCCGACCTGCGGCCGGGCCACGACGACCGCGAGCAACGGCAGCGCGATGAGGAGCGCGAGCGTCGTGGCCTCCTGGCCCGCGCGAGTGGCGAGCAGCACCATCGCTGCCAGGCCTGCGGTGCCCGCGAGCCCGAAGACCTTGCTGGCAGCGCCCGGAGCACGGGCTGCGCGGGTGAAGCCGACCGCCGGCTCGGCGACGCTCATGCGCCGCGCTCAGAGCAGCCCATCGAGAAACGCGGGGACGTAGTTCTTGCGCCGGTTCAAGAGCGCGCCGAGCATCTTCGTTCCCGCGCGCTCGAGGGCGCGCTTCGTCCGCTGGGCTTCCTCGATGCGGGTGCGGTCTGCCTCGATCACGAACACCGTGGCGTCGATCCGCGCCCCCAGGATCAGCCCGTCGGTGTACAGGCTCGCGGGCGCCGAGTCGAAGACGACGAACTGGAACCGCTCGTGCAGCTTCGCCATGACCTCGGGGAAGCGCGGCGACTCGAGCACGTGCGAGGGCGAGGTCTCGCAGTGCCCACTCGTCACCACGTAGAGCTGCGGCTGCGGGGTCGGCTGCACCACGCTGTCGATGTCCTGGCGACCGTCGATGAGCTCCGCGAACCCACCGTTGCGCTGGATCGGAAAGACCTGCTCGAGAGCCGGGGTGCGGAAGTTGGCCTCGACGAGCAGCACGTCCAGCTTCTTGCGCTTCGCGAGCGTCGAGGCGAAGAGCGCGGACGTCGTCGTGGTCCCCTCCCCGTGCTGCGTCGCCACGACCATGAGGTCACGCAGCAGGCTCGGGTCGCGCGTCGGGACGAGCAGGTTGGTGCCGAGTCGCTGGTACGCCTCCTCGACGTCGGGCGCCAGATCGAAGTCGATGCGCAGCGCCTGCCCATCGCCGTTCTTGGGCGCACGCGACCGCCACCAGAGCCGGCGCGCGCGCCGGGGCCGCGCGGGGGCGGCGCTGCCCTCCCGCTCCTCCTGGGCCCGCTGCAGCGCCTCGTAGATCCTGCTCATCGCACGCTCCGGGCTCGCGGCCTCAGGCCCGCCGCTCGGCGACCTCGCTCATGTCCGGAATCACCGCAAAGACGGGCAGGTCGAGATACTGCTCGACCTGCTCCTCGAGCTTGAAGTTCCGGTTGACGAACTCGAGGCCGACCGCCGACCCGACCCCCAGGCCGGTGCCGGCGATGACCGCGACCGCGAGCATGACCGGGCTCATGGTGTTGGATGGCTTGTCCGGCACGCTCGGCGCATCGAGCACGCTCACGTTGAGGATGCGCTCGCTGTCGAGCGCCTCCGAGATCAGCGCCTCCTCCTGCTTGCGCTCGTAGAGACGGTAGGCCTCGCGCGCCGCCACCACCTCCGCCTCGAGCGCGGCGTATTCGATGCTCTTCTTGCGGAGCGCGATCGCCCGCTCCCTGTCTTCCGCCGACTGACGCTCGACGTACCGGGGCAGCTCCTCGACCCGTTCGCGCAGGTCGTAGAGGTTGCGCTCGGCGTTCAGCAGCGCCCGCTCGATGTCCTGCCGGACGGGATTCGCCGTCAGCCGCTCGCGCCCCACCAGCGCCGTCGCGTCGCTCTCGGCGAGACGCCTGCGCAGCAGCGCGAGCTGCGCGTCCACGTCCGTCACCATGCGATCGTCGGCGTTGTAGAGCTGGAGCAGCTCGGCCCGCTTGGCCTCGAGCTGTGCGAGCTCGCCACCGAGTGCCGGCGCCGCCGGGTTGACGCGCTCGACGTCCGACAGCACCCGCTCCGGCATCGCCCGCAGCTGGCGACGGTAGGTGTCGATGTGGCGCTCGAGGGCCGCGATCTTGTTCGTCTGCGTCCGCACGGTATCGCGATTGCGCATGGCGTCCTTGAACGCCCAGCGCACCTGATCCTCGGGCACGACGATGTTCTCGCGCTCGATGAACGTCGCGAGTGCGGCCTCGGCAGCGGCGACGCGAACCTGCTTCTCCTTCTTCTGGGCCTCGAAGAAAGCCGTGGCCCCGCGGTTGCCATGCACCTCGGCGTGCCGCCGGAGGTAGGTGTCCGTCAGCGCGGCGAGGATCGCCCTGCCCTTCTCCGGATCCCGTGCGTACAGATCGATCGAGATCACGTTGGATTGCGGCGCGGGCAAGACCTGGATCATGCCTCGCAGTGCCGCCACCTGCTGCCCCATGGACCTGTCCGTGTCGGCACCGAAGATCGGCGTGCCGGCCTGCTCCATCCGCTCGAGCACCTGCCGCATCAGCTCGGCGCTCTTCAGGATCTCCGTCTCGGAGTTGAGCATCTCCATGGTGGCAGAGACCGGGAGCGTGATCTCGCGGTTGTCGCCCGGGCTCACCTGGAGGTCGGCGCGGCTCGGGCGGATCATCACCTTGGCGTTCACCTTGTAGATCTTCACCCGCGTCAGGCCGGCGATCAGCATCGACAGCGAGACCACGGCAATGACGGCCAGCACCTGCCACTTGCGCTTGAAGATCGCGTACAGCAGCAGCTTGACGGACACTGCGCCGTCGTGCTGCGCCGGCGCATCGACGTAGGAGGGGACGGGCGACGCGCCGTTGGCCGGTCTCACGATCTCTGGATTCACCCGCATGCCCTCTAGGGGATCGGCGCCGTCACACCCGCGCGCGACTCGACCGGCAGCATGTTGCGGATGTACTTCTCCACGAACATGTTCGCGTTGGCGATGCGCGTGGTCGGGACGTAGACGACGTCGTTGCCGCGCAGACGGACCGTCTCCGGCGTGCCGTTCCTCAGCACGTCGTCGAGATCGACGCGCGTCGCCTCGAAGCTGCCGCTGGGACCGGGCGTGACGTACAGCACGCTGTCGAGCTGCGCCGTGTCCTTGAAGCCCCCGACCGCGAGCACGGCCTGGAGCGGCGTCATGCCCTCCTGCACGAGCACGAAGCCGGGCTTGCCGACCTCGCCACCCACGTAGACGCGCTGCTCGCCAGTCTGCTTCACGATGACCACCACCGCGGGGTCGCGCAGGTGGCGCGACGCCGCCTCCGCGATCCGCGCCTCGAGCTCGCGCGGGGTGAGTCCCTCGGCGGGCAGCTCTCCCGTCACCTCCAGGCTGATCTTGCCGTCGGGACGGACCGGCACCTCCTGATCGAGCCGGCCGTGGTACGGGAACTTGATCTGCACGCGATCACCCACGTTCAGACGGTACTCGCTGCGCTGGATCGGCGCTTGCGTGCGCGCGATGACCGTCTCCGGTGATGGCAAGGGACGCCCGACGCTCGAGCACGCCGCCGCGGCGGCAGAGACGGCGACGCACGCCGCGCGCAGGAGCGCGGCTCGCCGCCCCCTCGTGCAGCTCTCGCCTGGTCCACTCGTCATCGCGTCCCGTGCGTCGCGCCCAAGACGCCTGTCATGCGTGCATAGCTCCGCCCGACCCATGTTCATAAGCTGTTGGAATCCCTACTGTTTATCGTCCGTCTTCGCGCCGAGGCTGCGAGCCCGCCCGAGCGTCAGAGCCGCCCGATCGCAGCGATCGGGAGCTCGACCGTGGTCTGCTGGCGCAGGAAGTCCATGAGCACCCGGATGCGACCTCGCTCCGGTGAAGGCGTCTCGATGATCGCCACCAGGCCTGCAAACGGGCCACGCCTGATCCGTACCCGCTGGCCCTTCCGGAAGCGACTCGTCGGCCGGATGACCCCGTCCTCCTCGGTCTCGCGACGCAGAAACGCGACCACCTCCTCCTGCACCGAGGCCGGTGTCTCCCCGAAGGCGACGAAGCTCTTCACGCCCGGCGTCCAGATCACGCGGTGGTAATCGCTCTCCAAGCTGATCTCGACGAAGAGATAGCCTGGGAAGAGCGGCATCACCGCCCACTCGTCCGCCCATCCTACGGGCTCGAGGATGCGCGGGCAGAAGGCGGTCACGCTGCGCCGCTCGAGATTCCGGCAGGCGAACTCCTCCTTGCGTGCCTTCGTGCGGACGACGAACCATTCCCTGCGATCGGCGGTCATGAGTGAGCGTGTGGCGGAACGCCGTCGGGGACAGCAAGAGCAGTGCCACGACGCACATCTCCGCCGCCAGGACCCCGAGGAGGGCGCTGTGCCTGCGCGTCGCGCTTTCTTCCCGGGCCTGCAAGCACCTCCGCGGCGACGCCGCGCCCATGTGATGCGCGCAGGGGCTGACACGATCGCGATCGAACCCCCGCGTCGAGGTTGCGTTTCTGCGCTATCGTGCAGCCCCGTCACGGAAACCCCACGATCACGATGCATGCCGCGGAGCCGCTCCCGGACCCCGATCGAGGCATATGCCAAGGCGCACCCTATCACCATCGCGCGAGGCAGGGGCCCCGCCCCGTGCCCTGGAGCGTGCGCAGCCCGGCACTCAGCCGCGCCGTCCTCCCGCCCGCCGTCGGCGGAAGCGGCGTCGTCACTGGCGCTCGCTCCGCTCGGGCGTGGGGCGCGCAGCGACGGGCAACACCAGCGTCTGCCCCACTGCGAGCACGTCGAGGTCGCCGAGGGCCGGATTGGCAAGCCGGACGCGCTCCATCAGGAGCGGCGAGGCGTTCCCGTAGTGCCGGCGGACGATTCCCGACAGCGTGTCCCCGCGTCTGACGCGAAAACGCACGCCTCCGGGCGGCCGCTCCGGTGCTCGCGCCGTCGGGGCGGACCAGACCTCGGCCCCCGCGAGCGGCGCAGCGGCTCCCGATGCGGGCATGTCCGGCGAACCCGGCCGCCCGTCAGGCGGAGGCGCGGCCGCCTGCGGGCCTCGTCCCATGGGCTCGCCAGCTTGCTCCTGCGCTGCGGCATCCGCCGACCCGCCAACGACGACCGCGCCGGATGCGGAACGCGAAGTCCCCGCCGCCTCCCCCTCGCGCGAGACACCCGCCGGCAGGCCGCGAGCCCGCTCGAGGGCGGACCGCTCCGCGGGCACCGTGCCCTCCTCTGATGACACGCCCGCCGTCGCCAGACGAGGCCGCCCGCCGTCCGCGCTCTCCTGCAGCGCGCGCTCGTCGGCGCGCAGCGGTGATGGAACCTGCTTCTCCGCGCGCGGCTCCGGCCCGGGCGCTCCGTCTCGCCGCGCTGCACTCACGCCGAGGGCGACGGCCACCGCAATGACGGCCGCCGCCGCGGCCGCACCCAGCGCCAAACGGCGACGCGGCGGACGGAAGTCGCGCGTGGCCTCCCCCACCTCGCGCCATCCCACCGACCGGCGCCCGGCGGCGTAGGCCGTGAGCAGCGCGTTGTCGCAGGCCACGTTCACGAGCCGTGGCACGCCGCCAGAGAAGCGCCACAGACGATGAAAGGCAGCGGCGCTGAAGAGGCCGCGCTCATCGCCCCCGGCCGCCGCCACGCGTGTGGCCACGTACGCCCTCACCTCGGCGCGCCGCAGCGGCCGCAGACGCGCCCGCACGGCGATCCGCTGGCGGAGCTGGCGGATCTCGGGTCGCGCCAGCGTCGTCTCGAGCTCCGACTGTCCCGCCAGCACGAGCTGGAGGATCTTCTCCTTCGCGGTCTCGAGGTTGGAGAGCAAGCGCAGCTCCTCGAGCACCGGGACGGCGAGATCCTGCGCCTCGTCGATGAGCACGACGACGTTGCCGCCACGGGCCAGCGTGTCGAGCAACTCGGCGTTCAGCGCCTCGAGCATCTCGAGCTTCGACTGGCCCGGCTTCGGCTGCTGCCCGAGATCGAGCAGGATGAAGCGCAGCAGCTCCTCGAACTCGACCGCGGGGTTGAGCACGAGGACGCTGCGCGTGCCCGCGGGGAGCTCGGCCAGGAGCCGCCGCAGCAGGGTGGTCTTCCCCGTGCCCGCCTCGCCGATCAGCGACACGAACCCCTTGCGCTCGCTGACACCGTAGCGGAGGGCGGCCAGCGCCTCGCGGGAGCTCGCGTTCAGATAGAGGAACTTCGGATCGGGCGTGGGACTGAAGGGCTGCTCGCGAAACCCGAAGAACGCTCCATACATGGCCACTGCCTCTGGAGATGCGTTCCGGACGCGTTGGGCCGCCTGACTCGAGTCCCCGGGAGCCTCCCGCGTGGCTCGAGCCCCCAGGAGCCCCGGGCGCGGGCCGGTGCCGCTCAACCCACCAGGGCCTGATCCGGCTCGCCGCGCTCCCGGCTGCCGCGGAAGTCCTCGCGCTGGAGCCCGTGCAGCTTCATCTTGCGATGCAGCGTCGCCGCGTCGACGAGGGCGTGCTTCGCGCTCAGGTTGATGCTGGCGCGGTTCTTCTTGAGGACGTGGCTCAAGTAGTCCTTCTCGGCACGGCGCAGGTACTCCTTCAGGGGGACCTCGTAGTCGTACGTGCGCCGCAGCGACTCGATGTCCCTGCGCTTTCCCGTCCCCGGCAGATCGACCTCGCGGATGACCGGACCGGTGGTGCGGAGGATGCCGCGCTCGAGCACGTTGCCGAGCTCACGCACGTTCCCCGCCCATCCATAACCCATGAGCTCGGAGAGCACCTTGTTGGAGACGCGCGAGATGCCGCGCTCGCGCGCCATCTCGCTGTTGCGCAGGAACTCGCTCACCAGGAGCGGGATGTCCTCGATCCGGTCGCGCAGCGGAGGAATCTTGATCGGCACGACGTTGATCCGGTAGAAGAAATCCTCGCGCATCCGGCCGTCGGCCACGAGCTCCGTGAGCTCGACGTTGGTGGCGGCGATCACGCGCATGTTCACCTTCACCTTGCGGTTGCCGCCGAGGCGCTCGACCTCGCGTTCCTCGAGCACGCGCAGCAGCTTGAGCTGCATGTTGAGCGTGATGCTCTCGATCTCGTCGAGGAAGAGCGTCCCGCCGCTCGCGAGCTCGATCTTGCCGACCCGATCGTGCACGGCGCCGGTGAACGCGCCGCGCTCGTAGCCGAAGAGCTCGCTCTCGAGCAGAGTGTCGGGAAAGGCCGCGCAGTTGATGGCCACGAAGCGGCCCGACTTGCGCTTGCCCTGGTAGTGGATGGCGCGCGCCACCAGCTCCTTGCCGGTCCCCGACTCACCGGTGATGAGGACGGTCGCGTCGTTCTGAGCCAGCACCTCGATGGTCTCGAAGATCTCGTGCATGACGCGGTTGCGGCTCACGATGTTCGCGAACGAGTAGCGATTCGACAGCTGGTTCCTCAAGTAGTTGATCTCGTCGAGGAGGCGCCGCTTCTCGAGCACCTTCTCGGTGGCGAGAAGGATCTCCTCCTTCTGGAAAGGCTTGGTGATGTAGTCGCTCGCCCCCTGCTTGATCGCCTCGACCGCGCCCTTGATGCTGGCGTAGCCGGTGATCATGATCACGTCGAGATCGGGCCAGTGCTCCCGGATCTCGCGCGTGAGCCCGATGCCGTCAGTCCCGGGAATGCGCAGGTCGACGACCGCCAGCGAGAAGTCGTGCTCACCGAGCAGTCGCAGCGCCTCGGATGTGTTTCCGGCGCTGCTGACGAGGTAGTGCTGCGAGGTGTAGAGATCCTCGAGCTGGCGGCAGATCAGGGGATCGTCGTCGACGATCAGGATTCTCGTGTCCATGGAACGGTGCTCCTAGCCATGTAGCGGGAGAAAGATGCGCACCACCTTCCGCCCGTGGGGGTCCAAGTCCTCCGCGATCTCACCGCCGTGCAGCTCGATCAGCTTCTGCGCCACCGCCCACTCGATCCCGACCTCGGAGGCGCGCAGGAGGGCCGAGACCGGTGTCGTGGGCACGACGTCGAGGCGGATCTCGAGGCCGGGCCGGTCGTGCCGCGCACTGCGCCCGAGGCTGACGGCGAGGGCACCCCCCGCCTTCACGTGCTCGTGGACGTGGCGCAAGGCCATCCGGAACGCCTGCGACAGGCGCGTCGGATCGACCCTGACCCTTTCCTCCTCGTCGGTCTCCTCGCGGCTCACCTCGACGGCGTTCCCGTTGGCGAGGCTCCCCACGTGCGTGAGGAACCCCTCGAGAAGCAAGTTCGCGGGCACGTCCGCGAGATCGAGCGTGACGGGCTGGAAGTACTCGAGCGCAACCTTCAGGAATTCTTCCAGGTTGACGATCGTGCGCTCGAGCATGTGGCCCACGGTCGAATCCGGCGCCCTCACCCCGCTGCCGTCGTTCTTGATGAAGTCGGACCAGTAGTAGAGCTTGTGAAAGAAGTTGCCGAGCTCGTGGGCGATGTCGCCGAGCACGCGCTCCTGCACGACCACGAGGGCGCCGTGGTCACGACTCGGGCCGTCGGATACGGGACGGCGCTCGGAGTACTCGGTCTCGGCCTGGGGCCGGCTGCGGGGAGCGGTCATGCGACGAGGTGTTCCACTTTGGATCGTCTTCCGAACGACGCGGGCCCACGCCTCGTGGGCGTTCTTGCAGCCGCGCCATGCTGAGCAGGGGGATTCTACTCATAGCGCGGTGGGGCATTCAACCCGAAATCGCGCCTCTACGCGCGCAGGCAGGCGAGAATGCGCGGGCCGCGCGTGCCCGCCGGAGCCGGAGTGCTATTCATGCGCAGACGCAATGGCAGACGCCATGCGCCTTGCACTACCGCAAGGAGAGAAGTCTCGCAAGCGGTCCTCGCTCCTGGCAGCCGCTGGCCGTTCTGCCGCTGGCCGTTCTGCCGCTGGCTGCTCTGCCTGGCTGCTCTGCCTGGCTGCTCTGCCTGGCTGCTCTGCCTGGCTGCTCTGCCTGGCGGCTCTGCCTGGCGGCTCTGCCTGCTGTCTTACCTGGCCGCTCTACCTGACCCGAAACTCACCCTGCCAGTTTCACCCTTGGATGATCCGCCGACCCGGCGGGGGCGGAACTAGCCGCTCAGCTACTGGCCGCTCTGCCCGGCTCGCGGCTCCAGGACCAGCTTCAGGTTCTGCACCCTGCGAAGCTCGTAGTCGATGTTGAGCAGGGCCTCGATCACGCTCTTGATCTCGCCCGTCATCCGGTCGAGCTCCTGGAACGAGACGCGCTCGAGCTCTCGCCGCATCTGCTCGTAGAGCTGAAGGATGCTCCCGAGACCGCCAGCGGACGTGAAGCGAACGTCGATCTCCTCGTAGGCGGACAGAATCCTGTCCAGCAGCTCGCGGATCTCTTGCGTCACACCCTCCCCTCCCGGAGTGCGGCTCTGCGTGGTGCTCAAGCGATGCATCATCGCCCGAGACGCAAGCAATTCCAGTGCCATTGACGACCGCTGGCCCACGAAAAAGTCTCGTGTTTTCAGCTACCGCGACGGCACCCCTCTATGTCGCGCACCATGCAAACCCGCACGACCGGTCCAGTTCGAGTCGCGGCGGCACGGAGCCAAGCGGTCCACCATCCGAGCTCGCTCGGCGGCGCGGAACGAGTCCATGCCACCGCTGGGCGCTCCCGCTCGACGGTCCCCGGGCGCCGCTTCGCTGCAGCCGTGGGCCTCAAGGCGCGGACGCCGCCTGGTCGAGGAACGGGGCACGCAGGCCGTTGTCGATCCAGTCGAGGTTGATGAGCCAGGCCGACGTGTCGGGGGCGAGGTCGACCGGGCGGCGGACGGAGCCGATGGCCAGCGGGCGCTCCTCGCTGTCCGCCCGGAACCCGACGTCGCGGAAGGTCGCGGTCATGCGCGGGTGCGCGCAGGACAGCACCACCTCGCGCCGCCGTCGCCCGCTCGCCGCGACGCAGCCGACCGCAGCGAGGATACCGGCGGCGAGCGTCCCGGGATCGTCGGCGTCGGCCTGCGCCACCATGATCCGGTCGGGTCGCTCGTTGACGATCACGTAGCCGCGCGTCCCGTCCCTGACGATGCGATAGAGGCGGTAGCGCACGAACGAAAGCGCCGGGTCGTAGCGCCAGTTGAGATACTCGACCGTCGGAGCGAGACGGAACGCGAACCCTGTCGAGGCCGGCACCATGTCCGGACCGATCGCCGCCTCCTCGACCACCGTCACCTCGCCGGGCGCGCCCGCGGCACGGCGGGCGATGTCGACGCCGGGACGCACCGCCCGCAGCAGGGTCTTCGCCGCCGCGCGCCACGGCGCCTCACCGGGCCGCGCCAGGAGCGGGCGGTTCAGCCGCAGCACGCGGATGCCGTGGAAGTAGGTCCAGCGCTGGCTCTGCACGATGCGATGGGTGTCCGGGCTGCCACCGAACACGCACGCGTACTCGCTGCTGCGCACCCAGTGCAGGAAGAGGGGGCCCCCCGCTCCCGCGCGCAGGGCCACGAAGTTCGAGGCGCAGCCCAGCACCATCGGCCTGCCGCGGTACTCGAAGCGCAACTGCTCCAGCCCCATGACCGCTGCCACCCGCTCGTCGCGGTCGATGGCGAGGTAGAGCCGGCACCAGTCACGTGTGGCGTAGTAGTAGTCGACGAACGGCCGGTGGCCGAGACTGCGTGCTCCCGGTGCCGTGGCTGCCACCCCGGCGACGAGCGAGAACCGGTCGGGCGTGTAGGGGACGATCTTCACAGCTGACCGCCCGTGAGCTCGATCATCTGTCCCGAGAGGTAGCCCGCCTCGGGAGACAGAAGGAAGCGCACGACGGCGGTCACGTCGGCGGACTCGCAGAGGCGACCGAGCGGCACCCGTGCCGCCTGCATCGCCAGCCAGCGCTCGCTCTGCTGCTTGTTCATGCCGACCGGTAGGGCGCCGGGACAGACGGCATTGGCGGTGATGCGGCGGCGCGCCAGCTCGGGGGCGAGCAGGCGGATCGTGCTCTCGAGCGTTGCCTTGCCGAGCGAGTACGCGGCAACCGCGAGGCTGGGCTGGCGGCTCCCGGCGATCGAGCCGATCGCGATGAAGCGTCCCCCGTCGGCAGCGACGTGCCCGAAGAGGTAGCGTGCGAGCCGGACCGCGTACAACGCACCGAATCGCACCTGGTGCTCGATGGTGTCGTCGGGCAGGTCGAGCAGGCCGCCACGCGGCATGCCGGGCCAGGCCGCGTGCACGAGACCGTAGACCGGGGTGGCGGCGCCGAGCGCCTCCTCGAGGGCATGCGCCCAGCTCGGCGCCGCCACATCGGCCTGCACCTCGTGCACGTCGGGATGCGCGCCGAGCGCGGCGGGAAGCGGACGGCGGTGCACGGCGCTCGGCGCTGTGAGACAGAGCTGCGCGATCCGCGGTACGACGTTATGGGTCCGCTGCTGTACCTCAACACCAACGAGTATCAGACCCTGGCCTACGGCCTCTTCAGCTTCAAGACCAGCTTCGGCTACAAATTCCTGCGCGGCGTGGTGGTCACCGGTGTCAAGGGCTAGGGAAGCAGCGCGGCGACGATCCCACCCACCAGCCGGTCCAGGTCCAATCGCCCGAGGCGCCGGCGTTTGTCATCGTAAACGTGAATGTGACGCGGTTGGTGATCACCGATAAACCATTCCAAAATATAGCCGGCACGACGGACTTTGCCCATGCGCAACGATTGCCGACCAATGCAAACGGCGCAA
>Ga0209253_10003006_pt1 | contig 14879 bp, 7 predicted proteins | sample FrelakmetBRP12BR_FD_187145 | JGI IMG/M metagenome (GOLD analysis project Ga0209253, IMG submission 187145) | Freshwater lake sediment microbial communities from the University of Notre Dame, USA, for methane emissions studies - BRP12 BR (SPAdes)... | ecosystem: Environmental > Aquatic >...
GCGTCGGCGGGCGATGTGGTGAAGCCGATCCCGTTGTTGACCACGATGTGGATGGTTCCGCCGGTGCGGTAGCCGGAAAGCGCGCTCATGTTGAGCGTCTCCGCCACCACGCCCTGCCCGGCGAACGCCGCGTCACCGTGGATCAGGATCGGCAGCACCTCCTCGCGACCGGCATCACCTCGCGTGTCCTGCAGTGCGCGGGCCATGCCCTCGACGACCGGGTCCACCGCCTCCAGGTGGCTCGGGTTGGAGGCGAGGGTGATGTGCAGCGTCTCGCCGGCGGGACCGGCGAAGGTGCCGGTGGCGCCCAGGTGATACTTGACGTCGCCGGTCCCCTCGCGGGAGAGCGGGTCGACGTTGCCCTCGAACTCCCGGAAGATCTTCTCGTAGCTCTTGCCCAGGATGTTGGCGAGCACGTTGAGGCGGCCGCGGTGGGACATCCCGATGACGGCCTCCTCGGCGCCGGTCGCTGCGGCGCCGGACAGGAGCCGGTCGAGCGTCGGGATCAGCGCCTCCACGCCCTCGAGGGAGAAGCGCTTGTGACCGACGTACTTGGTGTGGAGGAAGCGCTCGAACGCCTCTGCGGCGTTGAGCATCGCGAGCGCCCGCCGCTTGGCCGGGGCGTCGAGCCAGGCGAGGGGGTCGGCGCCTTCGACCCGCTTCTGGATCCACCCCTTCTGGTCGGGCTCCTGGATGAACATGTACTCGACGCCCAGCGTGCCGCAGTAGGCCTCCCGGAGGATGCGCTCGATCTCACGCAGAGATGCGCGCTCGCGGCCGCCGACGCCGCCGGTGTAGAACTCCCGGTCCAGGTCCCAGACGGTGAGGCCGTGGCGGTCGAGCTCCAGCTCGGGGTGGGTGGGGATCTCGGTCGAGAGCGGGTTCGTGTGAGCGACGAGGTGGCCGCGCACGCGGTACATGTTGATGAGAGCCAGCACGCCCGCCTGCTTGGCGACCAGCGCATCCGCGCCGCGCTCGGAGAAGTACGGGTTCGTGTCGCGGGCGAGCCGTACGGGTTCGTGCGGCACTGCGAGGGAGGTGAAGACCTGCTCGTAGAACCCCTCGTCGCCGGCGAGCAACCCGGCGACGCGGCCAAGGAGCTCGGCGCTCTCGGCTCCCTGGATGACGCGGTGGTCGTAGGTGCAGGTGAGCGTCAGCACCTTGCTCACGCCCAGGTGGGCGAGGGTGGCGGGGTCGGCGAGCTGGTACTCCGCCGGGAAGCCGATGCTCCCGGCGGCGATGATCAGGCTCTGCCCGGCCATCAGCCGCGGCACCGACTGGGTGGTTCCGAGCATCCCGGGGTTGGTGAGGCTGACGGTTGTGTCGGCGAAGTCGTCGGGGGTGAGCTGGCCGGCCTGCGCCTTGCGGATCAGGTCGTTGTAGGCGGCGAAGAACGTCGCGAACTCGAGGGCATCGGCGTGCTTAATGCTGGGAACGACAAGACTGCGAGAGCCGTCGCGGCGCTGCACGTCCACTGCAAGACCGAGGTTGACGTGCTCGGCCACACGACGGTGGGGCGCGCCCTCGACCTCCACGTAGAGCGTCCGCATCCCGGGCATCGCCTGCAGAGCCTTGACGATCGCCCAGGCCAGCAGGTGGGTGAAGCTCACCTTGCCGCCGGTCAGCTCGGCCAGGTGCTGATTCATGAGGGAGCGGTTCTCCTCCAGCAGGCGCACCGGGATCGTGCGCACCGAGGTGGCGGTGGGGACCGAGAGGCTTGCCTGCATGTTCTCGACCAGGCGCCTGGCTGGGCCGATCAACGGCACTGTGGCGGGCGCGGCCTCCAGGGGCGCCGGCGCTTCCCTGGGCGCGGCCGGCGGCACCGCAGCGGGAGCCGGGGCGATCCGGCCGGCCGCCGGGCGGTAGTCGGAGAAGAACTCGCGCCAGCTCTCGCTGACCGACTCGGGGCGCTCCTTGAACTCCCGGAACATCTCGTCGATCAGCCAGACGTTCGGCCCGAAGGAGTCCGGTTTCTTGGGCTCGTCGTTCATGCGGCTATGGTAAATCTATCCGGCCCAGAATGATTCCCGCCTCCGGGCCGAGGCGCGACGGAGCGGCCAACAGGACACTCCCTGTCCCCGGTTGGACGGCTTTTGTTTTGCCACGCGGGTGCGCGGCTGCTCGGCGCTTGCTCGCCCCCGCTCGCTGCGCGCCAAGACTCCTCCGGCTGCGACCCAGCAGCACGTCCCGGGCCGGGGCCCCTCGGTGTCCGCATGGGACCGCGTCACCGAAACCCCGTCCCGGCCCGCGCGCTGGGTCCCCGCCGCCTCCGGAGAAATGGCCGCTGGCACCCGCGTGGCGGTCTGAATCCCCCGCCCGCTCCGCTATGCGACATCGGCGAACCTCGGGGGAGAAGCACACCATCCACCCACCGCAGGGTCCACTGGTTTGAGAGGCGTGGCCCCTCGGAGAAGTTTGGCGGGCAAGGGGACCCCGGCCGAGAGTTGGGACCGATAAGGCGGACGGCTCAGCGGCAGCGCACGTGGACCCGGTGGTGGGCGCCGGACTCGCAGGGTGGGGCGATCACGCCGTCCTTCAGACGCTCCCCGTTCACCGAGACCTCGGTGGCTCCCTCGGCGAGGGCATCGCTTCGCTCGATCGAGATCTCGTAGGTGCAGCCGCGGTAGGGACGGGCCATGCGCGCACGCTGCCAACCCGGCGGCAGGCACGGGTCGATGCGCAGCCCGTCCCACTCGGGGCGCACGCCCAGCACCCACTCGCTCACCACGCGGTGGAGCCAGGCCGCCGCACCGGTGTACCAGGTCCAGCCGGCGCGGCCGTGGTGAGGGGAGTCCGGGCCGTCCACGTTGCCCGGCAAGACGTACGGTTCGGCGCAGTAGCTCTCCGGGTCCTTGAGGGCGGGGTTGATGGCGGTGAGGAGTCTGCCGGCAAGATCGTGGTCCTTCACCTTGCAGGCTGCGGCGATCGCCCAGGTGGCGGCGTGCGTGTACACACCGCCGTTCTCGCGCAGGCCGGGGGCGTACCGCGTGATGTAGCCGATCTCGGGCACCGGCCGATCGAATGCGGGCGCCAGCAGCAACGCGCCCGCCGGGCTCGTCAGGTGCTCGCGAACCGCGGCCATGCAGCGCGCCGCGCGATCGGGGGGCGCGACGTCGGCCAAGACCGCCCACGTCTGCGCGTTGAGGAAGATCCTGGCGACCCGACTGCTTGCACTGCCGAGAAGGGAGCCGTCGTCGAGAGTGGCGCGGATGTACCACCCGCCGTCCCAGCCGTGCCGGTTGATCGCGTCTACCAACGCCCTTCGCCTCTCCGCGTACTCCGCAGCCCGTTCAGGATTCCCGCTCCGGCGGAGGACCTCGGCCCAGTCCGAGAGCAGTCCGGCGAGAAAGTGGCCGAGCCAGACCGACTCGCCGCGCTCCTCGAGACCGACCGCGGAGAGACCGTCGTTCCAGTCGCCGGCGCCGATGTAGGGCAGCCCGCGCGGGGAGGTGCGCGTGAACACGCGCTCGAACGCCCGCCTCACGTGCTCCGAGAGCGGCTTCGACGCGGGGTCGTCCAGGAACGGCGTCGTGTCCTCGAGGATCCCGAGGTCGCCCGTCTCCTTGAGGTAGCTGGCCGTCACGAACGCCAGCCAGAGGAGGTCGTCGGTCATGCGGGTGACGTGGCCCTGCTCGGTGAGCGGGTGCCACCAGTGGTAGACGGACCCGTCCGCGAACTGGTGGGCGGCGTGCAGGTTGATCTGGTCGCGGCAGCGCGCCGGCTCGGTCGTGAGCCAGACCTGCGAGTCCTGGAGCTGGTCGCGGAACCCGTACGCGCCGCTCTGCTGGTAGTAGCCGCAACGTCCCCAGAGGCGGCTGGAGATCGCCTGGTAGCGCGCCCAGTCGTTGACGAGGTGGTCGAGGGAGGGTTCCGGGGTCTCGATCCGGTGCGCGGCGAGCCTGACCTTCCAGGCGGAGCGGACCTCCTCGAGGGCGGCGTCCATGATCTCGACCTTGACCATCCGGTCCACCAACTGTTCGGTGGCGGCCTGTGACTCGGTAACGGCAAGGACGTACCCGAGCTCGCGGCGCTCGCCGGGCTGCAGCCTCACCACGCTGCGCAGTGCCGCGATGGGGTCCTCGTGCCGCCCGAAGGCCGGTTTCCAGGTCTCCTCGTGCAGCGCCTGCGGCGACCGGAGGTAGCCGTACCGCCCCAGGAACGCACCCTTGTCCCCCTGCGCGGCGCTCACCGGCGCCGTGCCGGCGAGCGCGCTGATGTAGGGGAACTCGGCGTTCCAGTGCCCGTACCGCCGGGAGGGGACGTCCCACATGTGGCTGCGGGCGAACACGGCGCCGCGGGAGGGGTCGTAGGAGGTCTCGAGGAAGAGCTTGGCGAACTCCCGCCGGGGCGAGGGCGCCACGCCACAGTTCCACTCCAGGTAGGCGCAGATCTCCAGGCGGCGCGGGCGGTCGGTGAGGTTTGCGAGCTCGACCCGCCAGAGCTCGGCGGTCTCGACGGGGTGGCAGAAGAGCGTCCAGCGGGCCTCGATCCCCGCGAGTTCCGTCTCGAACGTCGTGTAGCCGAGGCCGTGACGGCAGAGGTAGCGGTCGTGGGGGGTCCAGGCGGGCGCGGGGGAGAGGGACCACAGCGTCCCGGACTCGGCGTCCCGCACGTAGAGGAACTTCCCCGATGTGTCCCGGATCAGGTCCTGCTGCCAGCGGTTGATCACCGCGAGCTGTGAGTTGTCGATCCAGGTGAAGCCGCTCCCCGACTGGCTGACGGCCAGGCCCAGGCGCGGGCCGGCGATGATGTTGGCCCAGGGGCGGGGGGGGCTCGGCTCGGTGATGCAATACTCGGTGCCGTCGGCCGAGAAGTGGCCGTAGCGCGACGGGGCCGGGTCTGCAGGCCGGCCCTTTTCGGGTTGGTGACCGGACCTCTTCGACGTGGTTGTCATGCCACGCGTCCTCCACGTGACTGCACGCACAGAACCGGCGGGATGTAAACGGTTACATTAGAGGCCCGTCCGGCTGCAAAGTCAACCGGTACGGGCGGGCGGGCCAGGCGGGGGGCGCATGGTATCGTGCCCGGGAAGGCAGCGCCGACAGCGGCATCGTGGGGGTCTTCAGGGATGCACGGACGAGAGGGCAGGCCAAGGGTTTTCGCTTTTCCCGAGGGGTTCCTGTGGGGGTCCGCGACCTCCGCGTACCAGGTCGAGGGCTCGCCCCTCGCCGACGGGGCCGGTCCGAGCATCTGGCACCGCTTCGCCCACACCCCCGGCTGGGTCCACGACGGCGGGACCGGGGATGTGGCCTGCGACCACTACCGCCGGTACCGGGACGACGTGGCCCTCATGCGCGGTCTGGGCCTGTCCGCCTACAGGTTCTCGATCGCCTGGGGGCGGGTGCTTCCCGAGGGCCGGGGGCGGGTCAACGTGAAGGGGCTGGACTTTTACAGCCGCCTGGTGGACGCGCTGCTGGAGCACGGCGTACAGCCGTTCGTGACGCTCTACCACTGGGACCTTCCGACCGCTCTCGACGACCTCGGGGGGTGGCTCAACCGGGACATCGCAGGGTGGTTTGCCGAGTACGCGAACATCCTCTTCCGGGCGCTCGACGATCGGGTGTCTTTCTGGGCGACGCTCAACGAGCCCTGGGTGATCGCCGACGGGGGGTACCTGTACGGGGTCCTGGCACCCGGCCACAAGAACCTCTTCGAGGCGCCGATCGTGACCCACAACCTGCTGCGTGCCCACGCCGCGGCGGTACAGGCGTACCGCGCGGAGGGCAGGCACTCGGTGGGGCTGGTCGTGAACCTGGAGCCGAAGGTCCCGGCCTCAGAGAGCCGTGAGGATCTCGCCGCGACCGCGCGCTCCGAGGCCTACATGAACCGGCAGTACCTGGATCCGGTCTTCCTCGGGAGCTACCCCGAGGAGCTCTCCGAGATCTTCGGCGAGGCGTGGCCGGAGGTCCCGGCCGCCGACCTGGCGGCGATCCGCCAGCCGGTGGACTTCCTCGGTATCAACTATTACAGCCGCGGCGTGATGAGGCACGACCCGGCGGTCTGGCCGATCCGTGCCGGCCGGGTCCGCCAGCCCGGCTCAACCTACACCGAGCTGGACTGGGAGGTCTACCCCGCGGGCCTCACCGACACGCTGACCTGGGTGCGGCAGCGGTACGGTGACGTCCCGCTCTTCATCACCGAGAACGGGGCCGCGTTCCACGATCCACCCACGGCCGAGGGGGGCGTGCACGACCCGCTCCGGGTGGCCTACCTGCGGGAGCACCTGCGGGCGGCCCACCGGGCGATCGCGCAGGGCGTGGACCTGCGGGGCTACTTCGTCTGGTCGTTGCTCGACAACTTCGAGTGGAGCCACGGGACCTCGAAGCGGTTCGGCATCGTCCACGTGGACTTTGCGACCCAGCGCCGCACGCCCAAGGACAGCGCGCGTTTCTACGCGGAGGTCGTCCGGACCAACGGCGCCGCCCTCGCGGACGACGCCGGAGCCTGACCGCCGATCTTCACGGCGACGGCCGGCGCCGGGCGAGCATCCAGCCGGGCAGCTCCTGCTCGCCGTAGGCGCGCTCCCAGCACCCGTGGCCGACCCCGGGGTAGATCGTCATCCTCGGGTGCGCCCCCGCCGCCTCGAGCGCCGCGACGATGGCGCGTGTCTCCCCGGCCGGGACGACGTCGTCCGCCTCCCCGTGGAACGCCCACGCCGGGACGCCCTTGATGGCCGCCGCCAGGTCGGTGACGGTGCCGGTGAAGACACCGGCCGCGCCGGAGCGCACCGTCCCGTATCCGCACACGGGCACGACCGCGGCCCACAGCTCGGGGTGACGGGCGGCCAGCACCCAGGCGCCGTGGCCGCCCTGCGAGAGCCCTGTGAGGACGAGGCGCGTCGGATCCACGGTGTACTCGCGCCGCGCGTGCGCAAGCATCGTCATCAGCTCGAGTTCGTACTCCTCCCACTCGGCGTCCTGCGAGGGCTTCTGGGGGATGATCACGATGAAAGGCCAGCGGTCCGGGTTCCAGACGAGCTCCCGCGGCAGGCCCTGGGCGAGCTGTCTGCTGCCGTCGGTGCCGCTCTCCCCGCTCCCGTGGAGAAAGAGGATGAGGGGCCATGCGCGGGAGGGGTCGTACCCGCGCGGCACGTAGACCGCGTACTTGAGCTCGCGGCCGTTGCCCTTGAGCGACCTGAACAGGAACCCGGTGGACACCTCCGCCCCCCCTGCGTTTCCGATACCCGCCCAACTGGTCGCCAGCACGGCTGCTGCGAGGAAGGTGAGCGGCTTTGCGGTCATGGTCGTGCCGTCGCCTGGGAGGTATCGCCGCCGGCCGCTGGATGCAAGCCGCCGGTCGGCGGCGCGGGCCCCGTACGGACCACGACCTCGGCCGGACACTCCCGGACCACCACCTCGCCGCCCGCGGGAGGAGTCGCCTGCTTCCGGTTGACGGTCACCGAGCGGACAGCGCCCGCCATCGGCAGGGCCAGCACGATCCCGCCCGGCGGGACGGTGAGACCCGGCTCGATCCGGACGTAGACCGCGTCGCCCTCCTGCCTCATCTCGCACGAGAGCGTCCCGTGCGGCGTTCGGAGGCCACTCACGGCCAGCCCGCTGCCCGCCAGCCACTCCTGCGGGACGCCCGCGGCGAGGACCAGCGCGCCGTCGCGCACGCGCTCGTAGGCGAGCATGTCGAGGAACGAGCGGATGAAATCGGACCCGACCCAGGCGTGGGGGACATCGCCCAGGAACCGCGCGGTCTTCCTGTCGTGCCAGACGATCTCCGGCCACTGGTTCCAGCCTGGCGGATGGCGGTCGGCCATGAGCCAGCTCGCGAGCTTCCCCGCACGGTCGCGCCACCCGAGGCGCACGAACGCTCCTACGCTGCGCCACTCGTACGGGGTGTACGCCTCCCAGGTCGCCTGAGAGGTGAAGCGCTGCTCCGCCTCGCGCCAGTAGCGCTCGAACGTCGCCTCGAGCGCCTCGCGGGGGAGATCGGCGTCGGCCGGCCAGAGCGCGACGGTGGTCGAGGTCGCGTCGAAGTCGCCCAGCTCCGCGCACCCGGGAACGTAGGCGAGCCCCCTGGCCTCGCGCACGCGGCCGATCGAGGCCAGCAGGTCCCTCCGAAACTCGTCCCGCATCGCCGTCCAGGCCGCGGCCTCCTCGCTGTGGCCGAGCTCGTCGGCGAGCCACACCGCGTCACTCATCCCCCTGAGCGCCCAGAAGTCGTCCCAGTAGGAGTGCATCGGCTTGGCCGAGTACCCCTCGTGGCTGATCGACTCGGGAAGCAGCCCGAAGAAGGGAAGCTTCTCCGGCGAGCGATACGCCTCGGTGCGGCGCTGCTGGCGGAGCTCGTCGAGATAGGCGACAGCGAAGGCGACCTGCGGCCACACGGAAGCAGCGGTCGCGCGGTCGCCCGTGAAGCGCAGGTACTCCGCGGCGAGGAAGAGAAGCTGCCCGTTGCTGTCGTTCTCGGCGACGGGGTCCGCGCCGCGGGCGTCCACGCAACACGGCACCTTGCCGTTCGCGAACTGGTACGACGCGTACCACCGGAGGTAGTCGCGCACCTCCTCGGCGTGGCCGAGCCGGAGTAGCGCCGCGGCCATCATCGCCCCGTCGCGGATCCACGAGCGGGCGTACGAGCGCGTCCCGGGGCGCAGCGCCGGCCCGTCGCGGCTCTCCAGGATGTAGGCCAGGTTGGACTGCTCCGCGCGCACGAGATCCTGGCTTCCCCCCGGGATGCGGATCTCGACGCGGTTGAGCTGCTCGCGCCAACCGGCCGCCACGAGGACGAGCTTCTCGGCGACCCAGCGTGCGGCGTCGGAAGGTGCGGGCAGCAGCGGCATCGGCTCCGGGCCGGACACGAGCCACACTTCCCGCGAGGCGCCTGGTTCCAGGTTCGCGTCGAAGGTGATGGCCGCAGACGCACGGCCGCCGGGATCGTCGACCGCTTCCGAATGCGGCATCTCGCCCCTGGCGAGGAAGCTCGTGATGTCGCCTGCGTCGAAGACGGTCCCCCCGAACGACCACGGCCCGGCCAGCGGCGCGACCCTGAGGCCGTCAACCGCGACGACGTTGCCCTCCCGCGCGATTCGCGCGGCGCGGCCAATGCCGCCAGGTGTGTTGAGGAACTGGCTCGGCGGGTTGACCTGGAACGCGCGAAGCGCGAGGCAGAGCCTGGGCGCGATCGGCTCTCGGCCCGTGTTCGTCAGGCGGTAGCGAAGGATCGCCCGGTTGAGGGTGTCGAATGCGAAGGCGGTGACCTCGAGGGTGAAGGACGGGTGCGTCCAGCGAACGGCCGGGATCGGCAGGTACCCGTCGAGCAGGCTCGCCTCGGCGTTGACGTCGGCCCACGTGATGAGACTCCCGTCGAGCCAGACGAACGGCTCGATCGAGAACGATCGCGGCACCGGCTCGAAGGCCCCGTCGGCTCCCAGCAACCCGGCCGGGTCTCGGGAGCCGTCGCTGCCGACGAGCGTCCATGCCGTCATCTCCCCGAGGAACCCTCGGGGGTAGCGGCCCCGGGGCGCGTCCTTTGCGACGCTGGAGATGAACTCGCTGGGTGTGGCGGCGAACTCGAGAGGCTTCACGTCGATCTTCCGGATCCCCACCCCGCCTTGAGGCACGCCCTCGAGCAGTATGCGAACGAAGCGCGCGTCGGCCTCCGGCAGCGGCACGTGCGAGCGCCCTCCCTGGGCCGTGCTCACCTTCCACGCGGCGGTCCACGAGGTTCCGTCCTCCGAGGTCAGCACCTCGAACGAGCGCGGCGCGCGGTCCCAGTCGATCACGAGGCCGCCGAGCTCGCGCCTCTCGCCGAAGTCGGCCTGCAGCCACGCTTCGCCCGACGCCTTCGGGTCGCTGTGCCAGCCGCCCCCTGCGCCGGTCAACGCCTGGGCGGGCGAGCGGCCCGGGAGCGAGGACGACGCGGTAGCGACCGGTGTGCCCGCGTACGGGTGCGGCGGCGGCAGCTCGGTGAAGGCGAGGTCGCTGATCCACACCGAGCCCTTGCCGCCGGCTCCGGCGGTGATCGCGAGCTCGATCGCGGCGACTCGCCTCGGCTCCCCGCCGCCGGCGGGGCCCCAGGCGAACGAGACCTGCCGCTTCTTGATCCGGATCTCCCGCCACTCGCGCGGGAAATCGAAGTCGCGGCGCACCGACCACCAGACGTTGTCGCCCGAGGCGTCCACGAGCTTGAACTCGAGGGTTTCGGCCGGTGCCTCACCCCGGATGCGAAACGAGAACTCGTAGTTCGCCGGGAGCTCGATGGCGATCGGCTTTCGGATCGCGGCCCAGCCGCCGCGGCCTTGGAAGTCGAACTCCAGGCGCATGGCGCGCCCCGCCGGGCCGGCATCGGACGAGACGACGAGGGTCACACCCTCCGACGGCGCCATGGTCCACCCCGCCACGCTCGCGAAGTCGTCGATCACCCTCGTCTGTGCTGCAACACTCGTCACGACCAGGAGCGCCAGCGCACTCGCGAGAGCGGTTCGTTGCGAGGTCTCCACTGTGCCCTGTCTTCTCACTCCTTGATCCCCCCGAGCGTGATCCCCTCGACGTACGTGCGCTGCAGGACGAGGAAGAGCAGCAGCACGGGCAGGACGGTGAGGACCGACCCGGCCGTCATCAACTCGATGTCCTGCGCGTGCTCGCCGATCAGGTTGGCGAGCGCCACCGGAAGCGTGTACTTGCGGTCGTCCGTGAGGACGATGAGGGGCCACATGAAGTCGTTCCACGCACCCATGAAGCTGAACACCCCGAAGGTGACGAGGATGGGTCGCAGCAACGGGAAGACGATCCTCCGGTAGATGAGGAACTCGCCCGCCCCGTCCACGCGTGCGGCGTCCAGCAGCTCGTCCGGAATCGAGAGCGCGTACTGGCGCACCATGAAGATCCCGAAAACGGGTGCCAGGGAGGGGATGATCACGCCCCAGTAGGTGTTGACGAGCCCCATCGTCCTGAGCAGCAGGAACAGGGGCAGCATCGCCACCTGGGCCGGGATCACCATGGCGGTGAGCAGCGCCTTGAAAATCTTCGAGCGTCCCGGAAAGCGGAGCTTGGCGAACGCGTAGCCGGCGAGGGAGACGATGAAGAGTGCAAGCGCGGTGGAGACGACCGCCACGAACGCGCTGTTGAGGAAGCAGCGGCCGAGGTCCAGGCGTTCGAACAGCTCCCGGTAGTTCTCGAGGGTCGCCCGGCTCGGGAGGAACGAGGGCGGCCACTTGCTCGCCTCGCCGCGGTGCATGAGCGACGCGGAGACCATCCACGCGAAGGGCAGCAGCGTCGCGACCGCCCCGATCGCGAGGACCAGGTGCAGCGCGAGGGCGGGGACGAGCTTTCTCACTGCCGCTCCCGCTGCAGCCGCATCTGGATGAGTGTTCCGACGAGGATGATCACGAAGAGGACCAGGGCCACGGCGGCGGCGAAGCCGATGTTCCACCAACGGAACCCCTGCTTGTACATGTACATCACCAGGGACAGGGTGGCGTTGAGCGGGCCGCCGGTGCCGCCCGTCAGGACGTACGGCTCCGTGAAGATCTGGAAGTAGCCGATCATGGTGATGATCCCGACGAACATCAACATCGGGCGGAGGGCTGGGACGGTGATGCGCCGGAACTGCTGCCACGGTCCGGCGCCATCCACCCGCGCGGCCTCGTAGAGGGTGGTCGGGATGCTCTGCAACCCTGCCACGAAGATGATCATGTTGTAGCCGAAATTCTTCCAGACCGCCATGAGGATGATCGCGGGCATCGCCCACCGGGGGTCGCCCAGCCAGTTGACGTCAGGCAGGCCGAACAGCGCAAGGATCTGGTTCAGGAGGCCGAAACGCGGGTGGTAGAGGTAACGCCAGACCACCGCAACCGCAACCATGGTCGTCACGACCGGGGCGAAGTAGACCGTGCGAAAGAACCCCTTGAGGCGCACCAGGCGTGCGTTGAGGAGCATGGCCGCGGCCAACGACACCGCAACGGAGAGCGGACCGCCGACGAGCACGAAGTAGAAGGTGTTGGCAAGAGCCTTCCAGAACACCGGATCGTGCAGCAGCGCCGCGAGGTTGCCGGGACCCACGAAGCGGGCCGTCGAGAAATCGCCGATGCCGTAGATGTCGAAGTCGGTGGCGGCGAGGAGGAAACCGGCCACCACGGGCACTACGAAGAAAAGAACGATGAGTCCAAGCGCCGGAGCGACGAAGGCGAGCCCGGCGCGCGCCTCCGCCCGCGAGCGTCGGGGGCGAAGAGCCGCCCGCGTGCTCATGAGCCCGCTCCTGGTCTCTGCCGGTCGAGCAGGAACCGCCGCTTCGCGAGCATCCTGTCGACCTCCGCCTGGAGCCGATCCAGCGACTGATCCACGGTCTGTTGCCCCAGGATGACGCGCTCGGCGGCCTCGGCGATCGCCCACGCGATGCGCTCCCACTCGGGCAGCCGCGGCATCGGTTCCACGTGCTGGAGCTGCTCGCGGAACGCCCGCAGGTGCGGCTCGCTGGTCAGCGTGGGGTCGTCCCATGCCGCTAACCGCGCGGGCAGGTCTCCGATCAGGCGGTAGAACTCGACCTGCTGCCTCACGTCGGCCAGGTGCTCGATCAGGCGAAACGCCTCGTCCTTGTGTTCGGAGGCGCGGAAGATCACGAGGCTCGACCCCCCCGCGAGCGAGACGCCCGGATAGTCTCCTTCGGCGACCCCCGGGAGGGGCGCGGTCGCCCAGTCGCCCTTCCACTCGGGAGGAATGCGGTTGCGAAACTCGCTGAGGTTCCAGGGCCCGGTGATCCACGACGCGAAGTACCCGTCGGCGAACTGCTGGTACGGATTGGCGACCTGCGCGTTGCCGAGGGGCGGCGCGAGGCGCTCAGAAAAGAGCGAGACGTAGAACTCGAACGCCCGGCGGAAGCGCGGGTCGTGGAAGTCGCCGTGCCGTCCGTCGTCGCGCAGCAGACCTGCACGGGCTTGGAGCGCCAGCACGACCGGCTGGGCCCACTCGTCGATCGGCAGGAGGATGCCGTAGCGTTCGGGGCCGGGCAGCGCCTTGACGCGGCGCATGCTCTCGCGCCACTCCTCCCAACTCCGTGGCGGGCGCACGACGCCCGCCTGCGTGTAGAGGTCAATCCGGTAGAAGAGGAGACGCGTGTCCACGTACCACGGGACGCCGTACGCCTCGCCGTCGATCTCGTTGGTCGCCCAGATACCTTCGAAGAAGTCGCGCGGGGAAAGGGAGGACGCGGCGAGATGCGGGCCGAGCGGCTCCAGGGCCCCGAGCGCGACGAGCTCGGGGATCCAGGTGTTGCCGAGCTGAGTCAGGTCGGGGGTCGAGCCGCCGACGAAGGCGGTGAGGATCTTCTCGTGGGCCGCGGTGAAAGGAATCTGCTGCACCTGGACCCGCACGCCGGGGTTCGCGCGCTCGAACTCGGGCAGCAGCGACTGCACTACCTCGCCCTCGCGGCCGAGCGCCCAGAACCGCAGCGTGGCTCTCTTCTCCGTCGGCGCGCGTGTGCACCCCGCGAGGGCGAGCGCGCCGAGAGCCGCGGCGATTCGGAGGAGATCGGCTGCCCGGGGGTAGGGACCCACGGCGGACCGGCTCACTCCGGCAGGCCTGCCAGCCATCCGCCCGTGAAGCCGGCGCGCCGGAGCCCGTTCACGATGTAGGGGTTCTTGCGCATCAGGTTCCAGACGAATCCGTTGCGGTAGTTCTCGATCATCGCGACGATCGGGCCCTGGTCGAGGCCCAGGTAGTCGGTCCCGAACCAGCCGACGAAAGTGAGGCGCCCCATCCCGGGCGAGGCATCGAAAAAGGTGAAGGTGGGGTTGAAGGCGTCGAAGAAGCCGTAGGTCGAGTAGAGGTAGGCGCCATAGCGCTCGTACATCGCCTTCACTGCCGGGATCGCGATCTCAGGGGCGAACGGTATCGAGGCCGCGGCGCCGGTCGGGGCGATAGTGCCGTCGTCGAGGATGAACGTGGCGCCGACCCCGCGCCCAGCATAGGTGTAGAACCTCCTGAGCTCGCCGTTGACAGATTGTTCGGTGTCCGCCGGGCCGTCGCAGGCGGTGATGCCCCAGATGTCCTCGCCGTAGCCCACCCATCCGGCCGGGTTCGCGATCGCGTACGCGCGCTGCGCGTACGCGGCGCGCCGGGTGTTCTCGAAGTAGTCGATCCCCTTGCCGCGCATGTACGCGTCCTGGATGCCGCGGGCGTCCACCCACACCTGGGTGAACTGGTGCCCGAACAGCGGCGGGAAGGCCACGTAGTCCTGCCCGTACCAGGGCGCCCAGACGTACGTGCTCGTGTACTCGGCCCACGCCTGCGGGCTCACGGGGTGCGTGGGCGAGCCGAGCGCCAGGATGTAGAGGATCATCGCCTCGTCGTAGCCGCGCCAGTCGTGGGTGTGAAGGCCGTACTCCGGGGTCCACGCCATGCTCACGAGCGGCGGGCGGGGCTGGAGGAAGGTCCAGTCCGCTGCCCGGTAGAGCGCGTCCGCGAGGCTGCGGATCTCCGCCTCGCCCGGGTCGGGCCCGTCGAAGTACGTCTGGCACGCGAGCGCTCCGGCGAGCAGCAGCGAGGTGTCCATGCTGGAGAGCTCGACGTCCCGCGCGTAGCGCGCGCCCGTCTTCATGTTGATGAAGTGGTAGAAAAAGCCCTTGTACCCGGTCTTGCCTGTCGGCTCCGGTCCCTGCGGGGCATTGGCGAAGAAGCGGAGCGTCGCCAGCACGCGGTCGCGGGCCTGCTCGCGAGTGATGAGCCCGCGCTGCACGCCGATCGGGTAGGCGGTGAGGCCGAAGCCGACGGCGGCGATGGAACAGAAGTCGGGCAGGGCGCCATCGGGCCACCTGTCCGGCACCAGGCCGTTGGCCGGGTTGGCTAACTCCCAGAAGAACTTGAACGTGCGCGCCTGCATCTCGTCGAGGAACGGGTCGGTGCGCTCCGCGGGGAGCCTCAGGCGCGGCTTGCGCA
>Ga0209253_10003008_pt1 | contig 14878 bp, 14 predicted proteins | sample FrelakmetBRP12BR_FD_187145 | JGI IMG/M metagenome (GOLD analysis project Ga0209253, IMG submission 187145) | Freshwater lake sediment microbial communities from the University of Notre Dame, USA, for methane emissions studies - BRP12 BR (SPAdes)... | ecosystem: Environmental > Aquatic >...
GGCGGGGATCTCCTGTTTGACGGGGGGATGGTGAAGACCTACTAAAGAGATCCTGATTACACAGATTAGTTGAGGAGATTAAACGGATTATTAAAGTTCGGTAGCCGTTCCGGTTTATACCGGAACGTGTGTTTCTCTGCGTATATTAATGCGCACCCTGAAGGGTGCGGCTACAAAATCCGTTAATTTCCGTGTAATCAGAGAGCCTTTCCGGGCTCTCCATTTTTTACTTGACATCTTTTTCTAATCGGCATATTTAAGACAATAAAAAGGGGGGGAGAGAAGAATTCCTAAGGCGAAAGAAGAGATTCTTCGCTGCGCTCAAAATGACAATATAAGAAAAAAAGAAAGGAGGAGAGGGATGAAAAAATTTGCTGTTCTGACGATCTTAATTTTTGTTGTTAGTCTTCTTGGTGCTACTATGGTGATGGCTCAAGCGAAGCCAGCTCCTGCAAAACCCGCGCCTAAGGCTGCGCCCGCAGCCAAGGAGCCGATCAAGGTTGGATCCATCTGTGATTTCGCCGGCCCCTGCTATATGTATTGTGAAACAGGATTGAAGGGGTTAGAAATCGCTGTTAACGAGATCAACGCGAAAGGTGGAATCCTAGGCAGAAAAGTGGAAATCATCGTCCGTGACACGGAGATGAAAGTTGATGTGGCCGTAAGAGAATTAAAAGATTTAATCCTGAGAGAGAAAGTGAATTTCTTGATCGGGCCCTGCAGCAGTGGTACGGGTCTGGCCATGCAGGTCGTCCACACGGAGTATAAGACCCTGAGGTTATCTGCCATTGCCAATACGGAAGGGATGACCGTTGACAAATTCTCACCTTACTTTGTTCAAGTCGTTCCCAACACCTATATGGAGGCTACTGCAAATACCCGATACCTTAATAAGAAAGTCCCTTCGGCAAAGAAATTTTGCACCCTCGGCCCAGATTACGAGTTTGGACGTCGCGAGGAACAAGCGTTCACAGACGAGATAAAAAGATTAGTCCCTGGTGCTGAAATCCTTTATGAAGCTTGGCCGAAGCCGGGAGAAAAAGATTTCACGGCATTCATCACAGCCATTATGGCCAAGAAACCCGATGCGGTTCACAGCTCCCTTTTTGGCGGAGACCTGGTGGCCTTTACCAAACAGGCTGCACCTTATGGCTTCTTCAACACCCCGTTCATTGCACTCTATGACCTTCCGGTCTTAGCAGCTTTAGGGCCAGATGCACCTGAAGGAACCATGGGCTTTGGAAGAGGATGTTTCTTCATGGACCCCAATCCCAAGATGATGGCATTTGTTGAAACATTTAAAAAGGCCCGGGGGACCTACCCTGATGCATGGGCTGTCCAGAACTATGATGCCATGTATCTCCTGAAAGGCGCAATTGAAAAGGCCAAAACGGTTGAAACCGATGCCGTCGTCAAAGCCATCGAAGGACTCTCCATCGATAGTTTGAGAGGAAAGTTTACTGTCCGGCCCTTGGACCATATGGGAACGGTGCCATGTTATCAGGGGACCATTGCCAAAGACCCCAATTACCCATTCAAGATCTGGACAGATATCTCTCGGATTCCTGGAGAGCAGGTTGTTCGTCCAGAAGCCAGTGTCCGTGAGATTTGGAAGAAAACAGGAGTGGTCAGATAACTTCGGGAGGCCCAAGGCGTGAGGAGTAAGGGGTTAATGCTTTACACCTTACGTCTTACCCCTCACGACTGACGATCAAGGTTTAGAAAAATGTCTTTCGACGTTCTCTTTAACCAATTCATGAGTGGAATTGCCCGGGCGGCCCTTCTCTTTTTGGTCGCCTCGGGCCTTTCCCTCACCTTTGGTGTCTTGAGGGTCCTCAACTTCGCCCACGGCTCCCTCTACATGCTGGGAGCCTTCCTCTCCTACAGTATTTGGAAATTCATCCTCATGCCTGTTTTTGGGTTTTATGTCGCGGCCATCATCACCGCCATCATCCTGGGCCTTATCGGTATTGTAATTGAATTCTTCTTATTAAGGCGTCTTTATGCCAGGGGATGGCCAGAGCAGCTTTTGGCCACTTACGCTGTAATCTTGATTATTACAGATATTGTTAAATATGGTTGGGGAGGGGAATTCCTGTCTATCCCAAGGCCCAAACCCTTCACGGGGGCCGTATTTCTCTTTGGTTTCCCATTCCCTTCTTATAATTTCTTCATCATTCTGTTAGGTTTAGCCCTGGTCGTCTTTCTATGGTGGCTTATTTTCAGAACTCGTTTCGGTGACATCATCCGCGCAGCAGCCCACGATCGGGAAATGGTGTCAGCCCTGGGAATCCCCATTCCTTGGCTCTTTACATGGATCTTCGTCCTCGGGTCTATGATTGCAGGATTGAGCGGTGCTGTTACAGCTCCTTTTGGATCTGTGGCTCTGGGGATGGATATTGAGATCATTGTCGAATGTTTTGCCGTTGTTGTGATTGGGGGAATGGGAAGCCTTCCCGGGACGCTTCTGGGATCCTTGATTGTTGGAGAAGTCTACGCTTTCGGAATAATGTTTAAGCCGGAATTGGCTTTGGCTTTTATTTTCATGGTCATGGCTGTTGTTCTGATCATCCGTCCATGGGGAATTTTTGGGAGGCCGGAAAGGTAAAGCTGATGCAAAAATTCGAAGCACGAAGTTCGAAATTCGAAACAATCATCAAATCTAAAATTCAAATGTTCCAACCTCATTTTATGTTTTTGTCATTCGATATTTGAATTTGTTTCGGATTTCGAGATTCGAATTTCGGATTTATCAATCCTGTCCCCATTCGGAGTAGTGATGGAAAGCATTCAATCACAAGAAAATCATTCTTGGGTAAAGAGAGGGTGGTGGTTGATTCTTCTCCTCATCCTCTTTTTAGTCGCTCCTTATTTTATGTCCGAATTTTATCTCAGCATTCTCTGTGAAGCATTGGTCATGAGTATGTTGGCACTCAGTTTTAACCTGCTTTTTGGCTACATGGGCCAACTCTCTTTTGGCCAGGCGGCTTTCTATGGCCTCGGTGGATATACCGTCGCTATGCTCGTCACCAAAGTTCATTTCAATTTTTGGCTGAGTATCGTGGCCGGGGTTTTGGTGGCAAGTATCATTGGCGCCATTGTAGGTTATTTTTGTGTGCGATTGAGAGGCATCTACTTTGCTGTTCTGACGCTCGCCTTTGGCCAGCTCCTTTTTGTGATCATTTATAAATGGCATAACTTTACGGGTGGCGATGATGGCATTCAAGGGATCTTTCCACCCGATTTCCTTAAATCGCCCAACGCTTATTACTACTTCATCCTTTTCGTTTTCATCGCCTCGACCCTTGTCTTATGGAGGATTATTCGTTCGCCCTTTGGGCAGACCCTCAAGTCCATGCGCGAGAATTCTGAAAGGACAGAGTTCCTGGGGATCAATATCGCAAGATACCAACTCATCGCCTTTGTCATCGCGGCAGCTTTTGCTGGGTTGGCCGGAGCCATCTGGGTACCTTTCTACCGATCTGTCGCTCCCTTTTATCTCATGTGGATCAAATCTGGAGAACCGGTGATGGCGGCGATCCTTGGAGGACCGTCTCTTTTCTTCGGGCCGGTCCTGGGCATGTTCATTATGACATTCTTCCACGCCTGGGTTCTTGGCTTTACAATCTACTGGCCCGTCGTCATGGGAGCGCTTATCCTATTGATTATCTTCTTCCTGCCAGGAGGGATTCTCGGTTTCGCAGAAGAGAAGTGGCAGCAGAGGAAAGAAAGCAAAAGGGAATAATGGAACAATGCGTAAATAAAAGGTTAAGGCTAAGGTTAAGGCTGAGAAATTCTCAACCTCAACCTAAATCTCAACCTAATCATCTTTGATCCAGTATTCCAATTTTCCACCACTCCAATTGAGCGGATTTCGGTTATGTTTCTTCAAACAGAAAAAATAACAAAGGAATTTGGGAAACTTCGTGCGGTCAGTGATGTGAGTCTCGAAGTTCGCAAAGGTGATATCCACGCCATCATCGGTCCGAATGGTGCCGGGAAAAGCACTTATTTTAACCTCGTTACCGGATATCACACGGCTACTTCTGGCAAGGTGTTATTCAAAGGTAGCGAGATCACAAATCTTCCTGCCTATAGCAGGTGTAAACTGGGTATGACACGATCTTTTCAGATCACCAGCATCTACCCTAAACTCACGGTTTATGAAAGTGTGTTGATGGCGTTACTCTCTCATCGAAAAGTAACGCTCAACTTCCTCTCCCCAGCCGAAAAATTCTTTAAAGAAGACGTGTGGCGCATCCTGGAGGATATCGGATTGGCAGATCAGGCAAATCGATTGGGAGATTCCATCTCCCATGGGGATAAGAAGCGTTTAGAATTGGCTGTCACGGTGGGAACGGAACCAGAGCTTCTACTTTTAGATGAGCCCACCTGTGGAATGTCTCCTGAAGAGACAGAAATGACGATGGCTCTCATTAATAAATTATCAGCTGAGAGGGGAATCACCTTCTTGTTCACCGAACATGACATGAGCGTCGTATTTGGGATTGCCAAACGAATCTCTGTACTGCATCAAGGGACGTTGATCGCAGATGGGACACCAGAAGAGGTTCGAGCCAGCGAAGAGGTCCAGAAGGTCTACCTGGGGGGCACGGCATAAGATGCTTGCAGTAAAAGAAATCCACACCTATTACGGAACCAGCCATATTCTCTTTGGGATCTCTTTTGACGTCACCCAAGGAGAAGCGGTTTGTCTCCTTGGAAGGAATGGGGCGGGAAAGACGACGACCTTCAGGAGCATCATTGGCCTCACCCCACCCAAGGCCGGGAGCATCAAATTCGAAGACAAGGAAATTATTGGAAGGCCTCCCTACCGCATTGCCAAGATGGGAATCGGCTATGTCCCTGACACTCGAAGGATCTTCCCTGATTTGACGGTACGGCAGAATATTCTCGTTGCCCGAAGAGAAAGAGAGGGAGGAACCTGGAATCTGGAGACCATCTACGCCCTCTTTCCAAAATTAAGACAATTGGATACCCACATGGGGACTCAGCTGAGCGGCGGCGAACAGCAGATGCTCACGGTTGCTCGAAGCTTAATGACCAATCCTCGGTTGCTCCTATTGGATGAGCCCGGAGAAGGGTTAGCCCCTTTGGTCATCAGAGCCATGAAAGAACAATTGGGAGAAATCAAAAAGTTGGGCGTCACCATGCTCATCTGTGAACACAACGTCGGTCTGGCTACGGCTCTAAGCGACCGTGGTTACGTGATGGATAAAGGAGCGATCCGTTATCAAGGAACCATCGAGGAATTACAAAAGAACGAAGAAGTCAGGAAGAAATATCTGATGGTGTGAGTGCCTTTGCTTATCTCCTGAATTGATCCCCTAAGACTGAAGAATGACATCCCCTTCAAGACAGAACAACAAGATACGGTAGCATTTCAGACTTCTCCTTAGTTCTCGGTATCACCATCGAAGGAGGCGCCCCATGAAAGAAGTTACCCACCCGATGCTCTCCCCAACTCCCCCCACACGGATGAAACGAGGCAAGATCGTTTCAGCCGAAGAGGCTGTCAGAGTCATTAGAGATGGGGATACCGTCGCCACCGGCGGGTTCGTCGGGACTGGATTTGCTGAAGAGATTGCCATCAAACTCGAGGAGTATTTCCTGAGAACGGGAAGACCCAGAGATCTCACTCTGATCTATGCCGCCGGCCAAGGAGATGGAGCCAACAGAGGATTGAACCATTTAGGCCACGAAGGTTTGGTGAAAAGAGTCATCGGAGGGCACTGGGGACTGGCTCCAAAACTTCAAAAATTAGCCATCGAAAACAAGATCATGGCTTATAACCTCCCCCAGGGGGTGATTTCTCATATGTATCGGGACATTGCCGCTCACAAGCCCAGGACGATCACCACCGTCGGTCTTGGGACGTTCGTCGATCCGAGGCTCGGGGGTGGAAAAATTAACCCCCTCACCAGAGAAGACATCGTTGAACTCATCATGTTTGATGGAAAGGAGTACCTCGCTTATAAGAATATTCCTATCAACGCGGCCATCCTGAGAGGGACGACTGCCGACATGGACGGAAATATTACGATGGAGAAGGAGGCGCTGACCCTGGAGTCGCTTTCCATGGCCATGGCTGCAAAGAATTCTAATGGCTTTGTGATCGTGCAGGTTGAACGAATTGCAGAACGTGATACTTTAAACGCCAGACAAGTCAAAATTCCTGGTATCTTGGTGGACTGCGTGGTCGTCGCTCGGCCCGAAAATCACTGGCAGACTTTTGCTGAACCTTATAATCCATCCCTCAGTTGCGAAATCAAAATCCCGATGCAATCCATCCCATCCATGGAAATGAGCGAGAGAAAAATTATCTCCAGAAGGGCGGCGTTTGAGCTTCGGCCCAACAGTGTGGTCAACCTGGGAATCGGGATGCCAGAGGGAATTGCGAACATTGCTAATGAAGAGAAGATCATTGAGTATCTCACCCTGACCGCGGAGCCGGGGGTGATTGGAGGACTTCCTAACGGAGGACTCAACTTTGGAACTGGAACCAATATGGACGCTCTTATCGATCAGCCTTACCAGTTTGATTTCTATGATGGCGGCGGTCTCGATGTCGCTTTTCTTGGATTGGCGCAGGCGGACAAGGAAGGAAACCTGAATGTGAGCAAATTTGGGCCAAAACTGGCTGGTGCGGGGGGATTTATCAACATCAGTCAGAATGCGAAGAAAATCGTTTTTGTGGGGACCTTCACTGCTGGTGAGTTACAAGTCTCTGTGAAGGATGGAAAGCTAAGAATTGAAAAGGAAGGAAAGATCAAGAAATTTATCGATCGTGTCGAGCATGTCACGTTCAGTGGAACCTATGCAAGGAGGAAGGGACAACCCGTTCTTTATATCACGGAGCGCTGTGTCTTCTCTTTAACTCGGGAGGGGATGGAACTGATCGAGATCGCTCCAGGAATAGACCCGGAAAAAGACATCCTGCCTTGGATGGATTTTAAGCCCATCGTCAAAAAAGACTCGCTTCCTTTAATGGACGAGAGAATTTTCAGGGAAGAGCCTATGGGGTTGAGAGAACACCTTCTCACGCTCCATCTCGAGGACCGTCTCACCTATGATCCCGGCGAAAACATCTTCTTTGTCAATTTCGAAGGATATACCGTTAAATCCACTCTACAGGTCCAGGAAATAAAAGAGGCGGTTGAAAGAATATTAATTCCCTTAAACAAAAAGGTCTACACAGTAGTCAATTACGACAATTTTGCTATCCTTCCGGACCTTGTGGATGAATACACGGAGATGGTGAAGTTTCTTGTAAACAACTATTATTCAGAGGTCACCCGATATACAACGAGTACATTCCTTCGGATGAAATTAGGAGATGCGATGCAGAAACGCAATTTGGCGCCCCATATATATGAAAGCAGTGCAGAGGCACGAAAAGCGCTTGGAAAAGAGTGACCTCGATGATAGAGCAGAAAAATGGGAATGGGTGAGAGGGAGGATCCATGGCCGAAGGGAAATCGATCCATGAGCTGAAGGTCGGAGATTTTGCGGAGTGGTCCAAGACCGTGACTGAAAATGATATTGAGCTCTTTGCAAAGGCCACCGGCGATTTCAATCCAATCCATCTGGATCAGGCCTACGCAGAAAAGACCTTCTTCAAAGGAAGGATCGCCCATGGCCTCCTTTCCCTCGGGTTCATCTCCGCCATCTTGGGGAATATCCTTCCTGGTCACGGAGCGATCTACCTCTCCCAAGAAGTGAAATTTCTTGCCCCTGTGAGAATCGGAGATACCGTTACCGCGAAAGTGGAAGTCACGGAACTCATCCCTGAGAAAAACCGAGTCAAATTCAGGACGAGCTGCATGAACCAGGAGGGCAAGATCGTGGTAGACGGAACGGCTTGGGCAATGCCTCCGACTTCTTGAAGCACGCCTTCGGGTGATGGGGAGACTTTTTTGAAAATGAAAGGCAGAAGGCAGTAGGCAGTAAACAGTGAACAGTAAGCAGTAATCAGTAAACAGTATGCAGCAGGAAGTATGAGGAATCTAAATGCGGAATGCGGAGTGCGGATTGCGGAATCTGAAAAGAGAGATAAGGAGATCAGGGGATGAGGCGATGGCGAGATAGGGGGATGAGGAGATCCTGAATTTCAAAAGGCGATTTACAGGAATGAAAGAGATGTAGACACGTCGTCTAAGAAGTGATAAAGGAATGATATATCCCATATCGTAATGGGAGACATTAAAAAGAAAGGGGGTCATCATCATGTCTATGAAGAGAGGATTAGGAATCTTTGTGATGCTCGCCTTTACCCTTCTATTCTGGGGGGTCCAGGGTTGGGCACAACAGCCACCCATTAAAATTGGAGTCGTCCAGGGTTTCTCCGGAGCCTTGGAAGCCTATGCCAAACAGATGCTCACTGGATTTAAGATGGGTCTGGAATATGGGACGAAAGGGAAAAATGAAGTCATCGGGAGAAAGATCGAACTGATTGTTGAAGATGATCAGATAAAGCCCGATGTTGCCAAACGGTTGATTACAAAGCTTTATGCTGATGATAAAGTGGATATGGTCGTTGGAACCACCAGCAGTGCTGCGGCGCTGGCCATGCTCCCGGTGGCCCAGGAATTCAAGAAGATCTTGCTGGTAGAACCGGCGGTCGCCGATTCTATCACTGGCAGCGCATGGAACCGATATATTTTCAGAACTGGAAGAAACTCAGGCCAGGATGCCGTATCCAATGCGAAAGCCGTTGCGAAACCAGGAGTTTCTCTTGCTGCCATTGCCCAGGACTATGCATTTGGAAGGGATGGCGTTGCTGCGTACAAACAGGAAGCAGAGAAGTTAGGGGCTAAGATGATTCACGAAGAATATTGTCCCATGGCGCAAACGGATCATACCTCTTCTGTGCAGAGAATCATTGATGCCTTAAAAGATAAGCCCGGGGAGAAATACGCCTTTATCGTCTGGGCAGGGAAATCTCCTCCCCTCGAGCAAATGGCTGTCATGAAAATAGAAAAATACGGGATCAAGGCCACAACGGGTGGCAATATTCTTCCTGTTTTGAAGTCCTGGCATCCCCTTTTGAAAGCCTATGAAAATTTAAGGGGATTCAAAGGAGGCGCCTATTACTATTATGAGCTCCCCCAAAATCCAGTGAACGATTGGTTTGTCAAAGAGCACCAAGCCAGGTTTAAGGAACCACCCGACTTCTTCACCTGTGGAGGATTCGCTGCAGCCATGGCAGTCTTCAGAGCCTTCGAAAAAGCCAAATCGACCGATACCGAGAAGTTAATAGCAACAATGGAAGGGATGGAATTCATGACCCCAAAAGGTAGAATGTACTTCCGTAACATTGACCATCAAGCCATGCAATCGATGTACATCTTTAAAATGGATGTAAAACCAGATCGGGAATGGGCCGTTCCGGTTCTTGTGAGGGACATCTCCCCAGAGGAAGGAGCGCCTCCGATCTTGGTGAAAAGATAATATTTGGATGAAAATAACCCACGGGTAGGGGAGGCTTGAGCCTCCCCTACAAACGGGCGACTAAAGTCGCCCCTACCCATCCAAACATTTATTACCAATATGACTCCAATGCCCATCATTGAAACAAAGGATCTGACCATTCGCTTTGGAGGTCATGTGGCCGTGGACCATGTGAACCTTCAAATTCCCCCCTGTATATTTAAATCAATTATCGGACCGAATGGAGCGGGGAAGACCACTTTTTTTAACATGGTTTCAGGGCAATACCGCCCAACGGATGGGAAGGTCTTTTTCAAGGGAAAAGATATCACTCACCTCTCACCTGCCCTACGAACGAAACTCGGAATCGGAAGGTCTTTCCAACTTACCAACGTGTTTCTGTCCTTAACCGTTCTGGAAAATGTCAGATTGGCTATTCAGTCCCAGAGAAACATTGGATTTAATTTCTGGAAAAATTATCTCCATTTCTCTGAATGTGAAGATCGAGCTTATGAACTGTTAGAAATGGTTTTATTGAACACGAAGTGGAACGTCCCTGCCAGTAGCCTCACGCATGGGGAACAGCGAAAGTTGGAAATTGCCATTTTGCTCGCTCTGGAACCGGAGGTGCTCCTTTTGGACGAACCCACCGCTGGCATGGCTCTGGAGGAAGTGCCATCGATTTTGGAAATTCTTAAGAACATCAAGGACAAGAAAAATAAAACGATTCTCTTGGTGGAGCACAAGATGGATGTCTTGATGGCCCTCTCGGACTCGATGGCTGTCCTTCACGAGGGGAAACTGATCGCTGATGACACGCCCGAAGCCATCAGCAAAAACCAAGAGGTTCAGGAAGCCTATTTTGGTGGAGGCCGATCCCGTGGCTGAACCGATCCTCAAAGTCGAAGGGATTCACACCTTCATTGGGAAGCACCATATCCTCCAAGGGGTATCTTTTGCGGTCCACCCGGGTAAGGTGACCGTGCTTTTGGGGAGAAACGGAGCTGGAAAGAGCACGACCTTGCGGACGATCATAGGATTGCTCTCCCCTTCTCAAGGGTCCATCCTTTTAAGAAATCGAGCCATCCACCACCTGAAGCCCTATGAGATATCCCGTTTGGGCATTGGCTTCGTTCCTGAGGACCGAGGCATATTCAACTTCCTTACCGTTGAGGAAAACTTCCGCGTCGCCATGCTTCAGGAGGATGGAAAGACTCGCGAGATGATGGATACCATCTTTGAAATCTTCCCCGATCTTAAGAAATTCTGGAAAGCGAAGGCGGGCAATCTCAGTGGCGGACAAAAGCAGATGCTGGCCATTGCTCGCCCCCTCGTCAATAGGAACGAACTCTTACTCATTGACGAACCCTCCAAAGGATTGGCTCCCATTGTCATTGACCATCTGATCGATTCCATTAATAAACTGAAAGAATATACAGTGATTATTCTGGTGGAGCAGAATTTTTATATGGCCAGCAGCCTGGGTGACGATTTCTATCTCTTTGATGATGGGAAAACGGTTCACCAAGGCCAAATGCAAGAGTTAATTCAAAATGAGGAATTGAAGAAAAAATATTTAGGGATTGCGGGTACGAATTAGGAGAAAAATCATTGTGAACCCTTCATGGAGAAGATGGCTTCCAACGCTGATTGTCTTCGCCATCTTCCTGTCGCCCTTTCTATTGATCAGCCCTAAAACTTACATCACCCTGACCATCTCTGGTCTGGCCATGGGCATGCTCCTCTTTTTGGTGTCCTCTGGATTTTCATTGATCTTCGGCTTCCTGAGCGTTCTGAATTTAGCCCATGGAGCCCTCTTTACGTGGGGCGCCTATATCGGCTTTACCGCATTCACCCTAATCAATAAATGGACCGGTTGGGGTGGTCCGAATTCTATGATTTTGAATATCGTCATTTTTCTTTTGGCCCTCATCGTTGCCGGTCTGCTTGTAGCGGTCTTGGGTATTATCACAGAAAGATTAGTGATCCGTCCTGTTTATGGGAGCCATCTTTTTCAGATTTTTATCACCGTGGGTGCGATGATTGTGATGGAAGAACTGATTCGCATTGTCTGGGGGCCGAATGATGAGGTGATGCCCGTTCCTTTTAACTTTATGGGCTCTTGGGATCTCTTTGACGTGGTGGTATCGAAGTATCCTCTCATTGCCATTGTGGTGGGATTAATCCTGTATATAGTGATTTTCATGATCCTGAGAAAAACGAAAATAGGGACGATTGTAAGGGCGGGGGTGGAAAACCCCGAGATGGTTCAGGTGATGGGCCACAATATTTATCGTTATTTTACAGGCGTTTTTGCGGCAGGCTCTGCCCTTGCCGCCATCGGAGGCGGGATGTGGGCCACCTTCGTTAAATCGATTCATCCCGCCATGGGAGGAGAAATCATTGTCTTTGCCTTGATCGTGGCCATCATCGGGGGTCTTGGAAGCATGACCGGGTCTGTTGTGGGAGCCTTGATGGTAGGGCTTTCTTATAATTACGTGGCCTATCTGGTTCCCAAAGCAGCGCTTGGTATTACGATGTTGCTTCTTGTCATCATCCTCTCGATTCGTCCAACTGGACTGTTTCCAGAAGGGACCTAAAAGGCTTCAATTTACAATGTTCAATGTTCAATTCTCATTGATCATTGATAACTGATCATTGACCATTGAAAAGAAGGTTTCCTATGAATCCCGTTCAACTATTTCGCTTGGAAGAGAAAGAAGCTCGTTTTAGGAGCCCTTCCTTTTTTCTCAGAATCCTCCTTTTAGCTTTTTTTGTCTTCACTCCTTTTCTATTCCGTTCTTTTGAGGTGCTCGATGTTGTGTTAAAGATCATCATCTTTGCAGCATTGGTGGCAAGCTATGATGTCATTCTCGGATACACAGGGATTGTCTCCTTGGGCCATGTCTTGTATTTTGGAATCGGTTGTTACTTCGTCGGCATCTTCATGGGGAAGCTGGGATGGACCTCCTATGGCCATCTGGCGCTTTCCTTTTTAATCGCTATTGTGATTTCAGGGATCCTTTCTGTATTGATCGGCTTATTCTCCCTCCGTATCCGGGCGATCTTCTTCGCGATGGTCACGTTGGCTTTTATGGAGTTTACCTTCATCCTCTCAAGCCAGTGGCGATCAGTTACAGGAGGAGACGATGGGATCAGTTTCAAACTCCCGGGTATCTTAGCGATTGATTTCAGTTTCGGTAAAATTTTAGGTGTTGAATTTTCTGGGAGGATCATCAGCTATTATTTGATTCTCCTCCTTTCCCTTTTCTTATTCCTTTTAATGCTTCGATTCGTCCATTCCCCTGTGGGTCGTGTCCTTCAATCGATTCGGGACAATGAACAGCGATCCATCGCTTTAGGGTACAGGACCTACCTCTTTCAAGTGATTGGCTCCTCCTTTGCCAGTTGTGTGGCGGCTGTGACGGGCGGATGTTTTGCCATCTGGGTGCGATATGTGAGCCCGGATTCAAGTTTAAGTGTCTCCATCATGTTGGATGTACTTTTAATGGTCATTGTGGGGGGAATGGGAACACTTTATGGCGGAATTTTCGGGGCGGCTTTCCTGATGGTCACGCGGGCCTTTCTTCCAAAGTTACAGGTCTTAATCGCCTCTCTCTTACCGGGGATCCCCTTTGCAATCAGATTATCTGAGCGCTGGTTATTCTATTTCGGACTTCTTTTTATCATTATTGTCTATTTCTTTCCAAAAGGAATCGTTGGGACGGCCCAAGAGATTCTTGCGAGAAGAAAACGCGAATGATATAGAAATGCAAAGGCTAAGGTTGAGGTTAAGGTCAAGGGTAAGGATAAGGACAAAAATCAGGTTGAGGTTGAGGTCAAGCTAAAGATTACGGATCTTCGGAGAAAGGAAAAATGATGACTGAGCCAACCATGATAAAGGCAAAAGGATCAGGGATTGCAATTCAATTGGCGGTCTGGAAAGGAAATGGGAAGTCTATCCTTTGCATTCATGGCCTGACAGCCAACTCCCGCTTCTGGGACTGCTTAGCCTCTGCCCTTTCTCCTCGTCACAACATCATCGCCATGGATCTCAGAGGCAGAGGGCTTTCAGACAAGCCTCCTACGGGATATTCCATTGACCGCCATTGCAAAGATGTTTTAGCCCTGATCGATGATCTGGGTTTGGAAAAGCCTGTCTTGATGGGTCATTCTTTGGGGGCATTCATTTCCCTCGTATTCACAGCTGAGCATCCCAAAAGAGTGGACCGTCTGATCTTAGTGGATGGTGGGGGAAAACTCACCGAAACCCAGATGGCCAAGGTCTTTGCTGGAATCAAGCCTTCTTTGGATCGGTTAGGACAAGTTTTCCCCTCCTTCGAGAACTATGTCTCACAGATGAAGCAGGCCCCGTTTTTACAACCCTGGAACTCCTTTATGGAGACCTACTTCCGTTACGAGGTTGAAGAGAGTGCAGGCGGACTCCGCTCGCGGGTTCATCCCAAACACATCGAGGAGGAGGCCCTGAACTTAGGGAAGGTAGACTCGACTCAATTCTACACGAGGGTAACTTCCCCTACTCTGATTTTACGCGCCACAAAGGGGTTGCTTGCCGAAGACGACCTCGTCCTGCCCAAGGACGTAGCTGAACGGATGGTCCGGGAGATTCCTAACGCCAGGTGCGTGGATCTAAAAGATACCAATCATTATACAATCCTCTTTCAGCCCAATGAGAGGCGAGACCAAGAAATACTAAAATTTCTCGAAGGGTAGAGACACCTATTCTTACTGTGGTTCTGGTCTCCTATTTCTTGGGAATTAACTCTGCTTCAACTTCCCTTCCAAAAGTCTCCTGAAGTGCCTTTTGCAGATTCTGAAAATCTTCTAACTTCTCTGTTTCAATCACCAGTTCTTTATCATCCAAGACCTTGAGCCTTGCAAACCGATTGACGACGTCAATGACTTTGGCGGGATCGGCTGTAATCCATCCTTTCATCCGACGGATGAGTTCGTCCCCGTTGAAGGCCCTCTCGATCAGGAGCTCAACCTGTCTCTGTTTTGCCTCCCATCCAATCAAGGCGGGTTGAACAACGATAGGGGTGACCGGGTCATGCATCGCCGCACACCGAAACCACAATTTTCCTCGAATCATTTTTAAGAACCCTCCTTCATGTAATCCCTCCCTGCCTCCCTTTAGAAAAGGGAGGAGAAAAGCAATCCCCCTTCGGCACACGAGGATGGAGGGGAATTTTTACCTTGAAAATAACGATCGCTTCATTTAATGTCAAGTATCTATTCTTTTAGTGGAAGGAGTCTTCTATGGACTTGATCAAAGCGATCCAGGAAAGAAAAAGCATCCGCGCCTTTAAGCCAGACCCTATTTCAAAGGAAAGAATTGAGGAAGTCTTGAACCTAGCTCTACATGCTCCCTCCGCAATCAATCTTCAGCCCTGGGAATTTACTATTG
>Ga0209253_10003009_pt1 | contig 14877 bp, 12 predicted proteins | sample FrelakmetBRP12BR_FD_187145 | JGI IMG/M metagenome (GOLD analysis project Ga0209253, IMG submission 187145) | Freshwater lake sediment microbial communities from the University of Notre Dame, USA, for methane emissions studies - BRP12 BR (SPAdes)... | ecosystem: Environmental > Aquatic >...
ACTTGGACCAGAAGTCATAGCCTTTCCCTTCATAGAATTTTGATTTTAAGGCCTTAGGAATTGCCCCCAACCAAACTTCGCTCTAAGAACTACTTCCTGTAATCGAGATCGGGACAATTTAATGAGGCATGCTTGATTACAATTAATAATTGAGGGAAAATCTCCACTCTTAACTCATTTTTAATGGGGATAACCTCGAAGTAGTTTCTATCTGTTCTTCATATTGAACGCATTTTAAAAGTGCACATCTTGGCAAGGTATACTCAGTTAAGAGTATAAGATTCTTCGATGTCACCTTATTCGCTTTACACTCCTATTATTGGGGAAGAATTTTAACTATTTTAAGAGTCATTTATCGAGGGTTTAAAGAGGTATCATGATCACTTGCGGGAAACATGTAATCTCTAAAAATTGTTTTGGATTCTTGAAATATTGGAAACTGTTTGGAATTGGGACAATTTCCAACAATCCTATAAGCCATCATCGTATCAATCGATAAAAATGTCCACTTCTTCCTGGTAATCAGTCTCTTTTCCAAAAAAGAGGTTTTAAAAATTGGCGGAAATCTAATAGGTTTATGCTCGAGATAATACATCTTCAATTCGGTCAAGAGCCCAGTTGATTTCTTCTTTTTTAATAATAAGAGGGGGTGCGAACCGGATTACATTCTGATGGGTTTCCTTGCAGAGGATTCCTCGATCCTTCAGTTTCTCGCAGAAACGCCTCGCTCCTCCAGCACCTGGATCAAGCTCCACGCCGATCATGAGCCCCCTGCCGCGAACCTCATGGATATGGCGACTTGGTATATCCAAAAGCCTCTCCATAAAATAACTTCCCATGATGGCAGCATTTTCTATCATACTTTCCTCTTTAATTACCTTGAGGGCAGTGCGAGCGACCGCGCATGCCAGTGGATTCCCTCCAAAGGTGCTACCATGATCTCCAGGATGAAAGACTCCTAAAACTTCTTGATTGGAGAGGACGGCAGAAATAGGAAGGAATCCTCCTGAGAGAGCCTTACCAATAAGGGTTAAATCAGACTGAATACCGTCATGTTCTTCTGCTAGGAATTTTCCCGTCCTGCCCAAACCCGTCTGGATCTCATCGAGGATCAGCACGACATTATATCGATTACAAATCTCACGGACTGATCTTAGATAACCTGATCGGGGAATGATGACCCCGGCTTCTCCCTGAATTGGCTCTACCAAAAAGGCAACCGTATTCGGGGTCATTGCTCTCTCAAGGGCCTCTGCGTCCCCGAAGGGGATAATCTTGAATCCTGGGGTAAACGGTCCGTAGCCATCTCGATATTGAGGCTCCGTACTGAATCCGACAATAGTGATGGTTCGGCCGTGAAAGTTATTTTCGCAAACGATGATCTCGGCCTTATCCTCCGGCACACCCTTAACCTTGTAACCCCATTTCCTTACCGCCTTAATCGCCGACTCCACAGCCTCCGCACCACTGTTCATTGGAAGGACCATGTGGGAGGCGGTCATTTCACACACCTCTTTATAGAAGAGGCCAAGTTGATCGTTTCTGAAGGCCCGTGAAACTAAGGTCAAACACTCTGCCTGTTCGAGCATGGTCTTTAAAATCTTGGGATGGCAATGTCCTTGGTTCACGGCAGAATAAGCAGAAAGGCAGTCCAGATATTGCTTTCCCTCCACATCCCACACCCAGATGCCCCTCCCCTTGGTCAGGACCACATCCAGGGGTTTATAATTCTGCGCCCCATACTCGTTTTCCAGTTGGATATAATCCTCTGTTTTCATCTTATTCCCGTTCTGGGTGGAATTGGAAACTTTCTTTAAGACTTTATTGACATTCATAAGATATTGAAGTTCTAATCTCTCGTATATCGGTAGCAACTCACATAATGTCCGGAAACAATTTCCTCTAATGGAGGTGGGGGATCTTTTTGGCAACGCACTTCCACATAAGGGCAGCGAGTATGAAAATGACACCCCACTGGTGGGTTGATAGGACTGGGCAATTCACCTTTTAAAACAATGCGCTTGTGCGTTAATGCAGGATCAGCGATTGGAGATGCAGATAATAACGCTTCGGTGTAGGGATGGCAAGGATTCTCATAGAGGTTCACACTTTCCGCCAATTCGACAATGCGGCCGAGGTACATAACGGCGACTCTGTCACTGATGTGTTCAACCACGTTCAGATCATGTGATATGAAGAGATAAGTTAAATTGAATTCCTTTTGTAAGTCATTCAGGAGATTTATGATTTGAGATTGTATGGATACATCCAGGGAGGATACGGGTTCGTCGCAAATAATGAGCATAGGATTTAAGGCCAGGGCTCTCGCAATGACAATCCGCTGCCGCTGTCCACCACTGAATTCATGAGGATAGCGATTGTAATGCTCGGGCCCGAGACCCACTACCCTAAAAAGGGATATGACTCTATCCTGTCGCTCACGTTTGTTACCGATTTTATGGATGAGATAGGGCTCCTCTAATATACTTCCAACTGTTTTACGGGGATTAAGTGAAGAATATGGATCCTGAAAAATGATCTGCATTTGCCTCCGGAGGCTGCGAAGGCTTTTCCGTTCAACGTCTCTTATATTCTCTCCATTAAAGAGGACCTCCCCTTCGGTGGGTTCATCCAAAAGAAGGATCAATCGCCCCAATGTTGTCTTGCCACAACCACTCTCTCCAACCAGACCAAGAGTTTCCCCTTGGTATATGGATAATTCGACGCCGTCTACTGCCTTTACCCACCCAGTCCTTCGAGAAAAAACACCACTTGTAATGGAAAAGTATTTCTTGAGCTTCTTTACCTTAACAAGGACTTTGTCCTGCTTCATGAAACTTTTCCTTTACTACCCTAATTCTTTCTCGGATGATCCGGTCTGAGCCGAATGAGCTATTCCGGAACATTCTTTTGATGTAGCCAGCATCTGACCCTATGCTCTTGATCCGGGTTTTCATCCGGTGGCACTAACAATGGTTCCCATTTCTGGCAAGGCGCATGGGCATAGGAACAGCGATCGTGAAACCTGCATCCCCTTGGAAGATTGTAAAGGCTGGGGACGACCCCTGGAATCGTATTGAGTCGGGCCTTTTTCCCCACTGTTCGCCCCCCCCGAGGGATCGAAGTCAAGAGTCCTTTTGTATATGGATGAAGTGGTTCGCCAAAGAGTGTTCGAACATTCGCGCTTTCGACGACAACACCCGCGTACATTACCGATACAGTTTGGGCCATTTCTGCGATTATCCCGAGGTCGTGGGTAATCAGGATAATGGAAGTTCCTACTTCCTCTTTGAGTTTTTTTATTAGATCAAGAATCTGCGCTTGGATGGTAACATCCAGTGCTGTAGTCGGCTCGTCTGCGATCATCAGTTTGGGATTGCAGGACAGTGCCATAGCAATCATGGTCCGCTGCCGCATACCTCCACTCATTTGGTGTGGGTATTCATTAATCCTTTTTTCAGGAGATGGTATCCCAACGAGTTCGAGCATCTCAATCGCCCGATTTAAGGCGTCGTTTTTCAATAGGTGTTGATGGAGTCGGATGGTCTCGACAAGTTGATATTTTATTCGGAAGACCGGGTTTAGAGAAGTCATCGGTTCTTGAAAAATCATGGAGATCTCATTCCCACGGATTTTCCTCATCTCCGCCTCAGTAATCCGAGTTAAATCGCCGTATTTACCAAAAATAATCTCCCCAGCAACAATTTCCCCTGGTGGTTTTGGGATTAAGCGTAAGATGGATAGAGCTGTCACACTCTTTCCACACCCAGACTCTCCCACAAGACCTAATACTTCCCCCTTACGAAGCGATAGGGATACGTCATCGACGGCATGAGCGATTCCCTCCTCAGTGGAGAAGTAAGTCCTCAGTCCATTAATTTTAAGGATAATGGCATCCTGGTTTTCGTTCATGGGCTAATTTTTCACACGGCCATAATGAAAATTTACACGACAAAAGGCTCTCATTTAAAGCGACAGCAATACCGCTTATAAGCCGTAAAGTTTCGCTGCATTGTTATATAAAACCGCACGCGCAATTTCGATTGCCATTTTTTTTCCCCATAATTCGTCTTTCAGTGCTTGGGCAAGAGCTCGTTTTCCATTGATCACGCCACAACATTGGTGCTCTGGAGTCCATGCATCCGTTCCAAAAAGCAACTTGTTGTAGGGAACGATATCCAACCACTCTTCTAAAAAACCTACCAGTGCGGACTTGAAAAGAATAGACAGCCAGGAAAAGTCAAGATAGACATTGGCGTAATTGCTGGCCAAATAGCCTGCTTCACGAAAAAAAGGGTAACCCCCATGCAAGATCACGACTTTGAGTTGACGAAGCTCATCGTCTATGAATATATCCTGGAGGTTACAACAATTGGCGTTCGAGAGGAAGAGTCCGGAGGAAGGACCACCCATGCCAGTGTGTATCTGCACTGGCAGGCCGTGTGCGATACAACGCTCAAGGCTGAAACGCATCAGGAAATCCTGCAAGTCTTTGTATTCGCCCGGTTGGAGTGACGGCACTTCAAATAGAATTTCAGCTTTGGAATGAGAAACCGGATTAAACCTGAGAGAGCGCGCATAAGCACAATGGATCTTCATGGCCGGGCATCCAAGTTGTTTGAAATACATTAGCCCGCTGTCAATGAATTCAAGGAATTGGGAAAAGGTGACCGGATCGGCCCCAAGGGCTCTTTTGGTATTTTCCAATGCGGCTTCATAACGACCAATGATTCTTTCAAGCTGGAAACGCATCCGTTTATAAGGGGTGTTATCCTTAATAAAAATGAACTGATCAAGATAGGGGACCCAAAAGACTATCCCCGGAATTTGTAGCAAGAGATCAGTATCATTAACCAGCGCTTTTTTGATATTCAGTTGCCGAAATACCGCTTCATAGGTCATATCAGAAACCTTACCGTGATGAGGCTCACTCCTCCGAGTCGACGGTCCCGGGGCTGAACCATCCTTTATCTCCTTCTGGTCAGAATGAAGCTCGCCTCGGATCTCCGCCTGAAGGCGCTCAAAGGCGGTGTTTCCCCGTGCGTGCTGATAATTCAATAGCTCTTTCTCGAAATCGCGGATCCCATGGGAGGTTTGCAAGATTTCCCTGAAGGCCAGGTCTTTCATTTGCGACTGGAGATCGGCTATGGAAAAAAGACTGACCGAGTCTTTCAGACAGAGTGTACTTTTATCAACGCTTGCAAAAAAACTGGCCTTGGGATGGGTATGGTTGTCAATCACCGGCATTTCTACTATGACATCATAGATATTCATTGTTCCCTCTCTTCTTAGTTTGCTTAGGCTCTCATGACTCCTGCAAATGCCATCTATTAAATCAGAAAATCGGCAACCGAGTCAGGTCTTAAGTCTCGGATCAAGAGCGTCACGAAGTCCATCACCCAAGAGATTGAAACCGAGAACGGTAAGGAAAATCGCCAAGCCAGGAATTACAGCCACATGAGGTGCGACAACCAGATACTGCCGACCGTAGGCAATCATGGTCCCCCAATCTGCTGTCGGTGGTTGAACCCCAAGGCCCAGGAAGTTAAGCCCTGCCGCTGCGGTAATCATCCATCCGATGTTCAAAGTGGTTGCCACCACAATCGATGGGATGCAGTTTAGAAGGATGTGATGGATGAGGACTCTAAAATTCCCCGCACCAAGTACCTTGACGGCTTCAACATAATCCATTTCTCGAAGGGACAAAACCACGCCTCGAATAATCCGAGTGAAAAAGGGAACATTAACGATCGCAATGGCAATCATCCCATTAAACAAACCGGGGCCTAAGGCTGCAATAACAGCAATGGCTAACATGAAATAAGGAAATGACATCAAAATATCGATGAGCCGCATCACGAGGATGTCAAACCATCCCATAAAGAAACCGGACAGGAGGCCCAAGAGACCACCCACGATAAGGGCCATGAGGGTGGCTAAGAAGGCGACCAGCAGAGTCGTCCGAGCCCCCCAGATTAACCTGCTCAACATGTCTCGCCCAAACTCATCGGTGCCTAAGAGATAATTATGGGTTCTAGGAGGCGAAAGTCTCAACCGGGTGTCCGTCTGGTTTGGATCCTGGGGAGCCAACCACGGTGCGAATATGGCGACAATGAGGGCAAATAAGACAATGATACCGCCCACGAAGGAGAGGCGATTTTTATAGAATCGACGGTAGACACCGCTCCTCGTTCTAACGAAGGATTTTCGATCCATCGTGTCCATGATTTGCACAGCACCCTTTAACGATAACGTATTCGCGGATCGAGAAACGCATAAGTGATATCCACCACTAGGTTTACGAGCACAAAAACCATAGCCACGAAGAGGACTCCACCTTGCACCATGGGATAATCTCTTGCCTGAATAGCCCTGACCATCATTAAACCGACGCCAGGCCATGAAAAGACGGTTTCTGTGAGGATGGCGCCTCCCAGTAAATACCCGATCTGCATTCCTAACACGGTGACGATATTGATGGCAGCATTTCGAAGCGCATGGATGTAAATCACGGTGCGCTCAGCCAGGCCCTTGGCACGAGCGGTCCGAATATAATCTTGTCTAATGACCTCAAGCATCGAAGAACGAGTCATGCGGGCCAGGATGGCTGCTGAAGATGTGCCCAGTGTCAGGGCTGGGAGAACCAGATGATGCAAGAGGTCATAGATATTTCCTCCTACCGGAGAGTACATGCCGGCCGAGGGGAACCATCTCAGGTTCATGGCGAGGAGGATGATCAGCACAACACCAGTAAAAAAAACCGGCATACTGACCCCCGCCAGGGCGCACAACATGCTTACGGCATCGAAGATCGAGTTTTGACGAACGGCCGAGATGATTCCCGCCATAACTCCGATGGCCACTGCCACCGCAAGGCTCGCCGCGGTGAGAATGGCCGTTGCCTTAAACCGTAACCAGATTTCAGGAAAGACGTCCCTATTCAATACAAAAGACCGGCCAAAATCCAAACAAGCGACTTTTCGCAGCCATATCAGATATTGTACAGGGAGGGGATGATCCATTCCGAGGTCTCTATGTAACTGCGCGATACTCTCTTTTGTTGCTTCGGCTCCAAGCATGATGGCTGCAGGATCGCCCGGTGCCAAGTGTAAAACCAGAAAAATCAGCAGCGAGACTCCCAGAAGAACCGGAATGGTCAGAAGCAATCGTTTAAGGAGATACTCCTTCATAGGAAAAGGGGAAAAGCGGCTGCCTGTTCAGCCATTCTTATGCAACAAAACAGCCGCTTGCTGGATTGGGTGTTGAGTCCAATTTGTGAAGTTATTCTAAATAAACATTCTTGAATTCAAAATCGAAATTTGGAGTAAGAATGAAATTTTTGACCCTCTTGTTCTTAACTACAGTTTGTTTTCCATGATCTACGAATATCCAAGGGGCGTCCTCAACAATGATTTGCTGGGCTTCCAGATAAAATTTGATACGCTTTTCCTCGTCGGCGGTGGTACGCGCCTTGTAGAGAAGATCATCAACCTTTTCATTCTTGTAAAGGCCTGTATTATATCCTGGAGGAAACCGGTCTGAATGCAATAACATATAGACCATATGGTCAGGGTCTCCGATGCTGGGGCTCCAGGACATCTCAGTCATATCATGACCCTCACGTAATTCCTTTAGCCAGGCGCCGAATTCATAAGTCTGGATTTTTGCTTTAATCCCCACGGCTGCCAGGTCAGCCTGGATCACTGTAGCCATCTCAACAGGAGCCTGCATCCCTGAGCCGGACTCTGGGATGATGAATTTGCATTCAAAACCATTTGGATAACCGGCCTGTTTCAAGAGCTCTTTTGCTCGGGCGGGATCGTAGGGATATTTCTTGGCATCCTTCAAATGATATTTTCCATATACGGGAGAAAGAGGAGAATAGGAAACGACCGCTGTGCCTTTAAGGATATCTCGAACGATAGCCTCTTTATTGACAGCATAATTCATCGCCTGCCGAACCAGCTTATTATTGAAGGGCGGATTACTTTTTTGTGTATTTAAAGCGACGAACCATACCCCTGCACTTGGAGCCTCGAGGACGTCAATCTTGGGATCCTTACGCAACATCTCGAAACTATCGGGAGGAACATCGCGGGTTAAGTCGATTTCTCCTGTTTTTATGGCGCTTAGTCTGGCCTGCGCCTCAATAATGGGGACATAGATAAGATTCTTTATCTTTGGCGCACCACCCCAGTATTGCTCGTTTCTTTCAAACACCACTCGAACACCCGGTTCCCGTGACTTCAGTTTGAAGGGTCCTGTCCCAGCTGGGTTGACCGCTACATCTTTTCCCCACTTCTTCAATGAACTCGGGCTCATGATCCGGAGAGAGGAGTGTGTAAGATACTGAAGAAAAGGGGCAAGGGGAGATTTTAGAGTGAATCTTACGGTGGATTCATTGACCACATCGATCGAATTTACATTGCCAAGAAAACCTTTTGCATAAGGATAGACCCCGGGCTTGTGTTGAGGGTGATCAGGATTAATCTGTCTCTCAATGGAGTACTTGACGGCTTCAGCATTAAACGGGGTCCCATCGTGGAACAATACATTCTTTCGAAGATAAAACGTGTAAGTTTTCCCATCGTTTGAAATATCCCAGGATTGGGCCAAGCTGGGTTCCAATTCATAGGTCCCTAATTTTACATCAACTAATCCCTCAAAAATCCGTTTCAGGACTAAAATTGTATTTGCGTCTGAGACCTGGGGTGCGTCAAAGCTTACAGGTTCCGCCACAAGCCCAACCACGAGAGAATCCTTGGTGGCAAACGCGTCAGATTTCATCCCAACAAATACCAGAAAAAATAAAACCATCCCTATCCATAAACCGCTGCACTTTTTCATTTTACCCTCCTTTCCTGTTTAAATGTCTTCACTGAATTAGGAAACTGTGTCTCATTCTTTCAAACTCAACCCGATAAGCCCCTTAAACCTAAATATTCTCTAATCCGCACACGACTGTCCGACCTGAATTCTTTCGCGTTTAAATTAAAAATTTTAGATTCTTGCCCATTGACCGAACCACTTACATTGATCATCAGAGATCTTGGATACTCATCAACAGATTTTTATCCAGGCTGAGTGTTTTACAAACCTGCTTAATCGCGCTGATAAAGCCTGAACGCCAGAGTTTGGTGTCAGGCTGGATGACCGGCAGGCCGTGTGTCTCTGAAAGAGCAGTAAGATCTGCCTCCGTATGCTTATTGGCCAATTGGGCGCAGAGAGTGCCGGCTACCTCGCAAGCCTCAAGCAAGGCCTCCTGCATTTTGGGACTTAGTTTGGAGAATTCGTGTTCATTTACTGCCACGGTGAGGTTCAGCGTGTATCCCATATATAAAACCGTGGCATAACGTGCAACTCGATATAGCTTCAACGCCGCGAAATAGCCTGCTGGCACCAGTAATGTGTCAATTTCACCGCTCTCAAAGGCCCGGAACACATGCTCCCATTCTACCACGATCGGTTCGGCCCCCAAAGCCTGTCGCAAGGCGATGGCTGCCTCAGACCGATTGGAACGGAACTTTCGATCTCTGAGGTCTTCTGGACAATAGAGCGGGTGGGTTGAAAATAGCACCATAAAGGAGCCAAGCTCCCAGTTGGAGGCGGGGTTGAGTATCCGGATTCCGTTCTTCAGTAGTCTGTCGACAATGTGTTCCTTGAAAATGGTGCTTTGAAGAAAACGATGATAGTGAGGCCTTTCCCTGAAAAAAAAGGGCAAATAGACCAGATCACACAAAGGGGCGAAGGGCGCGAAACAGTGAGGTTCGTCAATGTAAAAGTGCATCGCACCTGCTTTCAAGGCTTCCACCTGATCACGGGCTGATCCCAACGCTGCCGAATGGTAGATTCGAAGCTTCATATCCCCACCGGTGCTTTTTTCCAGAAGTTTGGTGAATTCAATAACTGCCTGTCCTCCAATGGAAGTCCTGTCAAAAACCATCCCGAAAGATCTCGGAGCACCGAATTTTTCTTGAAAAAAATATTCAAGAGGGCGGTCAAGTGCTTGGGCTATCTTTTGTAGGCTGGGAATTGTGGGAAGGATGACTCCACGTTCAATTTCAGACAGGTGACTGGCCGAAAGACCACATCTCTTCCCTAAGTCCACCTGGCTCATGTTCAATGACTTTCGAGTGACCCAGATCCGGGAACCAATCTCAGCACTGATCGATGACGTTGTCTCCAAAAATCTACCTCTTCTGAACAATTAAAATACCAAAAAAATATAATTATTATTGTCAAAATAATTATATTTAAGTATTATTATTTATATTTCGTTGTATATATAATAGTGGATTAATCCTGTCAATAAAAAAATTAAATATATTTAAGCATAATATTTCTTTATTCCCATTAAAGTCTTGGAGCTTTTTTATAGTATTTTCGGGTAATTATCTTAAATCTGGCTCCCCGTTAGGGTTGTTAACAAAACCAAACGATTCGATCTATTCGTAAGGAGTAAATCCATGTACCAGCGTGCCCTCGCTTTGGCTGACCAATTCATGCAGTGGCGACGTATGATCCACCAGTATCCCGAACTTGCATTTCAGGAAACCAGTACAGCCCGTTTCGTTGCTCAGAAGTTAAAGGAGTGGGGTCTTGAAGTGCACTATCCAGTGGGGAAAACGGGCGTTGTGGGCTACCTGGGAGTAGACTCACCGACCATTGCCCTGCGGGCCGATATGGACGCATTACCTATCACGGAGAAAACCGGGTTGCCCTTTGCCTCCCGGTCGCCGGGAATCATGCATGCCTGTGGCCATGATGCCCATGTTGCTTGCTTGCTGGGTGCTGCCCGCCTGATATCAGAGGGGAGGCCTAAAAAGGGAAGCGTTCGGTTTCTTTTTCAGCCGTCTGAGGAGACCGTAGATGAAGAAGGGCGAAGCGGTGCCATACGGATGATACAAGGTGGAGCTCTGGTGGGAGTTGAAGCGATTATAGGGCTCCATGTCTGGACGTCGCTACCGGTTGGACAAGTCGCTTTATCACCTGGTCCGCAGATGGCTGCGACCGGAAATTTTAATATTCGCGTCCAGGGGAAAGGCGGACATGGGGCTGCTCCTCATCGGGCCATCGATCCTGTAATTCTAACCGCTCAGGTGATCATGAGACTACAAGCAGTTGTGGCCCGTTGCCTGGATCCGACGGATACTGGCCTAATCACGATTGGAACTATTCACGGTGGCTCTAAAAATAATATTATACCCGACTATGTCGATCTGTCTGGTACCATCCGTGCATTCAAAGATGAGACCCTGCAACAACTTAAGGACGAACTCGTCCGGAGTCTTGAGATGCTCAAACCCTTGGGAGGGGATTACAGGTTAGAATGGATATCCGTTGGTCCGGTACTCTATAATAATCCTCAACTGACTGCCCTTGTGCGCGAAGTCGCTGTGGATCTTCTTGGGAGAAATGCGGTATTACCAGCCGAACCGGTAATGAACTCTGAAGATTTCAGCTTCTTTGCCAGACAGGTGCCTGGCTGCTTCTTTCGGTTGGGTGCCGGTTTCATTGATCGTGAGTCGAATGACCATCACAATCCTCACTTTGATATTGACGAGAAAGCTTTGCCCATAGGTGCCTCCCTGCTAGCGGAAACGGCCTTACGTTATCTGAGTCAAAAAGGCTAACACATAAATTGACTGAAATCACCGGGTTAAATTTTAGAGGACGCTTTATGGAGTTGATGAATTAATTCAGGGTGCATCCTTTACCATTGAAGACGGATGAGAAACTCAAATGGGTGGTGGGGCATTTGTTTGAATTCTGAACGCAGGGAGAAAAAGGGCACCCTATTTCCTTAAAATGGGTTTTGGCCAATAAGACCTGATAGCAAGAAGAAACGCCCGTAACAATGAAAAGTTGCAGGTGCAGAAGCTGTTGCCTAATGAGATTTAGGGAGATCCGATGGAAATAGATCTGTTGACCCACGAAGCGGAAAAATGCCGTGAGCGCCTTATAAAGTGGAGGCGACGTTTCCATGAGCATCCAGAGCTGGGACTTGAATGTCATGAAACCGCAGCCGTAGTGGCCGAGACCCTTCAGAAAATAGGACTCCAAGTTAAAACGAATGTCGCGAAAAGCGGTGTTGTTGGGATCCTTTATGGGCATCAGACAGGTCCTGTGGTCGCTTTGCGTGTAGACATGGATGCCTTACCCTTAGAAGAACGGACTGGGTTGCCCTTTTCCTCACACATTCAAGGGATCATGCATGCGTGTGGACATGATGGTCACACCGCCATGGGGCTGGGGGTTGCCGCGGTGCTATCAAAATTTCGAGATGTTTTAAAAGGCGCTATAAAGTTCATATTCCAACCTGGGGAAGAATCTCCCGGCGCTGCAAAGATGATGATTGATGAAGGCGTCTTGCAAGAACCTAAGGTAGAGATCATCTTGGGATGTCATATATTTCCTGGGCTCTCTTTTGGCCAGGTGGGTATTCGATATGGGACGATCTGTGCAGCGTGTGATGAATTCGATATCCGTATTAAGGGCGTTGGTGGCCATGCGGCGTATCCCCACCAATGTACAGATCCAATTGTGGCAGCCTGCAATCTTGCTGCCAGCCTGCAAACAATTGTCTCCAGATCAATCAACCCCATGGAGCCCGCAGTCATCAGCATCTGCAAAATCACAGGAGGGAACACTTATAACGTGATCCCGGAGGATGTGTCGTTAGGTGGTACCGTTCGTTCTGTGGATGAAGAGACAAGACAGATTGCCCATAAAAGTCTGAAGGATATTGTGAGAGCAATTGAAGTTGCATATGGTGTGGAAATCTACCTCAACATCCAGCCCACGGTCCCCGCTTTAAGATGCAACGAGTGGATGGTCACCCATACTGAAGAGAATTTAAACCAGCTCATCGGACCAGAGAAGGTAATTCATATCTCTTCGCCCTCTCTAGGAGCAGATGATTTTGCCTTTTTTTCAGAAAAGATTCCAGCCGCTTATCTGAGACTTGGTTCTTACGACAAAGAGAACGGTTATGTTCAGGGGTTGCATACCCCTTACTTTGATTTCAACGAAAATCTCTTGGTAGAGGGTACAAAGATCCTCTCATTTCTCTTAATGACCTTTTTAACTTCTACGCTAAGTTATGAACGAACTTTATTGTGTGCAAGTCCGTTGGATACATTGTAGGGCATATTGAGTTGATTCATTCACCATCATCGATTTGATAGTGGGAGGTCATATTGGACATGGATAGCCTGAATAAGATGAATTTGATTTTTTCCAATTTAGAGATAGTTGATTCGCATTGCCACTATTTTAATTTTGCCTATGCTGACCATGATCTAAGAGATACCCCTACCTTGTCTTTGAATCAAGTGTCCAAGGAAGACCTAAGAAATACCCTTGCCTATATGAATATGCTCAATTATCTCAAGGTATTCCTCGGTGTTCAAGGCCAAGAAGAAGACATTCTATCCGAACGAAAACGTCGTATGCAGGAGAACTACAGGCAATATGTCATCGATCTCCTTAGAGATGCGAACATAGACACATTCATTATTGATGTTGGATACATGCCCGCCCAGGTCAATGCTAAGGCATTCGAAGAATTGGTGCCAGCCAAGGTTTATTATGTATACAGAATTGAAACTGTCGTTGACGAGATATGGGAACGAAAACTCACTTTTCGTCAAGCCGAAGACAAATTCTATGAGACTCTCGAAGAAGCCTTTGCCACGCCACACTTGGTTGCGATTAAGGAACTTATCGGCTATCGGACCGGGTTGAACATAAAACAGGTAAACAGGACTTCTTTGACCAAGGATGTCCCAAACGAAAAACAATTTAGGGACTATTTTTTCCTATGTGCTGTCGAGAAATCTCTAAAAAAGGGCTACCCGATTCAAGTCCACACAGGCTTTGGAGAATCCAATATTGATATTTCAAACAACAATCCTCTATTGTTGAAGGGCTTCCTGGAGGATCCAAAATATAGGGAGGCAAGAATTATTCTCCTGCATGGGTCCTATCCTTACAGTTTTGAAGCCGGATACTTGGCGAATGTCTATCCGAATGTCTACCTCGATCTCTCTGCAATGAACGTTTTTGGTCCACCCTATGTATTTCGCAGCGGGATAAATAACGTTTTCCAATTTTGTCCGTTTAACAAAGCCATGCATGGGTCTGATGGAGAACTTATACCAGACACTCATTGGCTTGGGGCCAAAGTGGCTAAGAAGGAGTTATCACTTCTTTTTTCCACATATGTTAAAGATGGTCTATTTAACGAAGATTATGCAGTGAAGGCAGCAAAAATGATACTATCAGAAACAGCCCGAATACTATATCATTTATCCTGAGTAAAAGAGTTTCAAACATGTGGGACTTTATGCCAATGGGGTAATCCCCTCTTAGCCAGAGAGGTTGAAACCTTTTGATTAGCTCAGACCAATTCTAATACATACTAATTTCAAGAATGCGAGTCACGGCTGTCCAGAATTGCTTCCATATGTCTCCCCCAGGTTTGGTGGTTGCTTAAATCTATGCCTAGCTAAACCTGACGTACAGTATCATGAATAGGAAACAGTCCTGCAACTTATGGTCTCAAAGTGATCAATAAGGTGAGGGAGGGTGCGAAGAGTTTTATTTTCGACTGAAGGGTGATCCGTAGGACAATTGAATAATGGTATGATCATCAACTGAAATTGGAGTAGAAAATCGGCATGGGTATTATCCACCGATCCAAGGCTTGTTCTTTTTTCGTACCAACATTTCAACCATTAATCATCAATCACCAGACGAACTTGTTATTGAATAGTAGTAGGTGTTATTAATGGAGCTACTACAATTGAAATGGGGTGGGCTATTAACCTTAATTTTTTATTTGGGATTGGTTAGCCATCTTTCCTTACTAAGGCT
>Ga0209253_10003010_pt1 | contig 14864 bp, 15 predicted proteins | sample FrelakmetBRP12BR_FD_187145 | JGI IMG/M metagenome (GOLD analysis project Ga0209253, IMG submission 187145) | Freshwater lake sediment microbial communities from the University of Notre Dame, USA, for methane emissions studies - BRP12 BR (SPAdes)... | ecosystem: Environmental > Aquatic >...
GGGATCCCGATTTTGGCCAAAACCTCTTTACCCTGGTATTCGTAAAGTCTTGCCATCTACAACCTCCACCTATGAAACAACCTTCTCAAAAACCATGAGCTTCAACAGTGTTCCGATGTCGTCTAATTGATCGATCGCAAAAACGGTCTCTATCAGTCGTTTCATTTGCTCTTCGGTCATGCTGACCGAAGCCATGTCCTTGAACTTGGCTATGACCTCCTGGTCGGTCATGGGGTTTCTCGCGTGTCCCCTTGGGTAGTCCACGCGCAGACGAAAGGTCTTCCCATCCTTGGTGACAATCTCCGAGATGCCTGCCGGTCGGGCTTTATCGAGAGTCGGATCCCCGGTGAGCGTCACCTTGCCGATGAGCTCGATGACCCTGGGGTCATGGTATTTTTCCGGCGTGAACTGGTTGGGGCCGATCTGCCGATCCACAATCGCAATCGCTGTGAGATAGTAGGAGCTGTGATCCGCGGTCTCCTTATTCTTCGGAAACTTCTTCACAGGATCGCCCGTGTGTTCCGCGCACCGCTTGCTCGTGGTGATCCGGATCTCAGCGACCTGCTCGGGCTTGATGTCGTGCTCTCTTGCAAGGCTGAGCGTTGCGGTCAGGTGGCCATGGGAAGAAAAATCCGCGATGATGGATTTGATGCAGGTCTCACGGATGGCGAACTTGCCCTTGAAATTCAGAAGAGGTTCCACATCATACTCCCCATCCATGATGGAGTGCACGAAGCCGTCATGTCCTTCAATCATGCCTGCAGGCCCTGTGAAGCCTTTGCCGGCCAGCATGGAGGCCATGATTCCAGCATAGGACATCATGGGGAAGCGGATGTTCTTGGTCATGGTGTATTCTTCTGCAGGGGTGTCCAGAATGCCGAAGACGGCATGGCAGCTTCCGGCAATTCCCACTGCGCTCTCCATCTGATCCTCGGTCAACCCGAGGATTTTTCCTGCAACCAGAGGCATGATCAGCGCTCCCCGTGTATCTCCGTTCCATCCCTTCTTCTCCATGCCTGCGCCCTGCACGCCTTCCAGGAAAGCAAGGGAGAGGTCATAGCCCAGGTTGATGGCCGTGATCACGTCTTTGCCGCTGAGATGACGCTTTTCACCGAGTGCAAGCACAGGAGGGATCACTTCGCTCGGGTGGTAGCCGGTCCGGTAAGTGTCGCCCTGCAGGATGAACGCCGTGTCGTTGTAATCCAGGTAACGAACCATGGCGCCGTTGGCCAGAGTGGCGTTCAGGCATGAAGTTCTGATCCCGCTTCCGAAGACCGTTGACTCGGCGGGATGTCCGGCCTCTTTGATAAACTCCTGGATAGTCCGGCTCGCTTCACTTCCATATCCTCCAATGGCGCAACCAAGCGTGTCGAGCATCATGCGCTTGGTCTGGTGAATCACATCCCTAGGAATATCGCTGGATTTGAAATCCCGAACCTTCTTCGCGAGCTCTCTTGCCACACTCATTCGCTATGGCCTCCTCCCTATGGCAACCCGCGCCAGCAACAAATTCGAATTCCGAAATCCGAAATTCGAAACAAATTCAAAACTCAAATGCTCCAATGTTCAAAACAGAAGCCCCGCAGCGCACGGTTTTGGTCATTTGAATTTGGATCATTGGATATTGTTTCGGATTTCGTGCTTCGGATTTCGGATTTTCAGCTTCTCCGCACCTTCAAAAGAACGCTCTGTCTAAAAAGCTAGACTGCTCTCCACCCTATCGAGTTCTTGGAGCGGGTTCTCTTGAGCTTTACATTGAGAAAGTATTTGTCCGCCCGATAGAGCACGAACACGCACTCCACCGGCCTGTTCCTCACGTCAAAGACCGTCCTTTCCACCTTGAGAAGCGGATCCCCCACCCGAATGTCCAGAAGAGGCGCCACATGGGCATCGGCGATGGTCGCTTCGATGGTTTGATCCGCCTCATCCGGCCGGATTCCCAGGTTTTCCTCCAGGACCATCAGCAGTGGTTTGGCGGTCAGATCTTCCGCCTTGATCTTTTGTCCGATTCTCTGGGGCAGGTAATTGATGACAAAGGAGAAAGGGCTGCTTTCCACATGCCTGATTTTCTCTATCCTCAGGACCTGCGATGCCTCTCCAAGCCCCAGCCTCTCCTTGACGCTTTGAGGAGCTTCGATCCAGGAGAAATCCAGGATCTTCGTGGACGTCTGGACTCCCATGAGGATTAGATCTTCCATGGATCCCGTCAATTTGGCAGACTCGTATGCTTTAACCCCTTCAGAAACAAATGTCCCCTTCCCTCGTTGGCGGATGACGAGACCGTCCTTTTCCAGGAGCCCCAGGGCCTGCCGGATTGTGATGCGGCTCACGTCAAACTCCTGAGCCAAAGCATCCTCGGTCGGGACGGTGGCAAGAGGTTGCAACTCTCCCGAAAGAATCTTTCGCCTCAGGATCGTCTCAATCTGGTAGTAGAGGGGGATCGCTTTGTCTTTAAGCATAGATGCTCCTTGTCTGCCTCTGCAAAATCTGGCGACATTGAAAGGGATAAGCACGAAATTCGAATATCGAAATCCGAAACAAATTCAAAACTCCCAATTTCCAATGACTGAAACGAAGAGATTTAAGATTTACTTTTTTTTGGTCATTTGAATTTTGGCTCATTTCTTTATTGTTTCGAATTTCGTGCTTCGAATTTCGGATTTATAGAACAGAGGTCATTCAATCCTTGTAATGCAACTTGACGGGTCTCTTCAGGTACCGGCCATATCCCGGCTTTCCCACCACGTTGCCTTTCTCGAAGATCACCTTCCCTCTCAAGACCGTGTATTCGGGCCAGCCCTTCAGTTTCATGCCCTCTTCAGGGCTGAAATCCTGGGCGGTGAAAAGGTTCGCCAGGGTCACTTGTTTTTCCGTCTGGATGTCCACGATGGCAAAATCCGCATCACTTCCCACCTGGATGGCCCCCTTCCTGGGATAGAGGTCATGGGACCGCGCAGGATTCGCCGAACTCAGCTCGGCAATTCTCTGAAGAGGCAGACCCCTTTTGTGGTACCCTTCGGTAATGAGCACAGGGAACATCAAGGACGTGCCGCCAAACCCGGGCAGGGAGGTCCAGAGATCTCCCTTCTTGATTTCCTTGGTCACGCAGGCATGATCGCTCACCACGGTTTTGATGGTCCCGTCGAGCACCGACTTCCAAAGAAACTCCACATCCTCGCGGCTGCGGATCGGCGGGTTCACCTTGGCCAGTTGCCCGAGGTTCATGTCGTGGCACAGGCCGAGGTGGTGGAGTGTCCCTTCAAGAAGGAAATCCACCTCAGGATATCTGGATGACACATCCACACCTGCCTCCACTGCTCGCCGGCTGCTCAGGTGGAGCAGGTTCACAGGGCAGTTCGTCTCCCGGGCCATGACCGCCACTTCATTAATGGCCAGCTCTTCCTGCCACGGAGGACGGGCGTTGCTGTAGTCCTTCATCGGGTTGCCCGTGGAGTTCTTCTTTGCCTCTTCGCTGGTCACCCGAATGATTTCAGGGTTCTCGCAGTGGATGCTCAAGGCAATCTTCCCATAGCTCTTGAAGAGTTGATTCACCCTGGCTACTTCTCTCATGAACTTGTAGAGAAAACCGAGATCCACCGGAGTATCGATCATTAAGTACTTCAGGGCATCCGGGGAGTGGCCTGAAAGGTTCAGGAGCTTGTAGAACATGTAGTACTTGAAGGTGGACACGCCGCCGTCTCTCACCAGCCACTCGATCTCGCTGATGTGCTGGTCTGTGAATAGAGCCAGATGATACCCGTAGTCGACCAGGAAGGAATCCTTGGACAGGTCCAGCAACTCGGGGAGAATCTCCTTGTAGGGTCCCATCTTGTTAAGGTAGCTCTGTCCGGTTCTGAAGTAGGTGAGGATCGTCGTCACACCGCCGGAAGCCGAGGAGGTGGACTCACTCACCGCATCTTCGCTAAAAGGCCTGTAGATGCCCACGTGATAGTGGGAGTCAATGGCCCCGGGAAACACATACCGGTTCGCCGCATCGATCGCCTGAGCGCCTTCGCCTGCAGAAATCGTTTCCGCAATGGCCGCTATTTTCTCCCCTCTGATGCCGATATCGGCTTTGTGCACACCGGTAGCCGGATCAACCACGTAACCCCCTCGGATGACCAGATCATAGCCAGGCATTTTCAAACCTCCTTGTGGAAAGTTGTACTATAATTATAACAACCAATCTTAATCGTCAAGAATATTTTTGGGCCTTGCCATCCTTCCAATGCTTATGTTAATTTTAGTATAAGGGGAGGGATAACGGACCGTTGAAGACCTTCGATGAACTACTACTGTCCTCTGCTGAAGCTCATGGCCACTTGTGTCCCGGACAGGCGGTCGGGGTGAGAATGGCCATGCTCGGGTGCCGTCTCATCGGGCTGGAGGATCCGGCTGAGCACCGTCAGATCAAGAGGATTCTTGTCTACGTTGAATTGGATCGCTGCGCTGCAGATGCCATCGCTCATGTCACCGGAGTTAAGCTCGGGCGCCGGTCCCTGAAGTTCGTGGACTACGGGATCATGGCTGCCACCTTTGTGAATCTGGAGACCGGGGCGGCCTTTCGAATCCTTTCCACAGAGGAAGCCCGGGACCTTGTTGCGCTTTACGCTCCCGGTGTTAGAGAAAAAACCCGGCAGCAGCTCGAAGCCTATCGCCGCATGCCCGACAGCGTTCTCTTTCGCGTTCAACGAGTTGGAGTCCCCATCAGAGACTGGGATCTGCCCGGCCCGACCCGCTACAAGGCAACCTGTTCACGGTGCGGGCAGGTTGTGCGAGACCGACGTGAAGTCCTGGTGCACGGAGAACCTCTTTGCAAACCCTGCGCAGAGGGAGCGTATTTCAGGGATGCCGAAGAGGTGACCTGGCCGGACATGAACTGGACCCCAAGTCCATACAGACGCCCTGGGGAGAAGGTCGAGGAGGAATTAGTGCGATCCCTCCCGGAGATCGGGACCCTCTGATTCTGATTTCTTTTGCAAGAAAGGAGATCCCTGTTGATCAAGAAAATCAAAGTGCAAGACGCTGTGGGGACGAAGCTCGCCCACGATGTCACGGAAATACGCCCCGGCGAATTCAAAGGCCCTGCCTTCCGAAAAGATCACACCGTTTGCGACGGGGACATCTGTCATCTCCAGCGTCTGGGAAAAGATCATCTCTATGTCCTCGAGCTCGAACAGGATGAACTCCACGAGAACGACGCAGCCCTGATCCTCGGTGACGCGCTTGCCGGCGAAGGAGTGACCTGTGAAAGAGCTCCAAAAGAAGGAAAGGTGAGACTCCTTGCGGAGAGAGACGGGCTCCTCATGGTGGACACGGCATCCCTGGCCGCTTTCAACATGGTGGAGGAGGTGATGTGTGCGACCCTTCACAAGTACACTTTGGTCAAAGCCGGTGAGATGGTAGCCGCCACCCGAGCCATTCCCCTGGTCATGAAGCGCGTAGCCATTGAGCGCGCTGCAGCGATTGCGAAGCAAAACGGCGCTGTTCTTTCCGTAAAGCCGCTGCGTAAGGCCAAAGTCGGCCTGATCATCACCGGTAATGAAATCTATCATGGACGCATCAAGGATCGTTTCGCCCCCATCCTCGCGGAAAAAGTCAAGTCCCTGGGATCTGAAGTCATGGGTGTGGATTTCGCGGCCGATGATTCCGAAATGATCAGCAAGGCGATTCAGAGCCACCTGAGTAAAGGCTGCGATCTCCTGCTTCTCAGCGGGGGAATGAGCGTTGATCCCGACGACGTGACACGACACGGCATTCGCCTTGCCGGCGCAACGGAAGTCCATTATGGCTCTGCCGTTCTTCCGGGGGCCATGTTTCTGGTCGCCTACATCGGCGATTTGCCCATCCTGGGCGTGCCGGCTTGCGCCCTTTACCATAAGACCACCATCCTGGATCTCGTTCTACCCAGGACTCTCGCCGGAGAGCATGTGACCAGGGCGGAACTCGCCTTTCTCGGCCACGGCGGTTTGTGCCGCGACTGCGAGGAGTGTATCTACCCCCACTGCCCCTTTGGCAAAGGCGCTTAGCAGGTTGCTGAAAAACGCCCATCTACCGCGTTGCCTTTATCCTTCGTCGTTGCCACGTACTGGACTGTACGACTCACTCCTCGGGATTTCGGGCGCCTTGTATCTGAGCGTTTTTGAGCAACCTGCCCGCATAGCCTTTTTCAGCATCCTGCTAGAAGTTAGTGGCTCTAAAGAGACCACACACCCTATCCTCATTGAACATTGATCATTGAAGAACTCCCTTTCCGTTTCGATTCAATGACCATTGCTAAATGTTAAATGATAAATGAGAAATGGCCTCGGGCATTCAGGGTCAAAGAATCTCTTGACCGGAGATTCCAGGATATATTAGACTATTATGCAGTTTGAACCGAATCATCGACGCAGGTCTGCCCGCAGTTTTAAGGTTGGCGGGTATGTTTTTGAAGGAGGCTATGAGCCTTGGAGCAGAGCAAAGACGTTTATAAGAAAGAATACCGAGGGGTTCGCGTCAAAACCACGGACGGTGTCACCTTGAGAGGAAAGGTGAACATCGGTATCAAGGCAAGAGTAGCAGATATTTTTACAAAGACCGATGACCCCTTCATCGTCCTTTCCGATGTTAAGAGAGAAGACGGCATCAGGACGGTTCTCTTTGTGAACAAAAACAACATTGTTTGGGTCGAACCCGAAGAGCACTAACCCGACACCAATTCGTTTCTGCCGAAAAAGCAGAATGCCGCTTGATGCGGCATTCTGGTATCTTCTATATCCTGCGCCAGTCTATCCAGAAGAGAACAATTCATTCATCTTGCCGGTCAAGGGTATCCATCCATACTTCAGCCGGTCTCTAGAAGGCTGTTGATCTCCATGGGGCAACCTAGCTTTTCTTGGATGTCACCGTCTGAAAAGAGGAGATCTGCTGCTTGACTTTGCGGCTCTTGCATTTTGGGCATTCCATTTTCTTCTTCTCGCACTCTGAAATCGACAGGATCAGGCTGAAACGTTTCTTACAATTCTCGCATCTGAATTCGTAATTGGGCATGGCAACCCTCCTTTCTCCGCGGGCCCTAATACACAATCACCACGAAAGCGAGGCAGCGGGGCTGTTCCGGTTTATTCCCCGCGGATCACACTGAGACCATAAAGCCCGGGCGGGATGAAAATCCTTGCCCGGGCTCTCGTTCGTTTTAGTACATATCCTCAGGAGGCATCTGCGGCATGGCAGAAGCCTTCTTCTTTTCCGGTTTTTCAGCAATCATCGCTTCGGTGGTCAGGAGCAAGCCTGCCACGGAGGCTGCGTTCTGAAGCGCAAACCGGGCCACCTTGGTCGGATCAATGATCCCGGCGTCCATCAGATCCTCATACTTTCCGGTCTCCGCGTTGAACCCGAAGCTGCCCTTCCCTTCCATCACTTTCTGCACGACCACAGAGCCCTCAAAGCCCGCGTTGTTCGCGATCTGCCTCGTGGGCTCTTGCAGCGCTCTCCGGATGATGTTCGCCCCCATCTTCTCTTCACCCGTGAGGTCCAGCTTATCAAGGGCCTTGAGCACGCGCAAGAAAGCCACACCGCCCCCGGGAACAATTCCCTCTTCCACTGCGGCCCGGGTGGCGTTAAGCGCATCCTCCACACGGTCTTTCTTTTCCTTCATTTCAAGTTCAGTCGCAGCCCCTACATTGATCACGGCCACTCCGCCGATCAACTTGGCAAGGCGCTCCTGCAACTTCTCCCGGTCGTAATCGCTCGTTGTCTCATCAATCTGCGCTCTGATCTGCTTCACTCTGCCTTCCAGAGCCTTTCGGCTGCCCCCACCATCCACAATGGTCGTGTTATCTTTATCCAGCGAAACCCTCTTGGCTGTCCCAAGATCATTGATGGTCACATTTTCGAGCTTCAGACCCAGATCCTCACTGATCATCTGGCCTCCCGTCAGAATCGCGATATCTTCCAGCATCGCCTTCCTTCGGTCGCCAAATCCAGGGGCCTTCGTAGCCACCACCTTGAGCGTTCCTCTCAGCTTGTTTACGACCAGGGTAGCCAGGGCCTCCCCTTCCACCTCTTCTGCAATGATCACAAGAGGCCGCCCCAACTTCGCGATCTGCTCCAGGATGGGGACCAAGTCCTTCATCACGCTGATCTTCTTCTCGTTGAGCAGAATGTAAGGCTCGTCCAGATGAGCTTCCATCTTCTCAGGGTCTGTGACAAAGTAAGGAGACAGGTACCCACGGTCAAACTGCATTCCTTCCACGATTTCCAGGGTGGTCTCCATGCCCTTCGCTTCTTCAACCGTGATCACTCCTTCTTTTCCGACCTTCTCCATCGCCTCCGCAATAATATCTCCAATGGTGTGATCATTGTTTGCGGAGATCGTACCGACCTGGGCGATTTCCTTTTTCTCTTTGGTCGGTTTGGACATCTTCCTGAGCTCCTCCACCACGATCTCGACCGCCTTCTCCAGTCCGCGCTTGAGGGCCATCGGATTGGCTCCGGCGGCGACCAGTTTGCTGCCCTCCCGATAAATGCTCTGGGCGAGAATCGTCGCAGTGGTTGTTCCGTCCCCTGCAACATCCGAGGTCTTGGAGGCGACTTCCTTGACCATCTTCGCCCCCATGTTCTCGAACCTGTCCTCCAACTCGATTTCCTTTGCGACCGTCACGCCGTCCTTCGTTGTTTTCGGGGATCCCCAGCTCTTTTCGATCAGAACATTTCGTCCTTTCGGTCCCAGGGTTACCTTCACCGCATCCGCCAGGATGTCCACACCCGACATGATCTTCTCACGGGCACTCATCCCATATTTGATTTCTTTGCCTGCCATCGCTCTTTCCTCCTCCTCGCATCACTTTTCGATAATTGCCAAGATATCGTCTTCTCTCATGATCAGGTGTTCGACATTGTCAATCTTGATTTCGTTCCCTGAGTACTTTCCAAACAAAACCTTGTCTCCGGCTTTTACATCCAGAGCAATTTTCTTGCCTTCATCGTTCACCTTTCCGGGACCCACGGCAATCACTTTTCCCTCTTGCGGCTTTTCCTTGGCCGTGTCGGGGATAATGATTCCACCCGTGGTTTTCTCCTCTTCCCCAATCCGCAGCACCAAAACCCTGTCATTCAACGGCTTCACTTTCATCTTCGATTAACCTCCCTTTAGAAAATTAGTACGTTTAGCTGCTCCCATTGAGACGAAAGCAGCAAATCCAAAATAACCTGCTGATTTTATTGGCCTTACGTACAAACAGCACAAGAAACGTAAGCACCTTTAAAATTTTGTCAAGACGAGATCTCTAATTTATTCCGGTGCTTTCATCAAGAGATGCAGGGAGACGGCTAGAGGCTTGACCCTCTATCTTGCCCCTGACCAGATGGCGCCTTCTTCAGCGAGGATCTCGTAGGTGGCTTCAAGCATGCTGTCTGAGAGTTGCTTCGGCGCAGGGATTGTTTTGCCGCAGCAAGGGCAAAGGGTCGGTTTGTTTTCGCCTTCACCGATCGATGAACCCACACAGGTGCAGAGGTCTTGCGTTTCGGTCATCATGGTCCTCCCTTAAGTTTTCAATCTACCACATTGGCCCGGGATTTTTCCACTTTTCTTTGCCCTTGACCTCCTTTCATCTTTCCTATATTCTCCTTTTGCCTTACCTGGCCATATCGGCCTAAACATAAACCCTTACATAAGGAGATGTGACATGGCGAACAGCACGTACAAAATTATTGAACTGGTCGGAACGAGCTCCAAATCATGGGAAGATGCAGCAAAGAGTGCCGTGGAGACGGCGTCTAAGAGCGTCAAGGAGCTGCGTGTGGCAGAAGTCACGAAGATGGACATGACGATTGAAAACGGGAAAGTCACAGGCTATCGGGCGAGGATCACGGTTTCCTTCAAGTACGTCAGAACAGATTAATAGGCTCAGAGAAACACTTAATCAATAAAGCAGGGGGAGTTGCTCCTCCTGCTTTTTTTGTTTCTCCTAGTTCGTGATGAAGCCTGCCGGCAGCTTTTTCTCATCCTTGACGGCCGGCACTTCCTTTCCTTCTCGCTGATCCCGGTTGAGAATCGTGTGGTCCTCGACCCTGCCCTTCGCATGAAAGACCAGGCCCAGCTCCCGGGCCTTTTCTTCGTAAGAGCCTGAAGCAAGACGCAACTCTCCTGACGGTTCAACCATAATCGCCGATTCGCCTGTGACAGGACACTTGCATTCGCAGTACCCGCACCCGTTGCACTTGTTCTCATCGATCACCGGTACGGTAATGGGATGTCCCGTCACAAACTGAGAAACAATGGCATTGTAGGGGCAGATCTCATCACAGATGAGGCATTTCTTGTCCTGCTCCCAGGCGATGCACCGAGTCTTATCAATTCTGGCTGTGCCCACTTTGGCAAAAGATTTTTCTTCAAGAGTGAGGGGTCTGATCGCGGCCGTAGGACACACCTGGCCGCAGAGGTTGCATCCCTGCTCGCAGCCGGCCAGCCTGGCGGTGATTTTCGGGGTCCACATTCCTGAGAGTCCTGCCTCAAACCACACAGGCTGGAGGGTGTTGGTGAGGCATCCCTTGATGCACTCCCCGCATCGCACGCACCGGGCCTGGAAATCCGTTTCAGGAAGAGCTCCCGGTGGCCGGATGAGGCCGGCTGACCGCAACGCCCTCGGAGTTTCCCCTCCATGAAGATGGTGAAGGTTCGTCATGGTCAAGGCTGCAGCGGCCAGACCTGTAACCCCTGCACCCAGGACCCTGCGCCGGTCCAGATCAATTTCCGGAAAGGGCCTGGGGGTCTTCGCGCCCAGATTGAAAGAGATCGCCTCTTCAGGGCAAACTTCCCGGCACTTCAGACAGGTGATGCACTCCGAATGGGCCGTCTCGACAAAACCTTCGCCGATAGCACCCATGGGGCAGGTGCGCACACATCGGCCGCAGTTCGTGCATTTTTCCGAAACCGCCCTTCGAAAAAAAGGCTTCAGCGAGAATAGCGCGAGAATAGCACCGGCTGGGCACAGGTTGCGGCACCAGAACCGCGGTTGGATCATACCAAGCAGCAGGATACCCAGAACCAGAACAGCCACAAAGAGGTTCGTGTTGAACAGAGGAACGGAATAGCGGACATAGGATAGGCTTTCAAGACCAAGGTGAGGGAAAAGGGGACGCAAAAGGTCCAGAAAAAGATTCGCGACCATTAAACCGATCGGATACAAAACAAAGGAGTAGAACCGCGTCATGAGAGACAGGGGCGAAAAAAGGAAGATCCAGGAGATGCCCACTGCTGCTGAGCCTGCAAGGGCAATGAGGAAGAGATACTTCAAGCTCCTGAATCGGCCTGCCCCCTCAAAGCTGTTCTCTCCTTTCCGCTTCCCCGTTTTGCGGTTGGCCCAATCCCAGAAGTCAATGGTGGCACCCATGGGACAGAAATAGCCGCAGAAAACGCGGCCGAGGAAAAGGGCTAATCCCAGGATCACGAACGCCCACGCCGCTTTCGGGATAAAAGTCCGGGCAACCGCCATAGACCCAAGGGAGATCAAGGGGTCCAGGCGGAGAAACAAATCCACCTCGAACCATGACGGGAGCGGGTAAGCCGCGAGCCACAGGAGGAACAAGAAAAAGAGGAAAAGGGGGAGCTGGAGGAGGCGCTGGAACCTCATCAGGCGCTGACCTCTTTCACGGTCTGACAGGAGATGTCCATGTTGCCGAGGCCCCTCTGGTTGGCGATCTGAATGTGCTTGACCTGTTGGGCTTTGAACTTGCGTCCATACCAGGTTCCCAGTTCAACGGCCATGGAGTCGGCGGCGACCATGTCCCTTGAGGCAATGATCTTGTTCATGGGAATTACCTTGCCCGGCCCGCTTGGCCCGCCTTCCGAGAGAATGCGCGAAGCGTCAATGATCGTTAGCTTGGGCTTGAGCACGGTGCAAAGATCCACGACCGCCACATCGATATCCAGGTTCAGATGAAAATCCTTCCGGTCGTATATCAGCCCCATCATCCCTTTGATCGCCATGCTGACCCCGGTGGCGCTGTGCGACTTGGCCACTGGAACCGCGATCAGAACATTCGCCTCCAGCACTTTCTTCATGACCATGGTGGAAGTCAGCGCTTTCCCTTCCGGGATCCGCACTTCTTCATAAAAGTTTTTGTTCGTCGGACCCTGCACCTGGGTGTGCGGCAAGTCCGTGCAGGCTTTTCTCACACCTGATCTCTCCAGACAGAGTTCGGCGCTCCTGAGGGGATTGTCAAGGATAAGCACAGAGGATGCCCCTGCTTCTACGCACATCGTGGTGAGCTCTCGCACGACATCCGGATGAGTGGTGGTTCCCCAGTCCGGAGGATTTGGGAAGCTCATGTTCGGCTTGATCACCACCTTATCGCCCTGTTTCACAAAGCGACCCATTCCCCCAAAAGCGTTGACAGCCGCCCTCGTGGCTGGCCCTGGTCCCCCGTTGGCAACGACGATCTGAGGCTCTTTTTCAGCAGAGTAAACGGCCTCGATCATTCCCGGCACAGTCATACTTGCCGCGCCGACTGCGGCGTATTGAGCGGATCTCTTTAGAAACTCCCTTCGGTTCATGGACATATCTTAATCCTCGTCAGGTGCAAAATCATAGGGGATTGTAACTATTCAGGTGTTTAGGCTGAAGACTGAAGGGCAATAATGATCATCCATGACACAATCACCTGCCAACGTATCCAAAAGATCTTGGCTTTGTGTGATCGCGCACCTGCCTGCCCCGCTGGGGCGGTAGGCAGGCCCGCGGCGCAGGCAGGTGTCTTTTCCTTCACCGAGAACTTCAGTTTCGCTTAGTTCGCTGCCTTGGTCGAAATTCTCTCTATTTTTGCAGTCTTCTTGACTTCGTTCAGATACTCATCCACCCGTTGTTTAAGTTTCTGATTCGCCAGATGCTGCCGGATCTTTTCTTCCACCTCTTTGAAGGGAATGACTTTTTCAGGCTTTTTCTCCTGCACCTTGATCAGATGAAACCCCATTTCGGTCTCCACAACACCGCTCACTTCGCCCGGCTTCAGAGAAAAAGCAGCGTCATCAAGAGCCTTGGGCATCCTACCTCTCGGGATGATGCCCAGGTCCCCACCCTGAGCCGCACTGGCATCCTGGGAAAAATCTTTGGCGAGAATGGCAAAGTCCTCACCTTTTTGTACCCTTTTTTGGATGTCCTCCAGTTTCTTCCGGGCTTCCTCCTTTTTTGCCGGCTCGGATTTCGGATCCACCTTGATAAGGATCCCGCTCGCTCGAATCGATTCAGGCTGTGTGAAGTATTCGGGATTCCCGTCGTAGAAGGCCTTGGCTTCCCCCTCGGACACGTCCACTTTTCCGCCGAATTCCTTCTCCACAAATTTCTGGACAGCCAGATTCATTTTGATCCGGGATTTCAAAGCGGCTTCAGAAAGGTGATCCTCTGCCATGCTGTCTTTGAAAACTTGTTCATTAGGATACTGCTTCTTGAGTCCGTCGAGCTGTTCGTTCACCTGCGCGTCATCAATGACAACGCCCTTTTTCCGGCTCTGCTGATAGAGGAGTTCCCTGTCAATCAGGTTTTCCAGAACCATCTTTCTCGCTTCCATCATCATGTCAGGCCTGATGACCTGGCCTGTGGTTGCGAGAAGGCGCTGCTGGTGGTAGAGGAGTCCACGATTAACTTCCTCTTCCTGGATCACCACGCCATTGACAATGGCTGCTTTTCCTGCGGTGGAGGTCTTTTTTTCGGCCGTATCGGCATGAAGTGGCCACATCAGGGTGGCCCCCAGAAAAAATGATAGTCCGATAAATAGGGATTTTGCTTTCATAAGGCTTTCAGTATGTTCCTTTCTTTGTTAGTTCGCAGCGAGATTCCTGGCAAGATCTGTCGCCTCTTTCACGATGCGGTCGAAAAGTTCCTTGATGGCGGGAATGTCATGGACAAGGCCAATCCCCTGGCCGCAGGGCAGAATCCCTGCATCCAGATCTCCCGTGTCATACAGGCGTTTTGCATGCTCTCCGGCCACCACTTTCAGGATCTCTGCAACGTCCGCCTGGGCAGTTTCCAACTCTACGCACTTCTTTGCTGCTGCATTGATCCAGGCCCTGTGAGTGGCTCCCAGGGACCTCAGAATCAGCATGGTGTCCAGTTCGCTCGCCTCCACCAGCGCTTCCTTCACCCTGGGATGGATGGGCGCCTCCTGGGTGGCGAGAAGCCGGGTCCCGATGATGACCCCTTGAGCTCCCAGGGCAAGGGCCGCCAGGAATCCTCTGCCGTCTGAAATGCCTCCGCCGCCGATCACGGGCACCCTGACGGCCTCTGCAATTCTTGGCACAAGGACCATCGTCCCGATGTCCAGTTTGCCCGTGGCGCCGCCGTTTTCATATCCAACCACCGTGATGATGTCTGCACCCAAGTCCTGGACTTTAAGGGCATAGCGAAGACCAACGCACTTGTGGATCCATGTCATGCCTGCTTCCTTGAAACGGACACAAAGGTCTTCCGGCGCATGGTGACCGGAGGTCTCCACGATTTTCACTCCCTTTTTGATCATCACATCCAGGTACTCACTGTTGTCAATGGGAACCATCACAGGGAAGAAGTTGAGATTCACCGCAAATGGTTTGTCTGTCAGCTCCATGAGACGGTCCACGGCCTGTGCGAACTCATCAGGGCTCTTGTAGAGGGCAGAGGCAAGCACTCCAAGACCTCCGGCATTCGATATGGCTGCTGTGAACTCGGGCGTGGTGACCCACATCATAGTCCCGCCGACAATGGGGTATTTGATACCCAGTTTTTCAGTCACTCTGGTCTTAAACATGGCAGGTCTCCCAGGACAAGAGCATTTTTCCTTGAAGAAGATAGGCGAAAAGCGTGTGTAGTGTCAAGTATTTGCCATGCAAAAAATATGAGGCCTTCCCT
>Ga0209253_10003011_pt1 | contig 14862 bp, 8 predicted proteins | sample FrelakmetBRP12BR_FD_187145 | JGI IMG/M metagenome (GOLD analysis project Ga0209253, IMG submission 187145) | Freshwater lake sediment microbial communities from the University of Notre Dame, USA, for methane emissions studies - BRP12 BR (SPAdes)... | ecosystem: Environmental > Aquatic >...
GGGCGCCGCACGACGGACAGGTCACGGGATGGCCCGCGCCTTCAGGTCAGAGGTGACCTTAGGTTAGGGATGCGAGGGCGGTACGGCAAGCGGCGGCGACGTGTGCCGGGTCGTCCGGAGGCATCGGCTGGCGCGCCCCGGCGGCGTGCGGTATATGAGGGTCAGCCACACCACCTGGCGGAGATCGTGCACCCTCGGACTCTCCTTCCGCTGCTGCTCTCACTCGCTGCCGTGCGGCCTGCCCTCGCCCAGCAGTGCCCTGACGGCACGCCGCCGCCGTGCGCGGGAGCGGCCGCGCTTGCTCGCCCGGCGCCCCGCAGCATCGCCGTGCTCACCTTCGAGAACACCACCCGCGACACTTCTGCTCAGTACCTCGCTGAGGGACTAGCGGACCAGGTCTTCACCCGCCTGGGCGGCGTCGCGCGCCTCACGATGATCTCGCGGACGGCGGTGCGCCGGCTGCGCAGCCCGGAGCAGTTGTCGGTCCAGCAGCTCGGCCGGTCGCTCAACACGGCGTACCTCGTGAGCGGTTCAATCCGCGCCGCCGGGGGCCGTGTGCGGGTGAACGTGGAGGCGCTGCGGGCGGCCACTGGGGAGGTGGTCTGGTCCGACGCCTACGACCGCACGAGTGACGACCTCATCGGCATCGAGGAAGCCATCGCCACGGAGGTCGCCGCAGGCGTGGCGGGGCGGCTCAGTCCACAGGAACGGCGTGCCCTCGGGAGCTGGATGACCGCCAGCAGCCGTGCGTACGAGCAGTTCCTGCGCGGCAACGTGCTGCTGGCACGACGCTCACCGGCGGCGCTGCGGGACGCGATCTCCGCGTACCAGGCAGCGACGGCAGCGGATTCCGGGTTCGCCGATGCCTACGGCCGCCTGGCGTATGCGCATGCGCTGTGTTGGCTCTGGACTTGCCGCAGCGATGGGGATTCGCTCCTGGGGCTGTCGCGGCAGGCCGCGACGCGCGCACTCCGCCTCAATCCCCGGTCCTCCGACGCGTGGATGGGTCGCGGGATGCTGCTCGCCGACTTGGCCGTCGGCGCTGGGGTGGCCGGTGACGACACGTTGCTGACGGCCCTCGCGGCGTTCGAGCGCGCGGTCGAGCTGAATCCACGCAATGACGAGGCGTGGCATCAGTACGGTTATACCTTGGGCTTCGTCAGCGACTCAGCCAGCCTCGACGCGCTGCGCCGTGCGCTGGCGCTCGACCCGGCCCGCGCCATTACGTATCATGACCTCTCGCTGACCTACTACGTCATGGGCCGCAACGACCGTGCGCTCGCGACGGTCGACAGCGCGGTCGCCCTTGACCCCGACGGCCCGTTCCACGCGTGGCGCGCGGTGTACCGACTGGCGGCCGGCGACACGGCGGGCGCGGTGGCGGATGCGCGGCTGACGCCGGGCTCGTGGATCAGCACGGCAGTCCTTGCCGTCTTCGGGCACGACAGCGCAGCGGTTCGGGCGATAGAAGCGCGGGCGGTGCCGCCGACCTGCACCGACGAAGATGCCGGCGCGAGTTCCATGTACCCGCTCTGGACCGGACGACGGGAGCAGGCGGTGCAGCACTTTCTCCGGTGCGGGCCGTCACTCTATACCCGATGGTCGCTGCGGTTCCTGGTCTTCGCGCCGCTGGCCGATGATCGGCGCATCCAGGCACTGCGCGCGGAGACGGAGCGCATCCTGGCGCAGGCGCGATGGCGGTGACGAGCGTGGGCACGGGGGCACAGGGGCGGAGACGTCTGGCGGACGCAGCGGCCGCTGGGGCCAGGTACCATGAAAGCCAACGAGGCCGGGCAGCTCGCCCGACCTCGTCGTGGGTGGTGGTGCCACCGCAGCAACCCGACACGTACGCTGACGATACGCTCGGCGATGCTGCCGAGTCAATGGTTGGCCAGCTGGTGTGCCCGGGGCGGAATTCGAATCCGCACGGCCTCTCGGCCGGCAACATGTCGGGTTGCTGTGTCTACCAGTTCCACCACCCGGGCACCCGGATGCGCACGGTGGTTCCGGTACGGCGACACGACCCGCCACGCGGCCTGCGACCAGCCACGCGCAACGTGCCGCCGACGAAGTGGTGGGCGGTAACCGGAATGCCACTCCGGCGTATCGGAATCGCGCGGTCCGAGGGAGTCATGCGACGTTTCTTCGAGTTCCTGGCAGGGTCTCTGCCGAGCCTGCACGCCCCTCGGTATGCGCTCACTGCGCTGCTCCTGTGCGTCTGCTGCGCCTGGGCCGCTGTGCCCCTGGCAGCGCAGCAGTGCCCCGACGGCTCGCCGCCGCCATGCGCGGCGCGCGCGCCGGCGCCCCACGCGCCGAGTGTCGCCATCCTCTTCATGGAGCCCCGCTCCCGGAACGCCGCCGACTCCCTGCTGGCCGAGGGGCTGACGCTCGAGATCATCAACACGCTGGGGGGCGTTGCACGGCTGGACGTGCGCTCCCGCTGGGTCTCGCGCCGCATCGCGGCCGACGCCGATCCGATGCGCAGCGCCCGGGCACTCGGCGTGGACTACCTGGTCGACGGCGTCCTGGAGTTGGACTCCGCACGGGTGTTGGTGCGCGGGGCGCTGACCCGGACGAGCACCGGGCGGGTGGTGCGGCCGCTGCGGATCGAGCGGCAGCGGGCGGAGCTGGAGGGACTCCAGGTGGCCGTGGCGCAGGAGATCGCCGCGGCAGTGGTCGGGCGGCTGCTGCCGGCCGAGCGGGCCCGGTTCGCGGTGCGGCGGGTGGACCCGCGGGTGACGGAGCTGCTCCTCAGTGCCCGCGCGCTGAACCAGCAGTACACGGCTGCCGCGTACCGCCAGGCGCTCGTGCTCGCGCACCAGGCAATCGCGATCGACTCGACGTCCGCGCCCGCGTGGGTGCAGCTCGCCGCGTGCTACGCGATGCTCCGGGATTTCGAGCCGGACAGTGATGCCGTACTGATGGATCGAGGGATGGCGGCGAGCGAGCGGGCTTTCGCACTCGATTCCTCGAATGGTGCGGCCATGTCCATGCTCGCTGGCTACCGCGCGTGGTGGCGGAATGACCTGTCTCCGCGCACCGAGGCTCTCGCCCGCCGCGGCGCGGCGCGGGAGCCGGGAGTGGAGAGCGGCATCGCCTTGGCGGTGGTCCTGGAGGCCGCGGGCAAGGCGGACGAGGGCCTTGCGGTTGTCCGCGCGGTGGCCATGCGCGACTCGCTATCCCCCGTGATCTGGACCACTGCGGCCCTCCGGTTTCAAGGCGCGCGTCACTTCGTGGAGGCTGCCAGTGCGTGGGAGCGCGCGCTGGCGCTGCGTCCGTCCGCGCGAGACAGCCTCACGCTCCAGAGTATGCGTCAGTGGGCCCGCCTGGAGTCCGGCGACTGTGCCCGCTCTCTGGTCGATGGGCAGTCTGCGCGAAGCGTCTTCCTCATCACAGAGAGCCTGCGCTGCCTGGGACGGGCGACAGAGGCCGATTCCGTCATCGACAGCCGGCTGGCCCTCTCGACCGTCTCTCCGGGGAACCGGGCGGTCTTCCTTGCATGGAGGAACCAGCCCGACAGCGCGTTCGCGGTGCTGGGCCGGGCGTTCCCATCAGGCCTTGGCCGTCAATTGAACCACCCGGCCTTCGATCCCTACCGGCGGCACCCCGCCTACCTGGCCCTGCGGCGCCGGATGGGGCTGGTGCAGTGAGTACGGCGAGCACTGGGGCACGGGAGCTAAGGCGTACCGGCGTACCAGCGCACGCAGCAGCCGTTAGGGCCCGGTGCCAGGAAAGCCAACGAGGCCGGGCATCTCGCCCGGCCTCGTCGTGGGTGGTGGAACCACCGCGGCAACCTGGTACGTCCGGTCATGATACGCTCGGCGATGCTGCCGAGTCAAGGGATGGCAAGCTGGTGTGCCCGGGGCGGGATTCGGACCCGCACGGCCTCTCGGCCGGCAACGTACCAGGTTGCTGTGTCTACCAGTTCCACCACCCGGGCACCCGGATGCGCACGGTGGTTCCGGCACAGCGACACGACCCGCCACGCGGCCTGCGACCAGCCACACGCAAGGTGCCGCCGACGAAGTGGTGGGCGGTAACCGAAATGCTACGCCGGCGTACCGGAACTGCGCGGTCCGGTGGGCGTCTTCACTGTGCCCCTGTGCGCCCGTGCCCCTGTGGCCCTGAGAGAGTCATGCGACGTTTCTTCGAGTTCCTCGAAGCGTCTCCGCCGGGCCTGCACGCCCGTCGGACTGCGACCACATCTCTACTTCTGTGCGCTTGCTGCCTCTGTGTCGCCGTGCCCCTGGCCGCCCAGCAGTGCCCCGACGGCTCGCCGCCGCCGTGCGCGGGGGCCGCCGCGCCGGCGCGCCCGGCGCCCCACAGCGTGGCCGTGCTCACCTTCGAGAACACCACCCGCGACACCTCGGCGCAATACCTCGCCGAGGGGCTCGCCGACCAGATCTTCACCCGCCTGGGCGGTGTCGCGCGCCTCACGATGATCTCACGGACGGCGGTGCGCCGCCTCCGCAGCCCGGAGCAGCTGTCGGTCCAGCAGCTCGGCCGCGCGCTGAATGCCTCCTACCTCGTGAGCGGCTCGATCCGCGCCGCCGGCGGCCGGGTGCGGGTGAACGTGGAGGCGCTGCGGGCGGCCACGGGGGAGGCGGTCTGGTCCGAAGCGTACGACCGCGCCCGCGAAGACCTCATCGGCCTCGAGGAAGCCATCGCGACGGAGGTCGCAGCGGGCGTAGCGGGTCGTCTCGGTCCCCGGGAGCGACGCGTCCTGCAAAGCCGTGTGACCGCCAGCAGCCGCGCGTACGAGCAGTTCCTGCGCGGCAACGTGCTGCTGGCACGGCGCTCCACGGGGGCCCTGAGGGACGCGATCGCAGCCTACCAGGCGGCGACGGCTGCCGACCCGGCGTTCGCCGACGCCTACGGCCGCCTGGCCTATACGTACGCGGTGTGTGCGACCTGGGAGTGCCAAGGCGATGAGCTGGCGCTCCTCAGGCTGTCGCGGGACGCTTCGACGAGCGCACTCCGCCTCAACCCCGGTTCCTCCGACGGGTGGATGGGTCGCGCCAATCTGCTCGCCCAGTGGTTCGCGTTCGTTCGGAGGGACAGTGACGACTCTTTGCTGGCGTGCCTTGCGGCTTTCCGCCGCGCCATCGCACTGAACCCGCGCAATGACGAAGCGTGGCACCAGTACGGGATGATGCTGGCCTACGTCAGCGACTCCGCCAGCCTCAACGCGCTGCGCCGGGCGCTGGCGCTTGATCCTGCGCGGGCCGTCACGTACCTGAACCTCTCGCTCACCTACTCCGTGATGGGTCGCAACGACCGTGCGCTCGCGACGATCGACAGCGCCATCTCCCTCGACCCCGACGGCCCGTTCCGCTCCTGGCGCGCGCTGTACAGGCTGACGGCGGGCGACACGGTGGGCGCGTTGGCGGATGCGCGGCTGACACCGGCGCTGGGGAGCACTCCGGCCGTGGCCATCCTGGCTGGCATTGGCCACGACAGCGCAGCGGTTCGGGCGATGGAGGGGTACGTCGCGCAGTGGGGCTGCAACAGATTCTCCACCTGGTACCTGCTCTGGGCTGGCCAACGTGAGCAGGCGGTGCAGTTGATGCTGGAGTGCGGGCCGTCGCTCTGGGGGCGATTCTGGGGGCGGTTCCCGGTCCGGGCGCCAGTGGCCGGTGATCCGAGGGTCCAGGCGGTGTGGGCGGAATCGGAGCGCATACTGGCGAGGGCGCGATGGCGATGATGAAGGCAGGCACAGGGGCACAGGCGCACAGGGGCACAGCGACAGCGCTCCGAGCGTTCTTCCTGTGCGCCCTTGGCGTCTTGGCGTGTGTCCGTCTGGCCACCGCGCAGCAGTGCCCCGACGGCACGCCGCCGCCGTGCGCGCCCGTTCGTGCGGCGCCCCGCCCGGACCGTGCCCTCCGCGCGATCGACTCGGCCACCGTCCTCGTCGTGCCGTTGTCCCCCGTCGGCACCGACACGGCGCTGCGACGGCTCGCCGCCACCTTTTCAGCGGTCGTCGCCGAGAACATGACCGTGGGGGAGGTCCGCGCCCGGGTCGCGGACAACCTCTCTCCCATCGTCCCCGAGCAGCGTCCCCGTGCCGCGGCGCGCCAGCGCGCCGGCGCGCTCGTCGACGGCTCCCTCGTCAGGATCGGCGCGGGCGTCCGCGCCGCCACGCGATTGGTCGACGCGAAGACCGGTCGCGACCTCGCGTCGATCACCGTCGCAGGGAGCCCCGACAGCCTGCTCGCACTCGCCGACCGGGCGTCGCTGTCGCTGCTCACGGAGTGGTGGAAGCGCCAACCGGGGCCGCATCACCGCAGCGGGGTGGCGACCAGCTCGCTGCCGGCGCTCCGGGACTACATCGAGGCGATGGCGCTGTGGCGGTCGGGTCGAGCCGAGTGGCGGGCGCTCCTCGATAGCTCCGTGCGATGGGATCCTGACTTCGTCGCAGCGTGGACCTGGCTGGCGCTCCCCGACGTCGGGTCGCGGTCGTTGGAGTATAGGTGGCCGGATGTCGGCACTTCCGCCCCCGAGCCGGCGGGCCGCACGACGCCCGACTCGGCTCGGCGAGTCCTGTATGCCATCGATCTCCGGAGGCCGGAGCCCGGGCAGGACGCCGGGTCGTTCTACCTGCGGACCCTGCCCCTGCAGCTTGCCACCGGCTCGTTCCCGCCGCCCACTCCGGGACAGCCCGAGCCGTCAGGCCTGTTGGCAGCCCTCCCTTCTCCGGGCACGGTCGAAGAGCGGTATCTAGCCGCGCTGGCGGCCCGCATCTCCACACTGGCGGGCGGCTCCGCCAGCGTGGCTCTGCAGAGAGCCCGCGAGGTGGTAGCGCTCGATTCGACCTTCGTGCCTGGCTGGGATCTGTTGGCGCGTGAGCTTCTCGACCTCGGCGACACCGCCGCCGCCCGTCCGATCGCCGCGCGGCTCGCCGCAGCTGACTCAAGGGTGGCCGGGGTGTTCCGCGCCGTCTCTGCCGCCCGCTTCTCCCCGGCGGCGGTACTGCAGGCTGACGCGAATCGTGACCTCCTCGACGCGACCGCCATTCTCGCTCCGTACTGGCATCGCCTCAGGATCCTGTTCGAACTGGCGCCGCAGCTGCCGGAACTGTTCGCGGCGGCTGGGTTGGCCCAGCCGATGAGTGCCGGGATCGCGGCCTCCATGAAGGTGCCGGCCCTTCTGGCGTTGGGAATGGCGGACAGTGTGCGCGCGACGATTCCGTGGCTGGTGCAGGCGGCGCGCCAGATTGGGCTCTTGCCATCCGACACGACGAATCGGCCTTTCGACGAGATGGCGATGTCCCCCGCCCTTCCACCGGATACCGCGTTCGTCAGGGCGAGGCCGAGCGCGGCGGCACTGGATGCACTCCTTCGCAGCGTTCGACTCGGAGTCCTCGAGTCCCAGGCCTCTCCTTCGATGCGTCGTTTGGCCCAGGCGACGGGGCGGACCAGGCTCACCCGGGCCGCGTGGATCACGGGCATCCTGGGGATCCAGACGGGCGACCGCAGCGCGGCCGACCGCGGCGCGGCGATCCTCGACAGTCTGGCGGTGACCGACACGTTGAGCGTCGGTCCCTTGGCCTTGGGGTTGCGGGCCGAGCTCGCGCTCGCAGCCGACAGCGGCGCGGCGGCCGAATCCCTGCTTGTCAAAGCGATCGGCACCTCGGTCACTCGCTGCCCCGCCCGCTACCGTTTCCTCCTGGCGCAGCGCTATGCCGCGACGGGGCAGCTCGACCTCGCGCGCCGCCTGGCCCACTCGGTCACGATGCCGAGTCTGCTGCACGGCATCGAGCACGTCGCCTACTACGCGCCGGCGCTGAAGCTCGAAGGGGAGATGCTGGAGCGGCTCGGGCGGCGCGACGAGGCGATCGCCGTCTATCAGGCGTTCGTGGAGCTGCGGGCCGACGCGGATGCACCGTTGCAGGGTGAGGTGCGGGACGTCCGGCAACGGCTCGCGTCGCTGCGCGGGGGCCGCTGAGCTTCGACTGCCATCGGCGACTCACGCGCGTGTTGCGACGCTCCGGCCCCCCGGAGGGGTGCCGCGGCCTCGCCCGGTTCGCCGGGCTCCACGCGTCGTCGGCCGTACGCGAGCGGGAGTGTCACGTCCCGTCGGCCCGGCTCGCTTGACGTGGGGCCGCGCCGGCTGCACCGTAGCCGCGTGCGACTCAGCCTCGCCCTGACATCCGCGCTCTGTCTCGCCGTCGTTCCTCCTGTCACGGCGATCGCCCAGCAGTGCCCCGACGGCACGCCGCCGCCGTGCGTGGCGCGCCCGCGCGCCGCCGTCCGGGTGACGCCGCCCCCGCCCGCCGAGCGCGGCCGCCGCTTCCTCGTCCTCCCGTTCCGCAACCTCTCGCGCACCCCGGACCTCGAGTGGCTGGTGGAGGGCTCCCCCACCCTCCTCGCCGACGCGCTGGGCCGGTGGCAGGAGATCGCCGTGGTGCCGGACGATCGCCTTTACCCGGCGCTGCGGCGCAACGGCGTCGTGGCCGGCACCGTGGTGGAGCCGGGCCGCGTGCGGCGCGTCGCGGAGGAGACGGGCGGCTGGACGGCGGTGACCGGCGAGGTCCTCGCGACCGCCGGCCGGGTGCGCGTGAGCGCCCGCGCGTCGGACGTGGTCACCGGGAGTGTCCTGGTGCGCGCCTCCGCGGAGGTCGGCGCGGCGGAGGACGTGCGCGCCGCCTACGAGCGCGTCGGCGCAGAGCTGCTCCGGGCGTCGGGACTCTCGGGCGAGGCTCCCGACCTCGCCACTGCGACGACGCGCTCGCTCGACGCGTACCGCGCCTACATCCGGGGCCTCGGCCACTACCGCCGCGCCGAGTACAGGCGCGCGAACGCGGCCTTCCTGGAGGCGGTGCGGCTCGACAGCACCTTCGCGCAGGCGTACGCCGCGCTCACCAGCACCGCGCTCTTTTCGAGCCCTGACCTCCTCTACGTGGCGGGCAGCCCGGTGTACCGCTATGCCGAGCGGGCCGCCACGCTGGCGTCGCGGCTCCCGCCCGAGAAACGGGACCGGGTGCGGGCCATCTATGCCTTCCTGCTGGGGCAGCTCGGGGCGTCGAGGGCGATCCTGGAGCGGCTGGTGGCGCAGGATTCCGGCGACGTGGACGCCCTCGAGGCGCTGGCCGACCTGGAGTACTTCGACGGGTTCCTAGTCGGTGCGGCCGGCCACGAGAGGCCCCGCGGGTCGCTCAACGCCGCGGCCCGGCTCGCCAAGCGCGTGCTCGAGCTCGACCCGAATCGCCGCAGCCGCTATCTCGAACTCGCGCAGGCCTACGACCTCGCGGGGGGAGACCTCCCGGGGTTCGTGACCGCCTGGCGCAACGAAGGGGCGTCATTCGCGGACATATTCAGGAACCAGATACCGCGGCTCTTCGTGCCGATCCTGCGCGATTCGTTCGAGGTGGTGCCCGCCGAGTCGGCGCGGGTGTTCCCCGCCGACTCCCTCGCCCTTTGGCAGCAGAACGCGCGCGACATCGCCCGGGCGTGGGTAGACCGGTGGCTCGTGGCCAGTCCCGGCGACGCCGAAGCGCACCGCACCCTCGCGCGGATCGAGGAGCTGGACGGCCACATCCCCGCGGCGCTCCGCTCCCTCGCGACCGCCGAGTCCCTCGGCGTGGAGACCCGGTGGGAGTCCGTCGCGGCGCGGCGCATGGTCCTGCTCGCGAGGCTCGGGCGGGTGGCGGAGGCCCGCCGCCTCGCCGATTCCCTGGCGACGGCGACGTACTTCGACTCGGTCGCGCCGATCCCGACCCTCAAGCTCGAAGGTCCGGTGTGGGCATTCCAGCTCTTCCTGCTCGGCGGGGAGTTCGCGCGCGCCGAGGGGCTGTTATCCGGGCTGCGCCGTGGCATGGCGACCGTCTCTGGGGTTGACACCGTCACCGCGTCCGCCTTCGCGGGGGTGATCCTCTCGGGCGCCGGCTTCCGCCCCTATTTCCTGATCTTCGTGCCGGTGGCCCTCCGGCTGGAGGCACTGGACAGCGCGCTGGCGAGCATCGGCCGCGCTCCGCCGTCGAACCTGGCGGTGCGTGCCCTGCCGCAGATGCTGCGCCTCGCCGCCCCCACAGCCGATCCCCCGGCGCGCGCCCGCCTGGTCGCTCGCGCACTGGACGCGGCCTTCGCCCTGGCCGCCGGTGACCCGGCCGCGATCCCGCTGGCCCGCAAGCTGGCCGCCGCTGCGGTTCAGGTGGACGGCAGCCTCGCCGCGCGTTTGGCGAGCGCTCCCTGGTACATCCCGTGAGCGTTGCACCCGCGTGTGATTGTGTGGACCGCCGCCTCGCACTCCCGCTCGGCATAGTCTCCTCGCGCCTTCAGTTGGCCAGGACCAGCACGCGGCCCGCCCCCAGCCGCACGTAGTCGCCGCCGTACGCCTCGGCGAACTGCGCGATCGCCAGGTCGCCGGTGCAGTGCGTCGCACCGACCCGCCGCACGCCCAGGGCGCGGAAGTCGGAGACGACCTGTCCGATCTCCGCAGCGCTCTTGTTGCCCAGGTGGAAGCCGCCCAGGACCAGGCGCACCGGGCCGCTGAACATCTCGGTGGCGCGCCGCACTACGGCGACGACACCCTGGTGCGCGCAGCCGGTCACGACCACCAGCCCGCTGTCCGTGGGGATGACCAGCGACTGCTCGGGAATGCGCACGGCGGGGTCCATCATCTCGCCGGTGGTGAACACGCCGGGGATCAGCTCCTGCCGCGGTGCGGCATCCACCAGCGTGAGCGTTCCGCCAGTCAGATTCCGGATCAACTCCCGGAGCGCCTGCGGAGTCGCGCCCAGAAGATAGAGGGGGCGCCGCACTCCGCTGTCTGCCAGAGCCTGAAGGCCGGCGGCGTGGTCGCTGTGGGCGTGGGTCAGAACGATGGCCTCGATGCGGGAAGGCGCGATCCCGAGGGAATCCAGGTTGCGCCTCAGGATGCGCGGGTCGCCGCCGGCATCCATGAGCAGCGTGTGTCCCCGGTACTCGATCAGCGCGGCGAACCCCCAGGCCTCCTGGAAGCGGGCATCCGCGGCGGTGTTGTCGTACAGCACGGTTATCCGCAACGCACCCGCCTGCACGGCCGGCGGGGGCGCCGGCGGGGACGATGGCCACCGGCCGAATCCGCCGCCGAGTGAGGCGACGACCAGTGCCATCCCAATCGCGATCTGCGAACGTCGGCCGATCATGCGCTGCCTCCATTCAGTATCGCGCTCATGCTCGCGAACACCTTCGGCCCCTGCGTCACCCGAAAGCCGGCGCTGCGGGCGCTACCCAGCGTGTGCTCGAAGCCGGAACGGCTCACGTGCAGGCGCGGCTCGACGAGCAGGACGCGCCCCGAATCCCTGAGAACGCGCCGCAGCGTACCCAGGAACTCATCGCGCTCCGGCACCTCGTGGACCATCCAGAACGCCAGCACGAAGTCGTACCGGCCGGGCACGTCCCAGCCGGGATCGGAGGCTAGGCGGGCGGCGATGGCGCCGCCCAACCCGTGGCGCCGGGCGCGACGCATCAGCCCATCGAGCATCTTCTGCTGGACGTCCACGGCCGTCACGCTTCCCGACGGCCCCACGAGGCGCGCCAGCGGAATGGTGAAGTACCCCATCCCGCACCCGATATCGAGGCAGTCGTCACCCGGGGCGACCAGGTCGCCGATCACGCGATCCGGCGGCTGGACCAGCTTCCGCAGAGGATTGTCGAAGGAGTAGACCATCCACCAGGGGCAAACAAAGGAGCTGTCGCTCATCACGCTCGCCGACTGTCGGGTTTGCCCGCGGTTCCCGGGAACCCGCGGAAGTTGCCGCGCCTGCCGCCCCGCTGCAAGACGAATCCGACTCCGAGCGGAGCGGCCGGCCTGCTGGAGCCGTGGCCACGCCCATCCCCGAGCGCGTAGATTGGGGCCAAGGAGGATCGCGCATGGACCGCCGCCTCGCTCCGTCGCTCGCCATAGCCCTCGCGGCGACGCTCGCCGCCTGCCAGAACGAGATCCTGGTCGAACCCGCGCCCGCCCTCGACCTCACGGGCGAGTGGGACTTCGCGCTCTCTCTCCCGGGCGACGAAGCCGGCACGTGCGCCATCCGCGGTGCGCTGGTGCTGACCCAGACCGGCGCGTCCCTCACCGGCACCTCGACGGTCTACTACCGCTTCTGCGGCGCCGCCTCGTCCGCCGACGTCACCGACGCGGTGCTTTCCGACACGACACTCACCTTCCGGGCCGGCACGTGCACGTACACCGGCAACCTGGTCGGGTCTCCGGCGGACAGCATCGCGGGCGACGTAGCGTGTGGGTGGACGAACGGCACGTGGACCGCGGCCCGCGTCGGACCGGCGGCGCGGCTCCAGCTCGCACCGGCCGGCCGCGCCATCGTCGTGGCCGCCAGCCAGGCGTACACAGCCACGCTCTCCGACAGCGCGGGCCACGTGCTCCACGGGCGCACGGTGGCGTGGACCAGCAGCGCGCCGGGCGTGGCCACCGTATCCGATAGCGGAGTGGTGACGGGGGTGGGCGCGGGCACGGCGACCATCACGGCGTCGTCCGCCGGCCGGAGCGCCAGCCTGGTCATGCAGGTCAGTGCCGCCAGATTCGTCGCGGCGGCGGCTGGCGAGTACCACACCTGCGCGCTCACCGCCGACGGCGCGGCCTACTGCTGGGGTGCCGGGCCGCTCGGCGACGGCACCGGGCTCGGCAGCAACACCCCCGTGCCAGTGCAGGGCGGACACGCGTGGGCGGCGCTGTCGGCGGGCTCGGGCTTCACCTGCGGCGTGACGCGGTCGGGAAGCGCGTACTGCTGGGGCACGAACTACGGCCGACTCGGGAACGGCGATACGGTCGCCAGCTCGGCGCCGCTCCCGGTGCTCACGACGCGCGGCTTCACCGAGGTGAGCGCCGGCGGCGCTCACGCCTGCGGCCTGGAGACCGGCGGCGCAGCCTGGTGCTGGGGCTCGGGCGCCGCGGGGCAGCTCGGCAACGGCACGCGCGCCACGAGCCTGATTCCCGTGCCCGTGAGCGGCGGGCTGACGTTCGCGCACATCAGCGCGGGAGCGGCGCACAACTGTGCCATCACGGCGGCCGGCGCGGCGTACTGCTGGGGCGAGAACGGCGGCAAGCTCGGCAAGGGCGATACGGCCAGCGCCACGACACCGGCGGCGGTCGCCGGCGGCCTCACCTTCACCGCCATAGGCGCAGGCCGCCTCCACACCTGCGGGCTCGCGTCGAGCGGCGCGGTCTACTGCTGGGGGCACGGCGTTTACGGCCAGGTCGGCAACGGTTTGCACGGCACCGTCCTCACGCCGGCGCTCGTCTCGGGCGGGCGGACGTTCGCGGCGCTGAGCGTCGGCCGGGACCACAACAGCGCGCTCACGGCGGCGGGAGAAGTCTGGGGCTGGGGCAGCAACGGCGTGGGCCAGGCGGGAGACAGCAGCCGCACCGAGTGGGACGTGCCGGCGCTGGTGCCGGGCGGTCACCCGTTCACCGCGGTATCCGCGGGCGGCGTGCACTCCTGTGGCGTCGAGTCGGGCTGGGTGCTGTACTGCTGGGGATACAACTCCAACGGCCAGATCGGCGACGGCACGCGGATCGACCGCAGGGCGCCAGTGAGAGTCGTGGGGCAGCCGTAGCCGTCGCGTCGCCCTTGACTTCCAGGCCGGCGTCGCGATGCTCTCCGTAGTGGAATGCGCCGGGTTCCCCCCGAGCGCTTCCGGTTCACGCCCCGCTCCGAGGTAGGCCCGTGTCCCGACTCCGACTCTCGCCCATCCTGGTGATCATCGCCGTTGCGGCGCTCATCCTGGCGTTCCCCGCCTTCACCGCCCTGCTCACGGACTGGTGGTGGTTCCGGGAGATCGGGTACCAGGTCGTCTTCACCCGTGAGCTGGTCACGCGGGCGCTGCTCTTCCTCATCGCGGGAGCGGTCACCTCCGGCGCGCTCTACCTGAATCTGCGTATCGCGCAACGGGGGCTCGTGCCCAACCCGATCATGGTCCAGGTCGGGCCGTCGGTGCCGCAGCTGGACCTGACGCGACAGATCCGCCGTGTGAGCCTGCCGGTCTCGCTGGTCCTGGGCCTGCTGGCCGGGCTCGGCGCCACTCCGGCGTGGGACCTCGTGCTCCGGGTGATCAACCGCACCCCGTTCGGGACCCTGGACCCGGTCTTCTCGCGCGACATCGGGTTCTACGTGTTCACGCTGCCGGGGCTCTCGGCTGCGATCGGGTTCCTCTCCAGCCTCACCGTCGGCTGTCTCCTCCTGCTGGTGCCCGTCTACCTGCTGCGGGGCGACATCATCGTGCGCCCCCCCCGGCTGCTCCGCGTCGAGCGGTCGGCGGGCATCCACCTCGCCATCGTGCTCGCGGCGCTGCTGCTCCTCACCGCCGTGCGGCTCTGGGTGGTGGACGTGCCGAGTCTGCTCTACTCGTCCACGGGTCCGCTGATCGGCGCGAGCTACACCGACCTGATGGCCCGGCTCCCGGCCCTGCGCCTCTCGGCGATCGTGGCGGCCGCCGCCGCCGCCCTCGTGCTGGCCGGCGGTCTGCGGGGACGGCTGGTGAACTGGGGACTCGTGGCCATCGGCGGCTACGTGATCGTGGCCATCCTCGGGCGCGGCCTCTTCCCGCAGGTGATGCAGAAGTTCGTGGTGGCGCCGACCGAGCTGACCCGGGAGACGCCCTACCTCCGGTACCACATCGCCGCGACCCGGCTGGCGTGGGGTCTGGACAGCGTGGAGATCCGCGAGCTGGACGCCGAGTCCAGCCTGACGCTGGCCAACATCCGCGCCAACGCAGCGACCATCGAGAACGTGCGCCTGTGGGAACGTGAACCGCTGCTGCAGACCTTCGGGCAGCTCCAGGAGATCCGCACCTACTACGATTTCGTCTCGGTGGACGACGACCGGTACTGGATCGACGGGAGGTACCGGCAGGTGTTGCTCTCGCC
>Ga0209253_10003012_pt1 | contig 14859 bp, 16 predicted proteins | sample FrelakmetBRP12BR_FD_187145 | JGI IMG/M metagenome (GOLD analysis project Ga0209253, IMG submission 187145) | Freshwater lake sediment microbial communities from the University of Notre Dame, USA, for methane emissions studies - BRP12 BR (SPAdes)... | ecosystem: Environmental > Aquatic >...
AACGCGGTGGACCTGTCCTCCGCGCTCGTCGAGGCGGTGCAGTATCTCGTGAACCGCGTGGTCAACCCGCGGGCCGAGGGGCGCAAGTGGGTGAACCTCGAGGTCGGAGGCTTCCCGGACGGGGCCGACCCGGCCACCCAGGCCATGGCGCTCCGCCTCGCCGAGACCGCCAGACGAACCGGCAAGGTGCTGGCGGTGGCACCCATCAGCCCGCGCGACCGGCGCTCGATCCACCTGGCGCTCGTCGACGTCGAGGGCGTCTCGACCCGCAGCGAGGGCGAGGGGATCTTCCGCCAGCTGCTCATCGTCCCGGGGCCGAAACCCAAGGCGCCGCCCTCGGGGGGCTGACCGCCGTGGCCCGAAAGAAGACCCGGGAAGAGGCGCTCTTTGCCGCGGCGGTGCTGCGCCGCTCCCTCGAGCTGTCCGGAGACGAGCAGCGCCAGGGCTTCAAGTTCGTCTACGAGGGCGTTCTGCGCGATCTCCACCTCGCAGACGAGGAAGTGGGCGAGTTCCTTGCCAGCCACGCCCTCGAGGTGGACGCGGCGGTTGGCCGGCGAAACCGGTAGCGCCGGGGGACCGATTCCATGGACGCGCCGTTCCGGAAGACGCTGGAGCAGGGCGCCCGGGCGCTCGGGCTCGCGCTCCAGGACGACGCCAGCGAGAAGCTCGAGCGATACGCCGACCGACTGCTGGCCTGGAACCGCAAGGTGAACCTCACCGCCATCACCGACCCTGCGGAGCTGGCGGAGAAGCACCTGGTGGACAGCCTGGCGCTCGTTCCCGACGCAACGGGCGCGGCGACGCTGCTCGACATCGGAAGCGGCGCCGGACTCCCGGGCATTCCCCTCGCCATCGCCCTCCCCTCCCTCGAAGTCACCTGTTGCGACTCGGTGGCGAAGAAGGTCGCCTTCGTGAAGGCGGTGGCGGCCGAGCTTGGACTTCGGGTGCGAGGCGTGGTGGCTCGGGCTGGAGGGGAGCCAGAGCGCGAGGGCCTGCCCCGGGCAGAGGTGGTGGTTGCCCGGGCCCTCGCCGACCCGGAGCGCTGGCTGCCGCTGGCGGTCCGCTACCTCGCGCCCGGAGGAAGGGTGCTGGTCACGCTGGGGCGCGAGGCCGACGAGGAGGGCCTGCGCCGGTCCGGCGCCCTGGCCGGACTCGAACTTTCGACACTCCGCCGCTTCGCCCTTCCCGTGTCCGGCGCCCTGCGCGCAGTGGCCACATTCGTCGCCCGGGACTGATCCGGAGCCGATCCGGCGGTCCCGATCCGGTGCCGGACGTTCCACGTGGAACACCCAGCCAGGCCATGTTTCACGTGGAACATCAGGGGGGCGGCGACCCCCTCCCCCCTGCCCTGTCAGATCGAGGGAGCATTCTCCGGTCCGTCCGGAGTACAACCGGCCGCCACCCTGGAGAGACATGGGCAGGACCGTCACCATCGCCAATCAGAAAGGCGGCGTCGGGAAGACCACGACCGCCGTGAACCTCGCCGCGTCGCTCGCGTCGGCGGAGCACCGGACGCTCCTCGTGGACCTCGACCCGCAGGGGAACGCCGGGTCGGCCCTGGGAGTGGCCCGCGACGAGGTCGAGTCGTCGGTCTACGACGTGCTTCTCGACGAGCGCCCGGTGACGGATGCGGTCCGTCGCACCGAGCTTCGCTATCTCGACCTCCTTCCCGCGAGCCGCCACCTGGTCGGCGCCGAGCTGGAGCTCGCCACCGTGGACCGGCGTGAATCCCGGCTGCGCGAGGCGCTCGCCCGGGTCCGCGGCGAGTACGAGCACGTCATCATCGATTGTCCACCGTCGCTCGGTCTCCTCACCGTGAACGGCCTCGTGGCCGCCGACGGGGTCATCGTCCCGCTGCAGTGCGAGTACTTCGCGCTCGAGGGGCTCGCCGACATCCTCCGCACCGTCGAGCTGGTGAAGGGCGGCGCCAACCCCGGCCTCGAGGTCGACGGCATCCTCCTCACCATGTTCGCGCAGAACAACCTGGCCACGCAGGTGGTCGACGACATCCGGCAGCACTTCGCCGGGCGCGTCTTCGAGACCGTCATTCCGCGCAACGTCCGGCTCTCCGAGAGCCAGTCGCACGGCAAGCCCATCCTGCTCTACGACGTGGCCAGCAAGGGCTGTCAGAGCTACCTCGCCTTCGCCAGGGAGGTCTCCCGGCGAGAGGCGCGCCGCGAGAGGAGCCAATCGTGAGTACGTCCGGAAGCCGTCGGCCCGCGCTGGGCCGCGGGATGGCCGCCCTGCTCGGGAACGCCGCGCCGCCCGCCCCGTCGGGCCGCAACGTCATGCAGCTCCCCATCGAGGCGGTCCAGCGCTCCGCCTCCCAGCCGCGGAAGAGCTTCGACGAGAAACGACTCGAGGAGCTGGCGGGCTCGATCCGGGAGCATGGCGTTCTCGCCCCGATCCTGGTGCGACGGAACGGGGCCGGCTTCGCCATCGTGGCCGGCGAGCGTCGCTGGCGAGCCGCGCAGCGCGCCGGCCTGAAGGAGATCCCGGCACTGCTCCGCGAGGTCAGCGACCGCGAATCGTTCGAGATGGCGCTCGTCGAAAACCTGCAGCGCGCCGACCTGAACGCCATGGAGGAGGCCGAGGCCTTCGACGCCCTCGCCCACGAGCACGCCCTCACCCAGGAGCAGATCGCGGCACGCGTCGGCAAGGACCGGTCGACGGTGGCCAACGCGATGCGCCTCCTCAAGCTCCCGGCGGACGTGCGGGACCTGCTGCGGTCGGGTGCCCTGGAAATGGGTCACGCCCGGGCGCTGCTCCCCCTCGAGAAGGCCGACGCCATTCGCAAGGCGGCCCAGCAGGTGGTGCGCCAGCAACTGTCGGTCCGGGCAACCGAGGCCCTCGTCCGGCGGGCGCTCCATCCGCCGGGAAGGCCCCTAAAGGGGGACATTGTCGCGGACTCTGCGAACCTGAAGGCGCTCGTCTCCCGGCTGGAAAGGCGTCTCGGAACCCGGTGCCGGGTGATACAAAAGAGCCTGAAGGCAGGGAAGCTGGAGATCGATTACGGGTCGCTCGTCGAGCTCGACGGGATCCTGGACAAGATGGGAGCCTGACAACAGCCGCCCCTCTAGGGGCGACTGTTTAGGATTACATTCGAGGTTCGGCCGCGTTCACCCCCGTTGCTGGCAACCCCGTCCCGGTGTAACCCTTCCCTCCCATGGCAATGCTCAAGCGCGAAGAGACCCCGCTCGCCGCCGTCGGAAGCGATCTGAACGCCCTCCTGGGGCGCGGCTCGGAGTTCGACGGAAAGCTCTCCTTCGAGGGAACCGTCCGCATCGACGGCCGGTTCACCGGCTCCATCGTCACGAACGACACCCTGGTGATCGGCGAGGGCGCCCAGGTGAACGCCGAGATCTCCTGCGGGACCATCATCGTCCACGGCGCCATCGCCGGGAACGTGAAGGCCAGCGTGGGCGTCGAGCTTCACCCGCCAGCGCGGGTGACCGGCAACATCGAGACCCCGGCGCTGCTGGTGCAGAAGGGCGTGGCCTTCAACGGGCAGTGCAAGATGGAGCCGGGGGCCAGATCGCCCTCCGGCCCCGTGCCCGTGAAGTGACCTGCGACGAGGGCGCGGAGCGCGCGCCCGGCCTCACTGCACCTTCACCTGGATGGAGCGGGGCTTCGCCTCGGTCCGCTTCTGCAGGTGGATCGACAGCACGCCCTGCTTCGACTCCGCGCGGACCTTGTCCGGGTCGACGGAGGTGGGGAGCGCAAAGGTCCGGGTGAACGAGCCGTAGGCCATCTCCACCCGGTGGTAGTTCTCCTTCTGCTCCTCCTTCTCGATCCTCCGTTCGCCCTTCATGGTGAGGACGCCATTCTCGACGCGGATGTCGACGTCCTTGGGATCCACGCCGGCGAGGGCCGCCCGGATGATCACCTCATCGGCGTCCTCGAAGACGTCGCAGGCGGGCGTCCACCCGAGGGACTCCGCGGGCTGGCTGCCGCGCTCGTCCAGAATTCCTCTCAGGACCTCCTCCTGGATGCGGGCGAGGTCGCGAAACGGCTCGAATCTCGTTAGAATTGCCATGCTTAGCCTCCTTGGCGGGGTGATTGCCTCCAGCCGAAGCGTAAGCACGCCCCCTACCCTGTCAAACGGTGCCCCGCTCGGGGCGCCAAGTGCGCGTAGCGTCAAACCCATTCCCTTGACCGGCTCCCGTCCGGAATGCTAGTTAGCGGCCCCCCTATGATCGTTGGCTCCATCGCCCGCCGCTACGCCAAGGCACTGTTCTCCCTGGCGGACGAGCAGGGTCAAGTCGAGAAGTGGTCGAGCGGTCTCGAAGGGCTCGGGAGGGCGCTCGCCGCCTCCCCCGAGCTGCGCGAGACACTCTCCTCTCCGATGTTCGACAAGGAGCAGCGGCGAGGCGTCGTCGGAGCGCTGGCCACCAGCCTCGGGCTCCCGGACACGGTGAGGAACTTCCTTCTGCTCCTCGCCGACCGGAACCGCGTCGCCTATCTCTCCGAGGTCGTCGCCCATTTCCGCGACCTCGCCGACGCCCGCCTCGGCCGGATCCGCGCCAGGGTCACGAGCGCGGTCCCGCTGGCGCCCGACGAGGCGAAGCGCATCGCAGAGAAGCTTGCCCAGGGCGCAGGGGCCGAGGTCATCGTGGAGACCCTCGTGGACGCGGCTCTCCTGGGAGGCGTGGTCGCCCAGGTGGGAAGCCTGGTCTACGACGGCTCAGTCCGGTCGCAGCTCGAGGAGCTGCGCCGCGCCATGAATCACTAGCCACCCGCTGGAGACGACGAACATGGACATTCGCGCCGACGAGATCAGTCGCATCCTCCGCGATCAGATCAAGGACTACGGAAAGAAGGTCGACGTCTCCGAGACCGGCACCGTGCTGTCCCAGGCCGACGGCGTGGCCCGGGTCTACGGCCTTTCCGGCGTCGCGGCCGGCGAGCTGGTCGAGTTCCAGAGCGGCGCCCGCGGCCTGGTGCTCAACCTCGAGGACGACAACGTCGGCGTCGCGGTGATGGGCCTGGCGGAGGAGATCCGCGAGGGCGACGCGGTGAAGCGCACCGGCAAGATCGCCGAGGTGCCGGTGGGCGAGGCGCTGCTGGGGCGGGTGGTCGACGGCCTCGGCAACCCCATCGACGGCCGCGGCCCCATCGACTCGAAGCACTCCCGCAAGGTGGAGATCAAGGCCCCCGGCATCGTGAAGCGCAAGAGCGTGCACGAGCCCATGCAGACCGGCCTCAAGGCCATCGACGCGCTCGTCCCCATCGGGCGCGGCCAGCGCGAGCTCATCCTCGGCGACCGCCAGACCGGCAAGACCGCCGTCGCCATCGACACCATCATCAACAACAAGGGAAACAACCTCTACTGCTTCTACGTGGCCATCGGCCAGAAGCAGTCCACGGTGGCCCGGGTGGTGGACACGCTCCAGAAGTACGGCGCCATGGAGTACACCACCGTCATCTCCGCCAGCGCGTCCGACCCGGCCCCCATGCAGTACCTGGCGCCCTACACGGGCGTCACCATGGCCGAGTACTTCCGCGACAGCGGCCGGCACGCACTCATCGTCTACGACGACCTCTCCAAGCAGGCGGTCGCCTACCGGCAGCTCTCGCTCCTGCTGCGTCGCCCCCCCGGCCGCGAGGCCTACCCCGGCGACGTCTTCTACCTCCACAGCCGCCTGCTGGAGCGGGCCGCCAAGCTCTCCGACAAGGAAGGCGGGGGATCGCTGACCGCGCTTCCCATCATCGAGACCCAGGCCGGCGACGTGGCGGCCTACATCCCGACCAACGTGATCTCCATCACCGACGGGCAGATCTTCCTGGAGTCCGACCTCTTCTACCAGGGCGTCCGTCCGGCCATCAACGTGGGCATCTCGGTGTCCCGCGTCGGCGGCTCGGCGCAGATCAAGGCCATGAAGCAGATGGCCGGAACCCTCAAGCTCGACCTGGCGCAGTACCGCGAGCTGGCGGCCTTCTCCAAGTTCGGCTCCGACCTCGACAAGTCCACCCAGGAGACCCTGGCCCGCGGCGAGCGTCTCGTCGAGGTGCTGAAGCAGGCGCAGTACCAGCCCCTCTCGGTCGAGAAGCAGATCATCCAGATCTACGCCGCCACCCAGAAGGACGGGGCGGGGCAGAACTGGCTCCGGCCGGTGCCGGTGGAGGACGTGGGGCGCTACAGCAGGGAGCTCCTCGAGTTCCTGGCGGCGCGCCACCCCGAGGTGGTCAAGAAGATCGCCGAGAAGAAGGCCTTCGACGACCAGATCCGCAAGAATCTCGACGCGGCGCTCGAGGAGTTCAAGGGCGTCTTCCAGGCCGAGCAGAAGGCGTAAGGAAGGCCCCCGAGGCGACCCGTGCCCTCTCTTCGCGACATCCGGCGCCGAATCGGCTCCGTCAAGAGCACCCAGCAGATCACCAAGGCCATGAAGATGGTGGCCGCGGCCAAGCTGCGCCGCGCCCAGGAAGCCGTCACCCGGGCCAGGCCCTACGCGACGCTGCTCGAGGAGTCCCTGTCGCGCGTGGTCTCCCGCGCCGCCGCCGACGAGGGCGCGGCGCACCCGCTGCTCGCGTCACGGCCAGTGAAGCGGGTGGAGCTGGTGGTCATCACCTCCGACCGCGGCCTGGCCGGCGGCTTCAACTCCAACATCGTGCGGCGCGCGCAGCGCTTCCTGGTGGATACCGCCGACCAGCACGACGAGGTCATGGTCTCGACCATCGGCCGCAAGGGGCGAGACAGCCTGCGGGCCCGCAAGGTCGCGGTGCGCAAGGACTACGGCGGCGTGCACTCGAAGCTGAGCTTCGCCACGGCCCACGAGATCGCCGGCGAGCTCTCCGCGCGCTTCCTCTCCGGCGAGGTCGACGCCGTCTTCCTGCTCTACAACGGATTCAAGAGCGCCATCGCGCAGGTGGTGACGTTGAAGCAGTTCCTGCCCGTCGAGACCGGCCCCACCGAGGCGTCCACCTCGGTGGACTTCCTCTTCGAGCCCGGCCGGACCGGGCTCCTGGCCGACCTGGTGCCGCGCCACCTGGACGTGCAGGTGTGGCGGGCGCTGCTCGACTCGGCCGCCAGCGAACACGGCGCGCGCATGACCGCCATGGAAGCCGCCACCAAGAACGCCTCCGAGATGATCGCGGCGCTGTCCCTCCAGTACAACCGCGCGCGCCAGGCCTACATCACCAAGGAGCTGATGGAGATCGTCAGCGGCGCCGAGGCGCTCAAGTAGGACCCAGGGAAAACCCACATGTCAGAGATCCAGATGCAGAGCGGCAAGATCACCCAGGTCATCGGGCCCGTCGTCGACGTCGAGTTCCCGCCAGGCTCGTTGCCGGGAATCTACACGGCGCTCGTGGTGACCAACCCCGGCATCGACGACCGCAAGGAGAACCTGGTCCTCGAGGTGGCCCAGCACCTGGGCGAGAACACCGCCCGCACCATCGCCATGGACTCCACCGAGGGGCTGATCCGAGGCATGGCGGTGAGGAGCACCGGCGAGGGCATCCACATGCCGGTCGGCAAGGAGGTGCTGGGGCGCATCATGAACGTCGTCGGCGAGCCGGTCGACGAACGCGGCCCCATCGGCGCCAAGAGCAAGAAGCCCATCCACCGCGCCCCTCCGGTCCTCACCGACCTGAACGTGAAGATCGAGGCCTTCGAGACCGGCATCAAGGTCATCGACCTGCTCGCCCCCTACCTTCGCGGCGGCAAGATCGGCCTCTTCGGCGGCGCCGGCGTGGGCAAGACCGTGCTGCTCATGGAGCTCGTGAACAACGTGGCCAAGGAGCGCGGCGGGTTCTCCGTGTTCGCCGGCGTCGGCGAGCGCACCCGCGAGGGGAATGACCTCTACCACGAGATGATCGAGTCGGGCGTCATCAACCTCGACGAGCCGCAGAAGAGCCAGTGCGTGCTGGTGTACGGCCAGATGAACGAGCCGCCCGGAGCCCGTGCCCGCGTGGCGCTGTCGGCGCTGGCCATCGCGGAGTACTTCCGCGACGACGAGGGGCGCGACGTGCTGCTCTTCATCGACAACATCTTCCGATTCACCCAGGCGGGTTCCGAGGTCTCGGCGCTCCTCGGCCGCATCCCGTCGGCGGTGGGCTACCAGCCCACGCTCTCCACCGAGATGGGCGAGCTGCAGGAGCGCATCACCTCGACCAACAAGGGCGCCATCACCTCGGTGCAGGCCATCTACGTGCCCGCCGACGACCTCACCGACCCGGCCCCGGCCACCGCCTTCGCCCACCTCGACGCCACCACGGTGCTCTCGCGAAAGCTCACCGAGATCGGCATCTACCCCGCGGTGGACCCGCTCGACTCGACCTCGCGCATCCTCGATCCACTGGTCGTGGGGCAGGAGCACTACGACGTGGCGCGCCAGGTCCAGGAGATCCTCCAGACCTACAAGGACCTCCAGGACATCATCGCCATCCTCGGCATGGACGAGCTCTCCGAGGACGACAAGACGGTGGTGGCCCGCGCCCGCAAGATCCAGCGCTTCCTCTCCCAGCCGTTCTCCGTCGCCGAGCAGTTCACCGGCAACCCCGGCATCTACGTGAAGCTCGCCGACACCATCCGCGGCTTCAAGGGAATCGTCGAGGGCAAGTACGACGACCTGCCCGAGCAGGCCTTCTACATGGTCGGCACCATCGAGGACGCGGTGGAGAAGGGGAAGAAGCTCGCCGCCGGCGGCTAGCCCGGGACGGGGAACGACATGGCCGCACTGACCCTAGAGATCGTCACCCCGGAGCGTCGCGTCGCCACGATGCCGGCCGACGAGGTTCGCGCGCCCGGCGTCCTGGGCTCCTTCGGCATCCGCAAGGATCACGCGCCGCTCATGTCTCAGCTCGCGTCCGGTCGGCTCACCGTCGTCGACGGGAGCAGCGAGACGCACTACGCCATCGGGGGCGGCTTCCTCCAGGTGGCCGACAACAAGGTGATCGTGCTCGCCGATAGCGCCGAGGAACGCTCCGAGATCGACGTCGAGCGTGCCCGGAAGGCGCTGGCCGAGTCCTCGGAGCGGGTGCGCGGCCTCACCGAGCAGGACGATAACTACCCCGAGGAAGCGGCGCGCGTGCGCCGCGCAGCCGCCCGTCTGGACGTCGCCGGACGTTGAGCCCGGAGGCCTCCCGGCCCAGGCCTTGCCGGCCACGGGCGGGTAGGGCTTTCTCATTGAAATTCCAGCAGGATTCGGCTAGAAGAGAGGGTCCCGCACGAGGGCCTCTCCGCCTCCGCGGAGCGCCCCAGGCGCCCCATCATGGCCGACGAAATCCTCCCTCCCGTCCCGCCCGACGAGCCGCCTCCGGCGCCGCCCTCCGAGGCCCCGCGCCTGCAGGTCGCCATCGAGGACGAGATGCGCCGTTCGTATCTCGACTACTCGATGTCGGTCATCATCGGCCGCGCCCTGCCCGACGTGCGCGACGGCCTGAAGCCGGTGCACCGTCGCGTCCTCTACGCCATGCACTCGGAGGGGCTGCACCACAACAAGCGTTACTCCAAGTGCGCCGGCGTGGTGGGCGAGGTCCTGAAGAAGTACCACCCGCACGGCGACGCATCGGTCTACGACGCGCTGGTGCGCCTGGCGCAGGACTGGAACCTGCGCTACCCGCTCATCGACGGCCAGGGCAACTTCGGATCGGTCGACGGCGACCCGGCCGCGGCCTACCGCTACACCGAGTCGCGCCTCGAGAAGCTCGCCGACTACCTTCTCGCCGACATCGACAAGGAGACCGTCGAGTGGTCCCCGAACTTCGACGACTCCACCGTCGAGCCCACCGTCCTGCCCTCGCGGTTCCCCAACTTGCTCGTGAACGGCTCGGCCGGCATCGCCGTGGGCATGGCCACCAACATCCCGCCCCACAACATGGGCGAGGTCATCTCGGCGGCGGTGCACCTGGTGCGGAACCCCAGGGCCACCGTGGCCGAGCTGATGCGCTTCATCCCGGGCCCCGACTTCCCGACCTTCGGCATGATCCTCGGTCGCGACGGGATCCGGCAGGCCTACGAGACCGGGCGCGGGAGCATCACCATCCGCGCCAGGGCCTCGGTCGAGGTCCACCCCAAGACCGAGCGGGAGAGCATCGTCGTCACCGAGATCCCCTACCAGGTGAACAAGGCCAGGCTCGTCGAGAGCATCGCCTACCTGGTGCGGGAGAAGCGCATCGAGGGGATCTCCGACCTGCGCGACGAGTCGTCGCGCGAGGGCATGCGCGTCGTCGTCGAGCTGAAGCGGGACGCGGTGGCGCAGGTGGTCCTGAACAACCTCTACCAGCACACCACGCTCCAGACGACCTTCGGGGTGATGCTGCTGGCCATCGACGGCGGCCAGCCGCGCATCCTCTCGCTGAAGCAGATGCTGGAGCGCTTCGTCGCCCACCGGAGCGACGTGGTGACCCGTCGAACCCGCTTCGAGCTGAAGCAGGCCCGGGCCCGCGAGCACATCCTGCTCGGCCTGCAGATCGCCCTCGACCACATCGACGAGATCATCGAGCTCATCAAGAAGGCCCCGGACCGCGAGACCGCGCGGGAGGGACTGACCTCCCGGTTCGGGCTCTCCGAGATCCAGGTGAAGGCCATCCTCGAGATGCAGCTGCAGCGCCTGACCGGGCTGGAGCGGCAGAAGATCCTCGACGAGCTGGCCGAGGTGCAGAAGCTCATCACGCGCCTGCGGGAGATCCTCTCGTCCGAGAAGGTGCTCCTCGACGTGATCGTGGCCGAGCTCGAGGAGGTGAAGGAGCTCTTCACCGACGAGCGGCGCACCGAGATCCTGGGCGCCGCCGCCGACCTCGACGTCGAGGACCTCATCAAGGACGAGGAGATGGTGGTCACCGTCTCGCACGCCGGATACGTGAAGCGGAACCCCATCTCGCTCTACCGGGCCCAGCGCCGGGGCGGGAAGGGGAAGACCGGCACCGCCACCCGCGACGAGGACTTCGTGGAGAGCCTCTTCGTGGCCTCCACTCACAGCTACATATTGATCTTCTCGGACAAGGGGAAGGTCTACTGGCTGAAGGTCCACGAGGTCCCCCAGGCCGGTCGGGCGGCGCGCGGCAAGCCCATCGTGAACCTGGTGCAGCTGGCGCAGGGCGAGAAGGTGGCCGCCATCCTCCCGGTTCGCGAGCTGCCGGCGCCGGGCGGAGCGAGCGGCGCCGTCGAGGCGGACGGGGAAGGGGAGGGGGAAGGGGAGGGCGCGTCGCCGGGCGCCGCCGGGGCCTTCGTCTTCGCCGCCACCCGGCGTGGCCTGGTGAAGAAGACGCCGCTGGCCGCCTACTCCCGGCCGCGTCCTTCGGGGATCATCGCCCTCTCGATCGAGGAGGGGGACAGCCTCATCTCCGTCCGCATCACCGACGGTCACGGACACATCCTGCTCTCCACCGCCCAGGGCATGGCCATCCGCTTCGAGGAGTCGGAGGTGCGTCCAACCGGGCGCAGCGCCTACGGCGTGAAGGGGATCGCGCTCGACGAGGGGGACGAGGTGGTGAGCGCCGAATCGCTCCCGCCGACGCAGGAGGGGGCGGTCGCCGCCACCATCCTCTCGGTCACCGCCAACGGCTACGGCAAGCGCACCGGGCTCTCCGAGTACCGGATCCAGATGCGGGGAGGCAGGGGCATCATCACCATCAAGGCCACCGAGCGGAACGGCCCCGTCGTGGCGGCGCTCCCGGTGGTCGAGGCCGACGAGGTCATGCTCATCACCAACCGCGGCATGCTCATCCGCATGCCGGCGGGGCAGATCAGCCTGATCGGGAGAAACACCCAGGGCGTGCGCCTCATCTCGCTCGAGTCGCGCGAGGAGCAGGTGGCCGGCGTGGCCCGGGTCGCCGAGAACGTCACGGTCAGTGACGAGAGCGACGAGAGCGGCGAGGCCGGGAACGGCGACGGGAGCCCGGAGGGCGAGCCGGCTTGAAGGGCGACGCGAGGCCGACCGCGCTCCTCGCGGCGCTCGGCGCGATCGCCGTCCTCGCCGGGGCCTGCAGCTCCCCCGACGGGAAGCTGGAGAGCGCCAACGCGCTTCGCCATCAGGGCAGGCCGCAGGAGGCGCTGGCCGCCTACCGCGAGATCCTGGGCGAGCTGGGCGACGGCACCATCCCGAAGTGGGAGACCGGCGTGAGGCTCAAGGCGTTGCAGTACTCCGCCGACATCTCCTACCTCGACCTGGGCGACTACCTGGGCGCCATCGCCTACTACCGGCGGATCGTCTCGCTCCATCCGGGCAGCGACGAGGCCTGGAGGGCTCGCGCCGCCATCGGCGACATCTACGCCCAGCGACTCGGGGACCGGCGCGCCGCCATCACCCAGTACGCGACGGTGGCCCAGGGGGACTCGAAGGACGCCCCCCGCTTCCAGTTGCTGGTGGCCCGGCAGTACCTCGAGCTGAAGAACTTCGAGCAGGCCCGCACCGAGGCCCGCATCCTCCGGGAGAAGTGGCCGCAGTGCCCGGAGGCCGACGACGCCCAGCTCCTCACGGCCCAGGCCTGGTCTCTCGAGGACCGGCCCGAGGAGGCGATGGGGGCCTTCCTGGCCGCGGTCGAGCGTCGCCCCCGGCCGGAGGTCGCGGCGCTCGCCCTGGAGGGCGCGGCCCAGATCCAGTCCCGGGCCGGAAGGTTCGACAAGGCCATCGAGCTGTACACCCGGGCGATGCCCGGCCACCCCAACCCCGAGGCACTCCGGACCGACATCGACAGGGTCCGGGAGCGGCGTGAGGCCGCCAGGACCGTCACCCCCGGCGACCGTGACGCAGCCCTGGACCACAACGTCCGGGGGAGAACCAAGGAGATCCCGTGAAGACAGACCTGTCGCAGAAGCTGTTCCAGAAGGCCCAGACCCTCTTCCCCGGCGGCGTGAACAGCCCGGTGCGCGCCTTCCGGAGCGTGGGGATGACGCCGCTCTTCATCGCCCGGGCCAAGGGGTCGAAGATCTTCGACGTCGACGGAAACGTCTTCGTCGACTACGTGGGCAGCTGGGGACCGGCCATCCTGGGCCACGCCAACGTCGAGGTGATCCGGGAGGTCGACGAGCAGCTCAGGAACGGGTCGAGCTTCGGCGCCCCGTCGCCCCGCGAGATCCAGCTCGCCGAGGTGGTCCGGGAGAGGGCCCCCTGGATCGAGAAGATGCGCTTCGTCTCCTCCGGGACCGAGGCCACCACCGCCGCCATCCGGCTGGCCCGGGGATTCACGGGGCGTGACGACATCCTCAAGTTCGACGGCTGCTACCACGGTGCCGGTGACGCACTTCTCGTGAAGGCCGGCTCGGGCGTGGAGACGCTTGGCCTGCCGGACTCGCCGGGCGTTCCCGCCGACGTGGCCCGCCATACGCTGACGCTCCCCTACAACGACCTCCCGGCGGTCGAGAAGCTGCTGGCCGGGCGAGGCGCCTCCACCGCCGCCATCATCGTCGAGCCGGTGGTGGGCAACATGGGCGTGCTCGTCCCCAGGCCGGGGTATCTGCAGGGGCTCCTTGACGTGGCCCGGAAGCACGGCACGCTCCTCATCATCGACGAGGTCATGACCGGCTTCCGCCTGGCGCCGGGCGGGGCCTGCGAGGTGTACGGGATCCGGCCCGACCTGGTCACCTTCGGCAAGGTGATCGGCGGCGGGTTGCCGGTCGGCGCGTTCGGCGGCCGACCCGACGTGATGGACCGGATCGCTCCGGCCGGGCCGGTCTACCAGGCCGGGACCCTCTCCGGGAACCCGCTCGCCATGGCGGCTGGCATCGCCACCCTCCGGCAACTGGGCAAGGCGCAGTACGCCCGACTCGAGGAGCTGGGCATGAAGCTCGAGACCGGCCTCGTCGAGGCCGCCCGGGCCGCCGGCGCGAAGGTCCAGGTGAACCGGGTCGGCTCGATGATCACGGTCTTCTTCTCTCCCGACCCGGTGTTCGACGCAGCCAGCGCCAGAAAGTCCGACACCAAGAAATTCGCCAAGTATTTCCAGGTGATGCTCGAGAACGGCGTCTACCTTCCGCCCTCGCAGTTCGAGGCGGCTTTCCTGTCGGTGGCGCACGGGGACGAGGACATCGAGACCACCGTCCAGGCTGCCAAGAAAGCGTTCGCAGCCGCCGTGGCCGGGTAGCGCGGCGTCATTGACGGAGAGGGGTGGGACTGCTATACGGTTTCGCCCTTCCTCCCGGGATTCACAGGGAAATCCGGGAAAAGAGCTGGAGGCTGCGGTGAGCTCCCCGGACGATCGAGAGCGCCGGGAAGAGGACGAGAAAGGTCTCTCGAACCTGGCCGAGGCGTACCAGAAGGCGGGCCCGTACATCGGGGCCTCCACCACGCTGGTGGCCTCGGTGGGCGTCTTCGCGGGGCTGGGCTGGTGGCTCGATCAGAAGTTCGGCCACCGGACGCCGTGGTTCCTCCTCGGGGGCGCGCTCCTGGGGATGGTCGGGGGTTTCGTGAGCTTCTTCCGGACGGTCCTGGGAAAACAGAACAAGTGAAGAGACATCTCCTCGCCGCCGCAACCCTGGCCGCCATCTCGGTCGCCGCAGCCCTGCTCGCCGGTCCCGCGAGCAGGCCCGCGCTGGCTGGCGCGGCCATCGCGAGCGGCACCGCGCTGGCTTCCCTCTGGGCCTACGGTCGATACGGGCGGGCCACCCGCCGCCCGGTGCAGCAGGCTCTCCTCGTATTCGTGGTGACCTTCCTCGTGCGCATCGTCCTCGTCGGCGTGGCGCTCGCGGTCCTGGTGCGCGCCGGCGAGAGTGTCGTGCCCTTCGTGATTGCCTTCTTCGTTCCCTATTTCGCATTCACCGCCATCGAGGGAAGCCTTCTCATCTCCATCGATCGCGGGATCGGGAAGACCGCATGACGCTCACCGTTGCCGCCCTCGCGCTGGGGATCGCCCTCGGCCAGCACACCGCCGCGCCGGCCGAACATGCGGCCGCGCCCGCGACGCACGGCGCCGCTCCGG
>Ga0209253_10003014_pt1 | contig 14855 bp, 12 predicted proteins | sample FrelakmetBRP12BR_FD_187145 | JGI IMG/M metagenome (GOLD analysis project Ga0209253, IMG submission 187145) | Freshwater lake sediment microbial communities from the University of Notre Dame, USA, for methane emissions studies - BRP12 BR (SPAdes)... | ecosystem: Environmental > Aquatic >...
CGGCCACCTGCGCCAGCGCGTATTCCAGAACGGCCCCATGCACGCGCCGCGCGGCGTGGGTGTGGAGATCGAGCGGGTGGAGGAGCAGAACGCCTGAGGGGCGGGGCTCCTGCTTCAGAAGCGGCGGTGGCCCCATGCGGGGCCGCGCAGGAGTTGCAGCATGCGAGTGCGAGAAGTCCTGCAAGGCGCCATTCGGCCGAGCACGACTCGGGGCACTCGAGCGCTCTGGGCGAAGTCGCTGCTCAATGCCGTGCTCTTCTTCGCTATCTTCATGCTCGCGTTCCCTTGGCTTTTCCACCGTCTCCTCCCAAGCCCCCTTTTCGTCCCTGCCCTCTTCCGAACCTGGCTGGCAGGCAGCTGCTTCGTCGTCGGGATCGGCCTCTGGGTCGCCTGCCTCGACACGTTCAGCCGCCATGGCCGAGGCACACCCCTGCCGATGGATGCGCCACGGGAACTCGTGACGAGAGGACCATTCTCGGTACTCCGAAACCCCATCATGGCCGCCGAAGTGCTCGTGATCTGGGGGGAGACGCTGTACCTCTCGAGCCTCGGCGTCCTGCTCTACGCGGTCGCCGTCAGCATGGGCGCCCACGCAGTGGTTCGTTACGTCGAGGAGCCCGAGCTTCGCAAGCGCTTCGGGGCTCGCTACGAGGAGTACTGCAGGCTCGTTCCCCGCTGGTTTCCGCGAATCCTGCGGCGTGCCTGATCCGGAGCGCCCGTAGAGCGAGGCCCCTACTCGTCCTCGTCCTCGAAGTCGAACGGCAGCGCCGGGGGCGGAGCGAGGCCGAGCCACTCGCGAACGCGCGAGACGATCTTGCGGCGGGAGGCGATGAGGTGCAAAGGAAGCGCCACGATGATCGCGACCGTGAGGACGTCGTGAACCCAGTGGGAGGGCTCGTTCCACGCTCGGGGCAGCGCGTCGTCGAACCAGATCATGAAGCCCGAGACCGCGAGGCCGGCGGTGACGACCAGCGAGAGCACGATGTGGGTCTTGCTCCAGCCCCAAGGGTCGGGCGGGCCCAGGCGGCGGCGCAGGTCCTCGAGTAGGGCGCGGGCGACCAGCCCCGCCGCGGCGAGAGGGACCAGGACGGAAACGACGCCTCCCCAGAGATGGAAGTCGAGGATACGCCGGCCGTAGCCGCCGATCGCGGCCCCGCGCAGCTCGGGGAAGTAGAGCAGCAGCCCGGTCACGACCAGCAGCAGCGTGGCGACAGCGTGGACGTCGTGAAGGACCCGGCGGAGGTAGGCAGCGCTCAAGCGTGGATTCCGGCGCCGAGCCTCATGCTTCTGGGACGAATTCGGGCGCCCGGGGCTGCGAAGCGAGTCATGGCGAGCCTCCTGCATGCCTTGTAGGGCGTGGGCTGCTGTGAGCATATGACGATCGTCATGCCGCAAGCCGAGACCCGCTTCTAGTCTCCCCGCATGGCTGCGCAGGCGGCCGTGCCGAAGGAGGCAGATGTGACGGGCGCCGCGAACACCGCGTTGGGCTTTCGTCTCGGCGTGGTAGGCATCGTGGGCTCGTCGGGCGTCGGCAAGACGACACTTCTCGAGCGTCTGCTTCCCGCGCTCCAAGCGCGCGGAGTCGTGGTCGGCGCGGCGAAGCACGCCTCGCACGGCTTCTTCGCGGACCACCCGGGCAAGGACTCGCACCGGCTGTACGAGGCCGGAGCATGCGCCGTGGCGCTGATCTCGTCGGAGCAGGTGGCGGTCTTTCGCCGACTCGACGGCTCGTCCGTGCGCCCTCCGGCGCTTGCGGACGCCCTCACCGCGCTTCCTTCTTCACTCGATCTCGTTCTCGCCGAGGGCTTCGCGTGGGAGCCGATCCCTCGTATCGTGCTGGTCGGGCCTGAAGAAACTCCGCGCAGCGAGCACCTCGAGTGCGGGGAAGTCCTCAGCATCGTGCGCATGCCGCCTGCCCTCGACGCGAAGCCCTTCCTCCCTGCAGCGTTCGTCGACTCCTTGGCGGACGACGTTCTGGAATACGCCCGCAGCTCGCGCCGGATTGATTCTGCGGGCGAGCCGCGGCCCTGGCTGCGTCGAACATGATGCTCGTCATACCTCGCCGCTCGGCTCCCAAGCAGTGTTTTCGTGTTTCTGGCGCCCTATGTCCGACGCGTCTCGCAGCATGCGAAGCCGCGCGGGCGTGGGCCTAGCCGGCGCCCCGCGCGCCCGCCGGAGGAAAGTCGATGCTCGTCAACTTCGTCCGAGGAGCTCCCGTCGAGTGGCTACTCGACCCGGAGGCGGAACCCTGGCTCAAGGCCAAGCCTCAGCGCATTGCGATGATCGGCACGCCGGTCGGCCTGCAGCCCACGGAGGCGATCCGCGCGGGCTGGGCCAACAAGCCCATCGGCGCCGTCCACGAAGTGCAGGTGAGCGCCCTGCACAACGGCGAAGTGTTGGCCTTCCGGCTCGAATGGGCGGACGCCACCGAGAACAAGGAGCTCGGTGACACCACCGCCTTCTCCGACGCAGCGGCCGTGCTGCTACCCGTCGTTCCTGGCGCGCCGGTCATCACCATGGGCGCGCCCAACCTGCCCGTGAACGCCTGGTACTGGCGTGCCGACTCCGACGCGCAGGGGCGTGAGGTGCTGGCGGAAGGGATCGGGTCGAGCCGCACGGTGGATGTCTCTTTGGTACACGGCCACGGCGTCTGGAAGGGAGGCCGCTGGAAAGTGGTCATCAGCCGGGCGCTGCAGGTCAACAGCCCCGAGAAGTGCGCGCAGCTCACAGCGGGCCAGAAGACGGAGTTCGCCGTCGCGATATGGGACGGTGCTGACGCCGAGCGCGGGGGCATCAAGGCGTTCAACGGAGCCTGGCTCGAGCTGCAGCTCGCGCCCGTTGCCGGCGGAGGGAAGGGCTGATGTCGAACCGACAAGTCGCAATGGTATTCGACCTGAACAAGTGCCTCGGTTGCCAGACCTGCGTCATCGCGTGCAAGCGGCTGTGGACCCGCGACGAAGGCATGGCCTACATGTGGTGGGCCTCGGTCAACACGCAGCCGGGCCGCGGCACGCCGCGCGACTGGGAGAAGTCGGGCGGCGGCTTCAAAGACGGCGTGGCGCAGTCGGGCAAGCTCCCCACCAAGAAGGACTTCGGCGATGCCTGGGAGTTCAACCACGAAGAGGTCTTCTACGGCGGCAAGGGCCAGTCGGCGCACCTCAAGATCGTGGGCGAGGAGCCCGACTGGGGCCCGAACTGGGACGAGGACCAGGGCGCGGGCGAGTATCCGAACGCCTACTACTTCTACCTGCCTCGCATTTGCAACCACTGCACGAAGCCGGCGTGCCTGGAGTCCTGCCCGCGCAAGGCAATCGTCAAGCGCGAAGAGGACGGCATCGTCCTCATCGACGAGGACCGCTGCCGCGGCTACCGCTTCTGCATGGAGGCGTGTCCGTACAAGAAGATCTACTTCAACCATGTGAAGAAGGTCGCGCAGAAGTGCATCTTCTGTTTCCCCCGCGTCGAGCAGGGCGTGGCGCCGGCGTGCTCGCGCATGTGCCCGGGGCGGGTGCGCTTCGTGGGCTACAAGGACGACGAGAACGGCCCGATCTGGAAGCTGGTCGAGAAGTACAAGGTGGCGATCCCGCTGCACCCGGAGTTTGGGACGGATCCCAATATTTTCTACGTGCCGCCGATCGCCCCGCCGCGCTACGACGAGGCGGGCAACCTCGACGAGTCGAAGCCGCGAATTCCCGACGAGTATCTGGTCTCGCTGTTCGGGCCGAAGGTGCTCGAAACGCTGGCCACGCTGAAGGCCGAGATGGCGAAGACGCGGGCCGGCGGCAAATCCGAGGTGCTGGACGTGCTGATCGCGTATCAGTGGAAGACCATGTTCGGAGGCCTCGATCGGGACCCTGCGACGATCGAGTGGACGAAGAGCTAAGCCGTGGCGGCGGGAATCGACCGTCGCACATTTCTGGTCGGTGCCGCTGCGGGCGCGGCCACCGTGGCGATCGCCTACTGGCGACTGCGTCCGGTGGAGCGGGGCGCGCCCGCAGCGGTATCCGTCGTAACAACGGCCCCTCCCACCTACGGCGACTGGCGTGACGTCTACCGCGAGCGCTGGGCCTGGGACCGCATCGTCAAGAGCACCCACTTCGTCAATTGCTGGTACCAGGCGCACTGCGCCTGGAACGTGTACGTGAAGGACGGCCTCGTCTGGCGCGAGGAGCAGGTCGCCGCCTACCCCCAGACCCGGCCCGACGTCCCCGACTTCAATCCCCGCGGCTGCCAGAAGGGCGCCTGCTTCAGCGAGCGGATGTACGATCCCGCGCGCCTGCGCTACCCGCTGAAGCGCGCCGGCGAGCGGGGCTCGGGCTCGTGGCAGCGCGTCTCCTGGGACGACGCCGTCACGGGCATCGCCGACTCCCTGCTCGACACGGTCATGAAGGAGGGCAGCGACCGCGTCATCTGGGATCTCGGCCCCCTCTACACCATGGGCACCTTCGGCGCGGCGCACCAGCGCTTCACCTTCCTGCTCGATTCCACCAGCCTCGACATGAACACCGAAATCGGCGACGGCCACCGCGGCGTCGGTGAAACCTTCGGGAAGATCGTCTTCGAGCGTTCGGCCGACGACTACCACTTCTCGGACCTGATCCTGATCTGGGGCGGCAACCCGATCTCGACCCAGATCCCGAACGCGCACTTCCTGCTGGAATCCCGCTACAACGGCGCCCAGATCGTGACGATTGCGCCCGACTACTCGCCGTCGTCGGTCCACGCCGATCTCTGGGTGCCGGTGAAGCCCGGCTGCGACGCAGCCCTCGCACTCTCGATGGCGCAGGTGATGCTGGACGAGAAGCTCTACGACCCCGCGTTCATCCGCGAGCAGACGGATCTTCCGCTCCTCGTGCGCGAAGACACGCGACGCTACCTGCGCACCAGCGACCTGAAGGCGGGCGGCTCGGACGAGGAGCTCTATCTCCACGATCCCAAGCGCGGCGTGGTGCTGGTGCCGAGGAAGGAGCTGCGGCTTGGCGAGCTCGAGCCCTCCCTCGAGGGCCGCTTCGAGGTGACGCTCGCGGACGGCACGAAGGCAACCGTACGCCCGGTCTTCGAGCTGCTGCGCGAGCGCGTCGCAAAATACGTTCCCGAGCAGGCGACGCTGCTCTGCGGCACGCCGCCGAGTGTGATCCGCTCGCTCGCGCGCCGCATCGCGAAGGCGAAATCGGCCTGCACCGTCACCACGAGCAACTTCAGCAAGTACTACCACGGCAACCTGATCGAGCGCAGCATGGCGCTCGTTCTCGCGCTGGCCGGCCAGTACGGAAAGAAGGGCAGCGGCTTCGTCGGCTTCCCCTTCCTGGTGCACGACGGCCTCGAGAAGATGACGTTCGAGTCCTTCGACCTGACGGACCGTCTCAAGATCCTGGCTGGCATGCTCCCGAAGCGCATCGAGCTGCAGCTCGAGGGCTACACCGAGGAGATGATGGTCTACGAGCGCAGCCGCAACATGTTCGCGGCGGGCATGCTCTCGTCTGGCGCGATCTTCTGGTACGTGCACGCCGGACTGCTGAAGGCGAGCGAGAAGCTCCAGGAATGGGACCCGTACCTGAAGCGCCCGGTGACGGAGGTGCTGAAGGAGTCCTTCGAGAAGGGCTGGCAGTACGTGTGGCCGAAGCCTGGCAACGACCCGCGCATCCTGTTCGTGTACGGCAGCAACCCGCTGAAGCGCATCCGCTCCTACCCGCTCGTGCTCGAGAACCTCTGGCCCAAGCTGAACACCATCGTGACGCTCGACTGGCGCATGACTTCCACAGGCCAGTTCTCGGACTACGTGCTTCCCGTCTCCGCCTGGTACGAGCGGACGGAGCATAAGTGGGTGACGCCGCTCATGCCGTTCATCCACTCCGGCGAGAAGGCCACCACCTACTACGAGGCAAAGTCCGACTGGGAGATCATCTCCCTGCTGGCCCAGGCGGTGCAGCGACGCGCGAAGGAGCGTGGGCTCGAGCACTTCACGGACCGGCACGGCAAGCAGCGGCCCCTTTCCGATATCTATGACCGCTTCTCCCAGAACGGTGAGTTCGGCCCGACGGACGACGACAAGGTGGCCCGCAAGCTGATCGAGAACGCGAGCAACCTCGAGGGCGTCAACTGGGATGATCTCAAGAAGAACGGGTTCGCGCGCTTCACGGGCTTTGGCGGCAGCGCGGTCTCGATCGGCAATGCGACCGAGATCAAGCCCGACGACACCATCACGCCGCTGACGAAGCACGTCCTCGACAAGGAACCCTACCCCACCCTTTCGCGGCGCATGCAGTTCTACATCGACCAGGACCTGTATCTCGAGATGGACGAGACACTGCCCATCCACAAGGATCCGCCGACGGCCGGGGGAAACTATCCGCTGATGCTGACGGGCGGGCATACCCGCTGGAGCATCCACGCGGCCTGGCGCGACGACGCGCTGATGCTGCGGCAGCAGCGCGGCGTGCCGCTCATGTACATCAACGTCCACGACGCCACGGCGCGCGGAATCAACGACGGCGACACCGTGAAGGTCTTCAACGACCTCGATTCCTTCCAGGTCATGGCGAAGACGACGCCCGCAGCTCAGCGCGGGCAGCTCATCCTGTATCACGCCTGGGAGAACTTCCAGTTCGCCGGGAACAAGGGCTTCCAGAACCTGATCCCGTCGCCGCTCAACCCGGTGGAGCTTTCCGGCGGGCAGTTCCACCTGCGGCCCATGTCGATCTGCATGCAGCCCAGCCACACCGATCGCGATACCCGCGTCGAGGTCGAGCGCGTATGAGCCCCTGGAACCCGAAGCTGACTCGCCGTGCGCTGCTCGTGGGGGGGGGCCTCGCCGGCGCGGGCATCGCGCTGCATTTCTGGCGACTGCGCCCGCGGCAGGCGCCGAATGCGCCGGTGCCCAAGGTCGCCGGCATCGAGTACCACGGCGTAGGCGACATCTGGCGCGAGCGCTGGAAGTGGGACCGCGTCGTCAAGGGCAGCCACAACCGCACGAACTGCATCTCCGCCTGCTCCTGGAACCTCTTCGTCAAGGAAGGCGTCGTCTGGCGCGAGGAACAGAACGCGATCTACGAGGCGCCGCGCCCCGACGTCCCCGACTTCAACCCCCGAGGCTGCCAGAAGGGCGCCTGCTACAGCGATCTGCAGGCCGCGTCCTCACGCGTGCTTCACCCGCTGAAGCGCGTGGGCCCGCGCGGCTCTGGCAAATGGGAGCGCATCTCCTGGGACCAGGCGCTGACCGAGATCGGTGACAAGATGATCGACATCGCCAAGGAGAGCGGCACCGACACGATCATCCACGATCACGGCACCACGAACATCGACTTCGGCCCCGACACGGCTTCGGAGCTTCGCTTCGCTTCCGTGCTCGGCGCCACGGTGCTCGACTCCTGGGCGGGCGTGGGCGACATGCCGATGGGCCCGGTGCAGACCTGGGGCATGTACAACTGCGAGGGCACGTCGGACGACTGGTTCCGCGCCGACAACATCTTCATCTGGGTCGGCAACCCGGTCTACACGCGCATCCCCGAGGCGCACTTCTTGCACGAGGCCCGCTACAAGGGTGCGCGCATCTTCGTGATCGCGCCCGACTACAACGCCTCGGCTGTGCACGCCGACTTGTGGATCAACCCGAAGAGCGAGACGGACGCGGCGCTCGGCCTCGGCTTCGCCCACGTGCTGCTGCGCGACAAGCTCTACGACGCCGCCTACGTGCGCGAGCAAACCGACCTGCCGCTGCTGGTGCGCGACGACACGGGCCGCTTCCTGCGCGCTTCCGACCTCGAGAAGGGCGGCAAGGACGACACGCTCTACCTCTGGGATCAGGCCACTTCACAGATTGCCGTTGCGCCCGGCTGCCAGGGGGATGGAGGGCGTCTGCTGGCGCTCGGCGAGCTCAACCCGGCCCTCGAGGGCAGCTTCTCCGTGAAGCTCGCGGGCGGCAAGAGCGTCGGCGTGCGGCCAGTCTTCGAGCGGCTGCGTCAGCACCTCGAGGACTACTCGCCGGAGAAGGCCTCGGTCATCACGGGCGTCAAACCCGCGATCTTCGAGCAGGTGGCGCGCGAGCTCGGTGGCGGCAAGCGCTCGATGATCTTCGCCTCCTGGGGCTCGTGCAAGCATCACCACAGCGATCTCTTCCAGCGCGCCATGATCCTGCTGATGGCCCTCACCGGAAACCAGGGCAAGCACGGCGGCGGCGTGCGCGTCGCAGCGTGGTGGGCGGTCGAGGGCTTCGGCAGGATGGCCTCCGCTGAGCCGCACATCTCGGTCAGCGACAAGTTCAAGGTGCTCTCGAAGGTCGTGGCGGGGCTCACGCCGCGCGACTACGAGGGCCTCTACACGATGTTCACGGACAAGCGGACGATCACGCCGTTGATGCCGTTCCTCTACGTACATGGCGGCTACAAGAAAGTCTGGGACGAGATTGGGGACACCGATCCGTACCTCAAACGTCCCTTCAACGCCTACGTGCAGGAATCGATCGACAAGGGCTGGATCCCGATCCATCCGCCGGCAGACCGCCCGCCTCGGGCCTTCCTCTTCACGGGCTCGAACCCGCTGCGTCGCTGGCCCGCGCCCCAGTTCGCGCGCGAGGTGCTGTGGCCGAAGCTCGACCTCGTGGTCTCGGTGAACTTCCGCATGAGCACGAGCACTCTCTTCGCCGACTACGTGCTCCCGGCTGCGGCCTACTATGAGAAGCACGCGATCAAGTACGCGCAGACCTACGTCTCGTATCTGATCGTGTGCGAGCAGGCCACGCAGCCCCTCGGTGAATCGAAGCCCGAGTGGGAGATCTTCGGACTGCTGGCGAAGCGGATTCAGGAGCGCGCGAAGGAGCGCAGCATCACGAACGTGCGGGCGGCCAACAATGAGGAGATCGACCTCTCGAAGCTCTACGACCGCTGGAGCCTCGATGGCGAATACGATCCGGCCAACTCGCGGGCGGCGATGGACAAGATCCTCCGCAATACCGCGATGATCGAGGACATCGGCTTCGACGCGGCCGTGAAGGTGGGGGCGGTCAAGATCACGAAGCAGGGCCCCTACGAGCCGCTGCACCAGACCTCGAGCGATTTCGATCCCAACGACACCTACGCTCCCCACGGTTGGTTCGTGGACGGCAAGATGGCCTGGCCGACACTGTCCGGGCGCCAGCAGTTCTACATCGACCATCCGTGGTACGAGGAACTCGGCGAGGTGCTGCCCGTACACAAGGATCCGCCGGGAGCTCGCTCGGGCCTGCCGCTGCGCATGACGGGCGGGCATACTCGCTGGAGCGTCCACGCGATCTGGCGCGACCACGAGCTCATGCTGCGCCTGCAGCGCGGGCAGCCGGTCGCCTTCGTGAGCCCGGCGGACGCCACGCCGCGCGGCATCCGCGACGGCGACATGATCCGGGTGCGCAACGACGCGGGAGCCTTCGAGGCCATGGCGAAGATCGCACCGGGCGCCCAGCCGGGCCTGGTGATCGTCTACCACGCCTGGGAGCCGTACCAGTTCAAGGGCTGGAAGGGGCAGCAGTAGCCCGTGGTGGCGCCCTGGAAGGCGCTGCACATGGCCGGCGGCTACGGCCAGATCCATTACCGGATGTACTACGCTGCGCCGGGCCACGGGCCGCGTGGCGCGCCGATCGAGATCGAGCGAGTCGAATCGCAACGGGAGGCCAGCGCATGACGGGCGAAATCCTCGAAGAGCTGCACGAGGGCGAAGAGCTGAGGGCGGCGGCACGCAGCAGGATGTACGCCCTGTTCTGCGAGGCCCTGCGCTATCCGGACGACGAGATGCGCGCCTGGGTCCGAGAGGGCGAGCTCTCCCGCGCGCTGCGCGCAACCCTCGCGAGCGTCGAGCCGGGGCTGCTCGAAGGCACGGACTGGGACGCGCTCACGGAGGCGGAGGCCGGCGACGAGGAGGACGGCCTCGCCATCGAGCACACCCGCCTGTTCGAGGTCGGCGCGTCCGGGCCGCCCTGCGCCCTCTACGGCGGCCTCTACAACGACGCGCGCATGAAGACCATGGAAGAGGTCGTCCGCTTCTACAACCACTTCGGCCTGACGATGTCCGAAGATCCGCGCGAGCTTCCCGACCATCTCGCAACGGAGCTGGAGTTCCTGCACTTCCTCGCCTTCCGCGAGGCAGAGGCTCTCCACGACGGTGGCGATCCCGGCCCCTACCGGCGGGCCGCGCGCGACTTCGTGCAGCGCCACCCGGGCCGCTGGATCCCGCAGCTGCTGCCGAAGCTGCGCCGCGCGAAGCCTCCCCGCTTCTACGACGAGCTGTTTGCGCTGCTCGCGCGGGTGCTCGACCACGATCGGCGCGCCCTGCTGGAGATCGCCGGACCAGCTCCCTCCGAGGCCTGACGCAGCTCGGCGTAGGGCGCTTCAGCCTCCGACTCGGCCGAGGAGGCGCAGAAGCCCGTCGAGGACGGTAAGCGGATGGGGAGGACAGCCGGGAACGTAGAGATCGATCGGGAGGATTCCTTCCGCCCCGTTCGCGACTTCGGGGTGGCCGGCGTAGGGGCCGCCCGAGATGGCGCAGGCTCCGACGGCGATGACGATTTTCGGATCGGGCACGGCATCGTAGGTCTTGCGCAGAGCCAGTCGCATGTTCTCGGAGATCGCGCCGGTGATCAGCAGGCCATCCGCATGGCGAGGCGATGCGACGAACTGTATCCCGAAGCGGCTCAAGTCCCAGCCGACCGTGTTGAGGACGTTCACGTCGAGCTCGCACGCATTGCAGCCGCCAGCGCTCACCTGCCGCAGCTTGAGCGAGCGGCCGAAGAGCTTGCGTAGTCGCCCCTGCAGGGCCGCTGCGAGCTCGAGCTCGCCCCCCGACGGAACGGCCGATGCGGATGGAGTGATCAGGTCCGCGCGCTTCCGAACCGCCAGCCGGTAGTCTCGGCTGTATTCGAGCGCATCCGCCGGGCAGGCGTTCGCGCAATCCGTGCAGAAGATGCAGCGGCCGAGATCGACGCGAATCCCGTCCCGCAAATCGATCACTTGCGTGGGGCAAGCCTCCGCGCAGCGTGCGCAACCGTCGGGGCACTTCGAGGCATCGATCAACGGACGGCCGCGGAATCGCTCCGGCAGCGGCGGAGGCGGCGCATTCGGATAGGCGATGGTGCGGCACCCCTGCCGCAGACGCGCCCGGATCAGGTCGAGCATGGGGGCGTCCCTCGGGGATGCAAATCGCGAGTCATAGGTCGTGTCCGCAATAGGAGAGGTTGAAGCTCTTGTTGCAGAGCGGGAAGTCGGAGATCTGCTGACCCCGAAGCGCCAGCGCCAGGCCGGCCCAGTTATGAAAGGACGGATCCACGACCTTGTAACGCTCGAATAGGCCCGCTCCATCCGTTAGCGCCACGTGGCAGAGCTCGCCGCGCCACCCCTCTACGAGCGCGACCGCGATCTGATCCGGCGCGAGGGGCCCCACGCAGCTGGATACGCCTCCCGGCGGCAGGCTTCGAAGCTGCTCACGCACGAAATCGATCGAGCGTTGCACCTCGAGCCAACGCACGTACGCGCGCGCGAACACGTCTCCCGTCCCCCAAGTGGAGACGGGGACATGCGCGAAGCGGAAGATTCCGGACGGCTGGTCCTGGCGTGTGTCGCGCGCCAGTCCGCAGGCGCGGGCGGCCAGCCCCACCAGGCCGAGCGCCTCGGCTACATCCCTTGCGAGCGGACCCGTATCCTCGAAGCGCGCCATCACCGACGGGGTGTTCCAGAGCAGATCCACCGCGTCGGTGGTGTCGCGCTCGGCAGCGTCGAGGCGCGTCAGCAGATCGTGGATGATCGGCTCGTCGATGTCGAAGCCGACCCCGCCCGGGCGAATCATGCCGCGACCGAAGCGGCTGCCGCACAGCGTCGCCGTCAGGTTCAGGAAGTCGCCGCGAAGCCGCCCGCAGTACGAAGCCGTCGGAAGGAATCCGATGTCGCTCGAGAGCGCGCCGAGATCTCCGACGTGGTTCGCCAGGCGCTCGAGCTCGAGCGCGATGCCGCGCAGCACCTGCGCCCGCGGCGGCTTCTGGCACTTCGAGAGAGCCTCCACCACCTGACAATAGGCCGTGGCGTGCCCGACGCTGGTATCCCCGGCCAACGTTTCCGCGTAGTGGACCGAGCGCTTGTTCGGTCCCGAGATCATCGCCTTCTCGACCCCGCGATGCTGATAGCCGAGCGAGATCTCGAGATGGAAGACGTTCTCGCCATGGCATTGGAAGCGGAAGTGTCCGGGCTCGATGATCCCGGCGTGTACGGGGCCGACGGCCACCTCGTGTACTTCCTCGCCTTCGACGCGGTAGAAGTCGGTCACTCCGATCGTGGGACCTTCGCCGTCGGGTTCGCTGAATGCCTCGTAGCCGGGCCGATAGGATCGGTGGTATCGAACCGGCTTGAACCACGGATGGCCGACGGCACGCAGGCCGAACTGCTCCGCGATCTCTCGCTCGAATAGATGCACCTGCGGACAGAGGGGGGTCAGCGACTCGAAGGCGGCGCCGCGCATGTGGGTCCGGCCCAGGTAAAGCCGCGCCTGCCGGTCGTCTGCCAGCACGACCACCAGGCTCACACTGTCGGAGTCCGCATCCGCCATGCCAAAATAGGAAGCGACCCGTAGCCCGGCGCGGGCCGCCTCCGAGATCGCCGCGAAGAGCTCAGCCGGCGGGAGCTGCGGCACGGCGGAGCGCTCGATCGCCCGACCGTTCGCGATCACCGCGAACTTCACCACCGCTCCGCTCGAGCCGCTCATGGCATCATCTCGCTCCTGGGATCATCTCAAGATAGGCGGCGGCATCGCGCAGCAGGGCCTCGATGGGCGACGGTATATGAAGCCCGAAAAGCAGGACGATCGCCATCGAGATCACCAGCGGCAAGCCCGTGAGCAGGCCATCGTGGTAGCTCGTTCGCTCGGCCTCCGGCGAAGGCTGCCCTTGCAGCATCGGCAGGACCGTCCGACCCATGCCTGCGAATACCACCAGGAGCAGCAACAGCAGGCCGCCTCCGACGAAGAAGCGATCCGCCGCGAAGGCCCGACTCACGATCAGGAACTCGCTCACGAAGGGCCCGAAGGGCGGCGAGCCAGTGATCGCCAAGAACCCGAACAAAAAGAGCGTCCCTGACAGCGGGACCCTCCGCATCGCCCCTCGCACCTCATCGATCGACTTGCTGTCGAAGGCGCGATGAATATTGGCAGCGGAGAGGAACAGCACCCCTTTCGTGAGGCCGTTGTTCAGCATGTGCAGCAAGGCAGCGAAGATTCCGTATCCCCCCAGGCCCACGCCCAGCACCAGAATCCCCATGTGCTCGATACTCGAGTAGGCCAGCATGCGCTTGAAGTCCCGTTGACCCAGCATGAAGATGGCGGCGACCGCGATCGACAGCAGGCCGAACACGACCAGCAGCCGGCTGGCGTACGCGCCTTCTCCGCCGGCCTGACAGATGCGGAAGACACGCAGCAGCGCCAGAAAGGCGCAGCTCGTCATGCCGCCGGCCAGAAGCGCTCCTACTACGCCGGGCGCCTCTCCATACGCATCGGGCTTCCAGGTGTGCATGGGGGCAAGCCCCATCTTTGTTCCGTACCCCACCAGTAACAGAGCGAACGCGACCCGGAGCCAGGAAGGGTTCATGCGATTCGCGCGCCGGAGCAGATCACCGAAGAGCAGCGACGGATCGTCGCCGAGCGAGGCGTAGGCGAGAACGAAGGATCCGAGCAATGCGAGTGCGATACCAACCGATCCCACCAGCAGGTACTTCCAGGTCGCCTCGATCGAGCGCGGGGTCCGGTTGAAGTAGATGAGCGGGGCCGTCGCGAGCGTGCTCGCCTCGACCGCAACCCACATCAGCCCCACATGCTGTGAGCACACGACCAGGGTCGTCATCCCCAGGAAGAGCAGGAGGCACGGCACGAAGACCCGGTTCGAGAGTTCTCGGCGGTAGCGCAGGTATCCGACCACGTAGATCGAGCAGATCAAAAACAGGACGCTCAGCAGCAGGAGCACGAGCCGCCCCGGCGGGTCGAGGGCGAGCCAACCCCCGAGCGAACTCGGGTTCGAGGCCGAGAGCGCTACGAGGCTTAGCGCCAGATGGCCGGCAGCAGCCGCCGGTAGCACGTACGGGCGCAGGCTTTCAGAAGCGAGCGCTGCGGCGACTCCCGCTGCAAGGACGGGCGAGGCGATTAGAGCCAGCAGCAGCACCTTGTCATTCCTTCAGCGAAGCCAGTAGGCGTGTGTCGAGGGAGGCGAACTCACGGTTGATGTGATGGATGATGATGCTCACCACGAAGATGCCCACGAACAGGTCGAGCAGGATTCCGATCTCGACCAGGAACGGCATGGCTTCGACGAGGAGCATTCCAAAGATGAAGATCCCGTTCTCGAGCACGAGGTAGCCGATCACTTGAGTGATCGCCTTGATACGGGTCGTGAGCAAGAGGAACCCGGTCACGACCGTCGAAAAGGACGCCGGCACGATCAGCAGCTCCCGGTGCTGCGGCTCGAGCGGAAGCCCCGAGGCGAATGCGATCGATAGCAGCGTGCCGAGTGCACCGAGCAGCATCGTAGGCACGAATCCAATCAGCGGCTCGACCTCGCGCTTGATCTGGGCTTCGCGCAGCGCTCTGCGCAGCATCTGGGGGATCACGCTTCCCTTGAGGGCGACCGTTCCGATCGCGATCAGGCCCGTGGTCCAGGTGCCGTAGCCGGCTATCAGGAGCGGCATCACGCCGAGCACGACTCCTTGCAGCGCCGCGGCCTGGATCAGGGCGCGGATCCGACTCGTACCCAGCATGAACAAGTTGAGCAACAAGATGCCGACGAGCAGCAGATTGATGATCGAGAGCCTCAGCATTGGATTCCTCTCATGCCAGCATGAGGACGAAGCCAAAGACACAAA
>Ga0209253_10003015_pt1 | contig 14851 bp, 6 predicted proteins | sample FrelakmetBRP12BR_FD_187145 | JGI IMG/M metagenome (GOLD analysis project Ga0209253, IMG submission 187145) | Freshwater lake sediment microbial communities from the University of Notre Dame, USA, for methane emissions studies - BRP12 BR (SPAdes)... | ecosystem: Environmental > Aquatic >...
CTTCTTGGCGAGGAGCTTCCCCTGGATCTGGGCAGAACGGTAATCGCTGACTTTCAGGATGACCTTTTTCCTGAGCGTGCCCCGGTCGTCGGGAAGGAACTCCGGGCATCGTCCCAAATAGCCGAACAAACGGGGATTCAGTCCGGCCGAGAGAACGACGGACGATTCGAGGGTACTCTGGACGAAACCCCGGAGAGCGGCAAGCGCATCAGAGGAGTCCGGCAGGAGCTCTTCCCCGTTGGTTCCTGTGTTCACCTTGTCCAGCTTGGTCATGATGTTGACATCGATGGACCCGGCGACGATATTCGACCGCAGCTCTTCCTGAAGCCGGTACTGGATTTCGCGGTCCGTTGTCTGGACCATCCGGTGATACAGAGCCTTGAGCGGAGAATGGTCTGCTAGCATCTCAAAATACTTCACAAGCTCGCTGCCGCTTTCGAACGCCGAAGCTTTCAGTTCTGCGATCTGCTTTTGCACAGTCCGATGGAGGAGATCCAAATACGCAGTGATTCTCCGGGCGCGGGAGTCTGACTCCCTGGCGGAAATCGGTGTGTACGGCTCTCCGTACAGATTGGAGTACTGCTCGCGCATCCGTTCGATCAGGACGTCATCGACCAGCGAGACCACGGAAGAGATGCCGAATCGCGCGACGCGAATCGGGGTGTCGATCGAGAACGCTAGACCGAGCACGGGTATGTGAAACGTATGAACGGTGTTACCCTGCATTACACCTCTCTTTTGTCTGGGAACCCCGCCCCCCCTGAAGGACGGAATGGTACATAATCTTTTAATATCGCCATTCCATTGCCCAAATACAAGATATTACTCCACAAAGAGCGTCAGAGGCGCGATGTCCCGTTCTTCCTCCCGATGGGGAAGCTCTGGGCTGGCTGTCTACCGGCAGAGTGCCCTGAAAAAGGACCACGAGCACGAGGAAATACGGTACAGAAAGGGTCTGGCGCGTTGATCCTTCTCGGCTGCCTTATCAACCCGTCAATCGCTCTCAACAGCAGGCATGGTTTGAATACGTTGCCGGTCGACGTACACACGGCACCCTCGCGGGACTAACGGGCAAATTCAATAGCGCCATGGACCCTGACGGCGGCACGCCTCTTCTTTATTCAACGGGAAACACTTTCGTTACGGCTCCATTTATTCGATTCTACGTAACAATTGGCCAAAATTGAGAACATTATGCCGATAGTGTCGATTTAGGCCTAAGACGTTCAACAAATGTGCAACAAAAAGCCCGCAAGTCGAGTGGCTTGTGGGCGCTGTTAGCGGAGTTCCGCTCCTTCAGAAAGCCCGGAATGTAGCTAGGCCCGAGCCCTTTGTCTACATCATTGAACCTCATGGATTATCGGAGTACCAGAACCTTGCGGGTCTGAACGAAGTCGCCCGCCTGCAGCCGGTAGAAGTACACTCCGCTCGCAAGATTTGAACCGTCAAACTTGACCTCGTGGACTCCCGCGTCCCTCCGTTCATTCACCAACACGGATACTTCCCGTCCGAGCATATCGAAAACGCTCAACCTCACTTCCGACGACTTGGGCAATTCGTACTTGATGGTCGTGCTCGGGTTAAAGGGATTGGGGTAGTTCTGCTGAAGCGCGAACGCGTGAGGCATATCGCTACTGTGGGACTCTGCGGATGTCACCATCTCTGACAATGGCCGTTTCCAAACGCCGGTCGTTCGCTCCCCCGCATAAAGATAAGTGGCATCAAAGGCAAGTCCATGAACACAGCCTGGGATGTGGAACCACGGGTCCAAAGCGTTTTCCTCACTTACTCCGGTCCAACTCGAACCATTGTTCGTTGAAAGGAACACCCCCCCTTTCCCTTCCCAAGTTCCTGCAAAGAGACCGTGATTGGTAACCGCAAACGACAGGACCTGCTTGTTCGTCAGACCGCTGCTCACAGGCGTCCAATTGGCGCCGTGATCCGTTGAACGAAACACCCCACCACCCCATGTCCCTGCGAAAAGGTCCGCACCCTTGAAGGCAAGTGCCCTTGTGTCGAGGGTCGTCAGCCCCTTGTTAAGAGCCGTCCAATTCTCCCCTGCATCGGCCGAGCAATACACTCCCATTCCCGTTCCCGCGTACAAAGTTGCTCCGTCGAACACGAGGCAATTCACCGGGGTGCTTTGAAATCCTAGCTGGACAGAAATCCACCAGGTGGGGGTTTTGCGCCATACCCGGAACAATCCCAACAATTCAGTACCGACAAAGAAAGTGTCGTTCCTGGCAGCGACGGAATAGAGACGGCCAGCCGTGTCTGGGTAATCGAGAGTGATCCAGGTCGGTGAGCTTTTCGGAGTATAGTATAGAAAATTCATACCCCCTGCATAAAGATCCGAAGCCGTAAAGGCAAGGGAAAAAACTGGACCTTTCTTCAGGTGAGCCCAACTGGCACCACCGTCGTACGAACGAAACACGCCATTCCAGGTCCCTGCATAGAGTGTTGCCCCGTCCATCGCAAGCGCGCGTACCTTTTCAGTATCGGACATCGCCGTTCGAATCCATTGGGATTGTGCCTGCTGCATCACCAGAAATAGAAGCAGAGAAATTAGAAGAGAAGTCTTTTTCATGGCAAACCTCCTCACAATTGACGAAGAAGAAATGCGGAACCAGCTCGAGGCAGGCCTCCGTGGGTCGTCGACTAGTGCATGAAGACACCATGCTCGGCGGCTCAAAGGCTCCTACTTTGAGCATGAGCGTATGTGTGTCAGGACAGAATCAGTATACTTCGCGGCTTGCAGCCAGAGGGTCGTCGGTGTGGGCTCTACAGCGGAAAAACCATTACAGGGTCAAACAGCGGCAATCCCATGGCTGAGGGAGCCATAGGACCCCAATGTATGTGGCAGGAATGTAGGACAACCTCCCCAAATCCGCAATCCCATGAGCATGGGATATTACTGGGGCGAAATTCACCACAATTGATTCACTTTAGTCCGGCCGAGACCCACTCTTCAGGCCTTCCATGTACTGATCGTGTTCCCGATCGAAACTCTCCATCTCCTTGAGGATGGTCATTTCACCTTTTCCAAGTGGGGCAGCAGCATCCGTTGTGTCCTTGTTGAAGTGAGATCCCTCGAAACCGCTAACCGTGCGGCGCGAAAGGCGCGGGGTGGATACCGAGCCCCCTCTTCCCAACACTGAGTGCTACGGTTCATCGGAGAAGCAGCAACTTGCGCGTCTCCACATAGGTCCCAGCCTGGAGCCTGTACAGGTAGACACCACTGGCCAGCCCGCTTGCATTAAACTGGACCTCATGATAGCCAGCCTCTACATCTCCATTCACAAGCGCAGCCACCTTTTCTCCGAGTGTGTTGAAGATGGTGACTGTAACGAGTGACCTTTCTGGTAACGCATATTGGATGGTCGTAGTGGGATTGAAGGGATTAGGGAAGTTCTGCTTCAGGGCATATTCCGTTGGCCGAACTTCTGTGGCACCCTGTTTGGGCAGCAGGAATGGTAGTGGGGACCCTAGGAGATTCTCGACTGCACCAATATCCGGCACCGTTCCAGAAGGAGATGGTCGTGGGACACCGAACATGTCATAGATGGGAAACATCGGAATATCAGGATAATACAAGCCAGCCCCAACGCATGGCGAATAGTCGGAAAGGCGATAGTCAAGGTTGTTCGCTCGCATAAACAAGGGATCTGAATCGATGTTATTCATATAGTACCCAGTGTAATTGGCCCCAGCCCCAATACCTCCAAATCCATCCTTTCCTCCTTCAATATCGCAAAACCAAAACATAGGATCTGATTCTATATCGTTGATGAACACCTGGCTCCCGGTTGGAGCTGTGTTACCATTAACCGTGTTACCATAAATAATATTGTTCAAGAAACCCGGATTGCAGTTACCCCACAAATAGATGCCGCCTCCTTCGGTGGTAGCACTGTTATTGGCAATCGTATTGTCTATGAACACAGGATTACAGTACTGGTAGAGGGCGATGCCACCACCACCCGGAGCATCATTGTTGAAAACAATGTTGTTCACTACAGTGGGATTTGAGTACCAGTCGATAAGGATTCCACCAGCACCGGCCTTAGCCCGATTGCTGTATATGTAGTTGCAGGATATCGTTGGTGAGCTACCAAAAGCAGCAACGACCGGGGCAAACTGCCCCTCGTTATCTGTGAACGTGCTGTTTGATATGATAGGATTTGGACAGCCCACACATACTACCGCACTACCCTTGGAAGCCGATCTATTACCTGCGAAATAGCTATTTGTGATTACCGGAGAAGCATTGTAGATGTAGATTGCTGGACCAGCCTCAGGAATTGGATCCCAACCTTCGCCGCTCTGATAGTTCGAAACAAATCCACAGTTGGAGACCAAGACTTTATCAAACTCTTTGATCATGATTGCACCGCCACACCTATCAAGGCCACTACCTGTATTTGCTTTTCCGTACTGGAATGTGCAATAGACCATTTTTGAAGTGTCGTTATAGTTTTGAGTATTCATGAACCTTATTCCATGCCAGCCGACTTCTGTATCCTCGGCCGTAAACAATATCGGATCCTGCTCTGTGCCAATAGCGAGAAGTCTTCCCTGCACATTGAATTTGAAGTGTCCCATGAATACAACTACGACCCCGGGCTCTATCTTGAGTTGATGGAAGTCAGGGATTGTGATTTCACCAAGAACATGGTACGGCGAATTCTTCAACTTCCATTTTCCTTTCACCTCTCCCCCGTAGACATTCGTCTGCGCAAAACCAGACGGCACTGCAACCAGCGCAGAAATGAGGGTTAGCAAGCAAACACGAACGAGAGTTCTCATATTGCCTCCTTGGAGTTGTTGTGCGGCCCAAGAAGTAGGTGGTCGTCGGGTAGGACGGAACACTCGGCGGCACACCGACTCCTACATCAAGTCAGAGCGCGCAGTGTCAATACAGAATTTGGGTACTTCGAGGCTCGCAGCCAGGGAGTCGTTGAAGAGGGCTCTACAGCGGAGAAACAACAGCGGGTCCGGACCAGCGGCTCGATGGCTGCGGAAGCCATCGTGCATCTTCTTTGGCGGTAATCAACATCTCTGGAGAACCAAAGTCAAATGCATATTGAAATACCGAGTGTTCTCGGGTCTCTGCGAGAAGTGGCTTTGTCGGCACTTGACCAGGCAGCCCTCGGGAAGGTATCGCCCCCCACTCCCCGACGCACTTTTGACCTTTTCCTACTGATTCGAGTTGTGGCTCGACGGGTTGGCCGTTACCATGAAGGTGACAGATGGACGAAGGACTCAAGTGTTGACAAGGGTGTTGACGAGAGTATGCGGAAGGCGGGAAAACCGAACGGTCCCACTCACATCGAATGACACCGTCTTGTGGACAGGGACGGAATCGAACCGCCGACACAAGGATTTTCATCTGGTGGCAGTTGAAACTAGAACGATTTCACTGCACGATTCCGCACTATTGCGCCGTCTGTGGACCAAGATATTGGAAAACGGTTGGGAGCCTATGAGCGAACAGCAGCGAAATATATGCTCCTCTCTCCCGTTTGTCCAGTCAACAAGTGAAGAAACTGGATCGCTCATCCACCTTTCTTTGGTCCTGATGGCGCTGAAACGCTCCTGGAGGCCACCCTGTTACAGCATGCGATTGCTCACAATCCGGGGATGCTGTTGAATGCCTGAGACTCGATTATGTGGGAAGGGGAGGAAATCCGAGCCGGTAAATGCGCGAGGTCAAACCGCCCCGCGCACCGAGGTGATCCCAGAAAGAGTATTGAGAGGTCCTACATGTCCATTCGATGGGCAAATGTGTCGAGGCTGATTCTATCCACAAAACGCGTCCTGGGGACGATGGTGACCCTCATCTCAACGCTTCAACACCGCAGCCATGTGCTTGTTCAACCGTTGCAGTAGGTCCTCCCGCTCGGCAGGGGCCATCAGAACATCGAACTCACCGATTGCCCGCTCGAGTGAAATGTAGTCGATGAGGAAATCATAGAACGCGTTGACACCGACCTGGTCCGCCCGCAGGGCCGAGTTCTGGGCATCAAGAAGGCTCAAAATCGAGACGACCCCCCGGGAATACGATTCCGTGACGATGGCCAGGGTCCTCCGCGCTGCAGCTTGCTCGAGTTTGGCCTGCTGGATCGAGAAATACGACGACTTCGTCTTCTCCATTTCCACTCGGATTCGCAGCGCAACCTTATCCACCGTGGCTGCACGCTGTATCCTGAGCTGTTCGAGCACAATGGAACTCTGATCCACTGCGGTCTGCGTGGCGAACCCGTTGAAGAGATTCAAAGAGAGCTGCAGCCCCACGCTCCAGGTCTGGTCGCCGGGGAGTCTCGGGGAGAGGGACCCCAGAACCTGATACAGGTAAGCTTCCCCGGGTGTCCCCGGAACCGGCGCGGAGCTGATCGGCGGCAGCTGGAAGGGCGAGACGATGTCAGACTTGTAGAACCGATCACTGTACCTCCCGAACGCCGAGAACGTCGGCAGGAAGTAGCTCAGGCGGGTTGATGTGAGCAGCCGCTCCTGAGCCGCAATCAGCGCATCGATCTGTCGCACTTCAGGCGAACGGTGGGCGCCCTCGTGGACGAGAAAATCGGTAAGGAGTTCACAACTCAGCGGATCCTCCAGGTATCCCCGAAGCTCATTATTGGCGATCAACATCAACGAATCGTCGAGTGAGATATCGTTAGCATTGACGAGGTACACCAGGGGGATGTTCAGAATCTGTTTCAGGGCATACATCGCCTGGTTCATCTGCGACTGAGCAGTCATGGCGGCCTTCCGGAGGTTGGCAATCTCCACCTCCCAGCGCAGCGTCTCCTCCTCGCCCGCTGCTCCGGTTGTCTGACGCAGTCGGGCCAGTTCGAGATTTGTCCGCACAAGCTTGAGATTGTCGAGCAGAATGTAGAAGATTCTCTTTGCCCTGAGGTAATTCACATAGAACGAGGACCCGTCAACGATAGTGTTCAGGCGGACAATTGCAAGGTCGTAGGTGCGCGCTTCCTGAAGGGAAGACTGGATGCTCAAGTTCGCGAGCGCCGGTTCGCCGAAGAGCAACTGGGTGAAATTGAGGTCGACGGAACCGCTCCGCTGAGGTGTAGCACCCGCCTGTGCCCGGTCCTGATCGATCTGGAGCCCCGTGGCACCGATGTCGACGGTGGGAAGGAGTGCAGCCCTGGCGATGCCGATGTTGCCGGCGCCTGCTGTCACCTCGCGGATCTTCGCCTGGACATCGAGATTCTCTTCCGCGAACCGCCGGATGGATTCGGCAAGTGTCAGCGAGGCGCTTCCCGGCGCCGTCGTATCGACGTGCACTAGCTCCGCCTCCAGGAGGGTGCTCCATTTTGGCGAGACGCCCACCGCATACGCCGTGTTCATGTTGACTGTGAGTCGCTTGCCTGGAGTAAACGCAACTGAAAGGGAGCCGGGTTCCTCCCCTTCAGCGATCCGCTGGAGATTCAGGGCTATCCGGCGCACCAGCCTCGGGAGGAGGTCCGGGTTAGCCGACGCCATAATCCCTTCCCGCACATCGTATTCACCGAACGATGAGAAACTCGGGAGCCGCCGGTCAATGAACCCCTGGACAAGTTTGGCGAATTCCGCCGGGGGAAGGTGGAGGTTGGGTTCCAGAAAAACGGCATCGGCGTCTGTCGGCAGTGCACGGAGCACCTCGTCGGCAGAAAATTCCAAAAAGAGCTCCGTGACCTCCAATCCCAGTCTTCGGCCGAATTCCACGACCCCGACTGATTCCGGGGGCAGGACGTTGTCATAGGGCTTGCTGGCGATGTTGACCAGTTTTCGGATCGGGACGATCTCCCGATAGAGCTGGAGGTCCCGCGCGAACGTTGTCGGATAGACGAGATAATTGAGGTTCCGTACGCCGCTTGCCCCGTTCTTCATGGGGACATGCTGGCGATCTACGTCGATAATGATAGGGGCGATGACCGGCTTGGCCAGCGTGGGGCGCGTGGCAAGGTCATGCGATGCGATCAGCCCCATCCCCAGAACCAATGTGATATCCGGGTCCGCCAGCAGACGCGTATTGAGCTCGCGAACCCCGGCGAGCGTCCAGTCCCCCACCAGAAAGGCCCCCGGGGGGAACGTGACAAGCATGTCCTTGCCCAGCACTTCCAGGATTTCCTTCTGGAGAAGGCTACGTAGGTTTTCGTTGCGTTCCCAAGGTCCATCGACGACAACCCCGATTTTGAGCGTTTTCCGATTCTGCGCCGCAACCGGGGAGTTCGCGCAGAAGGCGAGCGTCACCACGAGGTATGAGGCGAGTACGAAGTGTCTCATTGAGGTACGCTCTTCAGCTTGTTCTGGAACGATTGCATTCGGCGCAGACGAAACATCGCAAAAGGACGATTGAAAAAGGCCGGGGCAACAGACTTCATCCTGTCAACCCAGGTATAGACGATGGGAACGATCACCAGAGTCAGAAACATCGAGCTGGTGAGCCCTCCGATAAGGGCCCAGGCAAGTCCGTTTTTCCACTCCGACCCCGCACCCTTTGCCAACGCGATCGGCAGCATCCCGAACACCATCGACAGCGTGGTCATGAGGATCGGCCGGATGCGCATCTGCGACGCCTCAACCAATGCCTCCTCGGTCCCGGCTCCCCGCTCCTTGTTATCGTTCGTCCGGTCCACCAGGAGAATCGCGTTCTTGGCGACCAGCCCCACCATCATGATGATACCCAGCATTGAAAAGATGCTCAGCGCATTGCCGGTGAGCGCCAGAGTCGCGAGCGTTCCGATGAGCGCAAGCGGAATCGAAAAGAGAACCACCAGGGGATAGATGAACGAGTCGTACAGGGCGACCATGATCAGGTAAACAAATACGATGCTGGCGAATAGCGCGAGTCCAAGCTGGCTGAAGCTCTCGCTCCTGCTCTTTTCGTCTCCCACGAACTCCAGCGTCGTCCCTTCCACAGACTGTTTACCAAGATTCTTCCGAAATTCCTGGGTGACGTTTCCGAGGGGTTTGGTATTATTGGTGTAGCCGGTGATCATGATCGAGGAGATCCGGTTATACCGCTCGAGCTTTGTCGGGCCGGAGGCTGGGTAAATGTCCGCAAACTGCTGCAGTTCAACCAAGCGGCCCTGTGGAGTCACAAAAGAGAGACGCGCAACGTCGTCAGCGCTTGACCGGTCGAATTTGTCAAGGATAATCCTGATCGGGTGTTCCTTCTGACCTTCCCTGAATTTGGATTCATCGTCTCCCGTCAGAGCAACGCGCAGTGTCGTCCCAACGTCGTACACGGTCAGCCCGAATGTCGCCATTTTCTGCCGGTCGACTTCGACGCGGGTCTCCGGATTGCTTTGTTCGTAAGAAAACTTTACGTCGGTGACCGTAGAGGTTTTCCGCATCGCTCCTGCCACCCGCTGGGTCATCGCAAGTAGTGAATCGGGGTTGTTCCCCCGGACCATCACGGTGATTCCCACCCCCGCCTGTTCGCCGGTGATGGCGATCTGGTCAATGTAGATCTTCACCCCAGGAATTTTCCGGGCCTTCATTTTGATCTCACCTGTCACAGCATCCGTGGAGCGCCCTCGGAGTTCCTGGTCGACCAGCCCAACGTAAATTGACGCAACATTGCTGGTCACGATGTTGCCTGCCCCTAGACCCACATTGGACATCACCTTCTTCACTTCGGGCATTTCGCCGATCACCCGCTCGATTAGTTGTGCAATGTGGCTGGTGTGCCCAAGGGTGGACCCCGGGGCAACTTCGAGATTGAGGATGAATTCTCCCCTGTCTGATGCCTTGATAAATTCTGATCCCACGAGCCCGATTGCGGGGAGTGCCAGGGATACAATGAACAGCAGAACTGCTGCCCCGAAGACCTTCTTCCGGTTCTTCAGGCTGTACCGGAGTATGCGGAGAGTACGGTCGAGGAGCCATCGGAATCCGTCCTCGAACTTCGACGTCAGCAAACCGAGAATGGTGTTGGGCGAGAGATGCTCGAGTCTGGAAAACCGGGACGCCAGCATTGGTGTGAGCGTAAATGACACGAAGAGGCTCATCAGTGTCGAAACCACGACCACGACCGCGAACTCGCGCATGATGTCCCCGACCAATCCCACGATCAGGGTCAGAGGGACGAACACGACGACATCTACCAGAGTGATCGACAGGGCAGCGAATCCAATCTCACTGCGCCCCTTCAGCGCCGCCTCACGGGGCGGGACGTTCCGTTCGAGATGGTGGTAGATGTTTTCGAGAACGACGATGGAATCGTCCACCAGAATGCCAATCACGAGCGACAGGGCGAGGAGCGTCATGAGGTTCAGGGAGAAGTCGAGCGCCCACATGGCCAGTGTGGACACAATGAGCGACGCCGGGATGGCGATCAGGACGATTATCGAATTGCGAATGCTGTGCAGAAACAGGAACATCACTGCAGCGACGAGTAGTACCGCCATCAGCAGGTCCTCTTTCACGGCGTTGGCGGCCTCGATGGTAAACAGGGAGGCATCCGCCACAATCTCGAACCGAAGATTGTCCTCGCGATAGGTGCGTTCCAGCTCCCCGATCTCCTGCTTCACCCTCCGGCAAACTTCCACGGCGTTTGCATCAGTCTGCTTGACGATATTCACGCCGATCGAGCTCTTCCCGTTCAGGCGGGAGAGCGTGGTGTACTCTTGAAATCCGTCTTCGATTTCGGCAACATCTCCCAAACGTACTTCTCCGCCCCCGGCTGCGCGGGAGACAATCAGCTTCCGCATATCTTCGATGGAATTGAACTTGCCGGAAATGCGAACGATGGACTGGGTCTCTTGCCCCTTCACAGCCCCGGTAGGAAAGTCAAGATTGGATGCATGCATAAACTGGGTAATCTGTGCAATCGACAGCCCGTACGACCGGACTTTCTGGGCATCCAGGTTGATCTTGATTTCCCGGACATCTCCGCCGACGAGATTGACCTGACCCACTCCTTCAATTTTTCCAAACGCCGGCTCGATCTCGTCCTTAAGGTACTGGTAGAATTCCCGCGATGTCATATTGCTCGAGACGCCCATCTTCAGTACCGGAACCTCGTCGAAGGAGAACTTCTGGATGATGGGGGAACGGATGTCTCTCGGGAGCTTGAGAAGTATTCCGTTGATCTTTCGCTGGACTTCCTGCATCGCCTGATCGGCATTCGCCGAGTACTTATACTCCAGGCTGATCACCGAGAGACCTTCGTAGGAGTACCCGTAGATATTCGAGAGTTTTTCCACCGAAGCAACGGCATCCTCGATCGGTTTCGTGACACTGTTCTCCACTTCCGACGGGGATGCGCCAGGGTAGACCGTGGAAACCATCACCCACGGGGGGGAAACCTTGGGAAGAAGCTCATACCGGAGCTGGAAATACCCGAAGATGCCCAGGAGACCAAGGGCGAGGAAGATGACGATGATCAGTGTGGGCCGCTTGATCGCAAGTTCAGTGATAGTCATGGGGAGGAATTCTCTTCATGGGGACAGTCACTATTGTCTACTGACGATCTGGACCTGGGTCTGGTCGACGAGGTTGTTCTGCCCGCTGGTAACAACGGTATCGCCTTCCGCAAGGCCGGAGGCCACTTCCAGGAGATCGGCGGATTGTCGGCCAATGACTACCGTGCAGATTCTGGCGAGGTTTGCCCGCACCACAAAGACCTGTGCTTCCTTGATGCTCCCGATCAGAGCGACACGGGGGATCGTGAGAGCCTCAATCGGCGCAATGGACTTGAACACGATGCGCGCAAACATCCCGGCTTTGAGAGGGTACTTGAGGCTGTTGGGAACGAAGATTTCTACGGGGTAGGTGTGCGCTTCATCGGCCTTGGAGGCGATATTATCAACCGTGCCGTCAAACACCGTTGCCGGATAAATATCCGTCCCGATATCCACGTGGTCCCCCACCTTGAGTTGAAACGCTTCACGCTCCGAGACGTTGACCCGGACTTTGAGCGTATTGACGTCAACGATGTTCGCCACTGGCTTCCCCGGCTGGACCATGGTGCCGAGATCCACATAGCGTGCGTTTACGGTCCCGCTGATTGGACTCTTGATGCGAGTGTTCTCGAGCTGTCGGCGGGCAATATCGAGCTGGTTCTCCGCGGCCTTCATGGCGAGGCGTGACGCATCGAGCTGGGAGACAGAAATGGAATTCTCCTGATAGAGATCCTCCGTGCGCTGGAAGTCGCGCTGCGCCTTCTGGAAACTGATCTCGGCAGCCGCTTTCGTAGACCGTGGGATTTCATCGTCCACCTGCAGGAGTACAGTCCCCGGCCTGACGGCCATCCCAACTTTCACGAAGACGGCAGTTACGGTGCCCTGAGTCTCCGACATGACGTTGATGTCGGCGCTCGCGTTGATATTGCCGACGAGGGAGAGCGTGCTCTGAAGTCTCTGTCTCTTGACTGTGGTAATGGAAACCGGAACTTCGGTGGCCATTGCCGACTGTGTCTGGTCTTCCTTCCGGGCGCACCCATGTCCCGAAAGGAGGAAGAACGCGGCAAATATGGAAAATAGCGGTGGCCCCAGGCGTGCGAGTGTCATCATAGGTCGGGCTTTCGAAGAGTACCGGAATCCCTGGGAAGCAACCAAACCGCTCCCCCGGCCAACTATCCGACGTGGACAGACGAGGTGGAGAATAAGGAGTACTAAGCTCGCTAACAACACAGATAACGTCAACAGCGTGACTACGTGGAAGAACAGGGAGACATGAAACTGTGCACCGTCCACTCTTCAATCTCACCTGAATTCAATTGCAGCGAAACTGACCGGGGCCGTGGGGATAATGTGTCAATTGTGGAGTCTATCCCTCTTTCGCCCCAACATACAATCTCCTGTCGGGCATGAGTCCGTTGGTAAGGTAGTGGAAGCGCAACCCACAGGCTATCACCATTGAAGTCATCGCGCGTGTCTTTGACGGAAATGTATCGCTCCCCTTTTTGAAAGTCAAATCATCGCCGAGATACCAAGGGTTCGTCGGGGTGGGCTCTGCGACAGAGGAACTGGAACAGGGTCCAGAGCAGCGGCTCGATGGCCGCTGCGTCAGACTAGCACTTGTGATCGTACTCACGAAAAACTCATGGAAGAATGCGGAGAGGATAACAACCCGCGGGAGAGGTGGGAGTGCAGATGCGCCTCCAGGTCTGACGCGGGAGGCCCCGCATTCGACCGATAGCTTCGTGAGAGCGAAGTTACACTATCACAACTCAATAGTCAATGTTGAAAGATTCAACAGCGGTCAGATTCGGAGCGCACGAGATCTCTATGGAAGGAAAACCGGGTTAACAGCGGATTCTCTTCGTCTGAAGCCTCGTTCTACCTCACACGCTCCCCCGACTCCAGTTGTCGTTCTCGAATTCCTGAAGTTCGTTCATCTCTCTCAGGACCTTCATTTCCTGGCCCCCCCTCGGCGACCGGAGCAGTTCCTTCATCAAGCGTACTCTTGTTGAGTGCCTCTAATAGGCGATTCTTCTGCCTGGGATCATTCAAGAGAGCCAGTATCCTCTTCGCTTTCCTGCTCATGAAGTCAGCTCCCTCTTGCCAATCCTCGCGCTGAGATCCCACCTGATTGGGGGTGTCTTGTATCCAAGGTGAAGGGCCGCGAGGATGAATACCCGCTCCATATCCAAAGCCGTTCTTCGTGTCGGTCTGGACACGGCTTGCCACCGCTGATTCGGTTCAAGGCGTCTATGGTGACCATTTCCGCCTGCACGCCTTCCTCAGTGCTTCGACTCGCACCTGACGTATTGTCAGGACTCGATCATGGAAGAGGTGCCTCGCTCAGCAGTAACGTACCACAAGCGAAGCCGGTGGCGTTTTGAAGGCCGAGAACGCTGCGTCCCAGAAACCTTCTGACTTCATCATTTCTTGTTCGATATTGGATATTCAGCAGGTCACTGCGTGAATATCGAACATGAAACAAGGAATGATGAAGAAGATAGGGGGGCAGAGACCCCCCAAGGCGAGTCAGAAAATTAAGGTGCAGCGCCTCTCCATAGTCCCTCTCTCGAGAGAGCGGCCTGCCCGCCCCCGCCAGACCGCATGGCGGGCTGGCGAACGACCGACCTGCGGCCGAGAAATCGTCCGGTCGGGCGGGCCCGCCCCTCGGACGTCAGCAATGTACGCGGCGGGACGGTCACCGACTCGACGATGAAAGCTTCTTCGTTGACACGCCGAGGGGGTGAGTCAAGAACGATGAATGGCAAAGCCAACTGGACATAGCCACTGCCATGAGCAGTGGGTTTCTGCTTCACACTAAGTCGAGAGTGAATGCGTTCGTCATCGAAATATCGAACTGATGGACTGAGCAGCCAATTACCGTATGGATATTTCGTCGGCAAAGACCCAGGCTTTTCCATTGAGTTCATAGCCAATATGCCATGGCGGGCACATGCCGACATTCTTCGCCCGTACCCTGACGAAGTTCGCGCTCCGCTTGTCGAACGTGAGGGTGTAGTCTTTGGTGAAAACGCCGTCCTTTCTCTCGTCTTCGTTCACCGTGTTGATGCCGCCGACATTCTCGAAATTCGCACCGTCGTGTGATACGAAGAATTCGACCTGCTCGGGATAGAAGATCCACGCCCTGATGTCCTGGAGCATGGTGACAGTGACTTCTTCTATCTCCTTCTTCCCGCCCAGGTCTATGACCACATCCATGTCATTCTGCTCAAACCCCTGGAAGTACCCGTCGAAATACGTGTGGCCATGAGCGCCGTCGACCATGTTCAGAGGTCCCTGTCCTGGCCATTTCTCGCTGTATGGCAGCATGTACTTTGGAGGTGCATGGAGTGCCCTCAGATAGTTCGCTTCGCCCCCGATTGCCGATGCTTGCTCCCCCGGGTGGAACAGAGCCGCCATGATTCTCGTCGGCTCGTGGATGG
>Ga0209253_10003017_pt1 | contig 14849 bp, 18 predicted proteins | sample FrelakmetBRP12BR_FD_187145 | JGI IMG/M metagenome (GOLD analysis project Ga0209253, IMG submission 187145) | Freshwater lake sediment microbial communities from the University of Notre Dame, USA, for methane emissions studies - BRP12 BR (SPAdes)... | ecosystem: Environmental > Aquatic >...
CGTCGACAATAAGAAACCGCAGAGGCACCAGGGCAGCTGTCTCCAGCGCCGATTGAGTCCCCGGACCCGGGAGTGGGACAGGCAGAGGTTCCGCCACAAACACCTCCGAAACCGGTTAGTCGATCTTGAACAGCCGGTCGAAGTTGGAGATCTTGAAGATCTTGCGGATTTCCGGATTGCAGTTGGTGATGACGACCTCGGATCTTTCCCCGCCGGCACGCTCACGCAGCAACAGCAGCATGCCAAGCGCCGAACTGTCCATGTAGTCGGCCCCGGCCATATCGATGACATAGGCGGTGTTGGCCGGCTGCGCCGAGCGCTGATAGGCCTCGCGAAACTCTTTGTAGACTGAAAAATTAAACTCGCCGCTGATGTGGATGGTAATTTTCTTACCGTCGCCCGTTACGGTTGCTGTGACCGGCATGATTGCTCCCCTTTCCCTTCACGATTGATTCAATTGTTACTGCAGCCTTTCTTCGATCAGAAAAGCTGCACCTCACCCGCCTGTATGATTTGCCTGGTCTGCGGGCATGTGCCGGCCGGTTTTCTCCCTGGCCAGCAACTGGCTGTTCTGCTGGCGCATGGTCTGCAGATGCGCCGAGATGGTCTTCGAACGATTTGTGCCGAGGCAGACCTCCCAACCCCGCTGTTGTTTCAGTATAGGCAGGAATTTCGCCAGCGGAATATCTAATATAGTCAAAGAGTTAAAGCTATGGCAGGCCGTATGTCAAAGGGCCGGCGAACTGGGGGCAGAATGTTACCTAAGCTCGCGCGCCCGCATATCAAGATCATCGAAAACTTCGTCGCCGACCTTGAGCGTGACTGGCTGAAGAAGTTGCGCCGCGAGCGCGGTGAACAACCAAGCTTTCCCCTTTGACATTCCGGGCACATTTTCCGGTTTTGGCGAATTCGTTTCCCATCAACAACTTGTTGGCCTATCCCGCTCCCGGACGTGAAGTCCATCCGCCTTGTTCGACCGCTCAGCCACGCCCACTTCCCCCGCCCGGCATTCTTTCTTACTATTGGTAAAAAGCAACCGGGCTGGAAAAGTGCAGGCAGCGACAGATTTTTGTTTCTCCTTCGATTTCGACGATTGGTCGCGACTGGCCAAGGATGACCCATCCGCCTTTGAGGCGCGTCGCCTGGCCCTGATCGAGGAATTTCTGCGCCAGTTTCCACAGCCCGAACAACAGCGTTTGCGCGGGTTGCAGTTCCGCATCGATATGGTGCGCCGCCGTGCCCGCACGCCGATGGGCGCATGTCTCAAGATTTCCTCGATGATGTGGGAATCGCTGCTCGGCAGTCACGGTCTCAAGAGCACGCTCGACACACTCAGCGGATATCCAAACCATCCTGTACCGGCCAAATCTGCCCGCGTCATCCCCTTCAGAAAACCAACGCGTTGACCGATCGCCCTGGTAAGTCGGGCGTTTCTGCCGGCATTGCGTAATCCGTCAATAACCAACCTGCCGATCACGCACACGACATGCGCGCCCGAATCCCGATGGGCGGCCTGCGGCGCATCACCGCCGGTATATTTCCGCCCATGGCATGCTCTATTCTGAAGATTCAGGCGAAGCTGAAGTCGTTCCGGGGCGGGTTGCCTGCCAGCCACCATGGAAGCGGACGGCCCGTATCCGATCACTGAACAGAGGGCCTGACCATGAAAATGTTGCCACTGCAGTTAGTGATCATCGATCTGGAGAACGGCCAGCGCGGGGTGTTCATCGGCCGACCACTCATCACCGATGATTCAATCAAAGATGAATGTCAGGTGGAGAACGTCTGGTTCACGGACATCCACGAAATGCCTGATAGCGCCACACTCGAACAGCTGACGCGCATGGCGCTGGAACAGATGTCTCGGGGCAGGACATTACAATAAGTGTTTCTTGCCTCGGGACACACGGCTGTTGGGTCGCTGCAGGCATGTTGCCCTGAGAGGACAAGCATGCCTTGGTTAGCGGTCTTTTCCCACTGCCGGAAACACCGGCCGGCGCGCAACGCGTTGACTTCCTGACAGCCTGAAACTCCCGGACAACGTCAATGTCGGTTTGGATTCCCCAGCAGGGGAAGAATGGCGAGCAATCCCACAGCAACGAAAAGCGCAAAGAACACAACAAAATGATCCTGGTATGAAAGTGTCACGTAGGTTGCCACCGACGGTGTCCCCACATACATCCCTAGCCACGCCATAAGTTTAAACATGAGTGCTGCCTCCAACAGAACTGCCACACAGAGATGAGCGTAACGTGCGTTATTGTCTGTGCTGCAATGGAAATGTGGACTTAAGTGTGGCTGACGGCAGACATATCACAAGCCCGGGCTGATGGGCGGGTATGATCGGAGGACATCCGGGGATAGTAATCAATCACTGCAGAACACCGCGCAGAGAGTCAGGTGAACCAGGATGCCCCACTACGCGCTTCAACGACGAGACTGCTCGTTCCCTTGAGTCCCTTCACGTACTACGACGTATTCGCCGACGAGGACCTGACTTGTGCCGGAGCGGCGCAATTTTCGGCGCAGCCACCACAGGCGCATTATCAGCACGGCAGCGGCGAACAGTACCAGCCCAAGAATAACGACGAACACAAAAAACCCGACGACCGCCGCGGCGATCAGAATCGGAATCAGTAATAGTGAAGCCAGCCAACCCTGCTTCCTGCCATTCACGCTTGCGTCAGTCATTCAGACAAACCTCTGGATAGAAAAAACTTCACTCAATGAATGGGGGCCTAGTTCGGTCGTCTTGCAGTAATTAACGTGGTCCGCGCCGCTTGCCGGCGCCGGTCGGGCTACCGGGGTTTATGTGGCGCTGCGGCCTGGCCGTGGCGCGCGGTTTTTTCCTGTCCGGCTTCGCCGGCGGGTTTTGTGGAAGGCCAGTATGTTGGGTCTTGAACGCCTTGCCGGTACGCGCGCCTTCCGGTGCGAGCCCGGTGCCGGCCGGCTGGTAGGACGGAATCAGTTGGTGCCGTCCACTGCCGATCAAGTCTCCGCGGCCCATGCGCCGCAGGGCAATGCGCAGTAGTGGCCAGTTGTTGGCGTCGTGGTAGCGCAGAAATGCCTTGTGCAAGCGGCGCTGCTTCAGACCCTTGGGGATATACACCGCCTCGCTTGTCGGCGTTACCTTGCGCAACGGGTTCTTGCCCGAATGATACATGGCTGTCGCAGTCGCCATCGGTGACGGCAGGAACGCCTGCACCTGGTCGGCGCGGAAGCCGTTCTGCTTGAGCCACAGCGCAAGTTCCAACATATCTTCATCAGTCGTGCCAGGATGCGCAGCGATGAAGTATGGAATGAGATACTGTTCCTTGCCGGCTTCCTTCGAATACTTGTCGAACAACTCCTTGAACTTGTAATACGCGCCCATGCCGGGCTTCATCATTTTCGATAACGGCCCTTCGCGCAGATGCTCGGGGGCGATCTTGAGATAGCCGCCGACATGGTGTTGCACCAGTTCCTTCACGTAAGCCGGTGACTTTACCGCGAGGTCGTAACGCACGCCGGAGCCGATCAGAACTTTCTTGATACCCGGCAATTCTCGCGCGCGCCGGTAGAGCTTGATGAGCGCTGAATGATCCGTGTTCAGATTAGAACAGATGTCCGGAAAGACGCACGACGGCAAGCGGCAGGCTGATTCGATCTCGCGGCTCTTGCAGGCGAGGCGATACATGTTGGCAGTCGGGCCGCCGAGATCCGAGATCACGCCGGTGAACCCGGGAACGTTGTCGCGTACCACCTCAATCTCGCGGATCACCGAATCTTCCGAGCGGCTCTGGATGATGCGACCCTCATGCTCGGTGATCGAGCAGAAGGTGCAGCCGCCGAAGCAGCCGCGCTGGATCGAGATCGAGAATCGGATCATCTCGTACGCCGGGATTTTCGCTTTGCCGTAGACTGGGTGTGGCACACGCTGGTACGGCAGCTCGTAGACCGCGTCCATCTCTTTCGTGGTGAGCGGAATCGGCGGCGGGTTCAACCACACATCGCGCTCACCATGGCGCTGCACCAACGCACGCGCATTACCGGGGTTGGCCTCCAGGTGCAGGATGCGCGAGGCGTGCGCGTACAGCACCGGATCGGCGGCGACGGCCTCATACGATGGAAGACGGATCACGCAATGCTCGCGATCCACGTGTTCCACGCGCCGCTGCACGCGCACCACGTTGGCGCCTGCCGCCGGTGGCGCCTTCATTTCCTGTTCACTCAGATACGGATTGACCGGTGGATGCAGCGGGCCGGGTGTGTCGAGGTGCGTGGAATCGATTTCGCTCCAGCCATCGGGAATGGCAGCGCGCACGAACACCGTGCCGCGCACGTCGGTGATGTTGCCGATCGGCTCGCCCGCGGCCAGACGATGAGCGATTTCGCAGATCTGGCGCTCGGCATTCCCGTACACCAGCATATCCGCCTTGGCATCGAGCAGCACCGAGCGGCGCACCTTATCCGACCAGTAATCGTAATGCGCAATGCGCCGCAACGACGCCTCGATGCTGCCAAGAATGATGGGTGCATCCGGATACGCCTCGCGGGCACGCTGCGCGTACACGATCACCGAACGGTCCGGGCGTTTGCCGCCCTCGCCGCCCGGCGTGTAGGCATCGTCCGAACGGATGCGCCGGTCGGCGGTGTAGCGGTTCACCATCGAATCCATGTTGCCGGCGGTGATCCCGAAGAACAGATTCGGTTTGCCGAGCGCCTGAAAGGCCATGGCGCTTCGCCAATCCGGCTGGCTGATGATGCCGACGCGAAAACCCTGCGCCTCGAGAACCCGGCCGACCAGCGCCATGCCGAAACTGGGGTGATCCACATAGGCATCGCCGGTCACGAGAATGATGTCGCACGAATCCCAACCAAGCTCGTCCATCTCGGCGCGCGACATGGGCATGAACGGCGCGCTGCCGAAGCGCTTTGCCCAATAGGGCCGGTGGGAAAAAATGTCGCGTGCTGTCTGCATGAGAAGAGCCGCCATGGCGGCAGAATATGGGGGTAACGGATCGATAACCCAACAAAATGGCTGGATATCGGCAAAGCTGTGATGGAAGTATAACGCAGACGGTGCAGTCGCGCCCGTCCGTCAGACCTCGGATAACCTGCGGAACACTACGGGAAGTGATGCATGCCGCTGACCATCAGGACGGCACATGCTTCCTTGCATACTCCTTGGTGCTGCGCGTGTCGTTGTACAGGCGCCAGCGCGTCCACGGCACTTCGTTACAGCTGCCATTCGCAAACACCACCTGGAAAAGTTGCAGATCACCGGCGGTGAATGACGCCATGGATCCGGCGAGATACAGGCGCCAGGCTCGCACAAAGGAGGAGTCGGTCATGGACTCGATCTTGTCGGCACTGGCCTCGAAGCGCTCCATCCAGTGGGCCAGTGTCCGAGCATAGTGCAGGCGAAGGTTCTCGACATCCAGTACCGAGAAGTTGTGCGGTTCGAAGATCTGCATCATCTCGCTCAGACAGGGCGGATGAGCGCCGGGAAATATACGCCGCTCGATCCAGGCACTCATGGTGCCGGGCAGGTTACGGCCGATGGAATGAATCAACCCGCGACCGTTCTCACGTAGTGCATTCTTCGCCACGGCACCGAGCATCGGGTAGTTGTCCACGCCCACGTGCTCGAGCATGCCGACCGACACGAACGCATCAAACTGGCCGCGGATGTTGCGGTAGTCGTCCTCGATGTACTCGACGCGTCCGATGAGCCCTTCCTGGCGGGCGCGATCGCGTGCATAGGCAAGCTGCTGCTTCGAGATGTTGTAGGCCTTGACGGTGACGCCATAATGCTTCGCCATGTGGCGCGCCAGCGCGCCCCAACCGCAACCTGCCTCAACCACGGTTTGCCCGGGCTTGAGTTCGAGCTTGCGGCATACGTGATCCATTTTCGCCACCTGCGCCTCCTCCAGACTCAGCGTGGGGGAAGAGAAATAGGCACAGGTATAAACCATCTCGCTGTCCAGCCACAGCTTGTAGAAATCGTTGCCGAGGTCGTAGTGGTGATGGATGTTCTCGCGCGAGCCGTCGAGGCTGTTGCGGTGCGGCCGGTTGAGCCAGGCATGCAGTGCGCGCCGGAACAACCCGGCCCTTGGGGCGCGCGCGATCGCGCGATACATGGTCTCGAGGAACTCGACAATGTAACCCTCGACCTCGATGCGCGCGGCGGTGTAGTCCTCGCCGAAATACAGTTCTGGGTGCAACGCGAGGCGACGCAGCGCACCCGGGTCGCGGATGTGCACATGTGCCACCGTGGGTTCCTGCGAAATACCGAGCTCCTCACCGTTCCACAGCACAAACCGCACCGGCGGATTGCCCACGGCCCGCAGCAGCCAGCGCAACAGACCGCGCTCCAGGGCAGTGGCCGCACGCTGCGTGCCCGACTCTGCATCCTGCCGGGCAAAGACGGGTGCGGTGATGCGTCGAATATCGCTGAGTCCGGTGCGGTTCTGGCTCATGGCTCCTCCCTCTCGGCGTGAAGGCCCCGTTGTGGGCCGCCCTGTTCCCTTGCTTGGGGCGCTGGAGCTACCCCCGGCATACTGTCTCCCGGGGTTAGCTCCGACTGGATAACTTCATCCTGCCATGCCCAACTGGCATCCGGCAACTGGCGAGCGCCTAGAGGCCAGATTCAGGGCCCGGTTGTCATTGCCCTGTCATGCAGCGGGGCTATTTTGCTGGCACTGGGGCAAAACCATACAGGCAAGGAGAAAGAATATGTTTGATAAACATCAAAACGCACATCCAAGCTGCGCGCGCACCCTGAGCGAAGGCCAATTGCTGGATGAAATATCCTGGTTTGAGGCGCGTTTGAACGCGATTGGTGGCAACGGCGACTGCGCCTACGAAAAGGCCCTGGCACGCTCTTACGAACAGGCCGTATCCAGCCACCGCGAGCGACTCGCCAGCTTGCGGCGCGTAAATAACTAACAAGGTCTCGCCCCGTCAGATAACGTCCGCTCCGCCTCGCGTGTAGACGTGTAGATGTATAAGGCGCCACCCTTCAGCCCTAAGGGTGAGCTATATTCCAGGTCGTGCAATATCGTTGGTATATGCCACATCTGGATGTGTGCGAAAATACGCGCGCATTTTCGCACCCACCGATGGGCCATGAATCGAGACCGCGTCACGTCCAGCAAGGATCTCGAACCGAACAAGTGGGTAATGGTTACAGGCTGGGTGGACGGTATTACCGCCAAGGCCGAAATTCTCGCCGGCGTGGAACGTTACAAGAACGCCAAGGAAAAGCCGTTCTTCTGAGGAGCGACATGGGAGCGTTCACGCCGCTCGACGAGTTTGGATTCCATCACGCGCTCGCTGGCACGCGCGGCATCGCGCTGGTGATCTTCACGGGCGCAGGCTGCAGCAGTTGCCGCGCCTGGAAGCTGCTGCTCGCCGCGTATTGCACGCAGCATCCTGACCTCGCGTTGTTTGAGATCGACGCGGGGCACGCCCAGGCGCTGGCACGCGAGTTCAACGTGTTCAACCTGCCGGCGCTGTTTCTATACCGCGACGGCCATTTTCATTCCGCGCTGCACTCCGAGGCACATCCGGAAAAACTGCGCGCCGCCATCGAGGCCGCGCTCGCCACGCCGGCGCAGGAAGCACCGTAGACGTAAACTTATACATACACCGGCGAGGCGGGCTCACGGTGTGATGTGGCGCTCTTCGCTGGCATGGCCAGCCGACCTCGTTGAAAGGCAAAAAAATGGTGCGGATGGTCCGCACCATAGGGGAGGATGGTTCAACAGCTTGGGTCCGCCCGGGGCCGTACCGGCCTCTTTGGCATATAGCTCCAAACGGTTTGCCGACAGGCTCGGCCAATTCGCATGCGCACCGCTGGCATACCGGAAATCCCGTAGAAACAGGTTTCGGATGTGCATGCAGGGGATTCTAATCGTTACGGCTGGCGGTTCTGTACGCTAACGAACACAACATGAAATAACCAAATCAGCTTGCGTCAGATAAAAGTCCGGCGGAAAGCTCCGGTGCGCTGCCGCGCGTGCCGGATAGCGGAGGTTAAGCAAATGGGCGAATGCTTAAACTAATAGATCTTTATCGCCACGGCACCGGCAACGACGGTCACGATCGACACGGCGCGCAGGCGCGTGACCGGCTCCGCCAGGAAGAGCGCCGCCATAATGGCAGCGAACACCACCGAGGTTTCGCGCAGTGCGGCCACCAACGCGATGGGCGCTTGGGTCATGGCCCATAACGCCAGTCCGTACGAGGTCAGAGTGCTGGCGCCGCCGAGCAGTCCCCGTTTCCAGCCATGCCGGGCATGGTCAATAACCCGCCGTCCTTTCAACGCGAGGGCGAGGCCGAGCAACAGCACGGCCGTCAGCAGAAACATCCAGCCCGTGTAACTGAACGCGTGCCCCGAGAGCCGTGCCCCCTGGCCATCCACCAGTGTATAAACGGCGATCACACCGGCGTTGGTCAGGGCCAGCAGCGTGGGCCCCTTGCGCAGCTTGCCGGAACGCCAGGCGTCGGTTGCCAGCAGCAAGACCCCGCCGGACACCAGAAGAATGCCCAACCACCCGCCCGGCGAGGGCGTTTCGTTCAACAGCAGCGCCACCGCCACGGCGGAAAGCACCGGTGTGCTGCCGCGCATGACCGGATAGGCGAAGCCGAGTTCGGCGCCGTGGTAGGCGAACGCCACGAGTGCAAAATAGATGACATGAATGAGCACCGATGCCGCCAGATACGGCCAGCTTTCCGTGGCCGGCAGGGGCAGTGCTGGCAACAGCACGGCCGTGAGTATGCCCGCGCCACTGGTAATCAGCACCGTATCCAACAATTTGTCGGCCGCTCGGCGCACCAAGGTGTTCCAAGCTGCGTGGAGCACGGCGCCGAGCAACACAACGGCCATGATTTCCAGTGTCACGCTTTGCCCCTTCTATCAGGTCATTCAGCTCCAACACACTGCAGAATTCTCTCAGCGCAGCGCGAACGCCAGCGCAATCGGGATGGCCACAAACGCGCCGAGGTTGCCGATCATCACCAGCGAGGCCACGCGTCCCGGCTCCTGCTGGTATTGTTCGGCCACCAGAAAATTCAGAACCGCGGGCGGCAGCGCGCCGAACACAATCAGCATGGCCTGCTGCTGAGGAGTGAGCGTCAGGAACGGCAGCAGTGCCAGCACCATCAGCACCCCGGTGAGCGGACAAACGATGGCGCCGAGCACACCGATGCGCCATTCACGCAGGTCCACACTCGTCAGCCGCGCGCCCAGCGAGAACAACAGCAGCGGGATGGAGGCCTGGCCAAGCAGTTCAATCGAAGCACCGACCGGCCTTGGCACGCCCCAGCCGAAGAAGGCGAAGGCGACGCCGGCCAGGGTGGCAAGGACTATCGGCTGCTTTAGCACCTGCGACCAGTGCGCGCGATGATCCATCATCCAAGTGCCGAGCGTGAAGTGCAGGCCGTTCCCGACAATGAACAGCACCACCGCGATCGGCAGCGCCTGCTCGCCGAAGGCGAACACCGCCAACGGCAGCCCCATGTTGCCGGAGTTGGTGAACATCATCGGCGGCACGAAGGTTTTGGCCGGGACGCGCGCGAGACGCGCCACCGGCCAGGCTAGCAAACCGGAGCCGAGCACCACCACGGCGGCGGCCAGTGCAAGCGTGCCGTACTGGCCGAGGTTGAAGTCCTTGCCGGACAGCACGCCGAAGATCAGCGCCGGCAGCAACACGATCATGTTGAGCTGGTTGGCCGCAGCCATGTCCGGGCGGCGCCAACGGCTGTAGAGATAGCCGATGCCAACGACGGCGAAAACCGGAAAGACAATGCCGAAGATTCGAAGCAGCATGGATGGCCTTACAGTCAGCCACAAAGAGCTTGCGTCTGGCGTTCAACGTGCCGGTCTATTGGGGATGCGCGCAGCTCCAGAGCTTGTGCGGCCCGATCTCCTTCACGTCGCGCGTGCCGGTAAGCGCCATGGTTACATCCAGCTCTTTACGGATCAATTCCAGCGTGGTGCGCACGCCGGCTTGTCCCATGGCACCCAAACCATACAGGATCGCCTTGCCGACCATAGTGCCCTGTGCGCCGAGCGCCATGGCCTTGAAAACGTCCTGGCCGCTGCGCACGCCGCCATCGAATAACACTTGGGTCTTGTCACCGACAGCCGCCACAATGCCTGGCAAGGCGGCGATGGATGACGGCGCACCGTCGAGCTGTCGGCCGCCGTGGTTCGACACCACAATCGCATCCGCGCCGGTGTCGACCGCAAGGCGTGCATCTTCAGCATCCAGAATGCCTTTGATAATGAGTTTTCCGGGCCAGAGCTTGCGCACCCAGGCAACGTCCTTCCAGCTCAGCGTCGGGTCGAATTGACTGGCGATCCACTGCGAGAGTGTATTGAGGTTGCTGCCGCCGCGACCGAGTCCCACCAGGTTGCCAAACGTCCGACGCGGGGCCCGCAAGACGCTGAGCACCCAGGCCGGTTTTGTGGCGATGTCGAGTGCATTGCGCAGGGTCAGGTGCGGCGGCACAGACAAGCCGTTCTTGATGTCGCGATGGCGCTGCCCTTGAATCTGCAAATCCGCCGTGAGCACCAGCGCGGAACATTGGGCGGCAATCGCGCGCTGGATCAGCGACTCCACAAAGTCACGGTCGCGCATTACATACAACTGGAACCAGAACGGCTTGGTGACGGCGGCCCGAACATCCTCGATGGAACAAATAGACATTGTGCTCAATGTATACGGAATGCCGAATGCTTCGGCCGCGCGCGCCGCGTGAATTTCACCACTGCCGTGCATCAACCCGGTCAGGCCCAGCGGGGCGATGGCGAGCGGCATCGTGACGTTCTCACCCACCAGCTCCGTGCGCAACGAGCGTTGATCCACATTGATCATCACGCGCTGACGAACTCTTATTGCGTCGAGATCGGCGCGGTTGGCACGCAGCGTTTCTTCGTCGTACGCGCCGCCAGCGGCGTACTCAAACATGGCGCGCGGCACGCGCCGCTTCGCGAGCAGGCGCAAATCTTCGATGCAGGTGATGGTGGGCATATTGTCTGTGCGGTTTGTTGAGGTTTTAGAGAACCCAAGAAATGCTCACAGAGGACGATACACATTTACGCTTATCACCACAATTAACCGGGCGGGTAAAACCTGCCCGCTTCACTCCGGCTGTTCGAAGAGCGAGGCGGCATCTGACGCGTATGGTCAGGATTGCCCTTCAACCCTTCCCGCCTCCCACGCATGGATGGCATGCTTACGAGTTTCTCCCCAATGATAGCCACCCAGCTTGCCGCTTTGCTGAATGACGCGGTGGCAAGGAATAAGTAAAGCCACCAGGTTAGCGCCCACAGCCAGCCCCACGGCGCGCGCAGAGTTTGGGTGGTGGATGGCGTTCGCAACCTGCGAATAGCTCGCCACGGTTCCCGGAGGAATCTGCAGCAACGCCCTCCACACACTGATCTGAAAGTTCGTGCCGGAAACCAGCAAGGACAACGGACGGTCAGGCGCTTTCTTCACATCAAAGATCGTTTCCATGACCGGTCCCGTGCGTTTACTTGTATTGATTAATTCAGCGTTCTGCCATTTATCCTCTAAATCATGCAACTCCTGGTGCAGGCCGTTCTTTCCCAGAAAAGAAAGCTTGCAGATACCACGGCCGGTTATGGCAACAAACGCCTTGCCAAAAGGCGTGTCGTGCACGGCATATTCAATCGTCAAACCGGCACCCCGGCTTTTATATTCACCGGGTGTGACAGCATCCAGAGTCACGAAGTGATCGTACAGTCTTGAACCACTGCTCAGCCCCAGGGAACCAGACACCTCCAGCAGAGGCGTTGTGTTGTTGAGCAGCTGCTTGGCCCGTTCCACAGTAAGCACCTGCAGAAACCTCTTTGGCGTAACACCCGCCCAACGAGAGAACAGACGCTGAAAATGGTACGCACTCAGGTGGACATGCGCGGCTATTTCCTCCAGCGTCGGCTGCTGCCCGACCCGGCTTGTCACATAGTCAATCGCTTTGGCAATGCGCTCGTAATCGGACATGGCACTTTCACGTAGCTGGAAGGGAGAACTCATTTGGTCCGGTAATTCTGGCCACCCAGTATTGACGCCTGCCCACCTGTACGCGACCCGAATCTTGCTATATTGCAGGAACGGCCGCTTAACTACCTATAAGAGAGGTGTCTACTATTTTGGGGCAGGTTCAATCTCAGCTTCTGGTTTGGTCCGTGCCAACTCGCCAGGGACGGAGGGCTCACTTCACCACAATCCATTCAGCAACCTTGGCGACAACGTCCCTCTCGATTCCGTTAAACCCGTGGTACGCAAAAGCCTCGCACGGATCGCCACGATCTTGTCCCCCATCCATCGTGAGCAGTTCTTTTCTCGGCGCTACGCTCAACTTGTCCATGAGGCGAGGGAGTTCGGCATAGGTGCAGTGCTTGCAACCATCACGCTTGTGATGGACGACAAGGACGGGAATGGCGATCTTGTTTAGATCCATGTCGGGAACAGGTCGCCCCTTGTTGTCGCTCAGCATCGTGGAAGTCAGTACCAGCCCATTCGGGCCGCCGTCGGCCACCGGTAGCTGCGTCACAATGAACGCAGCGGATTGTGTTCCTCGGCTTGTTCCTACAAGCCAGACTGGGACTTTGGCTTGCTGTTTCAACCAAGCGATCACTGCCTTGATATCCGCGACGTGTTCCGGCGTCTGGCGAAACCCGCTCAAGTACGGTGGACTCTGTCGGTCAGATGGAGCATCGACAATCGCCACCAGCAGCCCTTGCGCTGCGAACATGTCCCTCGTACGCACCAAGAAGTTTCCTTCACCCCATTTGAAGCTGCCGTTGGAGGTAATCTGGAGTCCTCCATGGCCGCCTGGGAAAAGGATGACTGCTGACTTTGGATTATCTGGACTCAGAAGCACAATGCGTTGTGTGACGCCGGGACGGGTAGGAATGTCCACTACACGCTGTGTCACCTGCGCCCAGGCGGTAGATACGAATACCGCAAAGAGCAAGTGCGCCAGTACGAGAAAATGTTTCATTGGGATAACTCCTAATGTCTTGTTGTGCCGGGCCGCCACCGAAACAATAGGAACGGCGCACTGTCGCCGGCCTCGGCACAAACAACGAGTCAGGTGGCATACTGCGCGACACCATTACCAAACGACCAGTTTTCCTTTTTGACCTCGACCAAGCTTACGAATACGTCCTGCGGCTTAACACCCACTGACTTGTTAAGACCCTCGGCGAGGGCCTTATAGAGAGCCTTCTTTAGCTCCACTGTACGTCCTTCGTTCAGCGTTATCTGAATAATGATCAGGTCGTCAGTATGCGGAATGTCCAAGTATGTGGGCGCATAGTCGAAGGTTTCTTTCGTATGCTCCGTAATCAACTGAAAGCGATCAAGAGGCGGACAGTTGATTGTTTCAACCATAGCCTGATGCACAGTGTCCCCGACCTTCTTTTTGTAATCGGAACTCTTTCCCTGAAGCAGAGCTATACGAACCAGGGGCATGCTTGTCCTCCTATGGTTGCAGCCTAACTTTTAATTTGGCGGAATAGTACGCAGTACTTTCCGCGCTTCATCCTATATGTAGTACGGAGGTGGTCGCCAATCCTCCTCGGCGGCGAACTGATTCTCTCAGCGGCTGTTAACGATAATGAGCGTGGATCCGGCAAACACGAGCAGCGCACCCAGCAGTACGCCGGCGTTGAGCTGCCATTCGCGGAACAACAGCCAGGCGAAGACGGCGACGAATGCCGGATAGGAGATTTCGATCAGGCTGGCGAGCGTGGCGTTGCGACCGCGCACGGCGACGTACAACAGCACGGTGCCGGCCAGACTGGTCAGGGCAATCATGCCGATCAACCAGCGCTCGACTGCCGGCAACGCCTCGACCGCGCGCCAGTCGGCCGCGAGCCGTGCCGGAAAGGCCAGCGCCACGAGCGCCATGGGCAGCGCGGTGAGCAACACCACGGTGGGGAGCGACACGCGCCGCAGCGCATGCTCGATGAGTGGATAGTGCAGGCCCCAGACGACGGCGGCAGCGATGGCGGGAATGTACCAAGGGAATTGCATGGTGAGTTCGCCCGTTATGAAAGAATTACTCTCGTTGTCTCTCTTGGACCCCCCTCTCCCTATCCTCGGATGACGTGAGCCGGATGGACATACCCAGGCATAATATCCCATAGACGATGGGGATTTATGGTAGTGGCAATACCAGCCCGGCACAATCGCGACCGCCACGGATGGCGGAGGTGCGGAGCGCGAAGCCGTCCCTACGGGGACAAACGCAGGAGCAGTTTTCCAGCCGCGCCGCCCGCCCGGTAGTCCGATATAATATGAATCCACTGTTAGCCGGCGGATGCTCCCGCCAGGAGGACTGTCATGCAGATCCGCGCCGTCATTACTGCCCTGTTGCTCGCCGTCGCCCTGCCTGTGGCATTGGCCGCCGACTTCCCCGGTGAACTCAAGGTCACCTTTCACACCATCGACTGCGCGGGTGTCGCCGGGCTGGGCAGCGTCAACGTCGATCACATCAGCCGCATCCAGCCGTACGACTGCCCGAACGGGCGCAAGCTCAAACAGGTATTGACGCGCGCCCCGGGCGGCACGAACGAGGTATTTACCATCAGCAACGACGAGGCGCTGAAGATTGAGGCGCAGATCCAGCGCATCATGGACGCGCGCCAGAAGGCGCTTGAGCAGACCAAACCCATCATCATCGAACGCTGACCGGTCATGCCCGCAACCCACCCTTCCCTCAATCGCCGCTCGAGCACGCGTGTGCAGGTCGGCGCCGTTGCCATCGGCGGCGGCGCACCGGTCGTGGTGCAGTCCATGACCAACACCGACACGGCGGATGCCGTGGCC
>Ga0209253_10003018_pt1 | contig 14848 bp, 12 predicted proteins | sample FrelakmetBRP12BR_FD_187145 | JGI IMG/M metagenome (GOLD analysis project Ga0209253, IMG submission 187145) | Freshwater lake sediment microbial communities from the University of Notre Dame, USA, for methane emissions studies - BRP12 BR (SPAdes)... | ecosystem: Environmental > Aquatic >...
CGCCAGTTCCCGCATCCGCCCCCCGTTCTGCAGCAGATTGAACTCCAGGACGCGGTTTTGCTCATTTTGCGGTAGGCCGGCCTCGTTGTTCTGATATGCGGAGAAGATGTCATTGATACCATCGTAGAAGATCACATCGTCCGGGACATTCCCTCCGCGCAGTTCCAGTTCGAGAGCAAGAAGTGATTGAGTGTTCACATAGCCCGACTCGCCCATGTTCACCACGCGCATCCGGTGCTCCCCTGGTTTCGTAGCAATCAGGCGTGCGAGAGCTGCCGGAATGGTGCCACTGTCGCGGGCGCCCGTCCCCCACATGGTCGACCCGCCCAAAAGGAACGCCCTGGAGTATCGTCGTCCGTCGCCCTGCTCTTCCACGGATTGAGGAGTACATCGCTGACCGGTGCTATCGACGTTGATATGCCGCCCGGAGAAGGGTTCTCTCCTGAAGTAGAGATACGAGGTCCATCGTGCGGTATAGGAGCGGCAGAACTCGTCGACGAATTCCTTCATCCAGACGGTGTCCGTCCCGGTCAGGGCATCGGAGTAAATCCAGGTGTCGACAGTGACCGGCGGCGGGTTCCTGTATCGGCCGGGCACGATCAGCCAGCCCGTCAATTCGACCATCAAGAAGAGGCCCAGGCAGATGCCCGTCACAATGACCATATAGCGCAACGAAGCCTTCAATTTCGAACCACGCGTTATCATGCGATTCTGTGTGGGACGATGACGAAGTGAACGTACAATATCGAAGGAATTCCGCGAGAATCCAGCTGCGGCTTCCGGAACACCCACCGAGGTGTCAGTGGAAATGTCCGTTTTCGCCTGCAGGAGGCCTCGACGCGATCCGCCGCCTCCCGAACGCCAGGTAGACAGGAATACCCAGGAGGACCATGCCGATTGCCAGGCCCGATTCCAGCGGTCGCTCGAGGAACGACAGAATAAGAATCATCGTACCGAAAAGCAAATACGTGGACGGAACAAGAGGATACCCGGGCAGGGGCAGAATGCTCTGTCCCCTCCGCCGGAGGCGAAAGAGGCTTGCCACGGTGAGGAGAGGGAATATTCCCAGAGAAAATCCCATGTAGGTGAGTATCTGATCGAAGGAACCCGTTAGCACCATAGTAGAGGCTATGATGCCCTGCAGGAAGATTGCGCGGAAAGGAGCATGGGATGTGGCGCTGACAACTGAAAGTCCCTTGAAGAAAATGCCGTCTCTGGCCATGGCATAGTACACCCTGGGCCCGAGGATAAGATATGCGCTCAGAGACGAAAAGAGGGCAAAAGCGATCAGACCGGATGTCAGTGATTCGAGTGCGCGCCCGAATGCTCGACCCGCTGCGAGCCCCGCGATCGGGATCACTCCTTCCATGCTTGCCGGATCCACGGCATACACAAAGAAAAGATTCATGGACAGATAGATGAGCGTAACAATTCCTGTTCCCAGGAGAAGTGAAAGCGGTATGTTCTTCCGGGGATCCCTGATCTCTGACCCGATATACGTCGCGGCGTTCCAACCGCTGTAAGCGAACATGATCCACGTGAGTGAGAGGCCGATGGTCTGCCAGCTAACGCCGGCAAAGGAGAAGTCTCTCCCCATGGTAAGGTGAGTCCAATCTCCCCGGCCGGCTGCAAATCCTGCCACGATCAACCCGGCGATCAGCATGACTTTGAGAAGCGTAAGACCGGTTTGTACGCGGGCGCCGAATGCGATGCCGCGCATGTGAATGCCCGTGAACATGGCTATGATGAGAAGAGAAAGCAGCCGTTTCGCCCACGCCTCGTTGACGGCATTCTGGCCTGAAAAGACTGCGGAGAGTTCGGGGGAAGCCCTGAAGGCATACTCACTGCAGCCGATTGCCGAGGCGGCTATCGGGGCGGAAAAGCCCGCAAACAGCGAAACCCAGCCGGTGAGAAATCCTGCCAGGGGGTGATACATGCGCGAAAGAAATGCGTACTCGCCTCCCGCCTCCGGAATGGCGGCGCCCAGCTCGGCATAGCTCAAGGCCCCGCACAGCGCCACGAGCCCACCCACCAGCCACAAGACCAACATCAGCAGGGGATTCCCCAGGTCCTGCATCAGCAGGCCCGAAGTAGTAAAGATCCCGGCGCCGATCATGTTGGCAACAACAATGTTCGTGACCGGAAAAAGAGTAAGTCTTCTGGCCGGCTCTGCATTTGCCATCGGGCCACACCGGACAAAGTTGTTCTGTGCACCGTCCCCGGTCTACTTCGCCTTCTTGTAGGTTACCGCGATGCCTGTAGAACGGCTATTCTCGACGGTTGTCTCAAAGTTCGGCTGACTCTTCAGATAGTCCACGTACTCTTTTGTACTTCCGCCGAGTTCCCCGTGCCGGATCGAAATGTTATGGCTCGTGTAGCAGCCTCCAACCGTCAGCTTTGGCGCAAGATCAATGAAGTACTGTTTGTACCAGTTCTTGTCGGCGTCGCTGAACACGAAGTCGAACGGTCCTTTGAGCTCCCGAACCAGATCATGTGCGTCGGCGAGGCGAGCATCGATGAATTCCGACAGGCCGGCCTTTTTGAAATTCTCAAGCGCCATATTGTACCGTTCTTCATCGATCTCGATGGTCGTGAGTTTTCCGCCGGTTTTGCTCAACGCCCATGCGATCCAGATCGCCGAATGTCCCGTCGAGGTGCCTATCTCAAGTGCTCTGGTATATCCGTTCTGGATGATGATGTCATACAGGAATTGGCCATCCCTTGAAGGGATGTTCATGTCATGCCAGGCGGATTGCTGCTGATCTAGAAACTTCTTCACCCGGTCATCGAACGTTGTAAGTTTCGATTTCTCCTGTGCTATGGTGAACGGAGAAAGGATGGCCAGGAGCAGGGTGAAAGTGCACAAGCGGAGAGCGGGTTGCATAGGATTCTCCAGGAATGTGAGTACATGCTCGCCAAGCCGGTGTCTGGTCCCGCCGCAACCGTGTCGCTGGACTGGCGCGTCGGTTTGGCGTGGCGTTGCCGCATTCCCGCAGGGCGGGATGCCCCTCTGGTATGTCCAGGCAGTTGGTCATCCGGGCGATAGGATTCCTGTGGCAGGACGCGTGGACCATACGGCGATAATGTACGGTTGAGGGAGACGAGAGTCAATGCTGCGTTGACTATCCTGAAATCCCGTCGTACATTGCTCCGTGATCCCGCGGATCACTACTGTTCCTGTTCTGGAAGGATGATTGTGGAGAAACGATCGTCTCCTGTTTAAAAGACCTCCCTCTTCCTTCATCGGCCTGTTCTCTCGCAGAGAGGATTAGTATGAAAGCGGCAATCAATGTTCTGCACGTCACCGTCCGATCCTGTTTCCTCTTGCTCTTCGCATGTATTGCGATTGGAGCCGCCCAACCGGACGGGGACACCTCTGGAAGCAATCCCGTTGCCACCTTTTCCATCGTAGCTCGCGATTCTGCCAACGGCGAGCTCGGCGTTGCTGTCGCATCACGTTTCTTCGCCGTGGGTACGGTGGTGCCGTGGGCAAAGGCCGGCATAGGCGCCGTGGCGACACAGTCCTACGCGAACACGTCATTTGGCTGGAGAGGGCTCGATCTTCTCCAGCGGGGGAAGACGCCGGAGGAGGCGGTTCAGGAACTGCTGAAGAATGATGAGGAACCCGACAGACGTCAGGTCGGCCTGGTTGCGGCCGACGGACGTTCGTCTACGTACACCGGAAGCAAGTGCGTGCCGTGGGCTGGAGGACGCAGCGGACCTAACTACGCTGTGCAGGGCAATATCCTCGCGGGCGAAGCGGTCGTAACCGCCATGGAACAGACATTCCTTTCAGCAAAAGGTACGCTGGCCGACCGTATGTACGCGGCTCTCGTGGCGGGCGACAGCAAAGGCGGTGATTCGAGGGGGAAACAGTCTGCTGCGTTGATCGTGGTGAAGGAGAAGGCCGGCTACGGGGGTTTCACTGATCGCGCGATCGACATCCGCGTCGACGACCACCCGGAGCCTTTCAATGAACTCGGCCGGCTCCTCGACTATGCCCAGATGAACTATTTCTGGAATGAGGGGTGGACGTTGTTCACGAGCAAGCAGCCCATTGCCGCTCTTCCTCGCATTGAACGCGCTGCCATGCTTGCACCGGAGAATCCCGAGCTCCTGTACGACCTTGCCGTCGTCCGGTTGGCCGCCGGGAAAGACAAAGAGGCGCTCAATGTGCTGGAGAAGGCGCTCCTTTTGAACCCGAAGCTGAAGAAACAAGCCTCTGGAGATGCAGACCTTGAGAAGCTACGGGATAACCCTCAGTTCAGAAAGGTGACAAGAGAGTGATTATTGGGACATAGCGTCAATACCGCCCGCGCAGGGACACGAGGAAAGGTAGCCCCCCATGATTGAACGGGACTACATCATGCGGATGATCAACATGATGATCGCCATGCTTGTTCGCATGATTGGGTACAAGAACAAAAAAGAGTATCCGGAAGCCCTGCTGGATATCCAGGCGACAGGTAAAACCCTTCTCGGAATCGACAGGACGCTGGTGGACCATTTTTCCGTGTCCCAGCTGATGCAGCTCTTCGGCTCGGACCTTTCAGTGGCCGTTCCCAAGTCCTATGTGCTGGGAGTGCTCCTGAAGGAAGAGGCGGAGATTCGCGAGTTGATGGCGGATACCATAGCTGCAGAAGACATCTACAGGAAGTCTCTGAGCCTGCTGATTGAAACCTATTTGAGCTCCGGTGAACCCGTGGAACCGCGGCATCTGGAATTGACGGATGCAATTCTGGAAAAACTCTCCCGGCATCCGCATCCGCCGGACATCCTCGAGCGGATATTCAGGTACGAGGAGGCAATGGGTCGATATGCGAAGGCCGAAAATGCGCTCTACACTCTCCTGGACACTCGCCGTGAGTTGGTGAATGAAGGGATAGCCTTCTATGAGCGTCTTCTGACGAAGTCGGATGAACAGCTTGCCGCCGGCAACCTGCCACGGGATGAGGTGCTGGAAGGGATGAGTAGTCTGAAACGTCGCTGATCTTTGCAGCAGAGAACATCGGCACGATGATCGGGCAGACGTACTCCCTCTGCTAATTTTCTGAAATCTGTTTGGATCAGCAGTATCAAAAGAGCTGCAACATACGGGCTGGCGCAACGTATGCAGAAAAAGGGCCGTTTCTCGCTCCACACACTCCATCCACACCAGGATTTACCTTCAACAAGGAGGTGTCCATGCAACAGCTGACCCGACGATCCTTTCTTAAGACAACCGCAACGGCGGCCGCTGGCGCCACGATTTTGCCGGTGCTCTCGCGGGACTGGCTGGCATTCTCCGCGGGGGATGCCACAGGATATTTCGAAAACGGATTTGGCATCACCGATTCCCTCTGCCGGAAAGTCCTTGCCGGAGCCCTGGCCAGGGGGGGCGATTTCGCCGATCTCTATTTCGAGCACACCATCACCAACTATCTGATGCTGGAAGACGGCAAGGTGAACCGGGCATACACCAACATCGCCCTCGGAGTCGGTATCCGGACCGTGAAGGGCGACCAGGTGGGGTACGGGTACACGCAGGAGCTGACTGAGCAATCCATGCTTGCCGCCGCCGCGACGGCAGCGACAATTGCCTCATCCACTGCCACCACTCCGGCAGGCGCCTTCATCGGATTGAAAACGAAGAACTATTACCCGCTCAAGACACTCCTGAGCGAGATTCCGCTCTCCTCCAAGCTCCCGATGGTTCAATCGGTGAACGACAGGTGCTTCGCGCTCTCACCTCTCGTTATTAAAGTGAGTGCAGGTTTCAACGACGTGCAGAAACGCATCCTGATCGTCTCCAGCGACGGGACAAAAGTTGAAGATCTCCTGCCCTCCAATTTTCTCTTCACGAACGTCGTGGCAGAGAAGAACGGCCGCAAGGAACGGGCCGGATGGAATCTGGGCGGACGAAAAGATTTCTCCTTCTACACTCAGGCAATCACGGATGAAGTCGCGCAAACCGCCGTCGAGAGGTCGGTTATCCTCTTCGATGCGGTCAAACCCCCGGCGGGGGAGATACCTGTGGTTCTCGGCCCGGGCCTTACCGGCATTCTGCTCCACGAAGCGATCGGGCACGGGATGGAGGCCGACTTCAACAGGAAGAAAATCTCGACCTATGCCACCATGATCGGCAAGCAGGTGGCCGAGCCGTTTGTCACTATCATTGATGACGCGACTCTCCCCGGACTTCCGGGGTCGCTCAACGTCGATGATGAGGGGACACCCGGACAGAAAACCCTGCTGGTCGACAAGGGAATCCTGACCAGCTATCTGCACGACAAGATCTCAGCGCGCCATTACGGCGTGGCTTCCACCGGGAGCGGGCGCCGTCAGAGCTACGAGCACTATGTACAGCCGCGCATGCGGAATACCTACATGCTGGCGGGGCCTGCCACACCCGACGACGTCATCAGGAGCGTGGACAAAGGCATCTATGTCCAGGATGTGAGCAACGGAGAGGTCAAGATCGGCGAAGGGGATTTCGCCTTCTACGTTTCACAGGGCCGGATGATTGAGAAGGGAAAACTCACGGCGCCCATCAAGGACATTAATATCATGGGCAACGGTCCCAAGATGCTGAACAATGTGACGATGGTGGCCAGCGACCTGGAGATGAGCAGAGGAGGCGCCGGCATGTGCGGGAAAGGAGGGCAAGGGGTGCCTGTTGGATTCGGGCAGCCCACCATCCTGGTGAAGTCCCTGACCGTCGGCGGCACACAAGCATAGCGCACGGAGAACAACCATGAATAAGGAATTGTTGGATTTGGCGCAGTGGTCCATGAAAACGGCAAAGTCGGCCGGTGCGGATGAGTGCCGTGTCAGTATCCAGAGCGGACGCTCTGTTGAAGTCAGCTACCGGGAACGAAAACCCGAAAACATCAAGGAAGCATCCACGCGGGGACTCTCCGTTGAGGTATTTGCGAACAGCAGATACTCGGCACAGACCACGTCGGACCTGCGGAAGGACTCCCTGAAACCCTTCATCGAGAACGCCGTGGCGTCCACGAAGCTGCTTGCGGAGGATCCGTTCCGTACCCTCCCCGATGTAAAATTCTACAGGGACAGGGCAAAGGTTGAACTCGGGGTCTTCGATGCCGCTTACGAATCGCTCAATCCGGAGGACAGGCATACAACGGTGAAGGCGATCGAAGAGATCTGCCTTGCCAGGGGCGGATCGAAAGTCATCTCGGTGACCGCTGAGGTGGCCGATGGACGCTCCGACGTCGTGCTCGCGGCCAGCAATGGACTCGAAGGACAACGCGGTTTCACCTACTACAGGGCAGGCGCGGTGATGACGCTTCAGGACGAAGGGAGCAGGAGGCCCAACGGCTATCATTTTGTGACGACCGTGGCGAAGCGCACGCTTCCCGGCGCGGAAGAAATCGGTCTGGAAGTGGCCAGGCGTACCTTTGATCTGCTGGGGGGAGTGAAAATCAAGACGGAGACCCTTCCGGTCATCATCGAAAACAGTAATGTCCCGCGGGTGCTCAACGGCCTCATCGCGGCAATGTATGCCAGGTCGGTGCAGCAGAAGCAGTCATTCCTGGCCGACAAGAAGGGAAAAAAGATCGCCAGTGATCGCCTCACACTCATCGACGATCCGCATGTCGTGGGAGGATTGGGGAGCAGGCTGTTCGACGGCGAGGGCATGGCGACGAAGAAAAGGGTGATGATCGATGCCGGAGTGTTGAATGAGTTCTACGTCGACTGGTACTACGGCAGAAAGCTCGGCTGGGAGCCGACAACGGCTGGAATGTCAAACCTGATTATCCCCCCCGGAAAGCGCTCCGTCAGGGAAATTATGAAGGACCTCGGCAGGGGCATCCTCATCACCGGGTTCATCGGCGGCAATTCCAACTCGACAACAGGTGACGCGTCCATGGGTATCATCGGTCACCTTTTTGACCAAGGTGCACCGGTGCAGGCGGTTGCGGAGATGAATGTTGCGGGAAACCACCTGGAATTCTGGCAGAAGCTGTCGGAGGTTGCCAACGACCCATGGCCGTATTCTTCCTGGAGAACGCCGAGCCTGGTGTTCACGGACGTGGTGGTGTCCGGGACGTAGGTCAGAGGTCCCCGTACCGTTTCGCCCTTTCCTCGTAAAGCTCCTTCTGTTTGGCGAGTATGGACTGGAATTGTGGATCGCCGCGAAGGTTGTTGAAGAAAGGATTCTGGAGAAGATTCACGTAGAGATACTCGCGACTCTTCCCGGCTTTCTCCTCGAGGAGCTGTAGCGCTTCCGGGCGCATACGAAGCAAGGAATAGACCGCGACACTTTTCTGAATGGACAATGCTTCCTTCTTCGCCCCGCGCGAAGCGAACAGGAGGGCTCGGGGAATCGCGTACTCCTCGAATTCCGGGTGGGTCTTGAGAGCATCCCGAAGGACCCTTTCTGCCCGGTCGGGTTCGCCGGATTTCAAGAGAAATATGATGTAATCCAGCTTGTAGACCCTGTCGTCCGGCGACAACGCCAGCGTCTTCTGGTAGTACGAGGCCGCCTTTCCGAAATCCCCCACCGACTCATAGCAGCCTGCCAGTTCGCCCAGGGCGAGCAGGTAGTAGGGGTCCTTCTCGATCGCCTTCAGGAAGAACCCGATTGCGCGGTCATGGAGGCCTATGGCCGAAAGGAATTCCCCGGCCAGGTGATTCACCCAGAGAGAGTGAGGATCGATCGAAATCGCCTTTTTGTAGAACTCGTATGCCCGATCGTAATCACCCATCTTGCATGTGACATACCCCATTCCCGCGTTCAACGGCCCGCTGCCCGGGTCGAGCTCATAGCCCCTGCGCGTGGCCCGGACAACCTGTTCGCGATCGGCAGGATTTCTGTGCCGTCCATAGACATAGCGGTGTTCGTAGGCCCAGGCAAGACCACCGTAGGCGTTGGCATATGTGGAATCCAGAGCGATGGCCTTCTCGAACATCCTCAACGCCGACTGGATATCCTGCTCCCTGTAGGAAACCAGGTAGAGTTTGACGAGATAGGTCCCTCGCAGGAAGTACTCATACGCTTCCGCATTGTTCGTCTGTCGGGGGAGCAACCTCTCTGCGGTTTGCGGCGCGAGGGTAATCTGCAGTGCAGCGGCAACCGATCGTGCGACGTCTTCTTGAACGCCAATGACGTCGGTCATCCTGCGGTCGTACGCCTGTGTCCATATTTGCGAGCCGTCGGCTACGTTCACCAGCTGCAGCGTGATGCGAATCTGCTCGCCCGCTTTTCGCACGCTCCCCTCGAGCACCGAAGCCACGCCAAGGAGCTTCCCCGTTTCGCGGATATCCGTCTGCTTCTCCTGCAAGGCAAAAGCGCGGGTGCCGGAGACGATTCTCAATTCGGGGATCTGCGAGAGGGCGCTGACAATCTCGTCGGCGATCCCGTTGCAGAAGAACGCCTGATCCTTGTCGGCGCTGTAATCTTTCAACGGCAGAACCGTGATCGAATTTAGTCCCGATCCTTCCCTTGATGCATCTTCCGGGCCGGTCCAGGGGAGCCCTCTTCCTGAAAGGAGATACGCAGCTACGGCGAGAGAGAGTACGGATACAGGCACAATCCATTTGAGAGCCCTGGATAGCACTGTGCGCTGTTGTGCCCGGGCGTGTGTTGCCGTAGTCCTGCTTGCAGATACTCCCCTGAGACCGGCAAGGTCGGCGATCATTTCCTTGAAACTCGGGTACCTTCTTGCCGGATCCTTCTGCAAGGCCTTTGTAACGATAGAGTTCAGCAGAACGGGGAGGTCCGGCCTCTGCGAACTGAGGGGTTCGGGATCTGCGTTCAGGATTGAATATATCATCCCCTGGTCAAAATCTCCGCGGAAGGGGAGCCTGCCTGCGACCATTTCGTAGAGAACGACTCCGAGTGACCAGATGTCAGAGCGTTGGTCGACCGTTTCTCCCCGGGCCTGTTCCGGCGACATATATGCCACCGTCCCCAGGGTTGTGCCGGTTCTCGTGAGCCGCATCTGTCCGAGGAGTTTGGCGAGACCGAAATCCAGGATCTTCGCGATGCCATCTGATGTGACGATGATATTGGCCGGTTTGACGTCACGATGGACGATGCCGTGCGCATGTGCCCTGGCGAGTCCTCCGGCGATCTGGGCGGCAATATCCACCGCGTCGGTTAAGGGGAGGGGCCCGTGGTCGATCTTCTTTTTCAGCGTCTCCTTACCATAGTACTCCATGACGATGAACATCCGCCCCTCCGGCGTTTCATCGATGTCATGAATGACGCAGATGTTGGTGTGCTGGAGTGCGGATGCGGCCTGGGCTTCGTTGACGAAGCGTTCCTTGGCTTCGGGGTCCCGGGTGAAGTCGGGGGGAAGGAATTTCAACGCGACCGTTCGTTTGAGGCGAGTGTCTTCAGCCTTGTAGACGACCCCCATCCCGCCGCCGCCCAACTGCTCAAGAATCCTATAGTGCGAGACGGTCTGGCCGATCATGAAGTCTCCAGATAGGCAGAACATGCATTCCACATTCGATCCTGCTCGACGCGATCGCGAAGACAACTTCAGGGTTTCATTTTGCGCGAAGAACCTTGGCCGTCTTCTCAATGTCACCCTGGGCTACACGGATGAACGAGCCATAATTGCCGCCTGCTGCAACGGCATGAATGGCTATGATGTTTACTCCCTCCTTCGCCATCGCCTCGAGGGTCTTTACGAGCGCCCCGGTCTTGTCCGCACCTTTCACGAAGAAGCCGGATCCTTCCTCCACCGGCCGGTCGGAAGGCTTGTACGCAGTCCGGAATTTGTCAGGATTCTTGGGGATGCAATAGAACTCTCCCTGTCCCGGCTGGGTGCCGTACCCCCACAGCGCGACAAGACCAAGTTTCTTCGACTTCATCTCCCGTGCCGCAGCGAGCAATGTTCCCGGCTTGTCTTCCAGGGTTGTCTTGAAATAGGTGACCAGCTTGGGCTTTGCCATAATGACCTCCTTGAGTAAGTGATTTCGAACGTTTACTGCTAACCGCCCTTCTTTGCGGGTTTTCGGACATCAAATCGTGAAACTACGTTTCGTTTCCGTTTTGCGGGACCGGGGGAGACCTTCGTGCCGACCATTTGGGCCTCCAGAAGGACAGGAGTCGACCGGGGACCCTTCGATCTTTCCCGCATCGCGGGAGCGCTCGGGGAGGCGCATCTGGTCTGACGCAAAGATACGGTGGGAGAATGCCAGAGTCAAATGAACAAACCGTCAGCTGGCGGGTTATACTACTAAAGGGGGCGTTTTGCCTCCATTGAAGGAGGATCCTATGAGAACATACCAAACTCTCCTACTTCCGGTGATCCTGGGCGCCCTCTGGCTTACAGGCTGCCAGAACGAGGATCGGGTTGTCCAGCGGCCCGAGAAGATCCTGAGCATGCGGGAAGTCGTCTACGGGAAGCAGACATACACACGGCTGGCCTCACTGTGGGGACAGTACTACAGGGCATACCCGTCGGAAGACGCCTATGCAAACTGGATGTATGCCGCCCGCTATGCCGGGGCTCCTGACTACGCCTCGCTTCTGGAGACCGGCATCGGCCGGTATCCTGCAAATCCCACCCTTCTGTATCTGAAGGCCATGGCGCACCACGGCGGACCTGACAATATTGAGGCACTGACCCTTCTGGAACGGGCGGTAGATCTGGATCCTTCGTATGTGGATCCCTGGTATGGCCTTGTCATACACTACCTCGAACGCGGCGAGGAAGAGAAGATGAACCTCGCGCTGCGCAGAATCCTGGAAGCCGGGGCGGTTGCTGACGAAGTGATGGATTTTTCGTACAATGTCCTTGCGTGCCTCGACAGCAACGCCATCCTTGTGACAAACGGGGACAACGATACGTATCCCGTATGGATCCTCACACACATCCTCGGATATCGTGCAGATGTGCGTGTGGTGAACCGGCCCCTGTTGAATACGGAGTGGTATCCGCTGTCGCTCCTGAAGGAAGGTATTCCGACACTGATCACGGCGGGCTCGCTCGACAGTTTGCGCACGACGATCATTCGCAATCTCAAGGAATCGAAAGGTTCCGTGCCGTCAGGGGGACCGTTCAGCGACGTCTTGATCGAGCGCCTCATCGAAGCGTGCCGCAACGCGGGGCGACCCGTTTATTTTGCCGCGACGCTCCAGCATACCGGTGTCGTGAAGCGACTTCATGAATCGGGAAGGCAGCTGGGACTGGTGACGTTGGTCACGCCACCTGTAGAGTCAGACCGTAACCAGATGAGGCGTGCCGTCACGACCTGGCTGCAGGACTTCCGTACGGGCGGAATTGACGGGTGGGGGATCCGCCACGCAAAGGAGACGAAGGCCGGACGGATGATCGCCCTGAACTACGGGGCCGCGCTGCACTCCCAGATGGACCGGATCCTGAAGCATGCCGGCGACCACCGGCTGGGACTGTTCCGATGGTATCGCGATCACCTTCTGGCCATCGTTCCGGTAGAAGAGCGTCCCGACATGAACCGGATGTGGTGCCGTTCAGATGATATCGGAGAAATCGGCGAGTGGTGCCGCAAGATGAATCTCTTGAAATAGCGGCAGGCTGGGCAGACCTCGAGCGCGCCCGGAGTGGAAGTGAGAAGGCGTGGAGGCTGCTGTTCGAGCAGTATTCACCACGGCTGCTCCGGATGGCCGCGCTGATGACCGGCTCGACAGACGCTGCACGCGACTGTGTACAGGAAACCTTTGTCCGACTCCTCAGTGCTGTCGTCACCCACCAGAGAGGAACTCTGCGGGCTTACCTCTCAACGATTGTCTACCGCCTGGCACTGAAAGAGAACGTACGTCAGGGCCGGCGAACACCATTGCAGGCGGCTGAATCTGCGTCTTCGGACCCGTCACCGCTGGATCAAACCCTGGTAGATGAACAGCAGCGGGAAGTGGCGAGGGTGATCCGGATGCTTCCCGGCCACCATCGGGACATACTCGTTCTCCGCCTCCATGGAGGACACAGCTATGAGGAGATTGCAGAAATCACGGGAGTCTCCCTCGGGACCGTGAAATCGCGGATCTTCTATGCAGTGAAATCTGTACAGCGAGAATTGAAGAATCGAGGTGTGGTATGACACGACACGTCAGCCAAGATACGGTGCTGAAGCTCACGCTCGGATTGTTGCAGCCTCCGGCGGAGCAACGGGTGAGGGATCATCTCCGCGGATGCACCAAGTGCCTTGGCCTCATGGAGGAGGCAGAGCGGACAGTCCGTGTCATCGAGGAGATCACGCCGGATATCACGGCGCGGCTTCCTGTTCTTCCCTCTCTGCGGCCGGCCCGCTCCGGCTGGTTCCGGGTGGCAGCGATGCTTGCGGCTGGCTTTGCGCTGGGAGTCTTCGCCTCCGAATCCCTGCGCTCGCCTGCGCTGACCGTCGTGCGGCAGCAGATCGTGCCGGCACCGCCGGCGGGTCCGGCAGACGGTTTCGTCGCTTGCGACGCGATTGACGTCTCCGGCGGGATGCTTTGGGTCGAATTGTGAACTGTGATGACCCCCGGACTTCTCAGTCCAGGGTTTTCACGAAGCTCTTTCCTTGCTCTGCCTTTCGCTGCCACCAGGCCGGACGCGAACCCCATATCACTGCATGCGTATTCTGACGCTCACCGCACCACGCAGATCACCTGCCTTGTAGCCGAAGGCCTTATCATTCGGGTAGCGCACGCGGATGGCATCGTTGACCAGCTCTTTCATGGTTGCGCGCTCGCCATGGCAACTCAGACACAACTCACCAACAAGGATTGGCTTCATGTACCGAAAGACACGCACCGAATCCTCCATGACCACTTCGAAGATCTCAAGTGTATCGGTGAGCGCGCCTGTGGTACGTAATGCGGAGAGCTTTAAAAGCCGGGCGGTCTCAAACGAATCGGGAATATCTCTCGGGTTTCTCCATTTCTGGCTTACGCGTCGGATCGAAAGGCTGCGCTGTTTCTGAATCCGCTCACCCACCAGTTGTGCGCTGTCCGCACAGATGTGAATGGCTCCCACCGGCCCGTCGGCGGCGAGTTGTCGTGCGAGCATGGTCCGTACGGTGACCAAGAGTTCCTTTGCCGCGGCCCGGCTGGTTTCCAGGGTGCGGCGGACTTCGTTCGAGTCGTTGATCGCCTGCGCGTGCGTTCCCGGAGAAAGGGCAACAAGAAGGAAGCTCAGTACTGCGACGAGGCTTGAAATGTTCATTGATGAAACCTCTTTCGTGAATGTGGTATTCGTGCGTGTCCTGCCGGATATTCTTCGTTGATAGCCCGAACCACAGTGTAGCCGGCGAGTCCCTGCAGGAAATAGTTTTCCCGAGGATCGGACGCGGTGAAGTTTTCGAGGAATTGCCGGTCCGGGGCAAAGATACGGCGGTGTTGGGCCAGAGTCAAACCGTGGCATTTCCTGAAGCAGTATCTACTGAATGAGCAGCATCTTACGCGCCTGCACAAAGCCGCCCGCCTGCAGCCTGTACAGATACACCCCGCTACTCAACCCGCTTGCGTCGAATTGTACCTTATAGCTCCCCGGCTCTTTCTTCTCATTGACCAGCACCGCCGCCTCGCGGCCAAGAAGGTCGTACACAACAAGCCGCACCACTGCAGTCCCACGGGCCGGGCCCCCGGACCCGTCTCCATTTCCCGGTACTGCATATCCTATGGTCGTTTCGGGATTGAACGGGTTGGGGAAGTTCTGCTGCAGTGTGTACTCCTCCGGTATGAGAGCGGACCGTTCAGCAACACCCACAACGGGTCCGACCAGAAACATGAGGGTGTCACTCCAATAGGTGTAGCCGTTGCTGGCAAAATCCACACCCAGCTTAATTGGAACGCTGTCGGCAACGGATAGGAGGGTCAGCGTGTACGGGGTAACGGTCGACACAATGCTATCAGGGGGAATATCCCCGTAGG